>Ga0105047_10005417_pt1 | contig 21929 bp, 23 predicted proteins | sample MAT04_FD_78384 | JGI IMG/M metagenome (GOLD analysis project Ga0105047, IMG submission 78384) | Freshwater microbial communities from Lake Fryxell liftoff mats and glacier meltwater in Antarctica - MAT-04 (megahit assembly) | ecosystem: Environmental > Aquatic > Freshwater > Ice > Liftoff... | reverse complement strand
CTTCATCGCTCGACCACAGCCCGCCAACATCGAGAAGCGTGGATCCGACGCCCTCCCCACTGACGGGATGGGGGAGAGTGTTGCACGGGTCCCCGCTATGGCGGGTTCAGGACGCTGATTTTGCGGGTCAGGGCAATGAGATCAAGGGGTTGGCGGGTGCTCGATAGTCGGGTTGGAGGGCTATTGTCAGCACGATCCCAAACACCGTGCATTCGGGCCGCCCTTCGGGTCGCGGGGATGCACGGATGGGTAGACCGGGATGCACAGTTCTTGAGGATGCCGTCCTGAGGCAAAAGGCCCCGCGCCGCCGCACCGGCTTGACCAGTCGCCGCCGGCCGGCACTGACTGCGTGATGACAGAATTTCAGGATCAGGCGGCCGTGGTGATCGGGGCCTCGGGCGGCATCGGCGCGGCGATGACGGGCGCGCTAGAGGCCTCCGGGCGTTACGCCGTGGTCCACGCCCTGTCGCGATCCGGCACGGGCCTGGACCTTGAGGATGAGGCGTCCATCGCCGCCGCCGCCGCGCGCGTGGCCGAGGGGCCTGCACCGACGCTGGTGTTCGTCGCCACCGGCGTCTTGCACCACGGGTTCGAGCCCGAGCGCGGCTATCGTGCCCTGACGGCCGAACACATGCTGCGCGACTATCGAATCAATACGGTGGGGCCCGCGCTGGTGGCCAGGCATTTCCTGCCCCTGCTGCCGCGCGACCGGCGGGCGGTGTTCGCGGCGCTGTCGGCGCGGGTCGGCTCGATCGGCGACAACCGGCTCGGCGGCTGGCACAGTTATCGGGCGTCCAAGGCGGCGTTGAACATGGTGCTGCGAAATCTTTCGGTCGAGCTCGCTCGGACCCATCCGCAGGCGGTGGTTGCGGGCCTGCATCCGGGCACGGTTGACACCGGCCTCAGCGCTCCTTTCCAGAAGGGTGTGAAGCCGGACAAGCTGTTCACCGCCGACTATTCGGCGGACCGGCTATTGGCCGTGATCGAAGGCCTGACGCCCGCTGACAGCGGCGGCGCTTTCGCCTGGGACGGCGCGCGCATCCCGGAATGATTCCCACCCAATCGACGTCATCCTCGGGCTTGACCCCAGGATAAGACGGGCTGGCGCTCCGACATCAACAGCACTCGCGACTGGGTTGGACCAAACCATAAGCTTGAGCGCCTGTTGGCTCCGATCCTCGGGTCAAGCCCGAGGATGACGGTTGCGTAAAGGTGGTGTTGACTCCCTCACACAGTATAGGTCATACACTGTGTGTCACACACTATGTGATACGCAGGGAGCAAGCATGAGCGTCGATCCGGACCTGTTCGAATCCATGCGGCTGGAGCTGCGGCGCGGGTCGCTGGTGCTGGCGGTTCTCGCCTGCCTGAGGACCGAGAGATACGGCTACACCCTGCGTCAGGCGCTGGCCGCCGACGGGCTGGAGATGGAGGAATCGACCCTCTATCCGCTGCTGCGCCGGCTGGAGAGCCAGGGCCTGCTGAACAGCGAATGGCGCGAGGAGGAGAAGCGGAAAAAGCGCTTCTACGTCCTGTCGCCCGGGGGCGTCTCGATGCTGGCCGCCCTGACTGACGAGTGGCGGGGGATCAACGCCTCGCTCGACAAGATTCTCTGAGATTTGGGTTGAAGGGGAAACCGAAATGGACCTGATTGATCGCTATCTGAACGCCGTCGCCGCGCAACTGCCGCAGGACGAACGGGCCGACATCACAGCCGAATTGCGCGATCTGATCCTGAGCCGGTTCGAGGCGAGGGAAGAGGAACTGGGCCGCGCCCTGACCGGGGACGAGCAGGAGGCCATCCTGCGCGAGATCGGCCATCCGCTGGTCGTGGCCGCCCGCTATCGCAAGGGTCCGGACTCGCTGATCGGGCCGGAGCTTTTTCCCTACTGGCTGTTCGGGGTGAAGGCGGGACTGATGGTGCTGGGGGCGGTCTATGCCCTGGGACTGGTGGTGCAACTCCTCAGCGGGTCCGAGAATTTTGGCCAGGAGATCGCCCAGGCGTTTCATGGCTTCTTCGGAGCGGGTTTGACGCTGATTGGTGCCGCGACCCTGGCAGCCGCCATCTTCGAGCATCAGGGCATCCGGCCGACCTTCCTGACCAAATGGCGGGTGAAGGATCTGGGTGCCATGGGCCTGTCCGATCCTGGGGCCTGGCGAGCGTCCATGGAGGGAACCGGGAGCCCGCAGGCGAGCCGCGGGCCGCGACCCAAGGCCGGGCGCTGGCCGGGCGGCGATTATCTGGCCTCCTTGATCGCCACCGGCATATTCGTGCTGTGGTGGCTCGGGGCCATCCAGTTCCCGACCGCGATGGCCATCGGCCTGCGGGGCGAGGACGCCGTGGTCAGCGGGGCACCGATCTGGTCGATCCTGTTCGGGGCCATCCTGATATACGCCCTCACCCAGATGGCGATCGATCTGGCCAGTCTGCTCCGGCCGCAGGCGGTGCGGATGCGCGCCACGGCCCAGATCGTCATCGCCGGGTCGGGCCTGTGGCTGACCTGGGCGATCTTCGAGGCCGGGCACTGGTTCACCCTGACGCGCGGGGAGGAGACGGCGCGGATCGCAGGCACCTGGACGATGCTGGATTTCGACTTGCTGCGGACTCTGGGCGATGGCGCGCGGGATCTGGTCGGGATCGCCAGCACATTGTCGGTGGTGATGGTCTGGGTGCTGGCCATCTCGGCGATCAGTCTGGTGTTCAACATCGTCGCGAACCTGGGGCGGCTGGCGAGGGGCCGGCAAGCCTCCCCCGGGGCGTAGCGACAGGGGGAGGATCGCCATGTCCGAAAACCGCGAGACTTCCATGGCCGCCGGGCTCATCCTGCGGTCATGGACAACGCCGGCGAGCTTGATCAGGAGGCCTGTTACCGCGCGGTGCTGACCCGCGACGCGCGGTTCGACGGTCGCTTCTTCGGCTGTGTGAAGACCACCGGCATCTACTGCCGCCCGGTCTGCCCGGCCCGGACACCGAAGCGCGAGAACATGATCTTCGTCGTCACGGCAGCGGCGGCCGAGGAGGCGGGCTTTCGAGCCTGCCTGCGCTGTCGCCCTGAGACGGCACCGGATATGGGGGCGTGGCGCGGGACATCAAACACGGTCAGCCGGGCCCTGGCCCTGATCGAGGCGGGCGCTCTGGACAGTCACTCTGGCTCCGGGGGCGACGTCGACGGACTGGCCGCGCGGCTGGGGGTCGGCGAGCGGCACCTGCGGCGGCTGTTCCGCCAGCATCTGGGCGCGGCCCCGGTCAGTGTGGCCCAGACCCGGCGGGTGCTGCTGGCCAAGGCCCTGATCCACCAGTCCGATCTGAGCATGGCCCAGGTGGCGCTGGCGTCCGGGTTTGGCAGCGTGCGGCGGTTCAACGAGACGTTTCAGGCCCTGTACGATCGACCGCCCTCGGCCCTGCGCCGACGCGGCGAGCGGGTGCACGACGGCGGGGTGCGGCTGAGCCTGCCCTATCGCCCGCCCTATGACTGGCCGGCGATGCTGGCGGCCCTGACGGCGCGGGGCGACACCTTAGAGGGCGCGCGCTGGTCGTGGCGGCTGACGACCGCTGTGGACGGAACCGAAGGCTCGGTTGCGTTAGAGCCTGGGGCTGTGGGCAAGGTCTCGATCTGTATCGAAGCGACCGATCTCAGCGCTCTGCCCGGTGTGCTGGCGCGGGTGCGGCGGGTATTCGACCTGTCGGCCGACCCGGAGGCCATCGGGCGGGACCTGTCCACCGATCCGGCGTTGAGGCCTCTGGTGGCGGCGCGGCCGGGGCTGAGGCTGCCCGGTGACTGGATCGATCACGGGGCCGAGGCACCCAATGATCGCCTGAACGATGAAACGCTCGCCGCCCGCGCCGAAGCCTGGCGTCCGTGGCGAGCCTATGGGGCGCTGTATCTGGCAGGTGCGGGACTCACAGGCGTCGACCTGGATCGGATGGAGAAGAGCGATGCCCAGCGCGCGGCCTGAAACCCTGACCCTGGACCGGGTCGCCACGCCGGTTGGCGAACTGCTGCTGGTCACCGATATGGACGGCACCGTCAGGGCGCTCGATTTCCCAGACTATGTAGAGCGGATGACGCGGCTGCTTCACCGCCATGCGCCGGGCTCGGCACTCGTCGATGGGCGGGCACCGGAAGCGGTCCGCGCGGCGGTCGAGGCCTATTTCGGCGGCGACCTGCGGGCGCTGGACAGCGTCGTGGTCAGGACTGGCGGCACGGTCTTCCAGCGGACGGTCTGGGCGGCGCTAAGGGCCATCCCGGCGGGCGAGACGCGCAGCTATGGCCAGCTGGCGTCGGCCATCGGCGCCCCCAGGGCGGTGCGGGCGGCAGGGCTGGCCAACGGTCAGAACCCGATCGCGGTCATCGTGCCGTGCCACCGCGTGATCGGGGCGAACGGGATGCTGACCGGCTATGCCGGCGGGCTGGAAAGGAAGCGCTGGCTGCTGGATCATGAACAGGGTCCAGCGACGGCTCGCACTCGCAAATGACCATCAGCCGCTTGCGTTTTCCGACGACCGGCCTACATTCACTCCGACTTATGCTAACTTTGAGCATAAGTGGAGGAAGAGCGAGATGGCAGACGGCATGTTTGGCTTGTCGAAGGAATTGGAACGGGAAACCGCGCCGGTCTGGGCCAAGGTCAAGGATCACGTCACCCCGATGGAGTGGCCGGCCCAGGCCGCGCTGATCAGCGAGATCAATGCGCTGAAGAAGGAGCGCGACGCCGTCATCCTGGCCCACAACTATATGACGCCGGAGATATTCCACGGTGTCGGCGACTATGTCGGCGACAGCCTCGGTCTGGCCAAGGAGGCGGCGCGGTCGAAGGCCAGGGTGATCGTCCAGGCGGGCGTACATTTCATGGCCGAGACCTCGAAAATCCTGTCGCCCGACAAGACCGTACTGATTCCCGATCTGAAAGCCGGCTGTTCGCTGGCCGAGTCGATCACGGGGGCGGACGTGAGGCTGATCAAGCAGCGCTATCCGGGCCTGCCGGTGGTGACCTATGTCAACACCACGGCTGATGTGAAGGCCGAGACCGACATCTGCTGCACCAGCGCCAACGCCGTGCAGGTGGTGGAATGGGCGGCAAAGGAATGGGGCGTCGACCGGGTCATCCTGATCCCCGACGAATTCCTGGCGCGCAACGTCGCGGCCCAGACGAACGTCGGCATCATCGCCTGGAAGGGCCGCTGCATCGTGCATGAGCGGTTCACCGCCGCAGACATCACCGAGATGCGGGCGGCGTATCCCGGAGCCGAAATCCTGGCCCACCCGGAATGCCCCGAGGACGTTCTGGCGGCGTCGGATTTCGCCGGGTCGACCGCGGCGCTGACGGACTATATCGCCGCCAACAAGCCAAAGCAGGTGGTGCTGCTGACCGAATGCTCGATGGCCGCGAACATCCAGGGTGACGCGCCCGAGGTCAGCTTTATCGGCCCGTGCAACCTGTGCCCCTATATGAAACGGATCACGCTGGAGAACATCCGCGATTGCCTGCTGCATATGCAGTTCGAGGTGACGGTGCCGGAAGAGATGGCCGAGCGTGCGCGTCTGGCGGTGCAGCGGATGATCGATCTGCCGCCGCCACCGATCCCGGCGCGCTATGACCTGTTCAAGGCCAAACACCACGTCGCGGTGGAGCTGATCTGATGCACTATGTCGCCACGGTGCGGGCTGACGCCAGCGTGGATACGAAGAGCCTGCGTCTACTTGCCCTGCCGGCCTTGTGGCTGCGGTCAGAAAAGGCCACGTCCGCGCGATGAAAGACACCGACAAACGCCCCTCCGGCCCATGGGACAACCTGCCGCCCGCCGACTCCGCCGAGCCCGAAATCGCTCGTCCTCAACCCGGCGAGCCGCCGTTGGACAAGGGCCAGCATCCGGTCTGGGCGGTGGTCTCGACCCTGCTTCTGGGCGGATTTATCTGGTGGGTGTCGGGCAGCTGGGTCGTCGCGGTCGCCGCGATCTGGGGGCTGCTGGTGCACGAATACGGCCATGTGCTGGCGATGAACAAGCTCGGCATGGGCCCGGCTCGCATCTATATCATCCCGTTCCTGGGTGGCGTGGCCAAGAGTCAGCGCCTGCCAGCCAGCGAATGGCATGGCGTGCTGGTGTCGCTGGCGGGGCCCGCGTTCGGCCTGCTGGCCGCCATTCCCTTCTTTGGCCTGTATATCGCGACGGGGCAGGGGATATGGCTTCAGGGGGTGTTTATCATCGCCCTGATCAATCTGGTGAACCTGGCCCCCGCGCCGCCGCTCGACGGGTCCAAGGCGCTGGGGCCGGTGCTGGCGCGTATCCATCCGATGGTCGAGAAGGCCGCCATGGTCGTGATCGGCGCGCTCGTCATCCTTTGGGGCGTGACCAACGGCAGCTATATCTTCGCCGTCTTTCTGGCCCTGGCCCTGTTCGGTCATCTGCGGCGCGGCAGCTGGCGTCCTGAAGGGCGTCAGCTCAACTGGCCGGAGGCGGCCCGCAGCGTCGGTCTGTTCCTGGCCGTGGCGGCGGCTTGCGCCGGAGTCGCCCTTGCGGGTCTGATGCCGGTAGCGGGCTCGCTATCCCAGGCCCTGGCATTGGGTGCGGGCTATTTCGAGTTCGGTCGTTGAACCGCATCCGGCATGACGGCCCACTGATCGTCGGCGGCGGCCTGGCGGGCCTGTCAGCCGCGCTGGAGGCGGCCCCGCGCAAGGTTTTGCTGGTCACGCCGGCACCCCTGCTGGAGGCCTGCTCGTCGGCCTGGGCCCAAGGGGGTCTGGCTGCGGCCCTGTCGGTCGGCGACGCCCCGGCCCTGCATGCCGCCGATACGGCGGCAGCGGGTGCCGGACTGGTCGAGGCCGAGGCCGCGCGAGCGCTGACCGGCGACGGGCGCGAGACGGTGGAATGGCTGGCGGCACTGGGTGCCCCGTTCGATCGCGACGCTGACGGCGGCTTTGCGGTCAGTCTGGAAGCCGCCCATTCGCAGGCCCGGGTCGCCCGGGTCGGAGGCGATGGCGCGGGCCGGGCCATCCTGTCGGCCCTGGTCACGGCAGTACGTGCCGCGCCGCACATCGAGGTCTGGGAAGACGGGCGCCTGCGCGGCCTGATCCAGGACGCGAGCGGTCGCGTCTGCGGTGCCCTGATCGAACGGGCCAACTCGAGCCGACTGTTCGAGGTCTTGGCCCCGGCGGTGGTGCTGGCCACCGGCGGTGCCGGCGGCCTGTACGCCCAGACCACAACGCCCGCAGCCCTGCTGGGCGAGGGGATGGCGCTGGCCTGGCAGGCGGGCGCGGACATCCTCGATCCCGAGTTCGTGCAGTTCCATCCCACGGCCATTGACGTGGGGCTGGACCCCATGCCGCTGGCGACAGAAGCCCTGCGCGGCGAGGGCGCGCGGCTGATCGACAAGGACGGCCGATTCCTGCTGGGCGAGGCGGCGGATGCCGACCTGCAGCCGCGCGACGTGGTGGCCCGGGCCGTTCACGCCGCCCGCGCCGCCGGCCGGGGTGCCTTCCTCGACGCCCGCACCGCCATCGGCGAGGAATTCCCGGATGCCTTTCCCGCCGTGTTTGCTGCCTGCATGCGGGCCGGGCTGGACCCGCGCGAGACGCCCATTCCGGTGGCGGCGGCGGCCCACTATCACATGGGCGGGATCGCCGCCGGGCCAGACGGCCGCACGACTTTGGCGGGCCTGTTCGCCGTCGGCGAATGCGCGGCGACGGGCGTGCACGGGGCCAATCGGCTGGCGTCCAACTCCCTGCTGGAGGCGGCGGCCTTTGGGCGACGGACGGGACGGGCCGCGGCGGCAGAGCGTGGTGACCGGGACGCCGTGAGGCCCCATACGCCGGCACCCGACCTGGCGGACGTCGACCTGCAGCGACTGCGCGCCGCCATGAGCGCCGATGTCGGCGTCGTGCGCGATGCGGCTGGCCTGACCCGCGCGCTCGCCGTCATGACCCGGCTGGAACAGACCGCCGGACCGGCCCTGCCACTGGTCGCGGCGCGGCTGATTGTCGAAGCGGCGCTGGGGCGGCGCGAGAGCCGGGGCGGGCATTTCAGGTCCGACTTTCCCAATGCGGCGTCCGAAGCACGGCATACGCGGATATTCGTTCAACCTAGAGTAGCTATAGCTTCCTCTTCCCTGATCGACGCGGCATAGTGGGCACAGGAGCCTGAGATGACCGTGCCCTATCCGTCAGTGAACGAAGCGCCGGCGACGTTCCGGTTCACCTTCGACGAGTTCGAACGGATGTTCGACGAGGGTCTGTTGCAGCGCGCCAGTGGCCGGGTCGAACTTCTGGACGGAGAGATTCTGGAGATGTCGCCCCAGTCGGTTCGGCACAACGACCTGGCTGTGACCCTGACACTTCTGTTGTCGGAAGCCGTCCAGTCGCTGAACGCGGCGGGGGCCGACCTGAAGGTGGCCGCGGGTGCCACCTTGAGGATCGGAACTGCCAGCGCGCCAGAGCCGGATGTCTTTGTGACCCGAACGCGAGCCGGTGAAAAATATCACCAAGCCAGCGACGCCCTTCTGGTGATCGAGGTTTCCGTCTCGACCCGACTGGATGATCTGAAGATCAAGCGACCGCTCTATGCCGGCGCGGGCATCCCCGAGTTCTGGATCGTCGAGCCGGAGGTGAAGCAGGTCCGCATCTATCGGGATCCACAAGCCGACGGCACCTGGCGTCTGGAAACCGTCGTTATCGAGGGCACGATCAGCCCGCTGTTCGCGGACACTGTCTGCATCAAATTGGCGGACCTGTTCTGACCCGACACCTCATGCTGCCGGACATTCTGGTCGATCGGATCGTCCGCATGGCGCTCGCCGAGGATCTGGGCAGGGCCGGCGATGTGACGGCCCAGGCCTGCATTCCCGCAGGTGTGCGCATGCGGGCGTCGTTCGTTGCGCGCAAGCCGGGGGTGCTGGCGGGTATCGACTGCGTACGCCTGAGCGTGCTGGCCATGGACCCCGAGGCGACGATCGAACTGAAGCTGTGCGACGGCGACGCCTTTGAGGCGGGCGCTGTGCTGGCCGAGATCGAGGCCAATGCCCGCGCTTTTCTAGCCGCCGAGCGGACGGCCCTGAATCTGCTGGGACGTCTGTGCGGTGTCGCCACCCTGACCCGCGCCTATGTCGAGGCCGTGGCCGGGACCAGCGCCCGGATCGCTGACACCCGCAAGACGACACCGGGCCTGCGCGCGCTGGAGAAGTACGCCGTCCTGTGCGGTGGCGGCACCAATCACCGCTTCGGCCTGGATGACGCGATCCTGATCAAGGACAACCACATCGCCATTTGCGGCGGCGTCGGCGAGGCCGTCCGCCGGGCTCGGGGGGCGGTCGGTCATCTGATGAAGGTGGAGGTCGAGGTGGATGGGCTGGACCAGCTGGACGAGGCGCTGGCTGAACGGCCCGACGTGATCATGCTGGACAATTTTGCATTGCCGATGCTGCGCGAGGCGGTGGACCGGGCGCAGGTTTCGCCGTTCGGGCGGCCGGTGCTGGAGGCCTCGGGCGGGGTCAATCTGCAGACCGTGCGCGGCATTGCCGAAACTGGCGTGGATGTGATCTCGGTCGGTGCCCTTACGCATTCCGCCCCGACGCTGGACATCGGGCTGGACGTCGTCTGAGCGGACGGTCGGGCGCGGCGACGGAACGACGTCGGCCATGAGGGGTTTGTCAGGGACGGAAGGAGACTTCGATGACCCACGCCCCGCGGATTCCCAAGGAACAGCGCAGCTACGCCGACAAGGGCGGCACGGTGTCCGAGGACGTCGCTGACAGCGATCGCCGAGATCTCGAGACCGAAATCCAGACCGGCCAGCCGGGCGATTCCGACGTCAACCTCGACGAGCAGGGCCGGTTCGGCAATCTGAAGCAGAATCTGACCAACCGGTGGAAGGTTCAGGACCGCTGATCAGCGGGCTTTCGGAGGATCAGGCGGCGGGCGCCGTACTCGGGGCCGCGATTGTCGTCGCCGTGGCAGCAGGAGCTGTTTGCTCGGCTGGCGCAAAGACCGGTGCGGCTGAGTGTTCGGTCGGTGCGACACGTTCGTCCGGCGAGACCAACAGACTGTAGGCGACAGCGCCGGCTTCGAGCACCGTGTCTGTCGGGTCCAGGCTGGCCTGGATCAGGCGGGGCCCATCGGCGGGGCCTGAGCGTTGGGCAGCATAGCTGAAGGCGCTGCTCGAACCGGAACGGCCGCCGAAGCGATAGAACAGGTGGTCGCCGATCTGATTGACCCGGACCATCGCATTGCGCCAACCCGGCGAGACGCCGGTGGTGTGGAAGAAGGTGGCGTTGCCTACGGCACTGAACACGCTGCCCGACAGGGCGCCGGAAGCGACTTCGCGGGCCCGGTCCCAGGCGGCGCGGTTTATCCCCCCGCGCATCGAACCGTCGCAGGTGAAACTGAACTGGCAACCCGAACGTCGCCCGGCACCCTGGAACACCACGCCGCAGACGCTCTTGGGGAAGGCGGGGTGACGCACCCGGTTCAAGACGACCTGGGTCACGGCGCGCATGCCGTCGCGGCCTTCGCCGCGGGCCTCGTAATAGGCGGCCTGAGTCAGGCACTCGAGGTCGCGTGAGGCGTCCAGAGCACCACCGAGGCGGAAGGGCTGGGCCGCGACCGGGCCGGTCAGGCTGACTTGTCGAAGGCCCGAGCTGGAGGGCTGGGCGCGCAGCTGTTCCAGACGCGCGGTCATCAGCTCGGCTTGGCGGTCGCGCTGGGCGCTGCCCGCGACGGTGTAGGGGTCATGCCGACGGGCGATGGCCAGGGCGCTTTCGTCGAGACCGCCCGCCGCCGCCGCCAGTGCTTCCTCGGTAAAGCCTGCCGAAGTCGCGCCCTCGATGCGCTCGGCCTGGTTCCGCACGGTCGTGGCTTTCGCCGCCGTCCCGCCCAGGTAGGCACAGCCCACAGCCAGCCCCATCAACGCGCCGAAGGCCGCCGCCGCCGTGCCGGGCCGAATCCGGGCCTGACGATCGACAGAAGGCTTCGCACACGTCTGCGGGGCGTTCGGCAACGGCTCGGTCCTGTTCGGCAGGGCGCAGTGCCGCCCCCGGATAGTCTCGCAAACGGGCGACCCTCTCCAATCCCCTGGAGATCGGCGTCGCGATCCGTTTGCGGTAAATCGACGGTCGGCGAATGGGCCAGCCGTCGAGGACGCGCCTTAAGCCAGCCGTTTGTGGCGCCAATGTGGTTGATTCGCAAGATTCGGGTGCGACGCAACATCGCGTCGATGGAGATGTGTAACGGGAAACGTCGTGAACACCGGCGCTTCGTATTAAGCGACAATCTATCGTTCAGAGACTGTATTTCCAATCACAGACACACCATGAGGTGGTCACCAGTCTGCATAGGCAGCATTAGCCGCCGCGGCTTCTATTGTCTTCAGTATGTTCCCGTTGTCGGTTTTGACTTTGCGTACGGACCCGGAACCGGCGATGTGGCAATCGCGTTCAAGCGGGTCTCACAGGAGTTTCCCGTCATGCGCCGATTTGCCGTCACCTTTGTACTGGCCCTCACTGCCCTGGGCACCGCCGCCTGCGGCCAAACCATCGAACAGAAGGCCGCAACGGGCGCGGTCGCCGGGGCCCTCGTGGCCGGTCCGGTGGGCGCTGCAGTCGGTGGAGCCGCCGGTGCCGCAGTCGGTCATGCCGAGAAGCCGAACTGACACAGTTCGCCGTTGAGTGCGCGGGGATGAGCCGAACCTGCCTCGCAAACTTGATTTCGTCGCCCATATAGGGTTAGCCGACGCGATGGGCTGAGAGACGCTCGCCCACCGCCTTTCTGCCTGTTCCGCTAAACGATCAAGGACATCGACGACCTCCGCATGAGAGATCTGAAACAAACCGGCTTCGCCGACCGCCTGACCACCCAGCAGGACGCCAAGAAGGCCTTGCTCGCCCGGTTCAAGGCCAAACCCGCCGCGCCCGACCCCGAATTCGAAAAGCTGGCGCTCAAGCGCGCCGCCGAAAAGGAAGCCTTGCGCCAGCAGCACGACCTGGCCAAGGCCGAGGCGCGCCGAGAAAAGGCCGAGAAGGAAGCCGCCCGCATGGCGACCGACCTCGAGGTCCAGGAAGCCGTCGAGGCCGAGCGCCGCGCCGCCCGCAAGGAGCGCAAGGCCCTGACCAAGGAAGAACAGAAGGCCGCTCGCGACGCGCGCTACGCCGCCCGCAAGTCGCGCACCCGCTAGAGCCCTAGACCGTTTTTGTTTCAGGTCGAATCGACCTGAAACCAAAAAATGGTCCAGACTCAATCTGGAGCGAAATCTGAGCCTTGATGGACTGCGTCCATCAACACCGATTTCGCTCTAGACGAGCGGCGCATCCTCGGGCGTCAGATCGCCCAGGATGCGCGCTAGCTGTTCGCCCGAATACGGTTTGCGCAGGAACGGCCAAGCGGCGTCCGCCAAGGCGGCATCCACGTCTTCGCCCGCATAGCCGGATGTCAGCACGATCCGCATGGCGGAATGGTCGCGCTCGCACCGGCGGGCCAGTTCGATTCCGGTCATGCCGCCGGGCATGACCACATCGCTCAGCATGATGTCGAAGCGCTCCCGCTTGAGCAGCTCCAGCGCCTGGGGCGCGGTTTCGACCGCTCGCACCTCCAGCCCCAACCCCTCCAGCAGCTCCAGGGCCACAACCGTGACGCTGGCGTCGTCCTCGACCAGCAGCAGGCGGCGGCCCGGGGCCAGGGGTTGAGCCGTTTGCGGGAGGGTGTTGACCGTCGGCGCTGAAACTCCGGCCAGTGGCGGCAGATAGAGCTTGATCTCGGTTCCCTGCCCGACGGTGGAAGAAATTTGCGCCGCCCCCCCGCTCTGGCGCGCGAAGCCATAGACCTGGCTCAGACCCAGACCCGTGCCCTTGCCGACCGCCTTGGTGGTGAAGAAGGGCTCAAACACACGCGAGATGACGTCGGGTGCCATGCCTGAGCCGTTGTCCGAAACCGTCACGCAGACGTAGTCGCCGGCGGCCAGGTCAGCGACCTCGCCGGCGTTCACGGAACAGGACAGGGTCTTGATGACGATACGACCCGTGTCGCCGACGGCGTCGCGGGCGTTGACCACAAGGTTCAGCAAGGCCGCCTCGAACTGGGAAGGATCGACGCTGACCCGCGCGCCGCCCCGCCTGAGTTGGAGCTTGAATTCCACCGCCTCGCCAACGGCCCGGAGCAGCAGGGGCTCGCTCTGGCGGATCTGGGCGTTGAGGTCCATCGCCTCGGGGCGCAGGGCCTGGCGGCGCGAGAAGGCCAGAAGCTGGTGGGTCAGGCCTTCGCCCCGACGCGCGGCGGCCAGAGCGGCTTCGCCCAGCTTCTGGCGCTTGGCCGCGTCATTGGGTGAGCGCAGCATGATGTCGAGCGCACCGATGACCACGGTCAACAGGTTGTTGAAGTCGTGCGCCACGCCACCGGTCAGTCGGCCGACCGCCTCCATGCGCTGGGCGTGCATCAGGTCGGCCTCGGCCTTGGCCTTTTCCGCCAGCGCCTCACCGACCCGTTCCTCGAGCAGTTCGTTGATGCGCTTGAGGTCTTCCTCGGCGCGTTTGGCGTCGGTGATGTCGATATTGGCTCCGACATAACCCTGATAATCTCCAGCCGCGTCGAACCGGGGCATGGCTTCGCAGCGAAGCCAGCGCTCGCCCAGCGTGGCGTGCCGTGTTCGGATGACGCCCTCGAAGCGCTCGCGCCGCGCGATGGTCGCATCGAAGGCCGTGGTGAAGGCCTCGATGTCGTCAGGGTGCACCAGCCGGTGCCAGCCCTCCACAACTTCCAGTTCGGACTCGACGCCGAAGAAGGTGCGATAGCGGCGGTTTATGAAGCTGGGCCTGCCCTCGGCGTCCAGCATCCAGATAAGGGCCGGCGCGCTGTCAGCGACCATGCGGAACCGGGTCTCGGATTCCACCAGCCGGTTCTCGGCCAGAACCCGGGCCGTTTCATCACGCAGCGTCAGCACAGCGCCGATCTGTTGACCGTCGCTGCCCATCACGGGGCGAGCGTTGCCGACCGCGAGAACCTCGCTTCCGTCCGGACGCCGGATCCGCCAGCGGGCGTCGGTGACGGATTCGCCCTGCAACACAGCGCGCGCCAGTGGCAGCTCCGCTGCGGGATAGGGTTCGCCGTCCTCGGTGAACAGATGATAGGTGTCGGCATATTCCCCAGGTGGCACGTCGAGGCGTTCGACGCCGTGATGACGGATCGCCGCCGAGTTGACGAAGGTGATCCGGCCGTCAGGGTCGGTGACAATGACCCCCTCGGCCAGCTGGCCCAGGATGGCGTCGCGCTCTGCGGCCGACGCGACCAGGCGGGCGTTGGTCTCGCGGACATCGGTGACGTCGAAGGCCACGCCGACGAAGCCCATCATCGAGCCACCGCCGCCGAACCGGGGTCGGGAGAAAGATTTCAGCCAGCGATACTCGCCGTCATGACGCAGGTATCGTGCCTCCATCGAGAACTGCTGGCCCGTTGCTTCACCCCTCACGGATTCCTCGATGACACGCTCGTGGTCGTCAGGATGGATGACCGCGCGCCAGTCGGCCAGCCGCGCCTCTTCATAGGGTCCGCCGTTGAAGGCGACATAGGCGTCGTTCACGAACGCACGCGTGCGATCCGGATTTGTGACCCAGATCAGCACCGGCGCGGTGTCGGCGACCGATCGGAACCGTGCCTCGCTCTCGCGCAACTCGGCTTCGGCACGCGCGCGCTCCACGTCCGACCAGGTCTGGTCCGAGACACCGGCAATCAGCTCAACCTCGGCGTCGCTCCAGACCCGGGGCGCACCGGCGTCGACATGCACGAACCCCCGAAGTTGCCCCAGCCGCATGATAGGCACCGCAATGAAGGCCCCCACGCCGATGGCTTCAAAGCCCGCCGCCGCACCGGCCGTGCGGGGGTCGTCGGCGACGTCATGGACAACGATTGTGCGGCCTTTCGACAACTGTTGGTCGATCTCGCCTCCAAAATCGGCGGTGCTCAGCTCGCCTTTCAGACTGGCGGTCTCCCCCCGGGTCCAGTCGCGGTAGAGCGTGAACACGCCCCGCGCGTGATCCAGCTCGCCATAACCCACCCGCCGGACGTCCAGCCGTTCGCCGAGCGCACTCTGGACCGTGTCCATGATGGCCTCGGGATCATCGAGGTTACGGACGCGATAGTTGAGGTCCAGCAGGAAACTCTGCTGTCGCCCCAGCGCCGCCAGCGCGTCCAGCGCCGCCCGGGTCTCGGTGACGTCGAAGGCCATGCCGACATAGCCGAGGAAGGTCCCGTCGGTGTCCAGGCGTGGATTCACGGCGATCCGCATCCAGCGCCAGCTGCCGTCCGCATGCTGGAACCGGGCCTCAAAGCCGTAAGGACGGCGGGCCGGCCGCGCCTCCTGCATAGCCGCCTCGACCGCAGCCCGATCGTGCGGATGGACGACCTGTTTCCAGACGTGGCCCAGGATCTGTTCGGCCGGCCGGCCGTAGATCTCGACCAGGGCGGCGTTGACGAATTCGACCTCGGCCTCGGCGTTGGTCATCCAGACCGGAGAGGGCGCCGTGTCCGCCATCAGCCGGAATCGGCTGTCGCTCTCGCTCAAGGCCAGCTGCACGTGGTTCAGACTACGGAAGTAAGTCCTCAGCGAGGCTCCCAGCAGGATCAGGAAGGCGGCGACGGCAAGGTAGGCGACCGCGCCCATGACGTTGGCGGTCGGGTCAAACGGCGTCAGGCGGGGGATGCTGGACGCCGCCAGCCAGTTGCCCGCCAGGCCCAGCAAAGTGGTTGCAAGTCCGGCCCACCTGCCGGCCCAAAGGCTGGCGACGACAACAGGTGCAATCAGGGCGACATAGCCGGGAAAACCGCCGAAAATCGGCCCCAACGCAAGGCGCAGCCCGATGCCTGCCGCCGCGCACACCACCACGACCAGCGCCTGCCGCCATGGGCCATGCCCGCCGGACAGCGCCATCTTTTTGAAGATCGCGTCTGCGCTCACCCAGTTTTGCCCCCGTGATGCGTTCGGCGTGAAATGCTGCAACGTATTCTGACGCTTCACGTTCCCTCATCCGGCCCCACGGCGCAAATCGCCCGGCAAGGGACCGAGAATCGACCTGGCGGATCGTAACCGCTTCCCCACTTGCAGCCGAACCGACCCCGAGGAAACAGAATGACCGCCACCATCGATACCGGCCTGACCAAGGCCGAGCGCTCCGACGTCGCTCAGGAGCTGACCAAGGTCCTGGCCGACAGCTTCGCCGTCTATCTGAAGACCCACGGCTATCACTGGAACGTGCGAGGCCCCGAGTTCTTCAGTTTCCACAACCTGCTGGAGCAGCAGTACCGCGACATCTGGGCCGCCCTGGACGAAATCGCCGAGCGCATTCGCGCTCTGGGCGTCCTGGCCCCGCAAAGTTATCCGGCGTTCGGCAACCTGACATCGATCAAGGACGGCGACCCTGAAAAGGACGCCACTGCCATGCTGAAGGAACTTATGCAGGATCACGAGATCCTGATCGCCACCGCCCGCGCCGCGTTCGAGACTGCGTCCGAAGCCGGCGACGAAGCCTCGGCCGACCTGATGACACAGCGGCTGGCGGCGCATGAGAAATTCGCCTGGATGCTGCGGTCAACACTCGGCGGGCGTTGAGGCTTGACCTACCGGCGCTTTTCCGCCTGAAAAACGCCCCGCTTGTCGGGCATGGAATGGACCCAGGCGGCTGAGCCCGCCCCTTGGAGCTGGATTTGGCCGGGATCGACTGGAAAGCGATGCTGAAACGGACGCGACGGCTCGCCACCGGCGCGCCCGTCGTGCTGGCTGCTTTCGGCGTCGCGATGGCCGCCAGCTCGAACCCCCGGCCTGAAATCGATCGCCGCGCCGAGGTGGTCCGGATGCTGACCCGGGGCGATATGGGTGCCGCGGGTCTGGCCGCCATCACGGCCCGTATGAGCCCCTCGGAACTGGCCGTCGCCCTGCGCCACGATCCCGGCGGGCGCCGCCCTGCCCTGTATGGCCTGACGCCTGGCTGGGAGAGCCTGACCCTGGCGGGCCGGCCGACGCTGGATTTCGGTGCCACGGGGCTGGACGCCATGAAGCTGAACGCGGCCACGCCCAACGCTTCGGAATTTCTGCGGGTCGCCGCGCCCTTCGTCTTCAAGCCCGCCACGGTCGAGGATCGCCGCCGCGCTTTGCGCTGCCTGACCCAAGGCGTCTATTATGAGGCGGCGCTGGAGCCGACCTCGGGGCAGGAGGCGGTGGCCCAGGTCATCCTGAACCGCGTGCGTGACCCCAACTATGCCGACACCGTCTGCGGCGTGGTGTTCGAGGGGGCCGCGCGCACGACCGGCTGCCAGTTCAGCTTCACCTGCGACGGTGCCCTCAGCCAGGCCCCGGTGGCCTGGGCCTGGGACCGGGCGAGACGGGTCGCCGAGCGGGCACTGGCCGGGAATGTGTCGACCGCCGTGGGCACGGCGACCCATTATCACGCCGACTATGTGCATCCCTGGTGGTCGCCGACGCTGAACAAGCTGACCCAGATCGGGGCCCACATCTTTTACCGCTGGAAGGGCGTCTACGGCGAGCCGGCCGCCTTCAGCCAACGCTATGCGGGTCGCGAACCGCGCATTGACGAGGCACGTTTCTCACGACCGCGTCTGCAAATCGCAACCGCCGCACAAGCCGACGGGGCGCTGGCCGAGGCCGCCGCCAGAGGCGGGGGCGCGATGCGCACGGTCGAGATCGACGGCCAGACCCGAGTGCTGGGAATCGCTTCGCTGGGCGGTCGTCGTCAGGCCTCGGCGTCAGAGATCGCCGTGATCAACGAGCGTCTGGCAGAATTCGAAACACCGGCGGCGGCTCCGCAGCCGGCAACCGTCGTCATCATTCCCGGCGCGACGCCGATGGCGGTGGAAGAAGTGGGCCGACCGGCGTCGTAAGCATCCGCTGTTCGGATAAGTCCGACCGCCTACCAGGCCCCGATCTTCTCAGCCTCTTTGTGGCTGATCGGATGACCCGTGGCCTTGTGATCCTGCTCGGCCAGGAAGCGGACCGCCTCCAGCGCGGCCATACAGCCCATCCCCGCCGCGGTGACCGCCTGGCGGTAGATGTCGTCTGTCACGTCGCCGGCGGCCCAGACGCCTTCGATCTCCGTGGCCGTCGTGCCCGGCTTGACCACCAGATAGCCGCCCTGTTTGGTCTCCAACTGGCCCGCGAACAGTTCGGATGACGGCGCGTGGCCGATGGCTATGAAGACGCCGTCCGCCGTGACCTCGCGGGTCTCGCCGGTCTTGACGTTGTTCAGCCGGGCCCCGGTGACATTGACCCCGCCCATGGCGTTGGTCTCGCCGAGGATTTCATCGACGGCGCTGTCCCAGATCACCTCGACCTTCGGGTTCGAAAACAGCCGGTCCTGCAGGATGCGTTCGGCGCGGAATTCGTTACGGCGGTGCACGACCGTGACCTTGGCGGCGAATTTGGTCAGGAACAGCGCCTCCTCGACGGCGGTGTTGCCGCCGCCGACGACGATGACGTCCTTGCCGCGATAAAAGAAGCCGTCGCAGGTGGCGCAGGCCGAGACGCCGAAGCCCTGGTATCTGGCCTCGCTCTCGATCCCCAGCCATTTGGCCTGGGCGCCGGTGGAGATGATCACCGTCTCGGCCAGCATCTCGGTCCCGGAATCCAGCGTCAGGCGGAAGGGCCGCTGCGACAGGTCGGCCCTGACCACGATGTCCTCGATGATCTCGGTCCCGACGTGCTCGGCCTGGGCGCGCATCTGTTCCATCAGCCAGGGGCCCTGGATGACGTCGGCGTATCCGGGATAATTCTCGACGTCGGTGGTGATGGTTAGCTGGCCGCCGGGCTGGAGGCCGGCGATGACGACCGGGCTCAGCATGGCGCGCGCGGCATAGATGGCGGCGGTCCAGCCGGCGGGGCCGGACCCGATGACGGCGACGCGGACCTGGCGAGGTGGGGCTGTTCTCAAGGTGCTCATGTCCCCTATTTAGGCGCTGATTCCGCCCGGCGCGATGGTAGGCTGGCGATTGTTCACAGATCGCAGGAGAACGACATGGAAGGCCGCAGTTTCATCGGCGTGGGTTTGGCCCTGGGCGTCGCCATCGGCTCGGCCCTCGGCATCGTGCTGGACAATCTGGCGCTGGGCATCTGCGTGGGTGTTGCGGTTGGCCTTGCGCTGGGTGCCGGCCTTGATGCGCGGGGCGCGAGCAGCCGCCGCAAGGACAGTTCTGACGGAGGCTCTTCTTCTGTCGGCGACGGCGGCGGCTCAAAGGGCAAACAGTCCGACATCAACGATGGCAGGTCCGACGGCGGTGACGGCGGCGGAGGAGGCGCTGACTAGACCGTTTTTGTTTCAGGTCGAATCGACCTGAATCCAAAAAATGGTCCAGAATCAATCTGGAGCGAAATCTGAGCCTTGATGGACTGCGTCCATCAAGACCGATTTCGCTCTAGCGGGCGCTGACATGATCCAGCACCACACGCGCCGCCCGTGCTGTCTCCACCAGCGGCTGATAGCGCCACGCCTCCAGTGTCCCGTCGAACGGCCGCGCGGCACCGCGTTCGCGCAGGTCGGTGTGCAGGCGCGCGAACTTGTCCGCGGCTTTCAGCGGGATCATCGGGAGGATGTGTACCGGCTTGCCGGTCGAGGCCGCTTCCGCCGCCATATTGGCGCTGTCCTCGGTGACCAGCACATGGTCGGCGAAATGCAGGAAGGCGAAATAGGGGTTGGTGCCTTCGCCGTCCCAGATCAGGCCGGGCAGGGTGGACAACCGGGCCGTCATCGCCGCCTTCGCCGCCTCGGGCGTGCGGCGCGAGAAGGTCAGCAACAGTGATCCGCCCGCCGCCTCGAGGGCCATGGCGATTTGATCGGCCAGAACCCGGGCATGGGCCTCGGTCAGGTCGAACGCGTTTGAGCGCCCGCCGATTAGCGCGGCGACTTGTGGTCGGGGCAGGGCGGCCAAGGGGGTTGCGAACGCCGCAGCGCCCTCGGTCAGACGTTCCGGCGTCACGCGGTGGGGCGATCCGGTGATCGACAGGACGTTCGGTCCTTGGACCCGGTCATGTGCCGGGGCGACGATCAGGTCGTAGGCCGCGTTGCGCCAGCGCGGGTCCTGGGTCTGAACCACCAGGGTCTTGCCGCCCGAGCGGTGCCGCACGCGGGCCGAGAGCGGCAGGGTGGCCCGTCCGGTGGAGATCCAGATGTCAGGCCAGGCCTCGCCCGTCGCGGGCGTCACGGCGTCGGAGGACGGGTCCAGCATCCACGGTGCCTTCAGCGCCGAGGGCCATTTGTCGAACCCAGCCCGCCAGTGGATGCGCTTGATCGCAATCACGCAAGGAAAAAGGCGCTGGACGGCTTCCGCCAGACCCAGCGCCTGATTTTCGATGCCAGTCCGGCCGTCGGAGACGACCCAGACGGAGAGCGGCGCCCTGTCGGACCCTACTTCCACTCGACCTTGAGGATTTCGTAGGCCTTGACGCCGCCGGGGGTGTTGACCTCGACCACGTCGCCCACTTCCTTGGAGATCAGCGAACGGGCGATGGGCGAGGCGATCGAGACCTTGCCCCCCTTCACGTCAGCTTCATGCTCGCCGACAATCTGGTAGCGGGCTTCTTCCTCGGTGTCCTCGTCGACCACGGTGACCGTGGCACCGAACTTGACCTGGTTGCCGTTCAGCTTGGACACGTCGATCACCTGGGCGCGGCTGATCTTGTCCTCGATGTCGGCGATCTGGCCTTCGATCCAGCCCTGGCGTTCCTTGGCGGCATGATACTCGGCGTTTTCAGACAGGTCGCCATGCTCGCGCGCTTCCGAGATGGCCGAGATCACGCTCGGCCGCTCCACGGACTTCAATTGCTTCAGCTGATCGTCGAGGACACGGTAGCCCCCGGCCGTCATCGGCACTTTTTCCATATGTCGTGAGTTTCTGAGCTATCGCCCGACTAGAGGTTTGGTGACGCCAAGGGTCGCTGGGCGCTTGCGACCGGCCCGAGAGGATAGGGCGTCCAGTCTCAAGGTTCAAGAGGAAAGACGATTCGGCAGAATGACGTTACGCTGCCCGCTTGCGGCGTTTTTCCCGGATTTGCTGGATATTGCCCCACAGCTTGACTCTGCCGACGAGGCTCCAGGCCAGCCATGCGACGGCGGCCAGGCCGAGGGCCATGAACAGGCTTGACACGAGCACCAAGCCCGCAGCGATGAATGCTAGGACGAAGGACACGGCGGCGACAAGGGCGGCGATGACTTGAATGGTTCTCGGGCGCATGGGGCCATGAACGTTCCTTGCAGTCCGGGGTTGCGCCATTCATCACCGTTTGAAGCGGTCGAAGTCGACCTGTGGCGCCAAAGCCCGACCCGTCGCTATCGGGCATAACTGTACGGCCCACCCCGTTCGAGAGCCCGCCGGTAAGCCGGGCGGGCGTGAATTGTTTTCAGGAAGGCTTTGAGGCGCGGCTTGTCTGAGCCGTAGCCGATACGCGAGCCGGCCGCTTCCAGCGGGAAGCTCATCATGATGTCGGCGGCCGAGAACTCCTCGCCGGCGAACCATGCCGAACGCGACAGCTCGGCCTCCCAGTATGCCGTATGCGCCGCCAACTGCGGGTCAATCATGTTTGCGTTCATCGCCTTGCTGATCCCCTTGGCCACGCCGCGCACGAGGAAGGGCACGCGTTTCGGAATGGCGGTGAAGATGAGCTTGAGCAGCAGGGGTGTCATGGCCGAGCCCTCGGCATAGTGCAGCCAGTAAGTGAAGCGCCGCGCGGCTTCGGTTCCGGCGGTGGGGCGCAGCCGCACTGCCGGATAGGCCTCCAGCAGATATTCGATGATCGCCCCGGTCTCGGCCACACGGACGTCGCCGTCATCCAGGACGGGCGACTTGCCGAGTGGATGCAGGGCCCGGAGTTCGGGCGGGGCCAGCATCGTCTTTGCGTCGCGCTGATACCGTTTCACCTCATACGCAAGCCCCAGCTCCTCCAGCAGCCACAGCAG
>Ga0105047_10005416_pt1 | contig 21930 bp, 25 predicted proteins | sample MAT04_FD_78384 | JGI IMG/M metagenome (GOLD analysis project Ga0105047, IMG submission 78384) | Freshwater microbial communities from Lake Fryxell liftoff mats and glacier meltwater in Antarctica - MAT-04 (megahit assembly) | ecosystem: Environmental > Aquatic > Freshwater > Ice > Liftoff... | reverse complement strand
TTATTACGGACGAAGCATCAAGCCATTAAATCTGATCGCATTGGCTGCAGCAATTACTGCTTGGGCGAACCCTATGTATATCTGGGCTGATCTGGGTTGGTATCTTAGCTTTTTAGCTTTTTACGGAGTTCTAGTCTTGGCGCCGTTGATGGCCAAGCGTTTAACACCCAGAATGCGTAATTCGGTTATTGTCATGATTGCACTAGAATCAATCTGCGCCGAAATCATGACGATGCCATTCGTGTTATTTAATTTTGGCCAAATATCTTTTGTCGGCTTGCTAGCCAATGTATTGGTTGTGGTCTTTATACCACTAGCCATGCTACTTGGATTAACTGCCGGGCTTAGCGGAATGTTATTTTCTTCATACGCTGGCTGGATAGCATTGCCTGCCAAAATTCTGTTAACCTACATGCTCGACATAGCGCATATATTGAGCGGTATACCCAATGTATTTATAGAGGATTTAAGCTTGTCTCTACCTCAAATGTTGATTATCTACTTTTTGGTTGTTTTTGCCACTGTGCTGTTGTGGTTCAAAGCTAATCCAAAAAGTGATACAATAACAGATAAGAACGAAGATAATCTGCAGGGAGCCAAAGTTTGAGCGGTCACAGTAAATGGTCAACAATCAAACGACAAAAGGGAGCAAAAGATGCCGCTCGCGGAGCGGTGTTTACCAAGCTAGGCAATGCAATCGCAATCGCTGCACGCAGCGGTACAGACCCAGATACAAATTTTGCACTTCGGATGGCTATCGATAAAGCTAAGTCGGCAAATATGCCATCTAGCAACATTCAAAGATCTATCGACCGAGCCAAAGACAAAGAAGCAGCTCAACTACAAGAAATTATGTACGAAGGTTATGGTCCGGGCGGCGTAGCCATTCTAGCGGAATGCGCAACAGACAACATTAACCGTACCTATCCGCAGGTTAAGCTAGCTTTTAGCAAACACGGTGGCAACATTGCCGAGAAGGGTGCTGTAGCCTTCCAATTCGATCATAAGGGGTTGATTAGAGTAAAAGGCTCAGGAGACGACCTATTGATGCAAGCACTTGAAGCGGGCGCAGAAGACGTTCAGGAAGAATCTGGCGAATCTGTTGTGTATACTGGGCCAAAAGAGCTAGCCAAAGTCCGCACAGCACTTAGTGAGGTCGGTGTTGAAATTATTGAAGCAGAACTGACCTATGTTCCAAATAGCACCGTAGAAGTTACCGATGCAAAAACAGCCGGCAAGATCATGCGCCTGATGGACGCACTTGATGACTGCGACGAAGTCAACAACACACATGTAAATTTCGACATCCCCGAATCGTTAATTTCTTAACCATGAGATTATATTTATCTTCTCAATATTGGGGAAACCAACCCAATAAGTTGTTTGGATTAATCGATAGTAATAAAAAACATGTAGGCATTATCACAAATTCTACAGATTTATTTCCAGAAGAGGGCACAATATTGCGCCTAAACGGCGACATAGATTATCTAGCAAATAATGGATTCACATCAGAGCGACTTGATTTGCGAGATTATTTTGAGCAGCCAGAGGAACTAAAAGAAAAACTGAATGATTTCGGGCTCGTTTGGGCTCTAGGTGGTAATACTTTTGTATTACGCCGGGCAATGGCACGGAGTGGTTTCGATACTATCATTAGAGAATTGCTGGCTAAGGACGAAATAGTCTACGGAGGTTTTAGTGCAGGATCATGTGTTGCGGGTGCAACATTACACGGCATAGATATTGTTGACGACATAAAATCGGTGCCTGACGGATACACTCCAGAGATTATCTGGGACGGATTAAACTTTGTGACTTTTGCTATAGCCCCCCATTACAAGTCTGACCATCCAGAAAGCTCTGGTATAGAAAAAGCCGTTGAGTACTTTCAGGCAAATAGCATATCATTCAAGGCTTTGCGCGACGGTGAAGCATTAATAGTGAACAACGATAAGGTAGAGTTATTGCAATGAGGATTTTGGGGATTGATCCAGGTACTGGAATTTTGGGGTTTGGTGTTATTGACGCGCATAAAGGTAAGGCAAAGCTGGTTGATGCTGGAGTAATACGAACGCCAGTCAAAGAAGACGACGCTGTTCGTCTACAAACAATTTTTGACGAATTAACGACTATTATCAAAGAAACTAAACCTCAGGAAATGTCAGTAGAAAAGCTATTCTTTGCCCAAAACGTCACGACTGCCATGACTGTAGCCCAGGCTAGAGGCGTAGTTCTACTGGCCGGTAAGCAAGCTGGTTTAGAAATATTCGAATACACTCCACTACAAATCAAACAAGCAATAACAGGCTATGGGCGAGCCGAAAAGTCGCAGATTCAAGAAATGGTGAAAGTAATCCTAGGCCTCAAGCAGATACCAAAACCAGATGATGCTGCTGATGCGTTAGCTGCAGCTATCACTCATTCAATGACTATGCGTTAAATATGAATATTGAACAGGGTTGGACCTTGTTCATCGCTAGCCAGCAACAGTTTTCTGGATTTCACACAAAATATATTTTTGATCTTTGAATTCTTCCAGAAACTCCATGTAGTCAGAAAATCCAGAGAAGATATTAAGTACATGTTCTGGTTTGAGCCACTGGGTGCTTTTTGATCCACTAAAATACACCAAGCTCGAATATTCATAGTTTCGCCAATCTAGTGGGTTTAGGTGTATGTACCGTGTTATATGTTCAAGATATTTTGCTTGCAGTATTAGGCTGGCTTTATAATTACTTTGGAACAGCGGCCCAACACGATCATACTTCTTATTAAAGTACATTACATAACTTGTTACGAGAGATCGCATAAAACAAGTCATAGCATCTTTATCTTCTTGGTAAATCAGCATGTGTATGTGATTTGGCATTAAGCAGTATGCGACCAATTTAATTCTGTTGTGATAGCACGGATAAGGTGCGTGGTGTTTCCGGCTCTCGGCATTAGGTGAAAGATAACGCTTGAATAACTGCAAGAAATAGCCATAATCCTGAGAATCATTAAATATATTCTGCTTAGCAACACCTCTTGAGTATATGTGATAATACTGACTCGCACCGTACTGTTTAATTATATTTCTTGAAGGCATAATCCATCTTATGAACAAGGTCCAACCTTGTCCAAATAAATAGCTAGCATTCGTATATATTTATTAAATATTTAATTATTGTTGAACAAGGTTGGACCTTGTTCAATGCTCAGTCTGTTGATTGGATGAGGACTGTGAGATAATACAGGTATATGATTGCAACACTATCAGGAGTCGTTAGCGAAAAACTAGACGACGTTGTCGTTCTAGACGTTAATGGAGTCGGCTATGGGTTAAATGTTACTGCCGAGGATTTTGCCAATATGGTTACGGGCGAAGAGGCAAAAGTATTCATATACGAGCATATTCGCGAACAGTCATATGAATTATTTGGTTTTGTAGGTAAAGATACCAAGGCTTTATTTGAGCAACTATTGAGCGTAAACGGCGTTGGTCCTAAAATGGCGCTTAACATGTTAAGTGTTGGTTCTAGCGGTGGTGTAAAGCAGGCAATTGCTTCTGGTGATGTTGCATACATTCAGCAGGCAAACGGTGTGGGTAAGCGTCTGGCCGAGCGTGTAGTGGTTGACCTAAAAGACAAGGTCGGCTTAGTTGGCGTAGACCTAGAATCTACCGGCCTATTACAGTCAGCCGATAATCTACAGCAAGACGAAGCAATCGATGCGCTTATGGCGCTCGGCTACACGGCTAATGATGCCGCCAAAGCGCTTCACAAAATTGACCCAAAGCTTACAACCGAAGAGCGCATAAAATTAGCTCTGAAGGGTGGTGCTTGATGATTGTTATTACAGGCGCAAGCGACGGAGTTGGCTCAGAGCTGGCTAAGATATATCAAGATTCAGGTGAGAAGGTTGTGAACATCTCTAGAAGAGAGTCAAAATACGCTGACGTAAATATTCTGCAAGATTTGCGCGAAGGTGCAAATATTAAGGAAGCTGCAGTCACGGTTTGCGACATCAAAGATCCAATCAAGGCCGTCGTAAACTGTGTAGGAGTATTTTCTGACGAACAACTAGGCGGCATTACAGAGGATGAGATAAAAAGATTAATGTCAACCAATGTTAAAGCACCAATACTTTTAATTTCTGAATTACTGGATCGCATCAAGCAAGATCAAAGCGACATACTGAATGTTGTATCTATTGTTGGCACCGTACCTGGTGGGCACGCACCAGTTTACTCTACGTCCAAGTGGGCCGAACGAGGTTTTACGCTCGGTTTGCAAGAGCTCCTAAAAGATACTCCATCAAGAGTAATTAGTTTTTGCCCTGCAGGAATCAAAACAGGAATTTTTGATAAAGTGGGCGCTAATGTGCAAGTTGATGACTGGATGGATCCTAAAGCCATCGCACTGTTTATCAAACAGATACTGGATCTACCTAAGAACATTGAGGTTTCTGAAGTTGTTATTCGAAGGAAGGCAGTGAAATGATCGATCGAATTGTAGATGCCAAGGCTGAGCCAGAAGAGCCAGAAGAGCAGGTAATCGAGAATACGCTTCGTCCGCGTGATTTCGAAAACTATATTGGCCAAGACAGGCTTAAAAAGAACATTAAGTTAGCAATCGACGCTGCCCAAAAACGCGAAGAGCCACTTGACCACGTCTTGCTTCATGGGCCACCCGGACTGGGTAAGACAACGATGGCCAGTGTTATTGCAAATGAGATGGGCGCACAAATCCGAGTTACAAGTGGCCCTGCCATAGAACGAGCTGGTGACCTTGCTAGCCTGCTGACTAATTTAAGCGACGGCGACATATTATTCGTTGATGAGATTCACAGACTAAATCGCACCGTAGAAGAAGTTCTGTATAGTGCCATGGAAGATTTTAAGCTCGATATTATGCTAGGCAAAGGGCCATCGGCTCGTTCGCTTCGCCTAGACTTACCCAAGTTTACAATTATAGGTGCTACTACTCGTACTGGTAGCTTGGCTGCACCGCTGCGCGATCGTTTTGGCATGATTCACCGACTAGAATTCTATAAACCAGACGAAATCCAAGAGATTATCCAAAGAGCAGCCAAGATACTTAACGTTAAGATTGATGCACCAGCAGCATCTGAGTTAGCCAAGCGTGCGAGGTTAACGCCACGCATAGCAAATCGACTCCTCAAAAGAGTTCGCGACTACGCGGACGTTAATGGTGACGGCATAATCGACACAGAATTGAGTTATAAAGCACTAGACTTGCTAGATATAGATGAGCTAGGTCTAGATACAACAGACAGAGCATTGATGGTGGCTATTATAGAAAACTATGATGGGGGCCCCGTTGGGGTAGAAACACTAGCTGCGCTTACCGCCGAAGAGCGTGGCACCATAGAAGATTTTTACGAACCATACCTTATGCAGATTGGGCTTTTAGAACGAACACCAAGGGGGCGCAAGGTGACGCCTAAAGCCTATAAGCACTTAGGCAAAAACAAAACTAACAGCGGTGATCAATCAACACTGATATAATATAGAACCTATGAATCCACAAGAGCCGAATCCAAAATCAGCAGTACACAATCCATTGGCTGTAATCCAAGAAGGCGAAGAAACGATTTGTGAGATTCATCGTCACCCTTTCGGTCTTTTGATAGTTTATGTAGCGGCCGGATTATTCTTGATAGCTATATCGGTAGTAGCATTTATAATTTCTCCGAATATTTTTGGTTCCGGCAGTCAGTTCCCGTTAGTTGTAATAGGATTTATGTTCTTTGTGCTGACTATTATGTGTCTTATATTCGTTTTCATATCAACCATTGTGTATGTAAATAATAATTGGGTAGTGACTTCGGACAGCGTCACGCAGATCCAACAATTAAGTTTATTCCGTAAAGACACTGCTCAATTATCTATGGGTAATTTAGAGGACGTTTCGGCGGAGAAAGTTGGAATATTCGCACACATGTTTAATTACGGTACACTTCGTGCAGAAACTGCCGGTGAGCGTAGTAAATTCATTTTTCCATATTGCCCGAGGCCTCATTTTTATGCTCAAAAGATTTTAGCAGCTAGAGAAGATTATGTGCAAGCAGAAGGTAAAATTAAGAGCCATTCACCAGGCCGGTCTGCTACGAAAGCTACAAAAGCGTCTATAGAGCAATTAGGTCAGGCCGCATTGTCCGATCGTCCTGATGAGCCACAACCGCCGATATTCCCACCATACAGAGCCTAAACACTTCTTGGATTCTACTGGAAAGGATTACTTCGAGCTTGGTTGAATAATGTTTGAACATTGACGCTATTATCTTCTAGCGATTCCAACTGCTTAACAACCGACTTATCTATCCTTGGTATTTTAGCGGCTTTAACTTGTTTATTTATGGCTTCTTCTGTAGGTTTTTGGTTGCTCAAAGTATTGATTCTAAGAACTAAGAATCCGTACACAAGACCTACAAAAATTATAAACAGCACTAAACTATAACGCCGTAATTTTTCAGAATCGGCAATGAGTTTTGTAACGATTTCTTGAAGACGGTTCTTGTAATTATTCATGGTTTTACATATCCGTTTAAGGTTAAGGAAAAGCTCAAGAAACCGGGATTAGCCTTATCTGGTTCAAGGGTTATTGTATTTACTTGCGAAGTTCGACGATTATTTTCGAGTGCGCTCAAGAAATCTATGAATTGACTGTATCGAACCGGTTGATCCTTATCACTTTCTATTGTTATTAGAAGCTGGTAAACTCCCGGGATGTTTTTGACCGGTACTAGTTGTGATAAGGCAGACTTTTTTGAACTGGCTGCTGAGCTTGCAGGCGTAGACGGTGCTGCTGAACCAGTTGCTGCTGAAACAGGTGTGGTTCCGAGGTTTGAGGCCGGGAATGTTATGGCAGATATTTTAATGCCGTTTTGGCCAGCAATTTTTACAATTTCGCGCACAGCTTCTGCTTGGCTTTTATCTTCGGGTACGATTGCTTGAGTAATCTTTTTGAGCTCAGAGTATGTTGCTATATCGGTGTTTGCCTTTTTTAGAAGCAACTGTTCTTGATCCAGTGCTGAACTTTTTGCTTTAAGATCTGTCAGTTTAACTGCTCGTGCAGTCAGCTGTTTATTTACTGAATATGCTCCAAAAACCAATCCTATAAATAAAATCAATATTGCAGCAATCAAGCCAAAATATAGACGTTTGGAATTCATCGCTTATTGCCTTTGTTATTTATGAATAGGAAAGGATTGTTGTCTGCGAATAATGCCCTGATGGTAACCGTACATGGATACTGCGGATTTACAGCTTTAGCATTATCACAGGTTATGTTAACTATATCGGCCTTGCTGAATATTTTGTTAGCGGGATCCGACAAATTTACTTGTACTTGGGTGGCTGTTGCGTAATCGGTAGCGTTGGCAGTAATGTCTATGCCACCAGTTGTTTGACTAATATTTAATGCAGTTAAATTGGCATTTGCTGGAATGATAGCGGCAATCTGTTTAAGTAGTTGCGAAAAGAGTACTTCCTGACCCAATACCTTAACTACCAGCTTAAAGCTGCCGCTGATGTCTTGTAGTTCTTTTTGAGTCTCAGCAAACTTACCTTGCTGTAGTGTCTGCTGAGCGGAGGCAATTTGCTTGTTGTAGCGGATAGTAGATTGTTGTAGCGAGACCATTCCGTAAGTTGCAATCACTACCAAGCCCACTAAAGCTATAAAAAATAGAGACACCCAGCGTCGTAATGCCACATTCCGCCTTGCATATACGTAGTCTTGCTTAACTTCCGGCGGTAGCAAGTTTATCATGGCTTAAAGACCCTGTGAGGATTTGTAAGGCATAAGCCAGCAACAGTCGAATACATCGGCTTGTAGGCAGCAGATGGCGGTTGTAAGCCTTTAAAGTCAAAATATTGCCATGGTTCACTGTGTCTGACCGCCAAACGAAGCTGATTGGTCAGATATTCGCTCAAGCCGGGCATATTGGCGCCACCACCTAGAGTAATTAGCTGGGTGATTGGCCTTTCTGTGCCATAACGCTCCTCATAATAGCGAATCATTCTGCGAATCTCTTTAACGATCATTTGCAACGTCGGATCTAATGCATTCAGAATCTCTTTTTGCTTCTTACTTGCACCAAGACCATAGCGAGTTTTAATTAATGATGCCTCTTGGAGGGATACTTTGAGCTCCTCTTTAATATAGTTGGTAAAGTTTTCTCCGCCGCCTTGAACGGTTCCAGTTACGAGAGTTTTCCCATCAAAAATACTTATATCTGACGAAAGCGAACCGAAGTCGATTATAAATGTCGCAACGTCACTCTGGGCATCTAATGAAAATAATCGTGCCGAGGAGCTAAGCGTGGGCTCGATCAACACTGTTTCGAGTCCAAGCAACTGAGCCAGATCCAAGTAAGAATCTACTATGGTTTTTGGTACTGCTACAATGAAAAGCTCTGTATTTTCGGCGGATTCTTTTATGATTTCGTAATCAACGTATAAGTCTTCTAGTGGAGCCGAAATATATTGTTCGGCCTCGAGCTCTACTGCTGCTGGAATTTCGGCAGGCGTTAATTTTGGTAATTTAACAGACCGAGTAAAAGTACGATAGGCAGGGATGGCAATTGCAGCTCGCCTGGTTGTGATGTCGCCAATTAGATGCTTTTTGAATAGCTCAGTCGTAGCTTTGGCTATTATTTCGGGTTTGATTATAACGCCGTTTTCTTGCGCCAACTTGTCAAAAACAGCATTGCCGTAACCTACAATCTTGGGTCGATAACCAGCACTAAGTTTCTGGGGACTTTCTGCCAACTGCATGACTTTGAGTGAGCCATGCCCAATATCTATACCGAATATAGGTTTGTCATGGTAAAAATTTGATATTTTAGCGTTTTTCATAAATGCTGCCCACCAAGCATAAGTGTGTTGAGTCTAGTATAACAGATGTCGTGACTATGTATTAATAGCCTAAGAACACTCATGGCTGACCAGGAAATTTTTGCTGGTAACTACTAATCGTCCAAGTTTTTGACCCGGACGATAGTGTAGTACCAAAAGTCAGAGTACCCGCACCACTCAGATCAACGGTTTGACCGATTGCGGACCCAAGTGTGCCACTGCCACCAACTGTAATTTTGCCCCAATATGACTGGAATACCATGCCAGACAAGTTAGCTGCACCACCGACACTTACTGTCTCAACTTGTTGTGACAACTTAAGATCGTTGCCGGTCAAATTTGTACAGTTGGGATTACAAGCTCCACTACTCTTAAAGCTAATCATTTGGACGCCCGTTCCGGATGAATTTGCAATTAATTGAGCCGAACCACCGACGTTTATATTGCCGTCCACTATTATTACCGGACGTGTCCCACCAGCACTGTTATCTACAGTAATTCTTGATGCTCCACCGATTGTAAAATCACCCGTTATGTATACGTTACCTTTTATTACTAGGTTGCAACTACCACCGATACTTACGTTTCCAGTTAGTTTTAAGTTGCCATTCCAGGTTCGATTAAAAGGCCAGGAATTACAGACATAGGCATTATTACTACCGGAGCCAGTAGTTGTGACGGCAGCTATTTGTGCAGCCTTATCGTAGGTTGGTGTTGATACAGCGGGCGCAACACATCCGTTTTGGAGTCCGGTTCCGGTAGTTCCAGGCTTGATATTATTGTTTGGCCCGAGGCTTGTTTGGCCCGTTGCACAAACAGAGCCATAGATAGCGGTACTATAGGCAAGCGATATTGGCTGTCCTGTAGCACAAACCTGCGGGTATGTAGGTCCAGGAGGGTTAGCAGACGGGCAGGCTTGATTGGCTACATTAACCGTCAGTGGCTGACTATTTGTACCGATTCTCGCGGCTCCACTGAGCGTAATCTTGCCATTTACGTAGATAGATGAGTTGGTAATAGCCGCACTTCCGCCCAGGATCAATCCACCCGGGCCAGAGTATACAGAATAGCCTGCCGAACCCGTGCCAACAGCCGTTACTTTAGTTATACGAGTACTAAGAACATCTGTTTTGCCGAATCTGTAGACCTTGCCAGTAGCAGTAATAATTTTGGCGTTGGCATCAGTCGGGCTGGCAGTGATCGTAGTCGTGTACACGCCTTTACCCTGAGTTGCATTATCAAAAAATATTTGCTCTGACGCATAGCCAGGGAAGCTGTCGCTGGCATTTAATTGCTGCAATGTTTGTTCGATTCCGGCTTCCGAAACTAATACCGAGTTAGCCCGGTAAGTATTATCGGTAGTAACTTTATACTGACCTGAAGTTGCGCTGATTAACGATATGCCAATTATCAGCATCGCAGTCACAACGGCAACTACCGTAATCATAATCAGGCCATCTTCTTGGGATTTAAACAACTTCTTATTTTTTTGCATAAAATTAATCATTTCTAAACACCATTCTTGTTTTATAGTTAACGCTTAGGTTTTTGGAATATATCTTCTTATCGGTTGTTACATTGAGCTCGATTGAACGGGCGTCGGTAGGTGCAACATTATTATTCTGACCATCCTTGTATAAGACCGTAAAAGCACTAACATTCTGAAGTAACGGTTTATCTGCTGGGCAGTTTGCGCTTGCTAGGTTAATAGGGCAACTAGTCTTTTCGCTGTTGTTGGCAACCGGAGAAGCAATCGTTCTTTTGTACAGGGTGCCGTCCTTAACAAAGTAAACAAGATTATTCTTTTCGGTGATGTAATTCTTGGCATCGGCAAATATTACGGTACCGTCGCTTTTTTCGGCTCCGGCAGCCAGCACTAGGGTGGAGCTATTTGATTGCCAACTGAATTGATTAGAGCCTCCACTAGGACTGTTTACGTCCGCCCACCGATTGTTGGTATCGGCATTTGCACTTAGTCTAATATCATTCGCAGCCAAGTCTAGACTTTGTTGAGTTTCACGTAGCATATTACCGCGAGCCGTTGCCAAGGTACTTTCTTGAAGGTTAGTCAGCATAAAGCCAGTAACGACAATTATTAGGATAGTCGTAACGGAAATTACAACTAATAACTCGACGACCGTTAATCCTCTGGCATCTAGTTTGGCTGTCATTGGGTTATACCAATTACACCTATCAGAGAGCTAAGCTTTACAACTTGCTGTTTGCCGTCGTCCGTATACGATACCGTCACATCAACACGCTTGATATCAGCCGAAGGCTCGCTAACTACAACTGTCCCAGAACGATTAGAGGGCAGACTTGTGGGTAGTTCGGATGTAAAATTGATGGTTTGACCATTCGATAACGAGCCGTAGTTATCATTTCTGAGTGATTCTACTTGTCGTTGAGCTGCCCGCGTGGCGCTGTCTAGGTAGCTGGTCTTTCTTTGGACGCTTTGGATGCTGATGAATAAACTGCTGATGCTGGCCGCAGTGATGCCAATAATAATAATTGCTACTAATAGCTCGACAATCGTAAAACCTCTTTGCTGCTGATTCATGCTTAAGCTTATTATATAGCCTTAAGACCTGTTAACTAAGTGTTTTATTGATGCTGTGAGCAAAGTGACTATATAACCCCTGTTAACCAAACAAAAAAGCCTCGAGTTTCCCCGAGGCTTTTTGTAAACCTAATTAATGCTAATCTAGATTTTTCTTGACGACCGTAGTTGCGCCGTTGACTGTTCCTTCAAAGGTTGCAGTCAATGTGTACTGAGAACAATTTGTGGCATCTGACTCACAGCTTGCGCCTGTGCTGTCAGTTACAGCATATGCGTAAGACTTAGCAACTGGAGCAGCAACTAGAGTCTTACTCTGAGTTGGGTTAGAAGGGTCTTGTAAAGCATTTTGATCGAGACCTTTCATATTAGCTGTTAAGAATGTAGCATCATTCATATTTGTTCGACTTGGGTAGTAACCCTTGTCGGTATGGTAACCCTCAAGCTGAGTTTGTAGCGAAGCTACATCAGTTTGACGCTTAGCATTACGTGCTTTTTGTTGAATGCCACTATAAGTCGTGATGACTAGTAGCGCTAATATACCGATAACTACGATGACGATTAGTAGTTCGACGATCGTGAAACCTTGACTTCGTTTATTAAGGGAGATCATGAGAGCCCACCCTCCTGTTTAAATGTTTATTGATGATCTTTGATACCAAGCACCGGTGCGCCTGTTTCAACTATCTGAGTATGATTATAACCATAAGCGTTCTGAGGTCAAGCTTTCTGCGGAAAGTACTGAACTATGTTCCAACATTTTTGGAAAGATTTGCGATTGGCCCCATCACCGAGGCTGCTATAAATCCAACTCCAATGCCCAAGAAGATAATCATTATTGGCTCTATTATCGCTGCCAGGCCATCTATTAATACCGTCACCTCTTCTTCATAAAAATCAGCTATTTTGGTCAAAACCGTGTCTAGCTGACCCGTTTCCTCGCCAACAACAAGCATTTGAGCAACTATTGGTGGAAAATGCTTGCTCTGGCTGATTGGCTCACTAAGTGGTTTTCCATTCCTCACATCTTCTGAGGCTGCTTTAAGCTCTTCCTCGATAACTTTATTGCCCAAAGCCGCACCGGTTACGTCTAAGGCGTCCAGAACGCTCACACCAGCACCCATTAAGGAAGCAAATGTACGCGAGAACCTAGCAATCGCTACTTTAAGTATGATTGTTTTAACTACGGGTATGCGCAGTAGCAAAGCGTGGAACTTATATTTACCTTTATCTGTCTTGATGTAGCGCAGTAAGTAGATTGTTATTATAGCCAGCACTACAATTAGCGGTACAACATTCGGCATTTTATTTAATATTGGAATTGGCAACCATCCAAGTAGGCTTGGAGCAGTTAACAGGTTGCTAAAATCTAACATTAATTGTGTGTAAATCGGTAATTTTGCGTTTGGTCCGCCAAGACTGGTCAAGATTCCGCCAAGTTTGGGAACAATAAACAGCATTATTCCAAAGAACGCCACAAAGGTTACAACCAATATAACCATCGGGTACATCATGGCGCTTTTAATTTTTTTGCGAATACTGGCATCTTGCTCAACCTGGGTAGCTAAACGTTTTAAGATTTCATCGAGAATACCGCCTTCTTCACCTGCTTTAACCATGTTTACGTAGACATCAGAGAATACATCAGGGTATTTTGAGAATGCGTCGCCGAGCGGTGCGCCACTTTCTACATCTTTGGTGATGCTCGTTAGAATTTCGCGCATATATGGTGAGCGAGCATCTTGCTGAAGAGCATTAAGCGACCTAGCAAGCGGGACACCGGCAGAGATCATCGTAGACAGCTGGCGGGTAAAGATCACCAGATCACTTAATTTTACTTTTTTCTTAGGTCCAAAAAAGCTACTTGCACCAGATTTCTTTTTGGTTTTTTCGATTAATACTGGATGGAGACTTTGCTTTCTGAGTAGTGCTAGTAATGCGGTTCTGCTAGCAGCTTCAGCACTGCCCGAAACAGTCTTTCCGTCTTTTGCGATTGCCTTGTATTTAAATATCATTGATTATTCCTGAGAAGTTACACGTAGAACTTCTTCAACTGTTGTCTGTCCACGGAGCGATTTAACTAAACCGTCTAATTGCATCGATAGCATTCCTTCAGATATGGCTGCTTTTTCGATTAACTCGCTGGTGCTACTTCCGACAATCATTTTTTGTACTTCAGAAGTATTGTCCAGGACCTCATAAATACCGATTCGGCCTTTGTATCCGGTATGGTTACAAGCATCACAACCTTGGCCATGTGCCTTCCATAATTTGGTAATGCCGCTGGCAGATGAGCTTAACTTATCAGTGTCACCAGCTTTGCCGATTCCATCTTCAAGCGCTACTGTTTCGAGTTCATGAATCCGTTTTTCACCGCCGTTAACAGATAACCCAAATGATTTATCTAGCTGTTTAAGCGTTGCAGCGTCTGGCGCAAAGCTTTCACGGCAATCCACACACAGTCTACGTACTAGTCGCTGAGCGATTACAATCCTAACAGTACTGGCAATCAAAAACGGCTCTACTCCCATGTCCAAAAGTCGTGGCAGACAAGTAGCGGCATTACTGGTGTGAAGCGTACTAAATACTAGGTGTCCCGTTAAAGATGCTTGCACAGCTAAGTCGGCAGTTTCGCCATCCCTAATCTCACCAACCATGATGATGTTTGGGTCTTGGCGGAGCAGGGCACGCAAGCCATTGGTAAATGTCATGCCGGCTACCGGATTAACCTGTGTTTGGTTGGCGCCGATGATGTGATACTCAACAGGGTCTTCCACGGTAGATATATTCACGTTAGGTGTGTTGAGTGTGCTGAGTACGCTAAAAAGAGTGGTAGATTTACCAGATCCAGTCGGTCCAGTTACCAAAACCATGCCATGGGGCTGCACAATTGCGTTCTTCATAGAGTTTAGTGCGCTGCCCCAAAATCCAAGCTCAGTAAAGTCAGCTGGTTTGCTCGATTCATTCAGTATTCTCATCACCACCTTTTCGCCGTCCAATATCGGTAGCGTCGATACGCGCAGAGCATAAACTTGCCCATTTACATCTACTTTAAACCGGCCGTCTTGCGGTGCGCGGTGTTCATCGATCTTCAGGTTGCTCAATATTTTAATTCGACTAACTAAAGAGCCTAATAGTTTTCGTGGCAATTTATTGGCTTCTCTGAGCAGGCCATCAATACGGTAGCGAACAACCACAAAATCTTCGCGTGGCTCGATGTGTACATCACTTGCACCGGCTTTGATGCCATATTCAATAATGATGTTTACCGTCTGGGCAACAGGGGAGTCCTCGGCTAGATCACTTTCGTCTACTTCATTGGCTTCTTCACCAACCTCATTGCTGTCGATAACTTTGGTAAGTTCACTGCTAATGTTGCCGCGGTATTGATCAAGCGCCGATTGCAGCAAGCTCGGTGTGGTTATATGAACTCTTAGGTTGTTGTTGAGCTGCTTTTGCAAGAAATTCAAGGCTTGAATATCATCAGGGTCGGCCATTGCAACTTGCCGTACATCTTCACTGTCTACATCAAACACAACCGCGCCATATTGCCGGGCGATGCGTTCGGGTAATAACTTCAAATAATCGTTTTTGATATCTTTAGCAGCTAGCTCAACAAAAGGCACATCTATTTCTTCGGCGTAGAGTTTAATCAGATCTTTTTCGCTGATGGTATTATTCTGTACTACCAGGTCTTGCAGTGGCTTTTTGTCTTTATCTTTTTGTTCATTTAGCGTGGCAAGCTGATCATTACTGACTAATTTGCTCTTGAGTAAAAGCTCTTCGACTAGCGTGTCAGGAATGCGCATTTATTGTTCCCCGTAAAGTTACATGAATACACGGTTCAGTCTGCCGAGAACTGTTAACGGCCGTAATCTGATGTTCATTTTCTATCTTAGTGTGCTCACCCATACTTCTTTCATCATATCAGCTGGGATACAAAAGCAGAAGCGGTTTAATAGAGATAAATCCACCAAAAGTATTAAATATTTCTTTATTAACTAAACATACTAAGCTAAAGCAATTTTATCTGCGCAACCAACTGCTTATAGTGCTAAACTACTAGTAAGTGGTGGTATAAACAGACTAATTGACCAAAGGAGAGTTCATGGCCGAAAAGAAACCAGCAAAAACAATGGGTGACGTAAAAAAGGGTGATGCCGAGGGCAAGTCCAAGGCTCTAGGATTAGCTCTAGAGACTATCGAAAAGCAATTCGGCAAAGGTTCAATCATGAAGTTGGGTGATTCTACTCATACTGCAGTCGAAACTTTCCCAACTGGCGCACTAAGTCTTGATATAGCTCTTGGCGGTGGAATACCTAAAGGCCGAGTAGTCGAGATTTACGGCCCAGAATCATCAGGTAAAACTACTTTGACGCTTCATGCCATCGCAGAAGTTCAAAAAGCCGGCGGTACAGCAGCATTTATCGATGCTGAACATGCCCTTGACCCTTCCTACGCTAAGCGTATTGGTGTTGATGTAGAGAACTTGCTTCTCAGCCAACCAGACAACGGCGAGCAAGCCCTAGAGATTACCGAAACACTGGTTCGCAGTAACGCTGTTGATTTAATTGTTGTCGACTCTGTGGCAGCGCTAGTACCACGAGCCGAAATTGAAGGCGACATGGGTGATTCACTGCCGGGTCTTCAGGCTCGTTTGATGAGCCAGGCGCTCCGTAAACTTACGGCGGTTATAAACCGTTCTAACGTAACGGTCATTTTCATTAACCAGATTCGCATGAAGATTGGTGTGATGTTTGGTAATCCAGAAACCACAACTGGTGGTAATGCACTCAAGTTTTATGCTTCCGTACGAATGGATATCCGCCGTATTGGCCAGATCAAAGCCGGGGACGAAATTATCGGTAACCGCACTCGAGTTAAGGTTGTCAAGAACAAGGTTGCACCGCCATTCCGCCAAGCCGAATTCGACATCATGTACAACGAAGGCATCAGCACAACTGGAGATGTTCTAGACCTAGCCGCAGCTGCCGATATCGTCGAGAAGGCTGGAGCTTGGTACTCTTACAAGGGCGAGAAGATTGGCCAAGGCCGCGAAGCCACAAAGAAATATCTCAAAGAGAATCCAAAAATTACAGCCGAACTTTCGAAGAAAGTGCGCGAAGCCGAAGCTGCCAAGGAGTAAGATAACTCTTGAAAATTACGAGTATTAAGCAGCAGGTTAAGCGGGCGGGGCGGTATTCTATTTTTGTAGACGGGGAATACTCGTTTTCTTTGAGCGAAACAGCGTTGCTTGATAGCAAAATCAACAGCGGGCAAGAATTAACGCGCGAGCAGGTTAGCGAATTCCAACTATTATCGGCTGACGATAAAATATACAATCAAACACTAAGATATATTGCACTAAGGCCACGTACAAAATGGGAAATTGAGGTCTATTTGAAACGCAAAGACGCCTCCCCTACCCTGTTAGAATCAACACTTAACAAGTTAAGTAATATTGGACTAATTGATGATCAAAAGTACGCACTAGCTTTCGTACGCGACCGGCGTTTGCTCCGCCCTTCTTCCCGTCGTAAGATTGTCAACGATTTACGAAAAAAGCATATTCCATCAGAGATCATAGAAGAAGTGGTAGGCAGTGAGTCACAAGACGAGCAGTCTGCCCTAAACGCAATAATCGGACGCAAAAGGCAGCAATCTAAGTACCAGGACGACCTCAAACTGATGCAATACCTTGCAAGGCGAGGTTTTAATTACGGAGACATCAAAGACGCCCTGAAAGCTTTAGATGATTAGGTAGCTGGTTCGGGTGCGCCGACAGGTGCTTTGCCCAGTAGGTCGCTGATAATTATCCGCCTTGGAGTAATTTCTTGTATTTGGTTGCGGTCAACGCTCAGTGAACCACCAGTAAAACTCTTAAATACAGACTGAGCTACATATACCTTTTGAATCATCATGGTTTCTGTCTCGGTTGCATAGTCACTAACCTTGCCTACCTTCTGTTTGCTCACAGTTACAACCGATTTGCCGATTAGTTCAAAATCGAGTGAAATAACATCTTTGAGCCTGATTAATTCATCGGGTTCAACCAAAACGTCGTGGTCATTGACTACATAGCCTTGAGGCAAAATTTCGCGAATATCCTGAAACAGTAGTATTAATTGTGTTTTGTCGTAACGATCTTCACAGTAGAAGCCTTCAATCTTTAGATTATCGGGGTTAATTATCGGGCCGATTATGGTGGCAATCGCTCCGCCGGTCCTTAAAGACATAACTGATTTGTTTAGTAGACTAGCGCTGAGTTGCAACATTTAAACATTATAGCGCGACTGGGTTCACCTGCAGAAAATTAACTTATTTAATCTTTTAGGCATTTTCAAAACGCTCTTGCTTTAGAACCTAAACTTTATTACGTACAATCTGCCTACTATGCGGAGGATTCAAAAAATAACTTGGGCAGGTGCAGCGCTAACATTGCTTTGCAGTATGCTCATATCACAAAACCAACTCCCTGCTCGGGCACAGGCCAATGATGCACCATCCCTCGTCATAAGCCAACTCAAAATTACCAGTAGTAACGGTCAGTTTGTAACGCTTTACAACACTACCGATATTGCGCTGGATATGAGTAAATATCGGCTCGAGTACTTTAACCATTACGATCTGAGTAAGGCCACCAGCAGTCGGCTAATCTCACTCTCAGGGATCGTACCGGCGCATGGTTATTTTATGATTAACGATAATTCGATGTCGCTTTGCTACCAGATTGTAATAAATGCTGCGTCATTGGGCTTTTCTAGCACAGCAGGGCTAATAAGTGTTGTTTCTATCCGCCAGGCTTCACCAGGAGCACCAACGACATCACAGCTAGAAGATTATGCGGGTTGGTCCAAAACTGCCGCTAGCGGAGCCCAGACCCTACCATCCAACAGCAATGCGTTTTTGCAGCGACAGCCCCGCGATACGTCCTATAACCCAAATATAATCATGCCGGGCTATGGTAGCTGGCAGACTGTTCAGCCAGACCCCCTAAATCCATGCAGATTAGTAAGTGCAGGGGCGGCTCCAGAAGTAGTGATTACCGGCATGAATCAATTACTGCCAAGCACAGAAGCCCCAGCCACTATTGAGTTTGCCGCTGATGGCAGCGGGCAGCCAGCGGCCACAATGCCAGCTGGCAATATCGGGCTTAAGGCGCCTTCAATAACAGAATTGCTACCAAATCCTCTAGGCACAGGTAACGACAGCACAGACGAATATATAGAGCTGTATAACTCAAATAGCGTAGCCTTCGATCTAAGTGGTTTTAGTTTGGTTTCGGGCACCACAACTACACGCACGTATTTGTTTCCGGCGGGCACTAAAATACCTGCTAACTCTTTTGTGGCCTACTACGCTCCAGAAACCAAGCTCAGCTTGAGTAATAGCGGTGGACAAGCAAAGTTACTTGATCCTTTTGGCAATAGCATAGCAATATCAAACACTTATGGCACGGCAAAAGACGGTCAGGCTTGGGCATCAGCAAAAGGTAAATGGTATTGGACTACCACCCCAACACCGGCTAAAGCCAATATAATTAAAGAGCCTCCGCTGTCGGCTAAGGCTAAAGTCAAACTCAAAAACTCAAAAGTTAAAGGTGCTTCAACCAGCAAAAAAGGAACCACCAAATCGCCCGCCTCATTAGCTGGTAGTTTCACAGAAGAGCCAACAACCACGCCAATACACAATTGGATGCTTGCTATGATTGGAAGCCTCGCGTTACTATACGGAGCATATGAGTACCGAGCCGACATGGCAAATAAATTCCACCAATTTAGAAGAAACATTAGCGCTCGCCGAGGCAATCGGAAGTAATTTGCGTGGCGGCGAAGTTATAGAATTAGTTAGTGATTTAGGTGGGGGCAAGACGGCATTTACTAGAGGTTTAGCCGCTGGAATGGGTAGTAGCGATGTTGTACATAGTCCTAGTTTTACACTCAGCAATGTCTATAACTCAAAAAATCTAGTCATGTATCATTTTGATTTTTACCGTTTGGCAGAGCCCGGGATAATTGCTAACGAGCTCAGCGAAGTAATTGATGACCCCAAAGCCGTGGTAGTTGTGGAGTGGGCTAATATAGTTGAAGATCTCTTGCCTAAGACCCGTCTATCTATAATTATTGAGTCTATTGACGAAACGCAGCGAAAGTTTAAGATGAATTATCCTGAAAGTCTCAATTATTTAATAACGAAAAACACTTAACAAGTTAAGCATATGAAAATACTTTTGCTAAGAACAGATAAGCCAGAAGCCGAAATCATGCTTTATGACGGAGTAACTGAATTATCTCAAATAAAATGGCTTGCCCACCGCCAACTTGCTGAGACTATTCATTTTCAAATCAAAAAAATACTTCAGGACCAAAACCTTAAGCTATCAGAGATTCAGGCAATTGCAGTATTTAAAGGTCCGGGTAGTTTTACGGGGCTAAGAATTGGCATAAGCGTAGCCAACGCTCTAGCCGATAGTTTGAATGTCCCAATAGTCGCAAGGAATGGGGATATTTGGGTCATCGATTCAGTCAATAGTCTACAGCAGGGTGATAATGAGCAACTGATAAGCCCAGATTATGGTGCTGAGCCGCACATAACTAAGCAGAAACATTAAACCAAATATTATATTTAAAATTAGATTGACCGAGCCTAGTGATAAAGCGTATTATTTAAGTAGGAATTGCCAGTTTGAGAGCGCAATATCCAATTTAATCCAAATTCATTAATTCGATTTTCGGAACAGTCAAGATCTTATAGATAACAAATTTTTGCAACCAAGATAAAGAGTTCTGGATCAAGATATAGGTTATTCGATAAGTTCTTAAGCCAGACTAGAGAAGTGATAGCGATTGTCTGAGCACGGACTGTTCTGCAGCTAGGAAGGAAATATATGTTAACAATACTATTTGCTGTAATTGGCATTGCTGTTGGCTTTGGCGCCAGCACAATCATCATGAAGCAGCGCACAGGATCCGCCGAAGAGAAGGCCCAAAAAGAACTACAAAAAGCCAAAAAAGAAGCTGATAAACTCATCAGCCAAGCTCGCGAAGAGGCCAATAAGGCAGTCGAAGAAACGCGCAAAGAAGAGCAGTCTCGACGAAACGAACTAAAAGATCTTGAAAAGCGATTGATTACTCGCGAAGAGGCACTAGACAAGAAATTGGATGAGCTAGACAAGCGAAACGAGTCATTGCGCAGGAACGAAGATGAAGTAGAGAAACTCAAGAATGAGATTCGCGAAATTCGAACTAAGCAACAAGATAAGCTAGAAAAAATAGCCAAGCTTACTAAGTCAGATGCAGCAGATAAGCTAATGCAAATGACAGAACGCGATATCCGTGAAGATCTGATCGGGCTTGTAGCTAAGCTACAAAACGAAGCAAAAGAAACAGCCGAAGATCAAGCAGCTCTAATCATCACCACCGCCATGGAGCGAATGGCAAGTGATGTAACCGCAGAACGAACAGTTACCAGCGTTAAGATGGACGACGAAGAAATGAAGGGCCGAATCATCGGCAAAGAAGGCCGCAACATCCAAGCCTTGCAACGCGCAACAGGTGTTGACATTATGGTTGACGATACCCCTGGCTACGTAGTTTTAAGTAGCTTTGATCCAGTGCGCCGTGAGGTTGCTCGTCAGACAATGGAAATGCTAATTAAAGATGGTCGTATCCACCCGGGTCGCATCGAAGAAGTAGTTGCCAAAGCTCAGAAGACGGTCGAAAAGGACGTCATCAAGGCTGGTGAAGATGCTGCAAGAGAAGTCGGCGTAATCGGTATACCTAAAGAAATCCTACAATTACTAGGCGAACTAAAGTACCGAACAAGTTATGGCCAGAACGTTTTGAAGCACTCCACAGAGATGGCTCATATCGCTGGTGTAATAGCCGAAGAAGTAGGAGCAGACATAAAGATCTCTAAATATGCTGCACTTGTGCATGATCTCGGAAAAGCTTTGACTCACAAAATGGAAGGTAAGCACCACCATATTTCGGGTGAGATGCTTCGCAAGTATGGTGCACCAGAAGAAGTTGCTTTAGCGGCTGAGCAACATCACGATGATGTTGAGACTACATCTGTAGAAGCTTTGATAATTCGCACGGTAGATGCAATTAGCGCATCACGACCAGGTGCTCGGAACATATCAACCGAAAACTTTGGTGATCGAATGCGCGATCTAGAGAACGTTGCTAACGGCTTTAAGGGAATCGAAAAGTCTTACGCAATTAGCGCCGGACGCGAAGTACGAGTGTTTGTTAAGCCAGAAGTTATTGATGATCTTAGCGCTATTAAATTAGCTCGTGATATTGCAACTAAGATTGAGTCGACCATGCAGTACCCAGGTACTGTTAAAGTCAACGTCATCCGCGAAACTCGCGCTGTAGAATTTGCCAAGTAGAAAATGTGGCTCACGCTAGCTGTCGGCAATATGCTAACTCTAGCGGCGTTAAGGCTTGTACAAAAGGTATACCTCGACCGTTCCAACCTGAACAGTTTTCGGCTGAGCTGGCTC
>Ga0105047_10005414_pt1 | contig 21936 bp, 18 predicted proteins | sample MAT04_FD_78384 | JGI IMG/M metagenome (GOLD analysis project Ga0105047, IMG submission 78384) | Freshwater microbial communities from Lake Fryxell liftoff mats and glacier meltwater in Antarctica - MAT-04 (megahit assembly) | ecosystem: Environmental > Aquatic > Freshwater > Ice > Liftoff... | reverse complement strand
GCCCGTTGCGCCTGTAACGCCCGTTGCGCCCGTTATACCCGTTGCACCTGTAACGCCCGTTGCGCCCGTTACACCCGTTGTACCTGTAACGCCCGTTGCACCCGTTACACCCGTTGTACCTGTAACGCCCGTTACGCCCGTAACGCCCGTTGCGCCCGTTGTACCCGTTACACCCGTTGTACCTGTAACGCCCGTTGTACCTGTAACGCCCGTTGCGCCCGTTACACCCGTTGTACCTGTAACGCCCGTTGCACCCTTAACGCCGGTTGGACCCGTATCTCCGGTCGTTCCCGTTTTACCTGTAACGCCCGTTACACCGGACGGCCCAATTTCACCTCTAAAACCCTTCTTTCCTCTAAAACCTCTCTTTCCTCTAAGAAAACAAGGACCTCTTTGACAACTCTCGCTCTCCGACGACAAGGATAAATTGGGAGAAGAAAATTTCAACGTGTTATGGAGTAAATTTTGAGCAGAAATATCAACTTTCGATTGAGTATGGAATGAATCGGAATCTTGAGATTTTAAAGTAAAGAGTTGAATACAAGAAAAAAAAATCCAATAACTTATTTTACTTCTGAACATGGGGACTCTTTTGTTTAAATTGAGAATTTCTAGATAATTTAAAATTGCTCGATCTCCAATTTTCCATTTTACAACTAATCGAAATAGATTTGCGTCAAGCTTCAAGCTAAAATCACTCATTTAATTGAAGAGAAGGGCTTATTAAGAATAAAAAAGACCGCTCAAGATAACCCCCTCTCACACTTTATCAAAATTACCTCAACGAATGAACAAATGAGTTATTACTTAGAACCTGTTTTCAAAATGAGAATCACGTCAATTCGATTACATGTCTCGCTATTATCAATGAATTAAAATTTATAAGTATATACTTATTTTGAGATTATATTTTATTGATAGCAATTACCGCTGTTTCTCCATTTAAATCCCACTCAGTGCCTTCACACACAGCGAAGTCAACCTCGACGGCCAACACTTCGTTGCAAATGTACTCTTTATATTGCTTAAAGCAAGCCTCTACTCGGCGGGTACTCTGTATTGTCACGTTTATTCTATCGATAACGTCAAAATTTGCCTCTCGCCGCATGGTATTGATTTTATTCACAATTTCGCGTGCTAACCCTTGCGCTAAAAGCTGCTCGTCTAACTCGGTCTCTAATCCGATCGTAATTTGATTTTGAGTGGAAGCAATGATACCCTCATGAACGACTCGCTCGACTTGCACATCTTCATGCGTTAACTCAATTTCCCTACCTGCAATGTCAATAAAAAGATTTTTCCCTTCTAAGAATTTTAACAACTCATTTTGCTTTATTTTCTCAATGGCTTTTTGAGCAAGCGGCATTTCTTTGCCTAGTTTTTTCCCCAGTACACGGAAATTCGGTTTAGCTTGTAAACGGACAAAATCTGCCTCGTTGTCTCCAAAAATAATTTTTTTAACATTTAATTCATCCGCAATCAAATGTTGCTGATCTTGCAAAAAGGATAAAATGCTTTGATTTCTCGAAATTAAATGGGCCGTGGATAAAGGTTGACGAACCTTTAATTTGTGTTCTTTACGTAAAGCATGACCTAAACCGACTGCTATTTGTACCGCATCCATTTCCTCTTCTAACTTTTCAAAACGTAAATCTTTTTCGTAAGCAGGGAAATTGGATAAATGGACCGATTCCACCATCTCCGGTGTACGTAAATTTTGGTAGATCGTTTCGCAAATAAAAGGAATGAATGGGGCTGCAATTTTTACTAATTCAATTAAAATATAATAAAGCGTTTCAAAAGCCCGAGAACGATCCAAACTCTCTTCACTATCCCAAAAGCGTCGTCGTGACCTCCGTATATACCAGTTTGTCAATTGTTCAACAAAGTGGACAAAAGGCTCGACAGCAGTTGACAAATCGTAATCATTCATCCCTACTTCAACTTTATGAATGAGTTGATGCAGCAGCGAAATGATCCATTGATCTATCACTTGATCCGAATGAGGTCGAGTCACATCTTTAGGACGCCAATTATAAATACGCGCGTAAGTCATAAAAAAAGCATAAGAATTCCAAAGCGGAATCATCACCTGTCTCAAAACCAATTCTACGCCATTTTTTGAAAAAGCTAAATCATCTCCTTTTACAGCCGGACTGTTGAGCATGTAAAGACGGATCGCATCCGCTCCATATTGATGGATCACCTCTTGAGGATCGGGATAATTTTTAAGCCTTTTAGACATCTTGGCGCCATCTTCAGCTAAAATCAATCCGTTCACGATGACGTTTTTAAATGCCGGACGATCAAAAAGAGCAGTCGACAAAACATGTAATGTATAAAACCAACCTCTTGTTTGATCAATTCCCTCTGCTATAAAATCAGCAGGGAAATTTCGATCAAACATTTCACGATTTTCAAAGGGATAGTGATTTTGAGCGTAAGGCATCGAACCCGATTCAAACCAACAGTCGAAAACTTCCGGAATACGGTAATAAGTTTTTCCATTATTTTCTATCGTTAAATCATCAATGAAATGGCGATGCAAATCTTTAATTTTAGCTCCGGAAAGCTCTTCAAGCTCTTGGATGCTACCGATAACTAGAATATCCCCGTCATCTGAACGCCATAAAGGAATGGGTGTTCCCCAATAACGATTACGGCTAATTGCCCAATCCCGCGCCCCTTCCAACCACTTACCGAATCTTCCGAATTGAATGTGCTCCGGTGTCCAATGAATGGTTTTGTTAAGCTCGACTAAACGTTCTTTTAATTTTTCGACGGCAACAAACCAGGTCGTGACTGTTTTGTACATTAAGGGAGTATCTGACCTTGGACAGAAGGGGTAGCGATGTCTAAATGTTGTATGGTGAAAAATGTGTCCTTTTTGCTTTAAATGATGAATAATTCCCTTATCCGCCTCTTTAAAATGTAAACCCTTGTATTCAGGAATTTCATCGGTGAAATGCCCGTTATTATCGATCGGGCAGGCAGGTTCGATTCCCGCTTTTTGACAAACATAAAAGTCGACCTCTCCGAATGCTGGTGCTGCTTGGACAATGCCGGTCCCCTCTTCAGCCGATACACTCTCTTCCAAAAGAATTCGAAAAGCCCCTTCACTTAACCTATCAATAAAATAATCAAATAGAGGAATGTAATGTTGCCCTTCTAACTCAAGTCCCGGAAACTTCCGCACCAGTGTGTAATCTTCAGGGTTTTTGTAATGCGCAGGAATACGGTCAAACGCCAAAATATAATGTCGTTTGGAGGCATGATCAATAATTTCAGCATATTCTATCATCGCACCAACCATTAGAGCCAGATTTGAAACCAAAGTCCAAGGGGTTGTGGTCCAGGCTAAAAAGTAGGTATTCGAATTGTCTCGAGACTGAAAAGCAACGGTGATTGAGGGGTCATCGATCTCTTGATAATTTTCCGAAGCTTCAAAATTAGACAACGGCGTTCCTAATTTAGCTGAAAAAGGCATCACTTTCAAACCTTCATACACATAACCCTTCTCAAATAACTGCTTAAATACCCACCAAACAGACTCCATGAAACTCATGTCCATCGTCATATAGGTATGATCGAAATCAACCCAACGCCCCATTCTTTTTACAGTCATTTTCCACTCGGACGTATACCTAAAAACAATTTTTCGACATTCTTCATTGAAATTCGCTATACCAAAAGCTTCAATCGAAGGCGCTCCCGAAAGCCCGAACGATTTTTCAATTTCGTTTTCCACCGGCAGGCCATGGCAATCCCAACCGAAACGGCGTGGCGCATAAAAACCTTTCATGGTTTTATAACGCAAAACGACATCTTTTATTGTACCTGCCAATAAGTGGCCGTAATGGGGGAGCCCCGTTGCAAATGGAGGACCATCATAAAAAGTAAAATGTGGATGCGCTTCACGATTGCTTACGGACTTTTCGAATAATTTTCGGTCTTCCCAAAATTTTAAAATTCTTTTCTCTCTTTCATCAAAACTTTCGTGAATAACTTCATCGAACATGTACGACTCTCTTCAAAATCTTTAATATAATTTTATACTCATTCTTTCCGGACGAATGACAATAGGCGGATTATACCGATTTCCACTCTTTTAATCGACAAATTTTAACCTTATTTTTTTTAAATATTACAATTAATAGTAATCGGAAATTAAAAAATGAATTAAATAACAAAAATCATCTCAAATATAGGCATTCGGATTTTTTAAACACCCTCTAAATTAAGAAACGAGTTATTTCCGGCATTTTCATTCATTAGTTTAACTCGACTTTGCTAAATTTTGGCATCCCCTTCGCGAGGGAGCCAAACTTCAGCGTAATGAATTGAGTAGCAAGAGGATTTTTACCCCTTCCTACTCAATTCATTTAGCTGAAGGAAGCTTCTCTCCAAACGAGATGCCAAAATTTTGCAAAATCGAGTTTAAGAATATGATGGAAAATTTTTATGCATTCTAATAAAAACGAGGCATCATTTTTTAATTAATCGCCGGCAGCTGAAATAACCATATAATCTACCGCAATAGTGATCGAGCTTTTAATTGTGCCGATATCTGCGGCTTCCTTTCGGATTCTCCAATCACCCTTTTAGAAGTTCACTTTCTTCTCGACATCGATCGGCCTTCATTTTCCATTTAGTAGAGCTTTTTTTCTTGCTCAATTTCTTTGCACTGAATCCTTGCAATTTAAAATCAATTTCTATAGAACCTCAAATAATCTCGACTTTTCGAAAGAGGCAATCAAAATATTACCAAATCGAGATAATATAAATTATTTTGGAGAAACTTATGAACAGGATCAGGTTGAAAATACTAATCGTGTTTTTTTTCACTTTTATTTGTTCAACTACGACTTTAAAAGGAGATGAAAACCCTAATAATGGATCGGAAGCCGGTATCGAAGATGAAAGTGACGGCGAAACATTAGACCGGATAGAAATTGAAGATCTCCTTGCCCTACATGAAGGAAGAAACGGTCAATGTATTGGCTGCGTGGGTGTATTGGGAAATTTAAAAAAACAATTCTCAGAATTAGTTTTATTTGAAACTTTTATCATTCCCATATTGAATGATAAACGAGCTTCTTTAGCAAACATTCAGAAAACGGGTGAACGATTCAACAGACGATTGATTAATGCAATTCATCGCTACAATCCATCTTTGAATACAAATGCATTAAGAGCCTCCATCCGTAAATTGATTAATAAGACAGCTGAGGGCCTAATAACAGGAACGTTACGCACTTATCAAGTACGCCAACAATTAAAACATCATTTTAACCGGATTACACAATTTTGGAAGAAATTTATATTTCCAAATTTTGAGATTCAACAAGTGAATGCCAATTTTCGAAAGACAATGACTTTAGTTGCAAGGCTAAATTCCTTTAATCAATTGAATGGACAATTTCATCGTGACTTTGCCGCTTATCAAGCGCTTATTACGTCCACTCTAAACATAATTAATGGGATAGCGAGAGCTTGAAAACTTTGAGCTATTTACCAAAGAAATAGAGAAGAATTGTTGCAAGAATACTAATAAAAATGGAGCTGACAATGGGGAAATAAAAGCGAAAGTGTTCGCTTTTCAGTGTGATATCACCTGGCAATTTGCCGAGTGGAATAGGAATTTTCAAAATCATTAAAATGCCGAATATTAGGAAAAGTATCCCTAAAACAATAAGCCATTTTCCCATTTTTTTCTCACCTGATTTAAGAGTGTGTTTTCAAAATCGGAATAAATGAATTCGAATGCTTTCCGATTTTGAAAACAAGCGCAAGGGTTAGGAATAACTGTCAATCAACTCTGATAAATAATCAAAATCTTTTACTCCGACCACACGCTTCACTTCTTTACCATCTTTGAAAAGAATTAATGTAGGAACAGAAGTAATTTGTAAATTAGCTGTTGTTTCTTGGGATTGATCGATGTCAACCTTAGCTATTTTAGCCTTATCTTTTGTGGTTTCTGCAAGTTGCTCAACAATAGGAGTAATCATCCGACAAGGACCGCACCAAGTCGCATGAAAATCAACAAGGACCAAGCCCGAGGCAATTGTTTTCGCAAAATTTTCATCATTCAAATGAATGAGATTATCTTTTTCTGTCATAAAAACTCCGTTAAAATAGGTATAACATCTATGTCACTCATTATCTATTGTCTAATTATTTTTTGCCAGGTAAAAGTTTATGGCCGGAAATATCGATTTTTTTTATAATCACTTCTGATTTAGCTTTTTGCCTTCGCATTCAACTATTTTTTACTTGTAAAAAGCAAAAATTAACCAAAAATTTCTAGAGAATGATTAATGATTAATGAAGAAACTTCCCTTTTTTTCGTCCTCGCTTTTTATAGCTTCACCAAAATTCGAAATCCCCACGAATTCATAATCGAGCATAAAAAATTTTTTAAGGAACGTGATTTGACATGCAGAATTTATATTTCCGAGTCGGGAATCAACGGCCAGATGAGCGGAGTTAAAAAAGATGCAGAGGAATACATGAAATGGATGCATGCTAATCCGCTTTTCGAAAACATCTATTTTAAAATCCACACTCATCATGAAAATGTTTTTCCAAAGCAAATTATTAAATATCGCAGGCAATTAGTGGCTTTAGATGAAGAGGTTAATCTGGATCAACGAGGCGACCATGTTTCCCCTGCAGAATGGAAAGAAATGCTGCACAGTAGCGAAAACCCCCTTGTCTTAGATGTCAGAAATGAATACGAATGGAAAGTTGGGCGATTTGAAAAAGCAGAATGCCCTCCTTGTCAAACTTTTCGTGAATTTAAAGAGTATGCAACCCAGCTAAAAACTCAAGTCGATCCAAAAAAAACACCCGTCATGATGTACTGTACAGGAGGAATTCGTTGTGAACTCTATTCCGCTCTCTTAAAAAAAGATGGCTTCGAAAAAGTTTATCAACTTGACGGCGGCATTATCAATTATGGTTTAGAACAGGGCAATGAATATTGGATGGGGAAAGTTTTTGTCTTTGATGATCGTTTGACTGTGCCGATTTGCGATAAACCCTCGGAAGTGATCGGACAATGCCATTCTTGCGATGAGCCTAATGAAAGCTATTATAATTGTGCAAATATGGATTGCAACAACTTGTTTTTGTGTTGCCCCGTTTGTCTAGAAAAATTTGCCGGTTGTTGCTGTGAAAATTGCCAATCAGCTCCGCGAGTTCGGCCTTATCATGATCAAAATCCGCATAAACCTTTTAGAAAAAGGCATCATTACTTTAAGAAATAACCGATATTTTAGTAAAATTCGAAATCATCTTTAAATGCTTCCCTCCTATTTACCAAATCACAAAGGAGGTTTGGTCGCTTCTACTCGTTGTCGAATTAATTGTAAAATTTTCTTTTGAGTCTCGTTTAACACAACAGTTAAGCCAGGTTTAATTCCACATTCCGATAGCTCAAAGGCTTTCATCGTATTGCAAATTCGTCCATCCAAACGCACTCCCAAACCTTTAATATCCACCATATTTCCCCAATCACCAAACATTTCTAAAGTCATTTCACAGGCGGTGATGATAAATAAAACAGTTTTTTTAGGATTAGCGTGCACGATTTCAAAGATCTTACCTCCGATGTAGTGAATGGTGGGAATGAATAGAGGAATGATTTGTGCACCAGCTGAAGCATGAACAGCTTTGCCGATAAAACATTGTTGACAAACCGAGTTTCCGACGTCGTTAATACATTGATTGGTAAATCGCCCTGAAGGACATTCAAATGGCTTATGACAATAAGAAAAACCTAAAACTAAAATAGCTTCGGGATTCTCAAGTAAATGACGAAAGTTTTCAACGGAATCTACTCCGTAAAGAAAAAAATCGCCTTCTCTTTTAAAAGGTTTTTTCTTTATCGCAGACTTTAAAAATGTCCATAAATATTTAAAAGGATGTTTTTTAAAGCCCTGCCAAATTTCGCCTTGGTGATCTTTGGATAGCATCCATAAAAGGCTTTTCCATTTTAAATTTTTTGCAGCATCTTTGGTGATACCCGTCATATTCGGCAAAACATTTAATTTTTTGATCGGGTGTTGATGAGCAGCTTTCAAAGCTTGGCAATCCCAAGCCTCTTCCGCCTCATCCCAATTAGCTTGCCATAATTTTAACTTGCTCATCGAGACCTAATGTTGTTTAATTATAAGGTTGTCTGAAGGAGATCAAAATGCATGATATAATATATACGATAGAAAAACAAGATACGACCGAAGAAGGCCTTTTAATCATCTGTCTTCCCGAATCAGGGTTAACGATCTCTCAGTGGCGAGCAAAAGGTTTAAGTAAAATAGACCAAGAGACACTTGCCTTATTGCTAAAACAAGAATCGGCTTACCGACAACGCCTTACAGGTCGCGTACCGCATCTTGAAACCATGCTCATTGATAAAATTCACATTGCCTCTAATCAAGCGATTCCTGTTTTAGAACATTTGGCCCATACTCAAAAACTCTACTTTAATCAAAAGCAACTCGTCCTCGATTTTTACACTCCTGTCAAATTTTATTACGAGGGCGAATTAAAGCAAGATCAAACTTTAGCGTTAACTGCAAGACTAAAATGGCGCGAAACCGATATTTCTCTATCGGAATGTGATCGGATAGGGCAAGGTAAACCTCATTGGTTTATCAAGGGTATTGCCTTAAAAGTCATCACCACTTCAATTAGCTGGAAACGCCTTATACAGATTTATTTAGCCCGAACGTTAATTTTAGAAGGCGTACATAAAAATGTATTTTTAGAAGAGATGGAACATGAAGATGAATCCGATCCTCAGCTAGTTTTAAAGGGAACAAGTCAAGAGGAAGTCAAACAAAGCACCCCTCCCCTTCCTCTTTTAATTTTAAAAGATCGTTTCGGTGCTTTTGCAGATTTATGGATGGATTATGGACAAGGGCTTAAGATCATCTTGCAAAATCCTTTGGCGGAAATCAAAGATCAAATCAACCATTTTCGCTTCAAACGTCAAATGGAAATAGAAAAAAATTGGGAAAAAGATTTACTGGAAACAAACTTTTTACTCAAAAACTCGGGAACTTCCCACTATTACTGCCCCACTCATCAGGTCGCTAAAAGTTTGATTTTTCTCTTAGAGATCGGCTGGTCGATTCTGGATTGGAAAGGAAATCGCATTGTCAAACAAGGGGCAAGTCAACTGAATCTACAAGACAATGATCAAATGATCCAAATTAAAGGCACAGTCAAGTTTGACGAATTTGAAGCGGATATCAGTCAGGTAATCGGAGCATTTAATCGACGAGAGAGCTTCGTCAGGCTTTCGGAAAATACTGTAGGATTATTAGCGATGGATCAAGATGCTCGATATCTTCAAGAAATAGCCGAAGAAAGCGAACTCGTCGGGTCAAGTGTGCGCATTAAAAAAAATCAATTTGGTGCCCTTGCTAACTTATTTGAAAAAACTGAACTTTCTTCCCGCTTACAACAACTCAGTGAAAATATTAAAAATTTTCAAAGCATTAAAGAAGTTTTACCGAGTCATTCATTTCAAGGGAATTTACGCCCTTACCAACAAGCAGGATTAAATTGGCTCTCCTTTTTACACGCGCATCATCTACATGGCATTTTAGCGGATGACATGGGGTTGGGGAAAACAGTTCAAGTTTTGGCATTCCTGTCTACATTACCTCAAGATTTACCCCACTTGATTCTCATGCCTACTTCGCTACTTTTTAATTGGCGGAAAGAAATTGAAAAGTTTTTACCCGATACAGCTTGCCTCCTCCTCCAAGGTTCAAAACGGATGGATTCTTTAACCGAACTGAGTAAACATTCGATTATTTTAACCTCTTACGGGACGCTCCGTTCAGATGCACAATTACTTAAGCAATTGGATTATCATTGTGTAATCCTTGATGAAGCCCAAGTCATTAAAAACTCTCAAACCCTCACTGCACAAACAGCCTACGAACTTAAAGCAAAAATGAGACTCTGCATTACCGGCACACCCATAGAAAATCATATGAATGAGCTCTGGTCACATTTTCGCTTCTTAATGCCTGATCTTTTAGGGAAGCTTGAATCTTTTCAAGGGGATGTTCAAGCAAGTACTTCAGACCATCGCTATTTAGACAGGATTAAACGAAAGATTGCACCGTTTATTCTTAGACGTTCTAAGCGAGAAGTTTTGAAAGATCTTCCCGAGCGGATTGACCAATTGGTTTGGATAGAAATGGATGAATCTCAGAGAAAAATCTATGAGTATTTTTTGGCCGGTTATAAAAAAGATCTGATTAAAAAAGTGGAATTAGAAGGCGCCAGGAAACATCGCATGGAAATTTTGGAAGCTATCCTTCGTTTAAGGCAAATTTGTTGTCATCCCTTATTAGTTTCTTCACTTTATGACGAACCGGAATCAGTGGTGAGTTCTAAATTTGAAGCTTTAGAAGAAGATTTAGAAACGATTGTCAGTGAAGGAGGAAAGGTGTTAATTTATAGCCAATTTACTAGAATGCTTAAATTAATGACAAAATCGTCGCAATCAAAAAATTGGCCGTTTTGTTATTTGGATGGAAGTACACAAGAAAGAGAGAAAGTCATTGAAAAGTTCCAAAACAGCTCTGGCAGTATGCTCTTTTTTATTAGTTTAAAAGCTGGTGGAGTCGGCTTGAATTTGACGGCTGCCGACTATGTCATTTTATATGACCCTTGGTGGAATGAAGCGGTTGAAGAACAAGCAATTAATCGTGCTCATCGCATCGGAAGAAAAGATGTAGTCATTGCTAAACGCTTGATCGTGAGTGATAGCATTGAAGAAAAAATTATGAAGCTCAAGGCCTCTAAACGACTCATTATCGAACAAATTTTCGATGATATTCCTGTTCCATCACATCTTACAGTAGAGGATTTGCAATACCTCCTGAGTTGAAACTTCTGCGTTTTTAAGTTAACTCGATGCACGTTATCTGCTTGATTCAGTTTTTCAGCGCATGCTGTTTTCACTACCGCTTATTCTACTGTTCGCTATTTTCTTTTTTTTCAATTTCATAAAGCTCTTTAGCTGTCAATTTTACAGTTTCTAATCCGCCTGAAAAACCGACTAGTCTCATTAAATTGTCAACATAGCCTAGCTCAGTCAACAAGTGATCACATAAAGTTTCTAATCGAGCAATTTTTTTTTGTAAGTCCATCTTTTTCATACAAGCCCCCTTTTGAGATATTCTTCCATATGCATCTTTTATGCCATCAAACCCTAGAAAACATGACCCCGGACTTTTCTTTATTAATTATTAACCGGTCTAGGGTCTCTCTATTACTTTATTAGCTTATTATCACTATTTTGCATTGATGAAACATAAACTTAACGGCAAAACATTAACTCTCCATAAAGATCGAGTCAAAATCAAATTAATTTTTTTATATACTCTTACAAATTACTGTAGATTGCATTTCTAGCTTGTACGAGAAACTTAATTAGCCGGGAAAGGTTCTTTAGGAAGATGGAAGCAAAATTTTGCAAAGTCGAGTTAATAGGATTTAATTAAAATATAAAAATCATATAATTGAATATATGCAGGTTTTTAATAAATTAAAATTTGCTCTATAAATTAAAATCTAAAAAGAGGTCGAATATATGGCAAATAACATTACTCCGTTGAATAGAACCGATTTTAACAGAACGAGTTCTTATGACTCTAAAGATGCCAATGAAACCTCTGTGCATTTTGGCCATCGTTTTTCTAATTTCATTAGTGATTCACGCGTAAAAGCGATAGCAACAATTGCAGGAGCTATTGCATTAGGAGTGCTAGCTGGTCTCGGTGCGGCGAGCTTCACACCGGGCGCTTTAATAGTAGGTGCTGTCGCATTCCTTGTGGGAGGAGGAGTTTTATTAATAAAAACTATAGAAAAAGGCATTTCCATACTTAATAAATCGGGAGAAGAAGAAGAAAACGAACAACCGGGTAGGTTCGCAAGCGACACTCCTGAAGTAATTAAAGGAAAGTCCCAAGCTACGCCTCATTCAACCAGTTATAGCAAGGCAAGAGGAGGTATTACTAGACATTATGATTGAAAAATAGTTGTAAAAAAACCCTTCACTTAATCTCGACTTTGCAAAATTTTAGCATCCCCTTAGCAAGAGAGGCAAACTTCAGCGTAATGAATTCACCAGGAAGGGGCTTTTTACCCCTTCCTAATAAATTCATTTAGGTGAAGGAAGCTTTTATCCGAAGCGGATGTCAAAATTTTGCAAAGTCGAGTTAATCGATTGCAAATAAACGAGACGCATTTTTTGTAGTCGCTAGGATTAATTCTTCGACAGAAATATTTTTAATAGTTGCTAGAAAATCTGCTGTTTCCAACATAAAAGCGGGTTCGTTCATACGCCCACGATATTTTTGAGGCGCGAGATAAGGGCTATCCGTTTCAATCATGAGTTGATCAAGGGGAACGATTGCTGCTACTTTTTGCAAATCTTGGCTTTTTTTGAAAGTTACGATTCCACTGAGAGATAGCATCCAACCTCGTTTGATTATCTCCTCGGCTTCCCCGACTGTGCCAGTAAAACAATGAAGCACACCCGGACCAGCCTTCCCATTTATTTGATATTCAGCATCTAAGATTTCAAAAAAATCTTGAAAGGCCTCCCGGCAATGAATAATTACTGGTAGACGGCACTCCAAAGCTAAATGCAGGTATCTTCGCAAAAACTCTTTTTGCACAACCCGATTAGAATGCTCATAATAATAATCCAAACCGGTCTCACCGACCGCTTTAAATTTGCCTATGCGTGCACAAAATGCAAATTTTTCAAACATCTCTTCGCCTTCTTTTTCGACGTCATGCGGCGTAGTTGCTCCTGCTTGATGCACCCAAGAATGAAGCTCGGTTAATTCCAAACCACGTATCAAACTTAGCCGGTCCGTGGAAATATTCATGATATTTGTCACTCGCGAGGCTTGAGCGCGCGCCAAAACTTCTTCTAAATGAGGATAAAGCGTTTCAGAGGTTAAATGGGCATGAGAATCAAAATATTCACTCATTTATGATCCTAGTAAACTGTCGATTGTAAATTTACGTTTAAATATTACCGGCAATATTTTGTTTTACCGCTTGATCCAGGTGACTCGCCACTAGATCCGGCGTCAATACTTGAGGTAAAATTAAGGCTTCTTGATCCTTTTCCGTGCCATAAATGACGTATAAAGGAACACTATTACGTCCAAATTTGCTTAATTCTTGGGTAATAGCCGGATCATTTTTTGTCCAATCCGCTTTCATTTTTATCACTCCTAGCCGATTAAGCTTTTGTTCGACTTCATTTGAAGCAAGCACAAAATGATTGACTTGACAAATAAGACACCATTTAGCTGTAAAATCGATTAATATCGGTTTTCCTTGAGCTCTTAATTCTGCTACTCTTTCGGCTGAAAAAGTTTCCCATCCTCCCCAATTATTTTCCGAACCTGTTTCATTACTATCACCCCAAGTTGCACGTGGAAGAATAATGACCTGAAATCCTGCGAAAAAACAAACAACGGCTACAATATAAGCGATGACGCGTTTTGCTTTGCCTGCCGATGGGACTCCACACCTGCCATAGATCCAGACTCCAAAAGCGAAACAGAGGAAGCCTGCCGTTAAGCAAATCACTGAAAACGAATTAGTCTGTGCACTGAACACCCACATTAACCAGACAACAGCTGCTAAAAGAATAAAACCTGTCATTTGTTTAAAGGTATCCATCCATGCGCCCGGTTTAGGAATAAAGCGTAGCAAAGCGGGAAAGATAGCTAATAAAAGATAGGGGAGGCACATCCCTAATCCGAGTGATGTAAAAATCAACAATGCTTCAAAAGCAGGCAATGTTAAAGCAAAGCCTAAAGCGGATCCTAAAAAAGGACCTGTGCAAGGAGTAGCAACCGCCGTAGCCAAGATACCGCTAAAAAATGAACCTGCAAACGTATCTTGAGAGTTCTGAACGGATTCGTATTGGGTTTGACCTGCCCAAGAGGCAAAAATTAATCCCCACTCGAATATTCCAAATAAACTTAATGCAAAAATAAAAAAGAGAGACGCTAATATTACGACGAACACGGGTTCTTGAAGCTGAAAGCCCCAACCCACTACTTGTCCATAAGCACGTAAAATGAAAATAGCACCTACTAATATCCAAAAAGAGATCAACACACCTAGTGAAAACCAAAGACCATGCTTAATGGTTAAAGAACGCTTTTGTCCTGCCATCTTTACAAAACTCATCACTTTCAAAGAGATGATAGGAAGAACGCAAGGCATCAAATTTAAAATCATTCCACCCGCAAAAGCGAGCAACAAAGCTAAACCTAAACCACCTTCAAATTCATGTGTACTCGACGGTTCTTCAACGAGCTTGGATGGCGCTAAACCTATTCTTTGCATGTCGGCAAAAGCGATTAAACCTGCCGAATGATCCTCGATCAAACTATCCAAATCAAAAGCTTCTACTTGATCGCTTTGCATATTCAGCACAAGAACGCCTTTAAGTGATTTGATAGGGGATTTTTCTTTAAAATGGAGATAATAAGTATTCGGCGATTCGGAAGATTGAACAAGCCGGGGTTCAAAGGAGTAATCAATTGCTTCCTGCTCTTCCGAGAAAAATGAAGCAGCGGTAATCGCTTTTTCAGAAGCAGGAATTTCCAGTTGAATCATTCCATTATTTCTTTTCACCGGGATACCGGGTACAGGAATCGGCAATTGTTTGCGCGCTTCTGCAAAAAAAGCAGCCTTTTTTTCCTGGACGGCAGGGATCCGGTTTTCCACTTGAACATTTAACTGGCTTGAAGTAGAACCCGGTTGACACATCATAGATGAACAGACTAGCCACTCAGCCTTCACCTTAATTTGATGGCGGGTCTCTGATTGCAAGTCGTCGGGAGGCATAATTTGACTCAACAATACGACCTCTTTCGGATAACCGAAACCAATCATGTCCGCTGTCGTGAATTTTTCAGGAAAAGGCCATTGTAAAGGACCTGCTTTGAATCCCGGAGGTAATTGCCAGTTCACGCTTACAGGAACACCCACATCACCCGGATTTTTCCAGTAAATATGCCACCCTTCTTCCATTTTAAAATGAACGGCCACCCAAAAGGGTTGTCCCGGTTGAATGGTTTGCTCTTCTTGAATCAAGTTCATTTGAACCGCCGGCGATCCACCGGCATTGGACCAACTTAAAGTTGGTACAATCAATAACAATGCTAAAAGCAAGATATCAAGATATTTCCTCATTAATCACCCTCTATTTTTCCGTGTCATCGCTATATCTTACCAAAATAACTTTTTACTTACTTGACAAATAGCTATCTATCAGTTATTTAATATGTAGTTAATCGTCAACATTAAATAAAAAAACCGAATAAACACTGCTCTAAAAAAGAAGTAAATATAAAGGAATTGTAAATGTTTGTAAACAATTTTATTTTAGCCACCAACCCCTTTTTCGAAGCTTACACCCAGTCGGACCTCTTAGGTAAAATGATTTTTTTAGGACTATATTTTTTATCCATTTGCAGTTGGTTTGTCTTAATTCACAAAATTTGGTTGACGTACCAAGCGAAAAAGTATGCGACGCGTTTTCATGAAGTTTTTCAAATGCAAAGGTTGAACCCGTTGGGGCTAGAATGTGACAATTTGAGTCAAAAACGTACAATTAATCCTTTTTTTGATTTATACAAGGTTTTAAAAAAACACTCTTTAGAAGTCTTATCTAAAAATCGGCATTTCAGTCGTTTACAAGAAAATGAAGCTTCTCCTTTAATCACTCCTTCTTCATTATCTTTGAGCGACGTCGATTTTGTCGCTTCGCATTTGTCAACACAAGTCGCTTTAGAAGTTAAAAATCTGGAAAAACACCTATACATTCTTTCCACTACAGTGAGTTTAGCTCCTTTTTTAGGTCTATTGGGAACTGTATGGGGAATTTTAACGACTTTCTCAGCTATGCAAGCGCAAGCCGGCGCGAATACTCACCAGATGGTATTAAGCGGACTTTCACTTGCATTGGCAACCACTGTACTTGGATTGATCGATGCGATTCCCGCTTTAATCGGTTATAATTATTTAAAAAACTCGATTAAAGATTTTGCCACAGATATGGAAGGATTTTCGAACGAAATTTTAGCAGCTGTAGAACTGCAGTACCGCAAGGTAGAAACTTAAATCACTCACCTTACGACAGAGTATACTATGTCTAGAAGCCGCATTTCATTCTCAAGACCATCCCCTTTTGAAGAGCCTACTGTCAATTTGACGCCCCTGATCGATGTGGTTTTTGTCATCCTCATTATGTTTATTATTATTGCCCCTTTAATGGAATTAGATCGGGTGGAATTAGCGCAAGGCCCAGCTGTTTCTTTACAACACTCACAATCTCTAAAAGAATTAAGCTCAATTTCTATTCATGTGCTTGAAGACAACTCGATTAAGTTTAATACTCAAGCAATTAGCCTTGAGCAGCTCCCCCTTTTACTTGCCCAAGCTAAAATAAAATTTTCCAAGGAGAATCCTCAAATTTTTCACGATCGACGTGCGCATTTCGGAACTTATCAAGCAGTGAAAAATGCAGTAGAGGAAGCGGGCTATTCTCACATGGAAATTATTTTAAAACCGGCTTAAACACATCATGTCAGAACTTCCTTACTACTCTCCTAAATCTGTCACTTCTTTAGAAAATTTTAAAGGGAAGGATTATTCGTGGATTTATATCGGAATCCTTGTTATTTTTTTACATTTACTCTTACCTTGGCTGAGTCAATTATCCTCGGCTCAACCGATTAAATCGACTAGAAATAAAGTGATTGTGCAAACAGTAAGATTAAGCCCTCAAAGTAGATCCATCAGGCAACCAGATCAATCTAATCTACTCGCGTCACTTGAAAGCCCTGTCGCTAAACCGATATTGACTTCACCTCAGGAAAATCCGGCTTCATCAGCTAACACCGGAATCAATCAAGTTCCGGATTTCTTACCCGAGGAATCTATAAAACTTATTCCGGAAACTATCTCAAAGCCGGAACGTCCTTCTCCTTCCCCTTCACCGACTGCACACATCTCTAGACCGGAGCCCCCCAAACAGACACCTAAACCCTTACCAAAAAAACCAGTTACCAAAGCGATCCCTAAACAAGAAAATAAGCCTGCACCTGTAAAAAAACCTACGGGAAAAATCGAGCTAAAAGTTCCGCCCAAAGTAACGGACGCGGAAAAAATGAAAAAAGAAGCCCAGCAAAGAAAAAAAACCGAACAAGCCAAAGAAGCTGAAAAGAAAGCAGTTGAAAAGCAGGAATCGGAAAGAAAAAAACAAAAAGAAGAGGAAGCAGAGGCGGAAGTTAAACGGAAGCAAGAAGAACGGGAAACTGCTCGTCGCAGAGAAATTTTATCCGATGCACAAGAAAAACTAAGTAGAAATCAAGAAAGTCGCAATAAGTTAAGCGCTAATCAGAGCGTCAAATCCACAGAATCTGCTCTCCCTACCGAAATATCGAATTTACGAATCGATGCTTTTGTGCAGGAGATGGGTGACGTGACAAAATGGAGTGTAAAAGAACCAGATTATCAGGATGAAGTCGCCGAAATTTTAAGAGCCGGCTTGCGCTTACCTGAGTATGGTGCGGTAAAAATTGAATTAATGATTAGCAGAACAGGTAAAGTCGAAAGAATGAAAGTGCTCTCGAGTGAAAGTACGAAAAACAAACAATACCTCGAACAAACCGTGGCGCGATTAAAATTCGGGGCTTTTGGTAGTCGATTTCAAAATCAAGAAAGTTATACTTTTTCTGTGATATTAAATAATGAACGAAAAAATTAAAATTTGTGGATGGCGTCAATGCAGGTGAATACCTTTTCCTTTTTTAAGTACATATTGTTTTATTTTCTTTCCATGACATCGCTGATTTTCACCTCGGAATTTCAAGAAGATCTCATTGTGGATTTAGAAACAGATAGTCCGCTGGTTCCAATTTATTTAGCGCCTCTAATGAATGAACAATCATTTTTTACCCAAGCTTATCTTGACGGACTTGAGCAAATTTTGGTTTTTGACTTAAGTCATAACGGTTCAAGTTATTTAGCCATTCAAAAACCTGATAATAACCTCCTAGCCACGCGCACAGGCCATGAACAATTTGACTCCCTTAAAGAGTGGCAGGCACAAAACATCTTTTTTGTCATTAAAGGTTGGGTTAAAGACAAATCAATCTCTCTTATGATGCTGGATACAGAGACACGAAGTGTAAAAAAAATTGATTCAATCCCATTGACAGGTAATTTAAATGAAGATCGACGTCAAGTTCATCGTTTAGCGGATTTCATTCACAAAGCTTTATTCGGAGAAAATGGAATCGCCTCTACAAAAATTTTGTATAGCGTAAGAACTAAGCAAGGGCAAGATAGTCAAAAATGGATCTCGGAAATTTGGGAAGCGGATTACGATGGAGCAAATACCCGACAGATTACTCATGAAGGATCTTACTGCATTTCACCGGTTTATATTCCACCTAAGGCCGGTTATGCTCCCGGAGGATTGATGTATGTCTCTTATCAATTGGGGCAACCTAAAATCTATATAGCTTCTCTTAAAGATGGCAAAGGACATCGTTTAACAATTCTTAAAGGCAATCAGCTTATGCCTGCGGTTTCAGTACAAAGAGATAAAGTGGCCTTTATCAGTGATGTTACAGGTAATCCTGATTTGTTTCTTCAACCTTTTAATCCTGAAAAAGGAGCAGAGGGAAAACCTCAACAAATTTTTTCCGCTAAACAAGCCACGCAAGGATCTCCTACATTTAGCCCGGACGGTAAGAAAATTGCTTTTGTTTCTAATAAAGATGGGTCTCCTAAAATTTACATCATTGACATTCCCGAAGCCGGTTCAGTCTTAAAAAATATTCAAGCCACGCTAATTAGTAAACGTAATCGTGAAAATTCAGCCCCGGCTTGGTCACCCGATGGAAAAAAAATCGCTTACTGTTCAAGACATGGAGGTGACCGTCAAATTTGGATCTATGATTTTGAGATAAATCAAGAAAGACAAATCAGTCAAGGTCCGGGAAATAAAGAAAACCCTTCTTGGGCTCCGAATAGTTTTCATCTGATCTACAACTCTTCCGAAGCGAATATAAGCGAGCTCTATTTGATTAATCTCAATCAAAAACATGGAACAAAAATTACCTCAGGAAGAGAAGAGAAAAGATTTCCTTCTTGGGAACCTCGTTAAGAGCCTGTTTTCAAATTTAAGCGCCAATCTCATAAACGAAATTGAAGGATTAAAAAAAAAAGTGTGCATTCATCAATTATGAATCGATTTAAAGTAATGAAATAAATGAATTTTTTTGCTTATAAGCCTTCCTTTTGGTAGACTTAGTTTTCATCGAATCACTCACCTTGCGGAAAATTTGCCTAAGGTGAGGTAATCACCCGGTTGTTGGATTTTGTTCCTATTAATCCGGGATTAGTTTATCTTTTCATCAAATTTAGGATATTCATATGAAGAAACATTCTTATTTTCTTACCTTTAGCCTTATGAGTTGCTTATTTTTGCCAAGCTGCACGAGAACCGGTGATGACGTATGGGATGATGCCAAGTCTGCTGGAAGACACTTAGAACGAAGTGCAAAAGCAATGGCCGGATATCACGGTGATTCTCGTCAAATACGTTCGCGTACAGATTTTGAAGGGATTCAAGACCAGTCTTGCGAGCCTGAAGCCTATTATGAAGATGCTGCTTATCAAAATAACGATTATCAATCTTCTTCCCCAATGTATGATTATCAGGAACAGCAACAACCTGAATACGATTTTATACCTCTAGAGGATCCATGCAATCAAGTAGCCATGGCAGATTATTTATCTCGTCAGCCTAGTGAGACGCCTGGAGAACAAGGCAGCTCGATTCCGGGCATAAAAGCCTTTCAAGACCCTGATATGATTCCTCAACTTGCAGGAATTTTTAAAACGATTTATTTTACTTACGACAGCAGCCTAATAAAAGGACAAGCAAATCTTCAAGCGATCCATCAAATTGCCAATTATCTCCGAACCCATGACAATGTTTATGTCTTTATTGAAGGTCATACTGACGAAAGAGGTCCTCAAGCTTATAATTTAGCATTGGGCTCAAGAAGGGCGAATACCGTACGTGATTTTTTAATGAGCGAAGGAGTCAATCCGGATAATCTATTTACAATCTCTTATGGAAAAGAGCGGCCGGTTGTCATGGAAAATCATGAAGAGGGTTGGTCAAAAAATCGTCGAGCCGAGTTTAAAGTGTATGCACGCTAAAATTTTATTGACAATTCTGCTTTTTTCAATTCCTCATAATGGGTGGAGTTACTCTCCACCCCCGCCTATTAATAGAAGCGGGCAAACGCTCGATATACCCACATTGATAAGGCAGATGCGCATCAATATTTCTGATTTAAAAAATGAAGTCGGAAATCATGAAACGGAAATCCGAATGTTTGAAGAGAGATTTCACAATCAAGAAAACTCTAATGAACAGATGCGTCACCAACTTTCTGAAGACTTTCAATCTCAAAAAGATTTTAGCCGAGCCACTCTTGTTAATTTACAAACAAAGTTTGATAATTTAACTAATCGGGTTGCTCATGCAGAGACTCAAATAGATAGTTTAACTCAAGGGTTTAGCCGGCTTATGGAAGATCTTAGGCAAAATGTTGCGCAAGCAAATGATGGAATTTCAGTTCTTAAGGAACAAAAACAGATGCTAAATGATATAGATTTACAAGTGAACGCTCAAAATCAACACATCGCCAACTTAGAATCTGCTCTGCAAACTGTTATGGAACTTATGCAACCCAAAGAAATCTCTTCATCTCCTCAAATCAATGAAAGCAGGACATATAAAGTTCAGCCCGGAGACACTTTAGAAAAAATTGCTAAATCAAATAAAACGACTATTCAGCAGCTTAAAGACTGCAATCAACTGACTAATGATCGGATTAATACAGGAAAAACTTTAAAAATTCCTCTTTAGGGACTAGACTAAGGTAAATATGTCATCCTTACCTATTGGAATGTTTGACTCTGGCGTTGGCGGACTGACCATCATGCGAGAACTCATGCGCCAACTTCCCAATGAAAGCATTATCTATTTAGCAGATACGAAGCGTCTACCTTATGGCAACCATGACGCTGAAACGATTATCAAATACTCGTTAGAGTGCAGCCGTTTTTTAATTGAACAAAAAATCAAACTACTTATTATCGCTTGCAACACAGCAACCTCCTATGCCATTAAAACTCTAAAGGAAAAATTTAAAATTCCTGTCATCGGAGTTATCGAATGTACTGTCAAAAAGGCTGCTTTTTCCACCGGTAATCAAAGACTCGCAATCTTAGCAACAGAAGCGACTCTTCGCTCAAAAGCCTATGAGAAACACATTCAAGCCCTCCTTCCTGTATCGAAAATCATTTCGATTGCATGTCCGTTATTTGTCCCCTTGATTGAAGAAGGCTTCCACGCCCATCCGGCTACGCAATTAATTGTACGGGAGTATCTTAAGAATTTGTTCGATCAAAAAATAGATACTTTACTACTAGGCTGCACACATTATCTGTTTTTAAGCTCGATGATTCAGAATGAAATGGGCCCTGAAGTTTGTTTAATCGATTCAACAGTCAGCTGCGCAGAGTGTACCGCTTCAACCTTAAAAGAAAAGAAGCTACATGCACACCTATTTAACATCCCTTCCCATCGATTGTACGTTTCAGGCGATCCCATTAAATTTCGGCAGATCAGCGAAAAACTTTTAGATATCCCCATTCCTACTATCGAGAAAATTACTTTAAATCGATTGTGAATTGTACTATCCCTGACAAATCCCTTTGGGAAATGAGAAAAAGTCGACGTTCGCACTGGCTCAAGGCGAAAGCTCTCGCGAT
>Ga0105047_10005410_pt1 | contig 21944 bp, 20 predicted proteins | sample MAT04_FD_78384 | JGI IMG/M metagenome (GOLD analysis project Ga0105047, IMG submission 78384) | Freshwater microbial communities from Lake Fryxell liftoff mats and glacier meltwater in Antarctica - MAT-04 (megahit assembly) | ecosystem: Environmental > Aquatic > Freshwater > Ice > Liftoff... | reverse complement strand
TGACCAGGCTGCTGTCTTCGTCAATGCAGACAATGAATTGACCATCGGCTCCACCGGGCGTCAGGGTGAACGGGTACCGGCGGATGACCGCGGGAATATAGGAGGCCTGCCACTTGCCATCGCCATCGACGAAGACATTGACGCCCGGCTTGAGACCGAGCAGGACCACGGGGCGGAACTCGTCTTTCTGCTTGTCCTCCAGAAACACGATCGGAAAGATCGACGCGGCGCGGGTGAACTCCTGAAGGGTTATGTACGCTACATGGAATTTTGAGGCGAACGCGAAACTGGTGATTTCCTTGACGCGCTTGTTGGCGTGCAGGTCTTTGTTGACGGGGACGATTTTTTCGAACACGGACCACTCCTTGACGATTACACGGAATCACTAGCTGTGGTTAAAGCCACAGTTAACAGTCTACACGGTAGCATTCACTCGCAACCCCGTCCCGCGGCCGGCACCTGGCCACAAGAATGCAGAACGCCAAACCGCTAGCGCGCAAGGAGAGTCGGGCAAAGTGTCGGCAAGGCTTACACATTCTCTTGTACGAGACAGGCACGACCCAACTGCAACAGTCGATCCTCTTCAACTTCAACGACTTAAGCGCGTTCCGTCTATGTGGCCTGAAAATTGCTTAAAAGGAACTATTGATTGAAGTCATTACTATATTTGTAAGTGTGACCGCTCGAAAGCAGGACAATGCTACTCTCCGGCGAAATGGCGTCAAACAACGCTGGTGCGATTTTCCCGAGTGGCTGATGATGAGATGTAGCCGACATGTCCAATGTAATTGACGGGGCGATGGCCAAAGGGGTGAGATGTGAACAATAGCCTTCAAGAACCAACTAGACAGGTCAGTGCCAGACGCAAGCTGATTCGTGGCGCATTTTCCGTGCCTGCCGTCCTTGCTGTACACAATGGCAGCGCATTGGCGGCGTCATCTAACAAGATGCAGTGTGCGGTAAATGCGCTGAGCAATCCAACGCTGCCGACCAGTAACGTAATGGGCGTTGGCGTAGACAGCTGGATTCGGGTTCAACGATACAAACGTAGGTCTAATCAGGTTCCATTCGTCAGGATGACCGATATCAACGCCGTGGCCGCTAACCTCGGGATTGTCGTGGCTATCAATGCAAGTTCTACACAATCCATCCGGTGGAGTGACGGCGCAATTTTAGAGCGCGCTGACCTCGTAATAGATACCAATAACCTAGTGGCGCTGCGTTTTGATGCTGGTGGCCAAGACGGCGCCATCCGGATCGTCGGCATCGTTACGCAAGCGCAAAGCGGCGGAAATGCCCCCCCCGGAACCAACGCCATTGCGGGTTCTTGCTGGAATTCAATGATGTGATGCCTTGATTGGCTCTGCGACGATGATGCCGCACTACCAAGCCAGTGTAGGTGTGCGACTGGAGCCAGTCGGAGACATGTGGGCAGGCTATAGTCCGCTTAGTGGAGAAACCCAACTCTTGAACGACGAAAGCGCGGCGGTGCTGGAATGGTTGATGGAGTGTGGTGGCGGCGGCGCCGCCCAGGCCGCATCGGCGCTGGCTGAGGACGCCGGTATGGAAGTCGCTGAATTGGCACCCCGTATCCAGCTTGCCTGGGGTCCGCTGGCCGCTGCCGGTTTGATCGAGCGCGTTCCCAATCCAGAAGTCGTCCCGTAGCCTTGAACGACCTTTCTCCGGCAGCCACGGTCGGCACCGTCGACATACAACGCATTCGCCAAGCACTTCAGTCCAACGGGCTGTGGTTCGATCTGGGCGCGACAACGATGTGCGTCACCGGGAGTTCCAACGCACTTGCCACCCAAATTCAATCGGTCTACCGGCATTTCCCGTTTCAGTGCGCAGGGGAGTGGGCAGATATTCACGCTCGTGTTGATGACGTGGGCGGCTGGAGGCGACTGATCCGTCCACAAGTAGTGTTCAGTGCGGATGCCCGCGCGGTTTTTGCTCCGTTTCCAGCTGATTCCCCCCTGCCATTACTGGAATGGGGGTGCAATTGGCTCATCGGCCATCGTCTCAATCACCTTCTGTTATTTCATGCTGGCGCACTGGAACGTGACGGACTGACGCTGCTGTTGCCAGCCACTCCGGGTTCCGGCAAGAGCACGTTGAGTGCAGCGCTTTCCTTGCGTGGCTGGCGATTGTTGTCTGATGAGTTTGGTACCTTCGATCCCGCTGCTGGGTGCTTTCGAGCCCTTCTCAAACCTGTTGCGCTCAAGAATGAGTCAATCGACGTGATTCGCCGGTTCGAGCCGCAGGCCACGATCGGACCAGAGTTTCCAAAGACACGCAAGGGCACCGTAGCGCATCTCGCCGCCCAGAAAGATGCTGTCCAGCGCAAGGCTGAACCTGCCCGGCCTGGCGCCATCATCCTGCCCCGCTGGGAAGCTGGAAGCGCCACCCGCTGGGACCCGATTCCACCACACACCGCATTTTCTGCGCTCGCATTCAACGCGTTCAACTACCAGTTGTTGGGTGAGATCGGATTCGATGCGGTGCTAGATATTGTGCGCCGATGTCTCGCCTGGCAGCTCGTATACAGCGATCTGGATGACGCGATACGAACGATCGAACAGGCCTGGCCAACAGTTGTTGGAAGGGCTCGCGAATGAAACCAGCTCCAGCAACACCCACACTTGACTGGTTGATGGCTCTTCATGAGCCTGCAATGACCCTGGGATGGACATTGCAGCGATGGAGTGACATCGTTCGCTTAGCCAGACGGCTTCGCTTACTTGGTCGATTGGCATACAGCATCGACGCCGCAGGCTTGACAACACGGATGCCTGAACAGGTGCAGCGTCAACTCCTGGCTGAATCGAGGCTGTCAAGCTGGAGAACCCGAGCGTTGACTTGGACGATGAGCCAGATATCGCAACAATTCGATGGCGCTCATTACCCACAAGTACTGCTCAAGGGCGGCGCATACATCGCACAAGACTTGTCCATTGCACGTGGGCGGCTGCCGTCAGATCTCGACATCCTTGTGCCTCGACACGCCATACCGGACGCGCAGCGCCGTTTGCGGAATCAGGGCTGGCACGAGATCGAGCTTGACGCACACGACAGACGTTACTATCACGAGTGGAGTCACGAGACGCCACCCATGCGCAATGTGCTATTCGGTATGGAACTGGACCTGCACCACAACATCCTGCCACCCGTCGCTCGTACGACGGTGGATGCCCAACGGTTGATTGACGATCTCATGCCCGCGGGTATGGATGGCTGGCAGATCTTGAATCCGGTCGATCAGGTGCTGCACTGCGCGGCGCACCTGTTTTTGGACTCAGAATTCCGTGATCGCGCGCGCGACATCGTCGACTTCGACGGCCTGCTTCGCCACCACGCATCTGACAGGAGCTTCTGGCCCAGACTGATGGAACGCGCCATAGAATTGGCCTTGGTTGAGCCACTGCAACTAGCGCTGCGTTTTAGCTGCGTCTGGATGCAAACGCCATTTCCAGAATCGGCACGGGAAGAACTCTCCAGGAGCGCGCCCTCACGCCAGCGTCAATTCTGGCTTCTACCGCTGCTGGATGCGGCGTTGACGCCCACCCCTGCCGATCAATCACCCGGTCATCGCCAACGCTTTGCGGCTATTGCGCTCATGGTCCGCTACCACCGACAGCGCATGCCTGCGCGACTGCTATTGCCACACCTCTGGCACAAGATTCGCAGCGGCCAGCCGTCGGAACGCAAGGTCGACGATGGCGCATGAAACGCTGCCGATTTCGTCAAACAGGCGCGGCGTTGGCCCGCCGGCAATCAGGCAGCCAAGTCGTCTCGTACCGCATTTGGCCCTCGCTTATCGCGCTGTCAGGGGAAGCATTGGTAGGCCGTGTAGGACTTGAACCTACGACCAAAGGATTATGAGTCCTCTGCTCTAACCAACTGAGCTAACGGCCCGACCGAAGCGGCGATTGTATAGGTCGCTACTTTTGGTGACTCAGCGCATTGCTGACCAGACGCGAGGTGATGTCGACGATCTGGATCATGCGATCATAGGCCATGCGGGTCGGGCCGATGACGCCGACGGTGCCGACAATCTGCCCATCGATTTCATACGGTGCGCTGACGATGGACAGGTCTTCGAACGGCACGACCTGGCTTTCGCCGCCGATGAAGATCCGCACGCCTTCGGCCTGCCCAGCGACTTCGAGCAGGCGCATTAGCTGGGCCTTTTGCTCGAACAACTCGAAGGCGCGGCGCAGCTGGTTCATGTCGCTGGAGAAATCCGACAAGGCCAGCAGGTTGCGCTCGCCGGAGATGACGACGCCGTCGTCGGGCTGCGCGTCGTTTTCCTCGGTGTTGATCGTCACCGCCGCCTGCATCAGCGCAGCGATTTCACTGCGCAGCGACTCCACTTCCTGCTGCAATCGCTCGCGTACATTCTCGATCGCCATGCCGACGTAATGCGAATTGAGGAAGTTTGCCGCCTCCACCAGTTCGGCCTGGGAATAATCGGTCTCGGTGAAGATCACCCGGTTTTGCACGTCACCATTGGGAGAAACGATGATGACCAGCAGCCGGCGCTCGGACAGGCGCAGGAACTCGATATGCCGAAACACCGAACTGCGCCTGGGCGCGACGACCACCCCGACGAACTGCGACAAATTGGACAGCAGCCCGGCAGCCTTGGCCAGGACTTTCTGCGGCTGGTCGGGCGCCAGCACCTGCGTCGGCAGATCGCCCTTGCGCACTGTCAGCATGGTGTCGACGAACAGCCGGTAGCCACGTGCGGTGGGAATACGCCCGGCCGAGGTGTGCGGACTGACGATCAGGCCCAACTCTTCGAGGTCGGCCATCACGTTTCGGATGGTCGCAGGCGACAACTCCAGACCGCTTTGCCGCGACAAGGTGCGCGAACCGACTGGCTGACCATCCGCGATGTAACGCTCGACCAGGGCTTTCATCAGCATCTTGGAACGGTCATCGAGCATCGGATCATTTTAGTGATGTAATTTGTCGATGCAGTCCCAATTCAGTCATGTTGCGCTGATCGGCAAGTACCAGGTCGTGGGCTCCGGCTACGCCGGTGTGTCGTCGCGCCGCGCCATGGAAGACATCGCGCATTTCCTGCATGCCCAGGGATGCGAGGTGGCATTCGAGGCGCAAACCGCGCGCAACCTGGGCATCAGCGGTCATGCGATGCTTGACGTGGCCGGCATTGGCGCCCAGTGCGACCTCGGACTGGTGGTCGGGGGCGACGGCACCATGCTTGGCATCGGGCGCCAGCTGGCTTGCCACAATGTGCCGCTGATCGGCATCAACCAGGGCCGCCTTGGCTTCATCACCGATATTCCGCTTGACGGCTACCAGACGGTGCTGCTGCCGATGCTGCATGGCGCGTTCGAGGAAGACCGGCGCAGCCTGATGCACGCGCGGGTGATCCGCGACGGGCACAGCGTGTTCGACGCGCTGGCCATGAACGACGTGGTCGTGAATCGGGGCGCGACCTCCGGCATGGTCGAACTGCGGGTGGAAGTGGACGGCCATTTCGTGGCCAACCAGCGCGCAGACGGCCTGATCATTGCGAGCCCGACTGGCTCGACCGCCTATGCCTTGTCCGCAGGTGGCCCGCTGCTGCACCCGTCGCTGCCCGGCTGGGTCATGGTGCCGATCGCGCCGCACACCTTGTCCAACCGCTCCATCGTGCTCGCCGATGCATCGGAGATCGCGATCGAAGTCGTGGCCGGGCGCGACGCCAGCGCGAACTTCGACATGCAGTCGCTCGCATCGCTGCTGCACGGCGACCGTATCGTGGTGTCCCGCTCGCAGCACCAGATGCGGTTTCTGCATCCCAAGGGCTGGAGCTATTTCGACACCTTGCGGCAAAAGCTGCACTGGAACGAAGGAGTGGCCTGAGCATGGCTCTCAGACGCATCGTCCTGCGCGACTTCGTCATCGTCGGCGAACTCGAACTCGACTTCTCGGGCGGTTTCTCCGTCCTGACCGGAGAGACCGGCGCCGGAAAATCCATCCTGATCGACGCTCTTCAATTGGTCACCGGCGCCAGGGCCGATTCCGGCACCGTGCGCGAAGGCGCCAGCCGCACCGACATCAGCGCCGAATTCGATGCGCCGCCGGTATTGCGCAGCTGGCTGGACGCCGCCGGTTTCGATGCAAACGACACCTTGCTGCTGCGCCGCACGATCGACCTGCAAGGCAAGAGCCGGGGCTGGATCAACGGCAGCCCGGCCACCGCGACCCAGCTGCGCGAGATCGGCGAGCAGTTGATCGACATTCACGGCCAGCACGCCTGGCAAAGCCTGACCCGGAGCGACGCAGTGCGCGACCTGCTCGACGCATACGCCAGGGTCGAGAGCGCGGCGCTGGCCGCGTTGTGGCACGACTGGCGGGCCAAGAGCAAGAACTTGCTCGATGCCCAGGCCGCCCAGGCCGACCTGCAGCGCGAGCGCGAACGCATCAGCTGGCAGATCGGCGAACTCGACAAGCTCGCACCCGGCGCAGACGAGTGGGAGGCGCTGAGTACCGAACACAATCGCCTGTCGCACGCGCAGGCGCTGATCGAAGCGGCCCAGGGCGTGGTCGAAGAGCTGCAGGACGGCCAATCCAATGCGGCAGACACACTGCAGGCCGCGCTGACCCTGCTGCGGCAACAAGCGTCCCACGAACCGGTATTCTCGGCACTGGCAGACGAGCTGGCCTCGAGCGTGGCCCAACTCGAAGATGTGGCGCATTCGCTTCGCGCCTACCTGCGCAAGACCGAGCCCGATCCGCAGCGCCTGGCACAACTCGACGAGCGCATGGCGTCCTGGATCTACCTGGCCCGCCGCTACAAACGGCCGGCGCAGGATCTGCCCGAGCTGCTGACCCACTGGCGCTGCGAACTCGCCCGCCTGGACGCCGCCGCGGATCTGGACGGCCTGACGGCCGCCGAGCAAGGCGCTCAGGCAACTTACATGCGCGAGGCCAAGTCCCTATCGCGCGCCCGGGCCAAGGCCGCCATCGCACTGGGCAAGGCAATTACCCAGGCGATGCAAGGCCTGGGTATGTCCGGTGGCAGCTTCGAGGTCCGGCTGCAAAGTGCCGCCCAGCCGATGTCGTCCGGGCTCGACGACATCACCTTCCTGGTCGCAGGCCACGCTGGCATCACCCCACGCCCGGTTGCCAAGGTCGCCTCGGGTGGCGAGTTGTCCCGGCTGGCACTGGCCATCGCCGTCACGACCAGCCAACTCGGAACGGCCCAGACGCTGATCTTCGACGAGGTCGACTCCGGTGTTGGTGGCGCGGTGGCCGAGACCGTCGGCCGTCTGATGCGCCAGCTCGGCTCTGACCGACAAGTGCTGGCCGTGACCCACCTGCCGCAGGTCGCCGTGTGTGCCGTTCATCACCTGGTGGTGGCCAAGCAACTGCAGGGATCATCCATGCTGAGCTCGGTCGCACCGGTGCAGGGCGAATCGCGGGTCGCCGAGATCGCACGCATGCTCGGTGGCGAACGCCTGCTGGAAACAACCGTGGCGCATGCCAAGGAAATGTTGCAAGCGTCGGCATGACAACGGCGAAAGCAGTACAACACGGTATGGCTCTTGAACTGGTACTCATCACCGGCATGTCGGGTTCCGGCAAGTCGGTGGCGCTGCATGCGGTCGAAGACGCGGGATATTTCTGCGTCGACAATCTCCCGCCGGAGTTGCTGATGCAGTTCGTCCAATTGCAGGAAACCCGCCACAACCAGCGCGTGGCCATTGCGATGGACGTGCGCAGTGCTGAAGCCCTGCCCCAAGTGCCAGAGCGCCTGCGCGCGCTGGCCAGCATGGGCGTTGTCATCAAGTCGCTGTTCCTCGATTCGACCACCGACACGCTGGTGCGGCGTTATTCGGAGTCGCGCCGCAAGCATCCGCTCTCGCAATCGGAGACGCCCGGCGCCGCCAAGGAGCAACGCAGAGCCCTGGTCGAAGCCATCGAGCTCGAACGCGAGTTGCTGGCAGATCTGCGCGAACACGCACATGTCATCGACACCAGTCTGATCCGACCGTCGCAGTTGCAGCGTTACGTCAAGTCCCTGATCGTCGTTCGCGGCGGGCACCTGACGCTGGTCTTCGAATCGTTCGCGTTCAAGCGTGGCATACCGGGTGACGCGGACTTCGTATTCGACGTGCGCATGCTGCCCAATCCGCATTACGAGTCCGAGCTCAAGTCCCTCACTGGCATGGATGCGCCAGTGATCGCGTTTTTCCAGCAACAAGACCAGGTGCACCAGATGCTGCTGCAGATCGCGCAGTTCCTGGACCAATGGCTCGATCCCTTGTCCCACGACAACCGCAGTTATGTCACTGTGGCGATCGGTTGTACCGGCGGCCAGCACCGCTCCGTCTACCTGGTGGAGGAGCTCGCCCGACTGTTCGCCGACCGCTGGACCACACTCAGCCGGCACCGCGAGCTCGACGCCACTCCCGGCAAGTACCCCATCACGACCTTCGGCTGGCCTCAGGCCTGAAGCAGGATGCGCCGTACCGGCGCTGGCAGGCCCAGTTGCGGCCAGGCGGCAGCCTCGAACCAGTTGCCATCCGGCGGCGCGAAGGCTTTCTTCGGCAGCTCGACCTGCACCGGATGCAGGTGCAGGTCCTTGTGCGTCAGTACGTGCATGAATACTGGCTGATCGCGCAACGCCGCACGATAGCCCGCCGGCACCTCGTCCTCCAGGGCCGCCCGGCTGTCGAACCAGGGCATGCAATGCAGGCCCGCCCAGACACCGGGCGACGGTCTGCGTTGCAGCCAGACTGCATCGCGGCTGGTGCTGCGAGCCCACAACAACCAGATCGACAACGCGCTGCGCTTGAGCGTGCGGGACTTCACCGGATACGCTTGCGGACGACCCTGGCCATGCGCCACGCAACGTGACTGGACCGGGCAGCGGTCGCACAATGGGCGACGCGGCAGGCATACCGTCGCACCCAGGTCCATCATGCCCTGCGTGTAACGCGGCATCGCCTGCTCCAGCGTATGACGCGGCAACAGAGCGGTCGCAGCGTCCCACAACTGCTGCTGGCCGGACTGCAGCGCCAGATCGGCATCGAAACCCAATACCCGCGTCAACACCCGGCGTACGTTGGCGTCGAGAATCGCCACACGTTCGCCGAAACACAACGAAGCGATCGCCGCCGCGGTGGACCGGCCGATACCGGGCAGACTCGCCAAGGTCTGCGCATCGCCCGGAAATACCCCGTCCCACCGCTGCACCACCTCGATTGCACACCGATGCAGGTTGCGTGCACGGCTGTAGTAACCCAGTCCGCTCCACAGGCCCATCACATCGTCCAAGCTGGCCTGAGCCAGCGCGCGCACATGGGGGAAGCGATCGACGAAACGCTGAAAGTAGCCGATCACGGTGCCGACCTGGGTCTGCTGCAGCATCACCTCCGACAGCCAGACCCGGTACGGGTCACGTGTGTTCTGCCACGGCAAATCATGACGACCGTGTAACAGTTGCCAGGCCACCACACGGCCGGCAAATCGGGCTCCGGGGCTTTTCAAGATCGGGCTGTCGCCGACTCGGTCATTCGCGCCGGCTCGGCTGTCGGCGCCGCTTTCGGTTCACGCACCCGGATCAGATAGTTTGTCAGTTCCCCGAGCTTGGCCTCGAGTTCGTTGATGGTCGCCTCCTGCGAGCCGATCTCCAGGATACGGTCGGCCAGCCCGCCGGTAGCCTGCTGGATCCGATCGATCGCCTCGATGCGGCGTACGAAATTGCGTCTGCGCTCGCGCAGTTGCGCATCGAGTTGCGCTGCAGCGGTCTTGCTCCACAGCTCCACCTCGCCCAGTGCGGTCTCATGGATCGTGCGCAGACGCGTAGCCAGCGCGCGCACCAGGCGATCGGCGAAATCGGCCTGCGCCAGACGAAAGGTGTTGGCCACGCCGATGTACTGCAGATGGCCACGCTCGACCATGTCGAGGTCCCGCACGAAGCTGGCCAGTTCCGGTACCGCCGGCGCCTGCAAGGAAAAGCCGTGCTCGCCGTTGAGCTGGCGGAACGTCGCCGCCAGCATCGACTGAATCTCGGTGCACAGCGATTGCACCCGCTGGAAGACAGCCCGCAGGCGCTCGAAGGTATCGCCATACACTTTCTTGACGCCAAATTTCAATCCCTTTTGATGCAAGGCGGTGTTGAGCTGGGTCATCTCGTTCTTGAGCGCGCTGCCACTGAGACTGTCGAACACCTCGCGCAGCAGCTTGAGGTGGACTGAACGCACCGCATGAATCTTCGCGCCACTGAGATCGAATTCGTTCTGCTCCTGCGTGATACGCGCGCGCATGTGCTTGATGACGGTCGCATTCTTGCCCTGCAGGCCCTTGAGCTCCAACATCTGTTCGGCCAGGTCACGGCGCCGGATGTTGATCACCCGCCCGGTCTCCTGGCGCAGGCTGGCGATACCGGTCGCGACCGCCGAGCCGAGGATTTGCTGGCGCTGGCCCATGATGCCGTGGGCCAGCGCCTCCTCCAGCTTGGGCAGGCAACTCGCGGCCAGCAGGTCGGGGTCGTTGGTGACCTTGGCCACCAGCCCTTTGTGAGCCGACATCGGGATCACCTGGCTCTCCGAAACGCCCAGGATCTCCGCAGTCGAGGCACGTTGCCGGTCGATCTGGGCCTGAATCTGCTTGGGCGAACTCAGCGGGTCCCACAACGTGTCGATCTTGTTGAGTACGACCAGCCGCAGGTCCGATCCCTGGGGATCGACCGCGAGATGCTCGCGCCAGATCGTCATATCGGACTTGGTCACGCCGGTGTCGGCACCAAGGATGAACACCACCGCCTGCGCCTGCGGCAGCAGGCTGACGGTGAGTTCAGGCTCGGCACCGATGGCATTGAGCCCGGGTGTGTCGAGAATAACCAGGCCCTGCTTGAGCAGCGGATGGGCGATGTTGATCAACGCATGGCGCCACCGGGGCACTTCCACCATGCCTTGTGCGTCCACCATCGGGTTGTCCGCCGGGTCCTGGCTATGCCAGAAGCCCAGAGCCTGCGCCTCTTCGCGGGTGACACGCCGGGTTTGGGCCACCATCTCCAGCGCCGCCGCCAATTGCTGCGGGTCGTTCACGTCCAGGTCGACCCGTGTCCATTTCTCGGGGACCATGCGCCATTCCATCAGCGCCTGCGGTTGCAACCGCGACTCGACCGGCAGCAGCCGCAGGCAGGGCGGTACTTCGGGGTCATAACTCATTTCGGTGGGGCACATCGTGGTGCGGCCTGCACTGGCGGGCATGATGCGCCGCCCGTACCCGGCAAAAAACACCGCATTGATCAGCTCGGACTTGCCGCGCGAGAACTCACCGACAAAGGCGACCATCACCTTGTCGGCGCGTACCTGCAACTCAAGCCGGCGCAGCCGTTCCTCGACGCCGGCGTCGAGCAGTTCGTGGTCCTTCATCCACTCCGCAAGGAGTTTCAGACGCAGACCGGACTCGCGGCGCCACGCACCGTGCTGGTCAAACTGCTCGTTGAATGATGTAGCCAAGGTTTTCCCCCGTGCCTTTCAATATAGCATCGCGCAGACCTTTCAACGTCAATTTCGCTGGCAGCTGTGGCAGAAAAATGTCGAACGTTGCCCCTGTCGCAGCAGCGATATCGGTGTGCCGCAGACCGTGCAGGCCTCACCCGCGCGCCCGTAGACGGCAGCCTCCAACTGGAAATGCCCGGAGTCGCCGCTGGCGCTGGAGAAATCCCGCAAGGTGCTGCCACCCTGCTGCACAGCCCGCGCCAGCACATCTCGGATGGTCTGGTGCAGGCGCGCAACCCGAACGCGCCCGAGGCGGTTGGCCCGCACGGTCGGCCGGATGCCGGCCCGAAACAAGGCCTCGCAAGCGTAAATGTTGCCGACGCCGACCACCAGATCCCCCGCCAGCAACACCTGTTTCACCGCACTGCGGCGCTGCTTGAGGCCATGGGAGAACGCCACCAGGTCAAACTGTTCGGACAACGGCTCCATGCCCAGTCGACCGAGCAACTTGCGCGCTTGCGGAGCTGCTTCATCCGATGCAAATACAACGGCGCCAAACCGGCGCGGGTCGTGCAGACGCAGGCTGCCGTGGCTGGTGCGCAGTTCAAAATGGTCGTGGCGTCCGCGCGCTGGCAGATGGTCGGCAAATACCAGGCTGCCCGACATGCCCAGGTGAATGAGCAACAAGCCCTGGTCGAGATCGAGCAGCAGATATTTGCCACGCCGGCGCACGCCCAGGACCGTTTGTCCTACCAGGGCATCGATCGTGCAGCCCAGCGGCCAGCGCAAGGGCTTGCCCATCCATGCGTCCTCTACTCGGGCGCCGCTGATACGGTCGGCGAAACTGCGTCGCGTGACCTCGACTTCGGGCAGTTCAGGCATGGGTATATCGGTTGGCATCGCCACGGTACGCGGCGGGTTGGATTATTATGGATTGATGATGCCAATCAAACGCAGTGCCACTTTCATCGTGCTGGCCGCAACACTGTTCGCGCGCCCGATAATGGCCCAGTCCGTGGCTCCATCTGCACCTCCGGCAGAAGCCAGTTCGGCGTTGACAGCCGAGTTGTTCTACCAGTTGCTGCTCGGAGAACTCAACGCCATCGGCGGCGAGCCCGGCGTAGGATTCTCCATCCTCCTCGATGCTGCGCGCAAGACCGGCGATACGCGCCTGTTCCAGCGAGCCACCGAAATCGCGCTGCGCAGCCGCTCCGGAGAGTCGGCGCTGCAGGCCGCCCGGGCCTGGAGAACTGCGCTGCCGCAGTCGCGTGAGGCCAACCGGTATCTGCTGCAGATACTGATAGGGCTGAACCGGCTCAGCGAAACCATCGACCCGATCAAACGCGACCTGTCCCTCGCCCCGGTTGAACAACGCGCTGTGGTGATCAACAGCATCCCGACCTATTTTGCGCGCGCGGCAGACAAGACCGGGGCGGCGGACTTCGTCGCGCAGGCGCTGGCAGCCTACCTGGAAGACCCGACACTCGGATCGGCGGCCTGGACCGCGGTGGGACGGTTGCGGGCTGCAGCCAAGGACACGACCGGGGCACTGGATGCGGCACTGCGTGGCCAGGCGCTGGACCCGTCAGCCGACGGGCCGGCCATCCTCGCCCTGGGTCTGTTCGGATCCGGCGCCAACGAGGCAGAATCCGTCGTATTGCGCTACCTCGATCACAACCCGCGATTCGAGGTCCGCATGGACTATGCGACGGCCCTGCTGGGACGCCAGCGATATGCCGAGTCCGCCATGCAGCTGGAACGGGTGACCCGCGAGCAGCCGGCCTACGCGCGCGCCTGGCTGATCAAGGGCACGCTGGAACAGCAAAACCGCCAACCCGACCAGGCACAGGCTTCGCTGTTGCGATTCGTCGAACTTGCGATGCAGGAAAAGGCGTCCGCGCGTGGCACGGAAGAAACGGATCAGACTTTGACCCAGGCCTACCTGCGACTGGCCGAGATTGCGGAGCAAAAGAAAGATTTCGCGGCGGCGCAGGATTGGTTGTCTCGCATCGACAACGCACAGGCCATGGTAAGCGTGCAAAGCCGCCGCGCCGCCATTCTGGCACGCCAGGGCAAGCTGGCCGAAGCCCGGGCCCTGATCCGGGCGTTGCCCGAGAAGGAGCCGGCCGACGCCCGCATGAAGATCAGCGCCGAGGTCCAGATCCTGCGCGACAACAAGCAGTACCAGCTGGCTTATGACGTGTTGCGCGGCGCGCTGGCCACCAGTCCCGGCGACGTCGATTTCCAGTACGACCTGTCCATGATCGCCGAGAGACTGGGTCGGCTCGACGAGATGGAGCGCGTGCTACGCGCCTTGATCGCGGCCAAACCCGACTACCACCATGCCTACAACGCGCTGGGTTATTCGCTGGCGGACCGAAACGTTCGCTTGCCGGAGGCGCGCGAGCTGATCCTCAAGGCGCTCGAGTTCGCTCCGGGCGATCCCTACATCTCCGATAGCCTGGCCTGGGTGGAGTACCGCAGTGGCAACCATGCCGAGGCGCTGCGCATTCTGAAAAAGGCCTTCGCGGACAAGCCTGATGCCGAGATCGCCGCCCACCTGGGCGAGGTCCTGTGGACTCTGGGCCAGAAGGACGAAGCGATCGCGGTGTGGCGCCAGGGCATGGGCATCAACGCCGACAACGAAACCCTGCTCGAGACTGTCCGCCGCTTCCGCGTCAACTTGTGACGAATCGGGTTCGCCGACGCTGGCTGACCGCGGGCTTGGCACTGCTTGTGTCTGCCTGCGCGCAGGTTCCCCGGGTGCCGTCCTCGCCAGAGGTACCACGCAACCAGTGGAGCGGGCGCCTGGCGCTGCGGATCGACTCCGACCCGGTGCAATCCTTCCACGCCGGCTTCGACCTGCGCGGCAACGCGCAGGTCGGCGAGTTATCGTTGTTCTCGCCACTGGGATCCACCTTGGCGCGCATGGCCTGGGCACCCGGGCAGGCACAACTGGACTGGAACAGGCAGCAGCGCCAGTTCGACTCGATCGGGGCGCTGACCCGCGAGGCTACCGGAACCGAACTGCCGATCGCCAGCCTGTTCGAGTGGCTGGCCGGCCGGGAAAGCCAGGTCGAAGGCTGGACCGCCGACCTGAACGCACTCGCGCAAGGAAAACTGTTGGCCAACCGGAGCCAACCGCTGCCGGCGGTGCAGATGCGGTTAGTGCTGGACTGACGAACGACACAGCCGCAACAGCATGAAGCATGTTTACGACGTGCCAGCCCCGGCCAAGCTCAACCTGTTCCTGCACATCACCGGCCGGCGCGACGATGGTTACCACCTGCTGCAATCGGCCCTGGTCCTGGTGGACTGGTGCGACACGCTGCACTTCGAACTGCGCGCTGACGGTGCGATCAGCCGGGAAGACCTGCGCACGCCGCTGCCCGAGAATGACCTCACGATACGCGCGGCGCGCGCGCTGCGGGCGACCAGCGGAACGCGCCTGGGTGTTCATATCGGCATCGAGAAGTCCATCCCGGCCCAGGCCGGCATGGGTGGCGGATCGTCCGATGCCGCATCCTGCCTGCTGGCGCTTAACCGGTTGTGGAACCTGAGGCTGCCGCTGTCCCGGCTGCTGGAGATCGGCTTGACACTGGGCGCCGACGTGCCGTTTTTCCTGGCCGGGCACAACGCCTGGGTGGAAGGTATCGGTGAGAAACTCACGCCGCTGCACATCGATCCTGGGCGCTTTCTCGTGGTAAAGCCGCCAGGTGGCTTGCCGACCGCGTCGGTTTTTTCCGACTCCGGCCTGAAACGCGACACGGAGGTGGCTATAATCGCAGGCTTTGCTGCAAACCCCCGGGAGTTTGGACGCAACGACATGCAGTCGGTTGCAACCCAGCACGCCCCAGGAGTTTCCCAAGCTCTTGATTGGCTCGCAGCGCTGGGCCTGGACGGCAAAATGACAGGTTCAGGCAGTGCAGTTTTTGCCTGGGCACCAGCGCATACGGCTCTGGATCCAGGGGTTCCACAAGGAGCCCCGACCGGTTTCGAGGCTCGGTGGTGTGGTGGTTTGGAGGCGCATCCCCTGGCGGGATGGGCCCAAGAGTTGGATTGACGGTAGACAGCTCTGCTGTTGACCTGTGGAGGGGAGTCGCCAAGTTGGTTAAGGCACTGGATTTTGATTCCAGCATGCGAAGGTTCGAATCCTTCCTCCCCTGCCAAATGTGATGTCCGCGCCGGTTGCGCAAGTGCCGGCTAAAACCCTGACCCGATCGCCGAGAATTTCATGCAGGCCGCGCACATTCCAGATTTCATGGTTTTCACCGGCAATGCCAATCCGCTGATGGCAGCAGACATTGCACACCACCTGGGTATATCGCTGGGCGCAGCCAAGGTCGGCCGCTTTTCGGATGGTGAGGTCACGGTCGAGATCAACCAGAACGTGCGCGCCCGCGATGCGTTCGTGGTGCAAAGCACCTGCGCGCCCACCAACGAAAACCTGATGGAACTGCTCATCATGGTCGATGCGCTCAAACGGGCATCGGCCGAGCGGATCTGCGCCGTGATTCCGTATTTCGGTTATGCCCGCCAGGATCGCCGGCCGCGCTCGACACGGGTACCCATCACGGCCAAGGTGGTAGCCAACATGTTGCAGACAGTTGGTGTGGCCCGGGTCCTGACGATGGATCTGCATGCGGACCAGATCCAGGGTTTCTTCGACATTCCTGTCGACAACATCTACGCCTCGCCGGTGCTGCTCGGCGACCTGCGCCAGAAGAACTACGAAGATCTGATCGTCGTGTCGCCCGATGTGGGCGGCGTGGTACGGGCCCGCGCGCTGGCCAAGCAGCTCGGTTGCGACCTGGCCATCATCGACAAGCGCCGGCCCAAGGCCAATGTCAGCGAAGTGATGCACGTGATCGGCGAGATCGAAGGCCGCAACTGCGTCATCATGGACGACATGATCGATACCGCCGGCACGCTGGTGAAAGCGGCCGAGGTGCTCAAGGAACGCGGAGCGAAAAAGGTCTACGCGTATTGCACACACCCGATTTTTTCGGGTCCAGCCATTGAACGTATCGCCCAGGGCTCCGTCCTCGACGAGGTGGTCGTCACCGACACCATCCCGCTGAGCAACGCCGCCCAGGCCTGCCGAAAAATCCGCCAGTTGACCGTCGCCCCGCTGATCGCCGAGACGATTCAGCGCATCGCGACGGGCGACTCGGTGATGAGTTTGTTCTCGGATCAGGAAAACCTCTTTTAAGAGAGGCTGTTCCGGAACAGGAGCGGCTGGTCAGTCGGGCAACCGAAGGCCAGTCTTTTTTAGCTGGAGTCCTGCTGGTCGCGGCAGACTCTTTTTGGAGTGAAACATGAAATTTGTCGCTTTTGAGCGCGCCAAGCAGGGGACGGGTGCGAGCCGCCGTCTCCGCATCACCGGCCGCACCCCGGGCATCGTCTATGGTGGCGATGGCGAACCGCAATTGATCGAAATCGATCACAACGCCTTGTGGCAGGCGATCAAGAAGGAAGCCTTCCACTCGTCCATCCTGGACATGGAAGTGGACGGCGCCGCCACCAAGGTACTGCTGCGTGATCTGCAGATGCACCCGTACAAGCAGCTGATCCTGCACGCCGACTTCCAGCGGGTCGTCGCACGAACCAAGCTGCACCTCAAGGTGCCACTGCACTACGTGGGAGAAGAAGAGTCGCCGGCTGTCAAGCTCGACCACTGCCTGGTCAACCACGTCGTGAACGACCTCGACGTGTCCTGCATGCCGTCGAACCTGCCCGAGTTCATCGAGATCAACCTGTCAAACCTGACCAAGGGCGGCTCGCTGCACCTGAAGGACATCACCTTGCCCAAGGGGGTCACTCCGGTCATCAAGGGCGGCATCATGAACCCGGTGCTGGTGTCGGTCGTGATGCCGGCCGCGGAGGCGTCTGAAGCCAACGCGGGAGCCGCCGCTGATGCAGCATCTGCCGCCGATGCCAAGGCAGCCCCGTCCGCCAAGGCAGCCCCGTCCGCCAAGGCAGCGCCAGCCGCCAAGGCAGCGCCAGCCGCCAAGGCAGCGCCAGCCGCCAAGGCCGGGCCTGCGGCAAAGGCACCGCCAGCCAAGACGCCTGCTTCCAAGAAGTAAACGACGCACCACCGGCTTGCCGGTGCACGCAACGGCTCACCCTGGTGGGCCGTTGCTCTTTGTAGCCTTGATAATCCGATCACCATGATCAAGTTGTTTGTCGGCCTGGGAAACCCGGGCCCCGAATACACCGACACCCGCCACAACGCCGGCTTCTGGTGGATCGACGCACTCGCGAACAAGCTCGGGGTCACACTGGTGGCCGACAAGGCGTGGCATGGACAAGCCGGGCGCACCACGGTGCAGGGCCAGACCGTGTGGCTGCTCAAGCCGCAGACGTTCATGAACCTGTCGGGGCGTTCGGTGGCCGCATTGGCGCGTTTTTTCAAAATCGCGCCGCATGAAATCCTGGTCGCACACGACGAACTCGACATCGTCCCCGGCCAGATGCGACTCAAGCGTGGCGGCAGCCATGCCGGGCACAACGGCTTGCGCGACATCCACGACCAACTGGGCAGCGACGACTATTGGAGGCTTCGGCTGGGTATCGGCCATCCCGGCGTGAAGTCCGAGGTCGTCAATTGGGTGCTCAAGAAGCCAATGGCCGAGCACCGGCAGGCCATCGATGCCTGCATCGCACGCTCCTTGCCGGCGCTGCCCCTACTGCTAAATGATGAGGTTGCCAAGGCAACCATGTTGCTGCACACCCGTCCCGCGCAGCAGAATATGCCCGACAAGGGGAGTTGACGCGGGCATGGCGCGAGAGCGGCACGCCGCCACTTCCCAAAACCCGGCAACCGGCAACCGGCAACCGGCAACCGGCAACCGGAACAAGGGGGCTTCATCATGCACGCATCCATAGACTGTCGGCAACTTGCCCGGTGGGTCTTGCTCATCATCGCGCCAGCAGCGTTGCACGCGCAGCCGATCTACCGCTGCGGCAACACCTACAGCCAGACACCCTGCGCGGATGCCGTCGTGGTCAGCGCCGACGACAGCCGCACCGCAGCCCAGAAAGCACAGACCGACGCCGCCACTGCACAGGCGACACGGCAGGCCGCGCAGATGGAGCGTGAACGCCTGGCCATTGAACGCGGCCCCGGCGCGGCAGCCGGACCCGCTGGACTGAGCAAGGCAAAAAAAGCAGCCCGGCCCACGGCAGCATCCAGCCGACAAACCAGCCCCAAGACCAAGGCATCGGAACCAGGTTACTTCACCGCAGCCGGGCGTCCCGCCGACAAGAAAAAGGCCGCAGCCACGCCGGCAACCGACTGAGAGCCGATCAGTCCGACAAACCGGATTGCTGCTGCAAGCGCCGGTACTTGCGCCACAGGGTCTCCTTGTCCTCGATGAAATCCGGGTGCACCGGAATACAGGCTACCGGACATACCTGTACGCATTGAGGCTCGTCAAAGTGACCGACACATTCGGTACACTTGCGCGGGTCGATTTCGTATATTTCCTGCCCGAGAAAGATGGCCTCGTTCGGACACTCGGGCTCACACACATCGCAATTGATGCACTCATCGGTAATGATCAAGGACATGGAGCTTCGGGCCGGTTTCTTCGCGTGGATGCCAGCGGCTGGCATAACCCCATCGATTATCCGCGCCTTCGGATGACCCGGTCGTCAGTCCTGGTTACTGGTGTCTCGATGTGCACGCCCTTCCCGGGGCGCTGCGTGCGCAGACGCTGAGGCCGCCACGACATGGGTCCGTTCCTGCTCAAGCGCGTATTGACGCTGATCGCCACGCTGATCGGCGCCTCGATCGTGGTCTTCCTGGTGCTGGAGATCCTGCCCGGCAACGCCGCCGAGATCATGATGGGGCCGGACGCCTCGCCCGAGGCGATACAGGCATTGGCCGAAAAACTCGGCCTGAACGAACCGGCCTGGGAACGTTACTGGGACTGGGTGGTGGGCATGTTGACCGGCAATCTGGGCGACAGTTATGCCTACAGTTCGCCGGTGTCCGAACTGATTCTCGAGCGCCTGACCCTGACCATTCCGCTGGCCATCATGGCGATGTGCCTGACCACGGTACTGGCATTGGTGGTGGGCATCTATGCGGCCGCGCGGCACAACAAGCTCGGCGATGTCGGGCTGATGGGCCTGACCCAGGTGGGCATTGCCATTCCCAACTTCTGGTTCGCCATCCTGCTGATCCTGCTGTTCTCGGTCAAATTGCAATGGTTCTCTGCCGGCGGTTTTCCGGGCTGGGGCGAAGGCCTGGGTCCGTCGCTGCGCTCGCTGCTGCTGCCGGCGCTGTCGCTGGCCGTGGTCCAGGCCGCGATCCTGGCGCGTATCACGCGCTCGGCCGTGCTCGAGGTGATGCGCGAGGACTATGTGCGCACGGCCCGGGCCAAGGGCTTGTCGCAACGCGCGACCTTGTGGGGCCATGTGCTGCGCAACGCGATGATCCCGGTGATCACGATCATGGGTCTTCAGTCGGCCGAGCTGCTGGCCGGTACCATCGTGGTCGAGAACGTGTTCTACCTGCCTGGCCTGGGCCGGCTCATCTTCCAGTCGATCGCCAACCGCGACCTGATCGTCGTGCGCAACTGCGTCATGTTCCTGGCCGCCATGGTCGTCTTTGTCAACTTCATTGTCGACGTGCTGTATGCCGTCATCGACCCCCGCGTGAAAGCGAGTGACATATGAGCAGCCTGAACAGCTCTGTCACTGCCGCAGGTGCGACGCCGGCTACCGGCTCACAGCCCCTGTGGCGCCGCGCATTGGGACACCGCAGCTTTGTCATCGGCGGCGTCCTGTCGCTGCTGCTGTTACTGGCCGCTGCCCTGTCGCTGGTGTGGACGCCCTGGTCACCCTACGAGATGAACCTGCCCGGCAAGTTGCAAGCGCCAACGGCACAGCACTGGCTGGGAACCGATGTGTTCGGACGCGACGTGGCCTCGCTGCTGCTGGTCGGTGCACGCAACTCGATCCTGGTCGGTGTGATCGCGGTCAGTATCGGCCTGTTCGTCGGCACCACGCTCGGACTGGTCGCTTCAGCGCGGCGCGGCTGGGTCGAGGAACTCATCATGCGGCTGTCCGACTTCACGTTCGCATTTCCGGCGATCCTGTCGGCCATCATGATGACGGCGGTGTTCGGTGCCGGTATCGTCAACTCCATCATCGCCATCGGTATCTTCAACATACCGACCTTCGCCCGCATCACGCGCGCTTCGGCCAACGCGATCTGGTCGCGCGAATTCGTGCTGGCCGCGCGTGCCTGCGGCAAGGGGCCATGGAGCATCACGATGGACCACGTGTTGCCCAATATCATGTCGGTGCTGACGGTGCAGGTGACGATCCGCTTCGCCATCGCGATCCTGGCCGAGGCCGCCTTGTCCTTCCTGGGCCTGGGCACCCAGCCGCCTCAGCCGTCCTGGGGCCGCATGCTGGCCGAGGCCCAGACCCTGCTGTTCCAGGCGCCGCTGCTGGCGGTATTTCCGGGTGTCGCAATCGCCATGGCCGTGCTCGGCCTGAACCTGCTCGGCGACGGCCTGCGCGACCTGATGGACCCCCGCCTGTCCCGCAAGCGCTGACCGAGCAAAAACGCCCCAACAACGACACCGATGCTCGAAGTCTCCGATCTCAGCGTGCGCCTGCAGACCCAACGGGGTCCGGCCTTCGCCATCCGCCATGTCAGTTTCGAATTGAAAAGCGGCGACACGCTGGGCCTGGTCGGCGAGTCGGGCTGCGGCAAGTCCATCACCGCCATGGCCTTGATGGGCCTGCTGCCGGAAAGCGCCGAGGTAACCGGCAGCATCCGTTTCGACGGGCAGGAACTGGTGGGCCAGAACGATACGGTGCTGCGGCGCCTGCGCGGCAACCGCATCGGCATGATCTTTCAGGAGCCGATGACCGCGCTCAATCCGGTGCACACCATCGGCGACCAGGTCGCCGAACCGATGCGGCTGCACCGCGGCGTGGGGCGGGACGATGCCCGTGCCCAGACCATCCGGCTGCTCGAGCGTGTGGGTATCCACAACGCAGCGGGGCGCATCGACGCTTATCCGCACCAGTTCTCGGGCGGCCAACGCCAGCGCATCACGATCGCGATGGCGCTGGCCTGCGAGCCCGATCTCCTGATCGCAGACGAGCCGACCACCGCGCTGGACGTGACCATCCAGGGCCAGATCCTGGACCTGATCCACGACCTGGTGCTGGAGCGTTCGATGGCGCTGATCCTGATCTCGCACGACCTGGGCGTGATCGCGCAGAACGTCGAACGCATGATGGTCATGTACGGCGGCAGCGTGATCGAAAGCGGTGCCACACGCCGGGTGTTCGGCCATATGGCGCACCCCTACACCCGCGGCCTGTTCGGCGCCCGGCCCCGGCTCGGCGCGCCAGCGGGAACCCGGCTGACGACCATCGACGGCACGGTGCCCGAGTTGGTCGACCTGCCGGCCGGCTGCGCTTTCGCCGATCGCTGCGCCTGGGCGC
>Ga0105047_10005409_pt1 | contig 21944 bp, 18 predicted proteins | sample MAT04_FD_78384 | JGI IMG/M metagenome (GOLD analysis project Ga0105047, IMG submission 78384) | Freshwater microbial communities from Lake Fryxell liftoff mats and glacier meltwater in Antarctica - MAT-04 (megahit assembly) | ecosystem: Environmental > Aquatic > Freshwater > Ice > Liftoff... | reverse complement strand
ATGATCGGGAAATGCGATTCTCTCGAACGTCTTCCCCGCCAGCATGTAGTTCAGCGCTGCCGTCGCAGTCGTCACTGGGCTGGGGGCTGCGCCGAAGGATCCGAAATCATACAAGACGCGCGGATGCCAGGGAGAGATGCGCGACTGGCCGGAGGCCATGAACTGCGCGACCCCCTGCGGAAGCAGGAACTCGCTGTTCACAAACCACGTTTCGGTCTCCATCGATTCCTTGCCCTTACTCCGCGCAACCATCGGGCCGTAGCACATCTTGGGGACGACGTAATGATCCGTGAAAATATCGACGTACTGATCGAATTCTTTGGAACCATCAGAATACAGTTTGTCCTCGGTATTCATGATCGACGAGGCGGCCAACAGACGAATGTCCGGAGAAACCGATCGGGCCGCGCGGGCGATGATCTTCTGGATTTCGCGATACTGCACGCAGTCGCGCGCCCATCCGCTGATGCCCCCGCCCTCCCATGGCTCATTGTAGTTTTCCAAGCCCCATAGCGCGCCCTTTCCGTCCTTCCAATAGCGTGTGATGAACTCAGTGAGCCACTTTTCATAGGCGGGATAGAGGTCGGGATGGCAAAGCCAGTCGCCCGTCCCACCGTATCCGCCGGTCTCGAGCTTCCACCCTGCTGCGGGTGTCGGCACACCAAATGGGAGTACGCTTCCATTCATCCCGCCGACCGTCACCATGATCCTTAGGCCGTACTTCTCGGCGGTACTGAAGAGCTTGTCGGCGGCTTCCCAGGAGTGCGCTCCGTCGGCACCGGGTGCCCAACCCATTTCTGCCCGGAATCCACGGATGCCCATGCGCGCGTAGATGGCGCACTTTTGATCGAGATCGCCGTTCATGAACTGGCCTTCGCCAAACACGGGTGTGTTTTCAAGCGTTCCATAATCGCGATTTTGCGGGACACGCGCGACCGACGTGAGGAAATGTCGCTTTCCGCCAGTGGTGATCACCAGCGCGTAGGTTCCAAATTTTTCTGGAACCGGCAGGTTTGCCAGTTCGACCTCGGCTTCGGCACCGGCCCCAAAATCAACCTGCACATCGTGCTTAACAGGCTTTCCCTCCAGCCCGATCAGCGAAGCGTCGCCGGCGGTATCGGTGTAGGCACCCTTCGCCTTGGCCTCGGGATCACGCGTAGTAATTTCCTGGATTTCAACAGAGACCGGCCCGTCTGCCTTTTTCAGTTTGATCTTCAACGTGACCGGTTCACCGGGGAAATAAAGTTGCCCCTGCTGATTGGCAGAAACCAGCGTGGCTGCGTCGCTTGGCATCTCCGCCTTGAGCACCTCCATGTTCGGGACGAGCACCAGGTTTTGAGCCATGACACCCGTTGGAGCAAGCAAAGCGCACGCGGTTGTGATGACCGCAGCCGCCAGTTTCGTTCGACTAAACCGCATGGAGAACTCCTTCAGCAAATGAGTAAGTATCCTATATACAACGGCTTATACTTGGAACCAGAACGACTGTTGATGGGTGCCCGAAATGACGCCGCTCGTCTTCAAGGCTGAGTGGTCCCCTCTCGCAGCATGAAAGCGGTCGGCTGTTCATCAGTCCAAGGCGAGCCATCATCCCAAAACCCCCCGGCGGAAGATCCGAGCGAATGGGGTGGGGTCTTCATGGTCGCAACGTGCCCGTCGAGGAAGAGATAGTTCAACCGACGATTGTGCGAGTAACGCGCGGTACCCGCATCGATGGCCATCGGGCAGGTATCCTCCTGCATGAAGACATGGCCGAAATGCCAGGCCCGCGTCCCCACTTCTCCCAGCCACGCAACCTCCGCGGCGTGTCGCACCTTTTTGAAAAATTGTGACCGACTGGGCAGTGCCAGCGGATCACCATATCCCCCTCCTGCCGGCACGCGAAAAGCGCAAAACACTGTCGCGGGTACGCCATAGCTGCCCACCCGCCGCGAGTCACCACTCGTGCGAGTGGGATCATCCGGGCACCACAACGCAGGAAACGATCTGATAAAGTCCAGGTTGGTATGCCCCGGTCGCGTGTCAGCATCACGCCCCGCCATGGTCCGCTGAAATTCTTTGACCCCCATCAGCGGTGCCAGATAGTCAAACCAGTAGCCCGCCGCATCACTGTAAAAAACCGGAGGCGGACCCCCCACTTCAATGTCAAAGTCGTTGCGACAGGTGAGGTATCCTTTGGATTCCAGCATGTATTGAATGCCAGCCAAACCGATCTGCCGCATATTCGACTGACACGCAACCGTGCGCGCAGCACCGCGAGCCTTGTTCAGCGCAGGAAGAAGCATCGATATGAGCAAGGCGATGATCCCGATCACAACGAGAAGCTCTACGAGGGTAAAACCTTTACGACGACTGACCATGATTTTCCTCCGGCTTACCTAGAGTACGCAACGATTTGACTCTGGAACCTCGCGAGGTTGCGTCCAACCTGAATTGGTGTATTACAAGATACCGCCTTTCTTGAACGCACGTCAACTGTTGGTAACTTGAGCCGTCCCACAGCCCGCATCGCTTGCACACGGCGGTAGCCCTGCTGTGATGTTTGATTGACATCAGAAGTCATCGCTCATACTTTTTGATCGCTCCCCGCTGCGGTGACAGCTTCTTTTTTGAAAGGCATTCGTGACCCCGTTTTTTGAAGGCAATACCTGCGTTTTTGGCTTGCAATGGGGAGATGAAGGCAAAGGAAAGATTGTCGACTTTCTCACCGAACATGCCGACGTTGTCGTGCGATACTGTGGTGGAGCGAACGCGGGACACACGGTCCGGATTGGCTCTGAAAAGTATTCAACACACCTTTTGCCGGTCGGTATTTTTCGTCCCCATGTGATGAACCTGATTGGTAACGGCGTCGTGCTCGATCCCGTTGCGCTGTTCAAAGAGATCGACGAATTTCTTGCGCGCGGAGTTCCCATCGGGCCGGCCAACCTCCGCATCAGTTACAAAACGCATGTGGTGATGCCCTATCACATGGCCGAGGACGGCGCGCGCGAATCGAACATCGACGGAAGCGGAATCGGAACCACCCGCCGCGGGATTGGTCCAGCGTATGCGGACAAAATGCACCGCACGAGCGCGATTCGCGTAGCCGACCTTGGACGTGAGGACAAGTTGAAGGAGAAAATCTTCCGCGTTGTCCAGGAACGCAACACCGTATTCAAAGCGCTCTATGATTTGCCCCCGGTAGATGCCAAGTCGATGTTCGAAACATATCGCGACCTCGGAAGGCGCATAGCTCCCTTTGTCGACGATACCGGCCACCTGCTCATACAGTCCTGGAAGGCAGGCAAGCGAATCGTATTTGAAGGTGCACACGCGGCCTTGCTGGACGTTGATCACGGGACGTACCCGTACGTCACGAGCAGTTCGTGCTCGGCTCTGGGCCTGTACACTGGGTCGGGCGCACCTCCGCAATGTGTGCAAAACTTTGTCGGGATCCTCAAGGCATATTCGACACGCGTGGGAGGCGGGCCTTTTCCGACGGAGCAGGACAACCGGATCGGCGAATACATTCGAGAAAGAGGAAACGAGTACGGCACGACCACGCGCCGGCCGCGTCGATGCGGGTGGTTTGATGCGATGGCTGCCCGGTATTCCGCAGACCTGTGCGGGACGACCGCAGTGGTCATGACGCTGATCGATGTTCTTTCCGGGCTCGATCACATCGACATCTGCACCGGCTACCGATATCGCGGATCGACACTTGATTATTTCCGCGCGGACATGGACACCCTCGCGGAGATCGAACCGGTTTATGAGACACTTCCCGGCTGGCAGGAGAACATCAGTCAGTGCACGCGTTTCACAGACCTGCCCCGCAATGCACAAACCTACGTCAAGCGGATTGAGCAGCTCATTGACGTACCCATCAAGATGGTGAGTGTAAGCCCCGAGCGCAACGGTACGATCCTACGATGATCCTGAATTGTTGCAAACCGGGACGAGCACCCGCAGTCCGTTCTCGCGCACGCGATAGTTGAGTGGCGTGGTCAGGTCAACGATTTCGCCATCAAGGCTGACGCGCATGTGGGTGCGTCGCGTGCTCACCGACAGTTGACCAATGTCGATGGATTCAAATTTGCGCGCGGTGGGCAAGCTCCGGAAGAGAGCGCGCACCATAAGCCACATGAATCCCAGGCGACTCGTCGATCGTGCGACGTAGACGTTCAAACGGTCCCGCCGGGGATACGAAACTGACTTCACGCCAAACTCTTCCATCTGCAGAGCATTCGTACAGACAATCACGGACGGCGTAAGCCTGCGGGCATTCCATGTGGCTGATGTGAGGCTCACGCGGAGCAGCGGCAGTCTCACTACATTACGCACTAGCGAAATCACCATGGCCCACGGTTTCGATCGACCCACCGCCTCCCGCTGAGCGTCGCGATACTTGACGACGTTGGGGTGAAAGCCGATGCCGGAGAAATTAAGGAAGACGCGACCGTTTACTTCCGCAACGTGCATCGTATTGACACTGCCAATGACAAGCGCTTGCAGGGCAGCTTCCAACGTCAGCGGAATGCCAAGCTCACGCGCAAAATGATTGTGAGTCCCCAAGGGCAGCACCCCCAACGCAACGTCCGACCCCGCAAGCAGATTCGCCAACGAGTTGATCGTCCCATCGCCGCCGCCCGCGAGCACAACGTCAAACTTCTCTGCAATCGTGCGTTGGACGCAAGCGGGGAAATCATGCGGATCAGGCGCGATGACTTCAAGATGATGCCCTGCGCGTGTGAAGGCGTCCCGCACCTGCCTGCCTACCTCGTCGACCGACAGCCCTGCAAGCGTGCCCGCCTTTGCATTGAATACGGCCAGGATTCGCACTCATTTCACCCCATGTGGTATGTCGGCAGCGCGGGTTGCAAGCTGGCCGGACGTGATGCGCGCGTGCTCCTCTTTCACCCAGGGGATGCGATCCTTATTCTGCTCCATCCAGAGCGGAATAGGCGTGCGCAGGCCTTGCTTATCGAGCATGTGGAACTCGATGCAGACATCATCGCGCGTGTAGCTGCTCAAATCATGCAGCTTGCCCATATGAATGCAGTCTGTCGGACACGGCTCGGTACAGAGCGCACAAAAAAGACACTTGCTGTAATCAATCGCGAACCGCAGAAGCTTGCCGTTCTTTGGATCAGACTCCTCGACGATCCCGGTCGCTTTATCAATCCGGCGAGGGCCCGACTTATCAATGTAGATGCAATCGACGGGGCACGCCTTGGCACACAAGTCGCAGGCGATGCATTTCTCAGCCTCGAACTCGTGTATCCCGCGATAACGGGGCGCGAGGCGGAGGCGCTGCTCGGGGTACTGGACGGTAACGGTTTTCTGAAAGCAGTATTTAAGCGTGATGCGCATCCCGATCCAGATTGACCGGACATTATCCGCCAGATTCTTGAAGTATGACCTCACCCGCATGTAAATGATTATGGTGAGTGCCAGTCAAATGTCGATGAGAAGCCACAACGGGCGGTGCCCGAAAGTGCGGCCCGGGCTATGCGCCCGGCTTATGCGCGGGCTGTTCGAATACTTACAGGGTCGACCATGTTCCTATTGAACGAATCAAAAAAACCCCCCACTTCGGTGGCCGTTGCGATCCTTATCCTCACGCCGGCGCTGGTGTGCGCAATCGCGGGGATTACCAGTTTGCATGCCCTGGTTGAAGAACGTCCTATGTCAGCAATACGGATGGCGATCGTCGCGCTGTTGGCGGGGCTAGCAACCTATCACCTGTGGCAAGGTCGACGAGCCTTGGCGTGATGAAGAAGACCCGCTCGCGTCATCACACCGCGACAGGTCGGGCCCGTCGCGCGTCGGCCACCAAGCGTTGCGATAGCCGGCTCTTGGTTTCTGCGGGCGTGAACCGATGCGTCAGCAGATGCAGCGACTGAAGATTTCTCACCGTACTCAAAACGCATGTGCAGCGTGATAAAATCTGATGCCAGCGGTCGTCGTCAGGTTCGCTGATGTCCAGGATCGGGGTCACAATGTTTTCAGGAACCAAGAACGCCCGGAGTCGCACCGTCTGATCCAGCCCCACGGCGCTGCCGTTGACCAGCGCCGCCAACTGCGCCGGCGATGCAACAAAACGCACGCTCCCGATAGGTGGGGTCGAGCGCATCTCAAATTTTTCCACTCCAGAGATCGCAAATCGCCCCTCCCCGTTCTGCCCCACCACCTGAATCACCGCCGGCAGTAGCTCATGGGCGGTCATCGGTCCATCCAGTCGCACGACCACGGCGTCGCCGGGCTCAAGCAAGGCGCTGACGACCTCGGGGATGAGGTGTCGCATCTGTGTCTGGCGGTAGTTTCGACCAAGGGGCTGGTTTTGCTCGTCGGACTCGAGGATCAGAACTTCAAACGCGCAGGCCTCTCGCGACCAATCATGCGCCAAACCTCCCAGACGACCCTGCGACGGCCAGCCTGAATAATGCTCGGCGTGTTGAATATCAAACTGGTTGATCCGAACAATCATTTCGCACTCCAGTCACTCCTTTGAACATAAGACCCTCCGTGTCTCGAGCGCCTGGATTTTTCGATTCGACCGGTAAGCGATGCACACGTGGAGCACCGGCCAAGGCTCACACCGCTGTCGGAGCCGGGGCCAACTCGAACGTTGCTCCCGGCTGGAGCGTTGCGTTCACCATCGCGCCTACGCTCAAACCGCCATGGGCCAGATCGAGCGCATCATCGCTTTCCGGCAACTCCACTATAACGTCAAGCCCGCAGCGAATCACGACAAGATTTCCGTCGATCGCCCGAATTCTTCCCTGCACAATGCGCGGGGTGCCGAAGATCGGTGTGACAAAGTTTCCGCCGGTGGGAACCGTCCACACCTTCCGTGCCTTCGCGCGAACGACCGCATTGACGCGGGCGTTGAGCGGGCCATCATACGCCCCCACAAGGTGAAGCTCGTAGTTCGTATCGCGCGGGGAGAGGCAGATGAGTCCGCCCTTAGCGCCCGTGATTTTGCCGGGGGTTATGTAATCAACGACACTGGGCATATGGCTCCTTGCAGCAGATATCAACTGTATCAAAAGTAAGGGATAGCGTCCCATCACCACTCTATCGCGTCCGCATTGCCGTCGCAAAGCCAGAGATTCCCTGAAGGCTCACTTCTATCAGGTCCGACTCAACCTCACCCGCCCCTCCCTGCCGACATAGAGGGTATGGAACCATTGCGCGCCCCCTCCCCGCCGACTGCGTGGCAGTCGCCGGGAGTCATCCTGCTGATTTCGCTACTGATCTTCGCTTCAAGTGCGAAGTCGCTTCTATATGACACGCTCGATCCGGACCTCTTCTGGCATTTACGCGTTGCCCAACAGTTACAGGAAGACGGGATTGGTCCGCTGGTCGATGACATCTCGTTTGCGTCTATCAAAGAGCCATGGACGCCCTATTCGTGGTTGGCCGAACTGGGCATGGCCAAGATTTGGCAGGTCGGGGGCTACCGTCTGACGTTGGTGGTGCAGGCGGGGATGGTCGCTGCGCTGCTTCTGCTGATCACGCTGACTTGCGCCCTTCGCGCAGGAATCCAGGACAGAAAAGCGGGTTACGACGCGACCGCGTCCCCGGGCAGCGGACTTCGGGTTGCGGCCGCGAGCGCGTTCGCAGCGTTTCACTGCCTTCCGTTTCTCAGCTTTCGGCCGGTCATGGGAGCATTGGTCGCCTTGGCGTTCGTGGTCTACTTGATCGTACGAGATCGATTTTATGAGCGCATGACACGGGCGCTTTGGCTGAGCGTCCCGCTGTGCCTCATACTTGCGAACGTCCACCTCTTCACGTTTCTGATTCCCGTATTATTCATGGCAACGGCGGTGGCAGCGTACATGGATCGGCTCGGGGCGCCGGTTATCAGGCGATTTGTCATGCTGGCGGGGATGACTGGTTTGGCATCACTCTGTACACCGATGTTGCCGGGGATTGTAACCACGATCGCCCGCTATCAGTTTCAGGATGTAATGGTGAGCGGCCCCTTCATCGCCGAGACCCAGCCGTTTTATTCTGGCGTTGCAGGGAAGATCGGATTGATGCTGGTGCTGCTGGCGACGATCACGATCATCTGCAGGTATAAGCGACTGGCTGCTGCAGATTGGTTGTGGCTGGCCATCGCGTATGTGTTGCTTTTCAAACTGGCGCGATTTTCACCTATTTATGCGATCCTCAGCGCGCCCATCCTATGCGCAACGCTTCCGCGATTGTCGGACCGCCCGCTGGGAAGGCCCGTCGTAGTGGGCGCGATGGCCATCATCCTGCTGGTCGGGCTCGTGCGCGTGGTGCAACTCTTTCCATCGGGAACTGTCCCGGTTGAAGCGTGGGTGAATCGGAACGGCCCTGATCTCCCTGGTTACCCTGCCGACGCAGCACGGTTTGTGAAGATGCATGTGAAACCAAAGACCGGTCGGATCGTTAATGAGTTCAGTTGGGGTGGATATCTTGCGTGGGAACTGAAGGACCGCTTCGCCATTCTTTCGGATGGTCGGACGCAGCTTTACACCAGCGACTTTTGGAAGGCTGCCTATTTCGGTAGCGAGGCCGAGCAGTTGCGCCTGCTCGCCAACACCAAGGCTGACGCAGCCATCCTGCCCGTACGGCGAAGTCGGTACGAAGTTCTGCTGCGTAAGCTTGGGTGGGATACAATCTATTCGGATTCCAGAGCTGTTGTGCTGACGCCTCCACAACCAACAGCCATGCTCACACAGGAATGACGGTGCGACCAACGCCTGATCGACGAGATGAACGAACCATGCTTGCGTTCTGCGCGTCGCTGGTTGCGCACGGACTGCTCGGTTGGTGGCTGATGGAGGACTACAACGCGCTGCTAGGGGCGTCGTCCCGTCTGCCAATCGCGGCCAAGCAAGACACGCGTGATTTGATCGTCCCTGCCCCACCACCGTTTCCAGACCTTTATCCCAATCTGATGGGTGAAGCTACAGGTGTCGGTGACGCCAGCGCCTCCACGCCGGGTGATCAACCCTTGGAAGCACGCGCATCAGATCAGACCCAACCGATCACGCGCCAAGATCCCAGCGCAGACTCGGGCCAGCAGTCGCATAAGCCCGGATCCCCTGCGCAGTCAACGCTGGACACCTTCTCGCCTGCCGAGCCCAACCCCGTCAATGTCGCCCCGCCAGCGTCGTCCGACAGCAAGCCGTTTGGTGTCGCATCAGCGACGCCAGACCTCCTCTCGCCCACGCTCCCAAAAACGCCGCGCGTAAAACAAGAAATCGCCGCCGACGCGTACGACCCGCCTGACGAGCTGGACCAAAAAGACGGCCCGACCACGACTGTAATGAGAGCGCCGGAATCGACCCCTCGCGCGCCGCGTCCGTCTGAGCAGGCGGCTCCCGAGTCGACCACCGGGGCGCCGAGCGAGCTGGCAAGCAAGAGTGATTCAGAATCCGATCCATTCAAGAAGAACGGGGTGTTCAATCTCCGCAACGGTAAGGTCGATGCGCGGTTCGGTCGCAAGGTGAAAATCGTTCGACCTCATTTTTCGTTGGCGGGGCTGTGGGATCAGGATACACCGGGAAGTGCCGTCGCAATCCTCGCGATTGCGATCAATGCGGAGGGCACTGTGACGAAGGTCGAGATTCTCAAATCGTCGGGCAGCAATGAAATCGATCTCCCCATTCAGCGGGCAATGTATCGGTGGTGGATCGAGCCCTTGAAAGACGGTAACGGCAAGCCGATACCCGACGTCACGATATGGACAATACAGGTGCGGTAAATCACCTGCCTACGACATCCATCACAGCGATGAGACTTTCCTGACGTATGCTTCCATATCGAACTTCCGCTCAAGACCGGCAGCGTTCATGTATCGCACGAGTCCGAAGATCGACCGTTCCGGGCCCCACGGACGATCATGCAGGCCAAATATCCAACCGACACTGGCAAAACTGACCGGATCCCGCCCGCACAAAAAGTATTTGTTGTTCAGATGCAGCAGGATCGTAAACGCCTCACGCGGCGAACGTGTCCATTCGATCACCTTCTTGCCCCAGTACATCCGCATATAGTTCTGCATGAAGCCGGTGCGGGTCATTTCTGTCATCGCTGCATTCCAGTAGACGTCGTGCGTGCGCGACTGTTCAAGCTCCTCGATTGAGTAGATGTGGGGTCGCGAATCGCTGGCGTGCTGGTCAAGTGTCTTGCGCGCCCAGGCGGGCAGACCGTCGTACGAATCATACTGCGGGCTGAAGTTAGCGAAGTTCATCGACAGCTCCCGACGCACCGCTAGCTCTTCTACAAAGGCAAGGACATCTTCGTTATTCTCGCCACTGCGTTCACGGGCTGCCAGCACCATCTCTACAGGCGAAATTTGTCCAAAGTGGAGATACGCGCTGAGCCTGGAGGAATGCCCCGCTGCTGGCTCGTTTCGACCGCTGGCATATCCGTCCAGAAGCGTATCGATGAAAGTTGCGAGCCGGTTCGTAGCTGCTGTCTGCCCACCGGTGAATCGCTGGCTCTCGTTTACGGTCCGGTCAACCTTCAGTTTCGACAAGGCGACCGCAGGATCAGACACGTCGATATCGCTTTTGATTCCAAGTCCGAGCGAGGAGTACTGTATGTTTCGCTCGGCCAGGTGCTGAATATACGCGGGCCAGTGTGCGTGCAGCTTGGGTCGGATCGTGCGGGCAGCATATTCCTGACGTGTTGTCGCGACATCGACGGGTACGACAACATCCGATTCAACCTCGACCGCTTTGACTTTAGCACGGTTTCCCACATCGTTTCGCCAGGCCTTTTGATGCCGGAGATATCCTCGATCGCACACCAGCAGCGAGGCGCGGGCGGCCATCGTGATTGCAGCGTCGGGTGGGGACGCGCGTCGAACGACGAACAGAATCTGTCGCCGGGCGAGCGCGAGGCCGACGTCGCGCAACCCCTCAAGCATGAACGCGTAGTGACGGACGTTTGCTTCGGGATAATCGTCCATCAGTCCAAAGACGACCACCAGCGGTTGCTTCAGGTCGTTGGCAGTAGCCGCTGCATACTCGAGCGCGTAGTTGTAGTGCGTCCGCTGCGAGGCCTGCATCCAATACACGACATACGCCCCATCTTTAATGCGGGCGTTGTTCAATTCCCGGACTCTGGTTTCCTGGACCATGGCCAGCGATTGTAGGGCACGACCCGCTTTGTCGAACAAAGAGCGCGATTTGATAGCGATGAACAAAATGACGGCGACTGATGCATCTGACCGATATCGAATATGAACATCGTGTTGGCAGCCGACGTAAAACTTGACGCCGCTGGAACGTCTGTTCCTTGATTACGCGCGTCATGGGTCTACAATCGGTGCGAACGTCGCAACTTTGTTCCAGGCCTACGGATGGAAGAGTTGGGACTGTTCAGTGAAGAAGCCGGCTTTTCGTCGCTTGTCGACCGGCCTTACGGAGATCGAAATGTTCGAAAGATTCACGGATAGGGCTCGCAAGGTGATGGCGCTGGCAAACCAGGAGGCTCAGCGTTTCAATCACGAATACATCGGTACAGAACACATTCTCCTTGGATTGGTAAAGGAAGGCTCGGGCGTCGGCGCGAATGTTTTGAAAAACCTCGACGTCGATCTGCGCAAGGTGCGCATCGAAGTCGAGAAACTGGTCAAGTCGGGCCCAGATATGGTCACGATGGGGAAGCTCCCGCAAACTCCGCGGGCGAAGAAGGTCATCGAATACGCGATCGAAGAGGCGCGTAATCTCAATCATAACTATGTCGGTACGGAACACCTTTTGCTCGGCCTGTTGCGCGAGCACGACGGGGTCGCAGCACAGGTGCTGATGAACCTCGGGCTGAAGCTCGAAGATGTCCGCGAAGAGGTTCTCAACTTACTGGGAGCAGGCGTGGAAAGTGAAGAACAGCAACCGCAGGAAAAACAGGGCCAAAAAGGCAAATCAAAAACCCCGGCGCTCGATTCGTTCGGTCGCGACCTGACAGAGTTGGCCAAAGAGGGTCAGCTTGATCCGGTCATCGGCCGCAAGAACGAAATCGAACGCGTGATCCAGATTCTTTGCCGCCGACAGAAAAATAACCCGGTTCTCCTGGGTGAAGCAGGCGTGGGCAAGACTGCGATTGTGGAAGGATTGGCCCAGCTGATCATCAGCGGAAACGTGCCGGAAATCCTGCACGACCGCAGGTTGGTGGTGCTCGATCTAGCCATGATGGTGGCTGGCACGAAATATCGAGGACAGTTTGAAGAACGAATTAAGGCGGTGATGAACGAAGTGCGCCGCGCGAAGAACGTGGTGCTGTTCATCGATGAACTGCACACGCTTGTCGGTGCTGGCGGGGCAGAAGGCGCCATCGACGCGTCGAACGTGCTGAAGCCCGCTTTGTCACGTGGCGAAATCCAGTGCATCGGCGCGACGACGTTTGATGAGTATCGCAAGTACATCGAAAAGGATGCGGCTTTGGCACGCCGATTCCAACCGATCACGGTCGAACCCCCAAACAAGGCCGACACCATCGAGATCCTCAAGGGTCTGCGTGATCGCTATGAAGCGCATCATCGCGTGCAGATTCTGGATGAGGCATTGATCTTGGCTGTCGAAATGTCAGATCGATATATCACGGGACGCGCGTTGCCCGACAAGGCCATCGACGTACTCGACGAAGCTGGTGCCCGGATCCGTCTCCGCAGCATGACCAAACCGCCGAACCTCGCGGAGCTTGAAGAGCAGATCGAGCGCCTCAGCATTCAGAAGGATGAAGCGGTCCGCAACGCCGAATACGAGGAGGCTGCCAAGCTGCGTGACCATGCCGAGACGTTACGCGCTAAGAAAGAGGAAATGCAGCAACAGTGGCGTGCCCGCGCGAAGGAAGTGGACGGCGTCGTCGATGAGGAAGTCATCGCCGAGGTCGTCAGCAAGATGACTGGTGTGCCGCTGACCCGTCTTGAGAAAGAGGAAGCACAACGGCTTCTCGAGCTTGAGAAGGAGTTGCACAAGCGTGTCGTCTCGCAGGATGAAGCGATCACGGTCATCAGTAAAACCATCCGTCGCGCGCGAAGTGGATTGAAAGATCCAAACCGTCCGATGGGATCGTTTCTGTTTCTTGGCCCGAGCGGTGTCGGTAAAACGCTGCTCAGCAAGGCGCTGGCGGAGTTCATGTTCGGCGATGAAGACGCGATGATCATGATCGACATGTCTGAATACATGGAGAAGCACAACGTCTCGCGCCTGATCGGTGCTCCCCCAGGCTACGTTGGTTATGAGGAAGGCGGCCAGCTGACCGAGCGAATTCGCCGTCGTCCCTACAGCGTGGTGCTGTTGGACGAAGTCGAGAAGGCGCATCCCGACGTCTTCAACATGCTTCTACAGATCATGGAGGAAGGACGCCTGACCGATAGCTTCGGACGTCACGTCGATTTTCGAAACGTGGTGATGATCATGACCAGCAACATCGGTGCGGACTTGATCAAAGGCGGCGTGCAACCGTTCGGGCTGCAGGGTCGCAAGTCGGGCACTGCCGAGGAGCAGAACTACACGAAGATGAAGGACACGCTCATGAAGGAAATCGAGCGCTATTTTCGTCCTGAGTTTATCGGCCGACTCGACGACGTGATCGTATTCCGTCCACTGAACAAGGCTCACCTTGAGCAGATCGTCGAACTCGAATTGAAGAAGATTACGAAGCGGCTCGTCGATCATGGTCTGAAGATCGTGTTGACCCAGGAAGCAAAAGATTTCCTCATCGAGAAAGGCACGAACACCGACTTTGGTGCGCGTCCCCTTCGCCGGGCAATCGAGCAGTTTGTTGAAGATCCGTTGTCCGAAGACATCCTTCGCGGAAGTTTCAAGGGTAAGGATTTGATCAACATCAGCATGCGTCAGGAAGAAGGTGCCGAAAAGCATCTCTACTTCGATGCAAGTGACTCCAAGACCGTTGCAAAGGGCGAGTCAAAAGAGTTGGCCGCCAGCGATGCGACTTAATCGGTAGCATCTGTACTGATTTAAAAGAAGGGTCGGCACGCCTCACGCTGCCGACCCTTCTCTATTTGCCCAAGCCCGGTAGAGCATTTCGATTTCGTTGTCGGATGACTTCTTCCTAGCTCGCGCTGATATTCTTCCCAATGAACTGGGCATGCCGGCGTGTCGAAAGTGACGATCCTTCCGCCACGATGGTTTCAAAAATTTCGCCTCTACCTTGTCCTGATGCATCGTTCGCATAACCTGTGGCTATGGACGATGTCTCTCGGTCATCTGGCACGTTGGCCCCGCGTTGGGGCGGGACGTGGGTGCCTGCCCTTTCGCTTGCCCGACGCGAGCTGCGCAGGTTCACCCGACAGCGGTCGCGCGTGATTGGGGCTCTGGCCACACCGGTGGTGTTCTGGCTGCTCATTGGACTTGGGATGGGTCGAAGCTTCGCCCCGCCGGGCGCCTCGCCGGCCAGCGGGTATATCACGTACTTCTTCCCGGGGACGATCCTGATGATCGTTCTCTTCACGGCGATTTTCTCGACGATTTCGATGATCGACGATCGGCGGGAAGGGTTTCTGCAATCGGTTCTTATCGCACCGATCCCGGTGCGCAGCATCGTGCTGGGAAAATTGCTTGGCGGAACCGTGCTCGCCACGGTTCAGGCGACAGTTTTCCTAAGCGTTGCCCCGCTTCTTGGCATTCGGCTGACTGTTGTCTCGGCGCTATTGACGGTTGCGGTGATTGCTGTGCTGGGGTTTGCATTGACAGGTCTGGGGCTCTGCATTGCCTGGCCGATGTCATCGACACAGGGCTTCCATGCGATCATGAATCTCCTGCTCATGCCCCTGTGGTTTTTGTCGGGCGCGCTATTCCCCGCGACAGGGGCAATCGGACCCGTGCGCTACGCGATGCAAATCAATCCGCTTGCCTACGGTCTTCAGACCCTGCGGGAAACGATCTACTGGGATCAGCCCCCGCAGGCCGGCATTGGAGTATCATCCACAATGGCTGCGGGGATTACAGTGTGCTTTGCGCTGGCGATGTTCGGGCTCGCCTGCTGGATCGCACAGCGATCTGCCGGCGACAATTGAAGGGGAAAGGAGATGGATCGGATGAGTATGTCGCAACGATTCTTGAGCACCGCTCTGTGGGCCGCGCTCGTCATCGGAATGATGAGCATCATCGGAGCAAGCGTCTGGAGCGGTCGTCGGACTTCGGTGAACTTGGCGGGCACGTCGTCCGGGCAGCCATCTGAGACGCTACCGGTGCTTTTCCCGCCACCGAAGTTTTCACTGATTAATCAGGACGGTTTGCCCACCACCGACGCTGATCTTGCCGGCCATGCCTGGGTTGCCGCATTCATATTCACACAGTGTGCCGGTCCCTGCCCGATGATGAGCACAAAGATGTCTGAATTGCAGGATCGCATCCCCGACCGGTCGATCAAGCTTGTCTCGATTTCCGTTGACCCCGAGCGTGACACGCCAGCCGTCCTGAAGGAGTACGCTGCGAAGTTCAAGGCCGACACAACGCGATGGTTTTTTCTTACAGGCGAAAAAGCTGCCATCATTAAGCTGTCAGCCGACCTGAAGCTCACGCTGCCCGATGCATCAGACCCCATGTTGCACAGCACACGCTTCGTCCTTCTTGATGCCGAGGGCAACGTGCGCGGAACGTACGACGGTAAGGAAGACGACTCTGTCGCGCGTCTGGTCGACGATGCCAAGCAGTTGACCATCACCGAAAAGGCCAAACTCCCGTGAACATCCCGCCTAAGGAAACTCTCGCGCTCATCGACGCTGTTCTGAACGGCACCAGCGCGGCCCTGCTCTTGTCCGCGGTCCTGCTGGTCCGACAGAGGAAATACGTCGCGCACGCCTGCTGCATCCTCGGTGCGCTGTTGACGTCGACGCTCTTCCTCGTGACCTATATCACGTCGATGGTCATGTACGACGAGCGCAGTTCGGGTCTCCCGCCCAGCCCGTTGCGCACCGGATATTACATCCTCCTGCTGACACACGTGCTGCTGGCTATCGGCATGCTCCCGTTGATCGCCATGGCGTTGCTACGGGCGTACCGAAGGCAGTGGGATCGACATCGACGTATCGCCCGGCCGGCATTTGCAATCTGGCTTTACGTATCAATTACCGGGGTCGTGATATACTGGATGTTGTATCACCTGTTCCCATCGCTGAATGCATGAGGTGCCCAATGAAGCCACTCCTCGCTGTCCTGATTGTAATGATCGTCGCACTCCCTGCGTCTGCATGTCCCACCTGTGGGAAAGCCCAACGACTGATTCCGGGAACGGACGGAGCTTCCACCATCGAATCATCCAACGGTGCATCAGCGTTTAAGGCATCAACCTACCTGCTCCTGGGCGGCGTAATGTCGGCAGGCGCGTGCATGTTCTGGATGATACGAAGCAGCGTGAAAGCCTCGTCATCGCGTGGTCCCGAGTGATGATGTCAGGCTGTTACGGACGGTTAGACTTCCTTGGATAAATCTGCGATCGCCGGTCCCATCACAACACGGCCGGTTGGGTCAAATCGACTGCCGTGGCAGGGGCAGTCCCAGCTCTTCTCGACCCCATTCCAACTGACGATGCAACCAAGGTGGGTGCAGATGGCCGACATGCGATAAAGCGTTCCCTCTTCGTCACGGAAGCAGGCAATTTTTTTCAATCCCTCTCGGAGCAACGCCCCTTCGCCAGCGGGAACTTCGTCAACGCTCTTCACTTCGCCGGGTGTAAGGAAGTCCTTGTACTGGAAGGCTGTGTTGGCGTTCTCTCGCGCAAACTCGAGGGTGGCAGTCCTTCGGGATGGATCGTACAGGGCTTCCCAGGGATTGGTCCGTCCCATGATCAGGTCTGTGACTAGAATGGCCCCGAGCGTCCCGTGGGTCAGTCCCATTCCGCTGTCGCCGGTGATGACGTATACGTTGTCCCCTGATGTGGGTGCGCGACCGATGAACGCCAGCCCGTCTGCCGGCTCCTGCACCTGCCCGGACCATCGGACGACGACCGGCCCGCGCGCGTTGAAGTACTCGCCTGCCCACTCGACCAGGCGGTCAAAGCGTTCAGTATCGGGCGAACCCTGTCCCACCTTGTGATCCTCTCCGCCGACGAGCAGTAGCTCTCTTCCGGAGGCTTCGCGATGGATGCGGACGTAGTGGTAGGCGTCGCCGGTATCCCAATAAAGTTGATCGGGTACGCTCCCTGGCTCGATCTCAATTCCGACCATATACGTGCGATACGACGCCTGCTTTGTATAGATCCCCATCCAATCGTTGATGGGTGCGGGCGTGTTGGTCGCGACGACGACGCACTCGGCTTCCAGAGTTCGACCCTCTTCCAGCGTGATCCTGGCAGGGGTACCTTTTTTGCGGTCGGCACCGGTGACATCGGTGACGCGTTCGCCCACAAAAATTTGTCCGCCACGCTTTTCCACCGCGTGGGCGAGGCCGTAGAGATATTTCAGGGGATGAAAACGCGCTTGATGGGGGAATCGAATCCCCGGACCGACACCCTTGGCGGGAAGCATAAGGTCCGCTTCCCTGAGGACGCCCCGAACGCCCGCACGCACCGCTGCGTCGAACTCCTTATCGATGGTATCTGGCGACTCATCTGCGGCTAAAAACAGCACGCCATCCAGCCGGGCAAAGTCACAGGCGACCTCCTCATTCTTGCTGATTTTTTCAATTGTATCGATGGCAAGTGCATGGCTTTGGTAGGCAAGGCGGGTGGCGGGGAGTCCATGAGATTTTTCGAGCACATGAAACCTGTCATCAATGGCCGACGCAAGGTGCGCGCTTGTTCGCTCGGTCTGACCGGCACCCACCTTCCCCTCGTCCAATACAACGACGCGCTTGCCCTCACCCGCAAGCAGATAGGCGGTCGTCAAACCGGCGATGCCTGCGCCGACCACGCAGACGTCGGCATCGATCGTCTGAGGAGGCAACGGATGCGATAGCGAAGTGACGTCACGAGTCCACACTGGGACCGTCTTTCCATCGGGGGATTTCATTCCGCTGTCATAACGCGGGCTGGGATGACGTGTCAGCGCGTAATCGGCGAGGTGAAAGAGTGTTTGCCGGCAACGCTAATCGGGCTGGTGATAACGAGGTGAGACGTTTGCAGTGGGCCGACGCCCATTAACAGATCAATCCGCGTTTACCTTCGGGACCGTGGGCAATGGGGTTTTCACCGATCCATCGCTCGTCCTTCGGGTCAGATGAAAGCTGATAACGCGTATCTGAGGAAAGCCGGAATGACTGGCTGTGATTATCAAGACCCGCGTGGACCGCGTACACCGAAAAGATCACCACATCGCCCGGCTCAAACTCGCCCACAACCCATCGGCCACCAAGGCTTCGCGAAAGTTGATTGAGGTTCGGCCCGAGCGATCCACCTGTCTTTGCCCACGGACCCTTCCCACTTTTACTGTCAGGCGGATGATTCGCACAAAAAGTATCGACATCCATCTGTCCGTACGTCTCACGCAAGCGTTGATGACGATGCGACCCTTCGAGGATTGTCAGCCCGCCGGTAACAAAGTCCGCAGTGCCGATGGGCGTCCAGGCAGTGTAAAGATTATGCGTACCGCGCCCCATGTAAACGATATCGGAATGAGGCGGGGTCCCAGTGCCCGGCATCAGCAGCCGAAACCACGTGTAATCAAAACAGAACGAAGGCCCGCCTAGAAAGCGGTCGAAAAGCTCCATCATCCGCCCGCTGCGTAGAGTGTGCCGCAAGGGTACGTTGTCTTTGACGATGTTAGGATACCACCCGGGATTTTTCCCCGGGGCCGCCATTGCATCCATCGGGTCCGTGCCGGGGACGAGAAATCCCTCGCGCATGAGCCGGTCGGTAAGCACGCGACGGGCGTCGATGACAAGTTCCTGATCCAAGTACCCGCGGAGCAAAAGATACCCATCTTCCTCGATCCGACGATGCAAAGCCGGCAAATCGTGCAGAAGATTTGATGAATCGACCATCAAGCTAAGTCGTTCAGGCTCGAGGGCGATTCGATGGGCGGTGAGCGGGGGAATTTCTTCTGTGATGAGCATGAGTAAACGGTTCCGAAAGAAGTATCAAGCGGAGATATTCTACGCACGGAACGATGGCTTTGGAAAGCGGAAAACGCACCCCCGAGAGCCGTGCATGCGCCCTGTCAAAACCGTCCTTTTCGGCCAGTCAGCGTTTTTTCTAAAATCTTGATCAGCACTTTGCACACTCGATCAACCTGTTTGGTCGAAAGATTACTGAAGAAGGGCAACGCCAGCGTGCGCGCAGACACATACTCGGCCACCGGAAAATCACCCGGTTTAAAGCCGAATTTCTCTGCGATGAACGGCTGCAGGTGGATGGGCGGAAAGTAATTGTTGCAGCCGATGCCTTCGTTCCGCAGATCCTGCATGATCTTGTCCCGATCACCAACTTCAAACAAATCGTTCAAACGCACCACGAACACGAACCAGCTCATGTGGGTGTCGTCAAACAGCGTCGGCAGAATGAGGAAACGACAATCCAGCAGACGCTCCATGTACGCGTGGGCGACCTTGCGTCGCTTTTCCAGAATTTCTTCGAGCCGACTCACCTGCGCGATGCCTAGGGCTGCGTTGATCTCACTCAGACGATAGTTGTATCCAAGACGTTGGTGCGCCAGCCATGCCATGCCCTCACGTCCCTGGTTGCGGAGGGATCGACAGTAGTCAGCGAAAACATCGTCGTCGGTGACGATCATTCCCCCTTCCCCGGTCGTGATCTGCTTGTTGGGATAAAATCCGAACACGCCCGCTCGCCCGAACGACCCAATAGGTCGCGCACCCACATGCCCGCCAAAGCCTTCGCAACAATCTTCAATCAAAACAAGCTCATGCTGCTGCGCCACTTGCTCGATCTCCACCATGCCTTCAGGGTGTCCAAATGTTTCGACCGCCACGACACCCTTTGTGCGCGGTGTGACTGCAGCGGCGACCTTGGTCACGTCGATGTTCATCGTCTTGGGATCGATATCCACGAAGACCGGCTTGGCGTCGACGTAAAGAATGCAGTTGGTGGATGCGACAAAAGAGAACGGCGTGGTGATGACCTCGTGTCCTGCGCCGATGCCCGCGGCGAGCATCGCGCAATGCAACCCGGCGGTCCCGCTTGAAACCGCGACTGCCTGACGTCTTCCTGATATCCTTGCGACGGCCCGTTCGAACTCGTCGACCTTTGGTCCGATCGAGAGTACGGGCGTATGCAAAACGTCGAGGACAGCGTCGATCTCCACCTGCGTAATGTCAGGTTGTGACAATGGAATGGGTGCGGGCATAAGGCGAATGTCTCCGGATTGAGCCCGTGCACACGACCCACGTCGCGCGCGGGGGTATAGTGCTGGGCGAGGATCGTCCGATAATGTCCCCATCGCCACCAAGGCCGTCAACGCCTGAGTCTGACCCAATCGAAGAACTCCACCCGCCGCAGTAAGTTTCACGATTTCTGGAGGGCCACGCATTTCCTAAAGCCGTATCGCGCCCTTGTCGCGATATCGGTCACGTGCGCGCTCCTGGTGGGAGGAATTTCGACCATCGGGCTGGGCGCTGTTCTACCTATCCTCAAGGTGCTGGTCGAAGGAAAAACCGTCCGCGAGTGGGTTGAAGTCACAGTTATCGAAAAGTATGCCGCCCGACCCGGCGGAGTGCCGTGGTACGCTGAGATCGCCCGCGGGGCTGCTGCTTGGGTGCCTGACGATCCGATGTGGGCGATCGGTACGCTGTTCGGCATGATCGCGCTGTTGGCGATCATCGCCAACGTCGTTCGGTTTTTTCAGGAACATCTCAGCGATCGCGCTGCCATCCTGGCTGTCAATGATATTCGACGACGCATGTATGACGACCTTCTCCACATGCCGCTGGCATTCTACGCAAAATCCGGAACGAGCGACGTCACCAGCCGATTGATCAGCGACGCCGCCGGCCTGCAGGATGGCATCCGTGTGCTGCTCGGGCAGACCATTCAGGCACCCATCAACGCCACGATGGCGCTGGGACTTGCTTTGTGGATCAACTGGCCGCTCACGCTCATCATCATCGGCTGCGCGCCGCTGATGTTTGCTGTCATCAAGAAGCTGGGAACGAAGGTGCGTCGCGCGATGCGCTCGGCGTTGCAACAAAGCGCAGCCATGCTCAGCCAGCTTGAGAGCACGCTGCAGGGCATTCGCGTTGTAAAAAGCGCGGGGGCCGAGCGCCTCGAGCGCAGGCGCTATCGATCCATCATGGAAAAACTCACCGGCGAACAGCTGCGCATGAGCCGTTATGAGGCCATTACCACCCCCGCCATGGAGACGATGGCGCTGATCGTTGTAGGAGTGATTCTGATGATCGCGTCCTATCTGATGTTTCGACGAAAGACGCTCGACCCATCCAGCTTCATGATGATCATGATCTGCCTGGTCAGCATCGCCGAGCCGCTTCGAAGATTGAGCAAGTTGAACAACGTCCTGCAGCGTTCCAACGCCGCTGCCGCGCGGTTGTTTGAGATATTCGACCTGCCTGTCGAACGAACGAGCGGTCGACCCCCACGTGTGCAAGCGATCCAAGCGCAAAATCACCAACCATTTTCAGTGGCAAGCGGACTTGGGGCGACCGAACAACGCGTACAACAACGTACAGTGATTCTGCCCCCTGTCATGCGCGACGTTGTCTTTGACCATGTCACGTTCCGATATCCCAACACCGATTCACCGGCAGTGAACGACGTGTCGCTGCGCGTACCGAAGGGAACGAGCGTTGCGGTCGTAGGACGAAATGGAAGCGGAAAGACCACGCTGCTTGCGCTACTGCCACGCTTTTACACACCCGATGCAGGACAGGTACTGGTCGACGGAACAGACCTGCGCAGCGTGACATTGCGATCGCTGCGCCGACAGATCAGCGTGGTCACGCAGGAGAGCATCATCTTCCCCGGCACCATTGCCGAGAACATTGCGTATGGGCATCCGTTGGCTGCGCGCCTTTCAGAAAAAGGAAAGGCCATTGAGT
>Ga0105047_10005407_pt1 | contig 21949 bp, 21 predicted proteins | sample MAT04_FD_78384 | JGI IMG/M metagenome (GOLD analysis project Ga0105047, IMG submission 78384) | Freshwater microbial communities from Lake Fryxell liftoff mats and glacier meltwater in Antarctica - MAT-04 (megahit assembly) | ecosystem: Environmental > Aquatic > Freshwater > Ice > Liftoff... | reverse complement strand
CTGAGCATGTTGCCGTGGGTGAGCATGGCGCCCTTGGAGCGCCCGGTGGTGCCGCTGGTGTAGATAAGCACCGCCAGGTCATCGGCGTGCCGGGTGGCGGGCGGGTGCTGATCCGGGGCGTGCGCCGCGCGGTTGAGCAGGCTGCCAGTGCGGTCGTCGTTGAGGGTGAACACCCAGGGCGTGCCCGCCTGAAACGCCAGCTTGCTAACCCAGCCGAAATTTTGCGCACTGCAAACCACCACGGCGGGCTCGGCGTCACCGATGAAATAGGCCATCTCGGCACTTTGGTAAGCCATGTTCAGCGGCAAAAACACAAAACCGGCGCGCAGCGTGGCCAGGTAAAGCATCAGCGCTTCAACCGATTTATCCACCTGCGCTGCTATGCGTGCGCCCTCAGGCAAATTGAGCGACTGCAAAAAATTCGCCAGCATGGCGCTGCCACGCTCCAGATCGCGCCAGGTGTAGAACTGCCCGGCGTCGGTTTCCACCGCCGTGGCCTCCAGATCCGCCGGGAAAGCCGCACGAAAAGCCTGGTAAAGATTGGAAGAGGTGGGCGTCATGGCGGTTTCACTTTCTTGGCGGGAGAACGCTGGCAGCGCAGACGCTGAGGGCAGCATATGGCGCCAGACGGTTTAGAACACGGGGGGACGTTTTTCCAGAAAAGCGCTGATGCCTTCGCGCTGCTCCGGGCTGGCGGCGTAGCGGTAGGCGCTGGCCATGAGGCCGCTCAAGGCGTCGGCATTTGCTTCGTTATTCATAGCTGCTTGCGCTTTATCCATAAGGGCTGGAGGCCTATTTAATGCACGAAGCGTCTGCTTATTCAGGCGCGCCGCCTGCGGTGCCAGGCTGGAGATGCGCTGCACCGTGGCGTGCGCCAGAGTGGGCAAATCCACATCGGCCACCACCCGGCTCAGAAAACCGCGTTGCAACATCTCCGGCGCGCTGAACACCGCCGCTTCCAGAAGCATCTGCCGCGCAGTGACCAGACCCACTTCACGGCCCACCAACGCCAACTCACGCGGTGCCATCGGAAAACCCAGCCGGGCAATCGGTGCGCCAAACTGGGCGGATTCAGCCGCCAGTCGAACGTCGCAACAGCTGGCAATCTCGACGCCTGCGCCCATGCAATTGCCCGAAATCTGCGCCACGATGGGCACATCACAGGCAAGCATGGCGTTCAAGGCACCCCAGACATCTTCTTCGTGAAAGGCCCGCAGGCTGCTCTCTTCATAACGAAAGCTGGCGTACTCCGAAATGTCACCACCCGCGCAAAAGTGGGCACCGTGGCCCTGCACCAGCACGCAGCGCAGATCAGGGCTGGCTTGGATGGTTTCAAAAACGCTGAGCAACTCGCGCCACATGGCGCGCGACATGGCATTGAAGCGCTTGGGGTAATGCAAGGTCACATGCGCCACCGCCTGGTCTTGGTGAAACTCGATACGTGCTGGCATGTGTCACAACCTATCTGGCGACATCCAAGATTACTATGAATAAAATAGCTGCTTGCGCTTTCTCTATAAGGGCTAGAGGGCTATTTTCCTTATATTTGGGGTGACTTACGAGCGGCCCACAGCCAGAGTGCCACGCCGCCTGCAATCATCGGCAAGCACAGCCACTGGCCCATACTCAAGCCCAGGCCCAGCAAACCCAGATAGTCGTCGGGCTCACGGAAAAATTCTGCAATGAACCGGAACACACCGTAGCCAAACAGAAAAGCCGCCGCCACTTGACCGCGCTGGCGCGGCTTGCGGGCATACAGCCACAACAGCACAAACAGCAGCAGCCCTTCCAGCAAGAACTGGTAGATTTGCGATGGGTGACGCGGCAAATCTCCCGCACCGCGAAAGACCATGCCCCAGGGCAAGTCTGGGCTGGCCACACGGCCCCACAACTCGCCGTTGATGAAGTTGCCAATGCGCCCCGCCGCCAGCCCGGTCGGCACACAAGGTGCCACAAAGTCCGCCACCTGCAGCCAAGGCCGCTGGCGGCTGTGGGCAAACCACAGCATCGAGGCGATGACGCCGAGCAAGCCGCCATGAAAACTCATCCCGCCCTGCCAGACATAAAACACTTCCAGCGGGTGCGCCGCGTAGTAGCCGGGCTTGTAAAACAGGCAGTAGCCGATGCGCCCACCCAGCACCACACCCATCACACCCAAAAACAGGATGTCTTCCACGTCGCGCCTGGTCCAGGCGCCAGTGCCTGTGAGCGAGGCAAACGGCTCGTGACGCAGCCGCAGCCTGCCCAACCACATGAACAAGCCAAACGCTGCCAAGTAGGTCAACCCATACCAATGCACGGCCACCGGCCCCAATTGCAGGGCGACAGGGTTAATTTCGGGGTGAATCAGCATGACGTATCAACGGCCATAAAGCGGCGGGTGGCCAGAGAGACCACCAACGCCTTGTCAGTGTGGCGCACGCTTCAATCTTCCAGCAGCGACAGGTCGCGCACGGCACCCTTGTCGGCCGACATCACCAGCTTGGCGTAAGCCTTGAGCGCTGTCGACACTTTGCGCGGGCGCGGCAAGGCAGGCTTCCAGCCAAGCAGGTCTTGCTCGGCGCGGCGCTTGGCAAGTTCTTCATCCGACACCAGCACATTGATACTGCGGTTGGGAATGTCGATGCGGATGCGGTCGCCGTTCTTCACCAGCCCAATCGCACCGCCAGCAGCCGCTTCGGGCGAGGCATGGCCAATAGACAGACCCGAGGTGCCGCCCGAAAAACGCCCATCGGTCAGCAGCGCACAGGCTTTGCCCAAGCCTTTGGACTTGATATATGACGTGGGGTAGAGCATCTCCTGCATGCCGGGGCCGCCCTTGGGGCCTTCGTAACGCACGATGACCACTTCACCGGCCTTTACTTGGTCAGCCAGAATGTGCTCCACCGCCTCATCCTGTGACTCGACCACATGCGCCGGGCCTTCGAACACCATCAGGTCGTCATCCACACCGGCTGTTTTGACCACGCAGCCCTTGAGCGCAATGTTGCCGACCAAAATGGCCAGACCACCCTCTTGCGAAAACGCATGGTCGCCCGAACGAATGCAGCCCTGTGCGCGGTCGAGGTCCAGACTGGGCCAGCGCGCGGCTTGGCTGAAGGCCACCTGCGTGGGAATGCCGCCAGGGCCGGCCATGTAAAAGGTTTTGACCGCGTCAGACGGGTTGCGGGCAATGTCCCATTCGTCGAGCGCGTCTTTCATGGTTTTGGCGTGCACGGTGGGCGTGTCGGTGTGCAGCTTGCCCGCACGGTCCAGCTCACCCAGGATGGCCATGATGCCGCCCGCGCGGTGCACGTCTTCAATGTGGTATTTGTCGGTGTTGGGTGCCACCTTGCACAGCTGCGGCACCACGCGCGACAGGCGGTCGATGTCGGCCATGGTGAAGTCGATTTCAGCCTCTTGCGCAATCGCCAAAATGTGCAGGATGGTGTTGGTGGAGCCGCCCATGGCAATGTCCAGCGTCATGGCGTTTTCAAACGCTTTGAAGCCCATGGAGCGCGGCAACACGCTGTTGTCGTCTTGTTCGTAGTAGCGTTTGCACAAGTCCACCACCTGGCGGCCGGCGCGCTTGAAAAGTTGTTCGCGGTCAGCGTGGGTTGCCAGCACCGTGCCGTTACCGGCCAGCGAGAGGCCCAGCGCCTCGGTCAGGCAGTTCATGGAGTTGGCGGTAAACATGCCCGAACACGACCCGCAAGTGGGGCAGGCAGAACGCTCAATCTCCGCCACGTCGGCGTCAGACACCTTGTCGTCGGCCGCCATCACCATGGCGTCGATCAGGTCGAGCTTTTTGAAGGTCACGATCTGGGTGTTGGGGTCGGTTTTTTGAACCTTGCCGGCTTCCATCGGGCCACCCGAGACAAACACCACCGGCACGTTCAGCCGCATGGCCGCCATCAGCATGCCGGGGGTGATCTTGTCGCAGTTACTGATGCACACCATGGCATCGGCACAGTGTGCGTTCACCATGTACTCCACGCTATCAGCAATGATGTCGCGGCTCGGCAGCGAATACAACATGCCATCGTGGCCCATGGCAATGCCATCGTCCACGGCAATAGTGTTGAACTCTTTGGCCACACCACCAGCCGCCTCAATCTCCCGCGCCACCAGCTGGCCCAAGTCCTTCAGGTGCACATGGCCGGGCACAAACTGCGTAAACGAGTTGACCACCGCGATGATCGGCTTCTCAAAATCGCCATCCTTCATGCCAGTGGCACGCCAGAGCGAACGGGCACCAGCCTGATTGCGGCCAGCGGTGGTGGTTTTGGAAAGGTATGCGGGCATGGAATTTCTCAGCCAAAAAGTGGGTCAGCAGGGGTTGAAACGAGTGGCGGATTATGGCCCACGGGCTGTACACAGCAGGCGTGTGGGGCATACCCACGATGGCAGCAGCGGTAACGGACATCGCCCGCATACGCTGACCGGACGGCACTGGCTTAGCGGCGACGCTTCTGAAAATTCGCGTCCAGCGCATCCTTGGTGCGGGCTCGGCGTTCCTCACGGCGTTTGTCGTCCTGCTCCATGGCTTTGCGCTTGGTGTAGCCGGTGGCATCAGCCCAAGTCCACCATAGCGCTGCCAGCGCAAAGGGCGTCAACACCAGCCACCATGACCACTGCGCCACCGGGCCCCATTCGAGGTATTTCAAGACCATCAAAACCAATCCCAAACCAAGCAGATACATAGCGCCGCTTCCTTCCTTATGCCGGATGAATCCCATAAGCGTACCCCGTATTTGCCGTGCTGTCGCGGCTAACCCGCCACCTACAATGCACATTTTGGACACTATATTGGCTTTTTTTGGAGGATAGCCCCATGAAACGCCCTCTTTTGACGCTGATGGTCGGCGCCGTTTTGGCCGCCCCCGCACTGGCTGATCAGGCTCTGGCCGAAAAAAAGCGATGCACGGTCTGCCATACCGTCAACAAAAAAATCCTCGGCCCTGCCTACAAAGAGGTGGCTGCCCGGTATGCCGGTCAAAACGTCAGCGCCCAACTTGCAACCAAGATCATCCAGGGCGGCGGCGGGGTGTGGGGCGTGTTGCCGATGCCCGCCAACCCCAAAATCAGCCGCGCCGACGCCGACACGCTGGCGCGCTGGATCCTGTCGCTGAAATGAACCCACCCACCCATGACCGAAACCCCACCCCTCATTGACGACGAACTGGACCTGCTTGCCGAACTGGTGCCCCTGCAAGCCAGCCAGCTGATTGAACTGGGCTGCGGCGCGGCGCGCCTGGCCGCTGCACTTTTGGCGCGTTACCCGGACGCCCATGTCACCGGCCTGGAGGTCGATGCGCGCCAACTCGCCAAAAACCTGGCCGCACCACCCCAGCCAGGTTTGACCTTTGTTCAGGCCGGTGCACAGGCTGTGCCCTTTGCCGACGCCAGCTTTGACGGCGCACTGATGCTCAAATCGCTGCACCATGTGCCCACCGACTTGCTGGCCCAGGCACTGGCGGAAGTAGCGCGTGTGCTGCGCCCGGGCGGCTGGTTGTATGTGTCTGAGCCGGTTTATGCCGGGCCTTTGAACGAGATCATGCGGCTTTTTAATGACGAACGTGTGGTACGCGCGGCCGCTCAGCGGGCGCTGGACCAGGCGCTATGCAATGGCATGTGGGAAGCTGCTGCTGAGCGCCGCTTTGCAACGCCGGTGCATTTCACCGACTTCGCCACCTTTGAGACCCGCATGATGCAGCCCACCTACGCCAATCACCAGATTGACGTGCCCCTGCGCGAGGCCATTCGCCAGCGCTTTGAGTCAAATAGCGGGCCAGATGGGGTTCGTTTGACACGGCCGATGCATGTTCGGCTGTTGCGCAGAAAGGCTTGATTTCAGTGAGAGTCGCCAAGCTTGACGACCAGCTTGCCGTGAATTTTTCGGGTGGTGCGCCACACCACCCATAACACCACAGGCACCATCGCACCGGCAAACATCTCCGGGTTGATCGGCATGCCGCCCGCCTTCATGGCTTTGCCGGCATACAGCAAGAGGCTGATCACGTAATAAGAGATCGCCGCAATCGACAACCCTTCCACCGTGCTCTGCAACTGCAACTGCGCCGCTTGGCCGCGGGTGAGCTTGGCCAGCAGCTCCTGGTTTTGCGTCTCGGTGGCAATGTCCACCCGGGTACGCAGCAAATCGCTGGCGCGCGCCACCCGCTCAGAGAGTGATGCCAGCCGCGCAGAGGTGGCCACCACCGTGGCCATGGCTGGCGCCAATCGGTATTGCAAAAACTCACCCAGGGTCTGGGTGCCGGGAATGGCTTTTTCGCGCAGCTCACCAATGCGCTGATTCACCAACGAATAGTAGGCTTGGGAGGCAGAAAAGCGGTAAATATGCTCAGCGGTAGCGCGCTCAATACGCGCAGCCAATGAAACCAGGGTGTCAAGCAGTTCCTGGTCAGACGCGTTTTTACCTTCCAGCAAAGCGGTAATTTTGGCCAGCGATTGCTCTGACTCTGATAACAGCGACCCCAGCGCCTTGGCCACCGGGAAGCCGCGCAGCGCCATCAGGCGGTAAATCTCCAGCTCCAGCAAACGCCGGGAAATGCGTCCGGCGCGGGTCTGGCTGGTGCCACCGGGTGCGATCACCAAAAACCGCTCGAACCCGTCGGGTTGCAGACGAAACTGGGTCAGCGCCCAGGAGTGGCCCAACGGGTGCTGGTAGCCGCCCTCACCCGGCACCTTGCCGAGCTCTTCGGACACATTAAAGGCATTGCTGCCCATCAGCGAAGCTACCACGTTTTTACCGCCCAGCCACTGTTTGGCCTGCGCCATCAGTGCCTTGGCGTCGTCCAGCGGTGCGTGCAGCATAACGAGTTGCACGGCAGACACGGTGCTTCCAGGAATCTGGCGCAGCCAGTCTGGCGGGGTGGCCACATGCAGCATCAGGTCTGGCTCGGACGCACCCAGATAGGCCTGCTCTGGCAGGGGCTGCACCACCGTATAGCGGGAAAACTCTGAATGTCGCTCCCATTTCACGGCATAGCCGCCGCAGCGCAGGCGCAAAAAGTTGTCCTGCAAACACACTGGAGACAAATCTGCATAACCCGGCAACTGGCTAAGGTGGGCGCAGACCAACTCGCTCGTGACACCCTGGTGCAACACCGCCACGTCAATCAACAGTGCGGGTAAGCGCACGCGTGCAGACGGGCGGGCATGAACCTCGTTGTGCAGTTTGATGCGCTGGGCGTCGTCAGGCGGCAAAAAAGAGGAAAAAGTGTTGGCGTCGGTGTGCATGGCGGCATTTTGCTGGTTTTTTTGTGGCCCAGAATGAAAACCACGCCTAAAGACACCCGATGCCCATCTCAACGCGGGGTGATGCGCTTGGGCTCCACATCGGTGACCACAGTCACATCCGTCACCTCGGCATCGACCACATTGTCAGCGTCCGCTGCACTCGTCCGCTGACCTTGGGCTTGCTTGTAAAAACGCTGCCAAGTGGCCTGGCGGTTCACCTGAAACGTCCACGGACTCACCGGTTGACCGGTCATTTTGGCCCACAACGCACGCACCAGCCAGACCAGCAGCACCAGCAAACCGGCCGCCAACAGACTGGCAAAAAACACCAGTCCGGCCAGCAGCAGGCCCACGCGCAGCACCAGGCCCAGCAATTTCATCAGCACATCACTCAAGATTTCGCTCCTTTTGACGCTAGCAACTGCGGCTTGTGGGGCCGTTTTCAAGCCCATTCACAACAACTTTACACCGGCGCGGTCTGCCCGCGCACCCGGCGCAGTACCGCATACGGCGGCAAGCCCTGCAGCATGCGCCGCCCATAAGACTGGCTCAGCAGCCGCTTGTCATAGCAGACCACCCGCGCCTGATCTTCTTCGGTACGGATGGCGCGCCCGGTCCACTGCAGCAGGCGAATGCCGGTGGCTGGTACCACCAGCTCGGAAAACGGGTCGCGCCCTTCGCGCTTGAGCCACTCGGCACGCGCTTCTGCCACCGGGTCAGACGGGGATGCAAACGGCAGTTTGGTGATAAACACCGTCTCGCACAGCTGACCTGGCAAATCCAACCCCTCACCAAACGACTGCATACCAAAGATCACCGAGGGCTGGCCCGCCTCGACCCGCGCGGTGTGGGTGGCCAGCAAGCGTGCGCGTGACAACTGCCCCTGCACCAGCACCACGCCCAACAGCGCGGCATCCAGTGCGTCTACCGCGGCCTTCATCTGCACACGCGATGTAAACAGTACCAGCGCACCGTGCGCCACCAGCCGCAAATCGGCCAGCAAAGCCGCCACCATCTCGCGCGTAAAGCTCTCCACATGGCGCGGGTCGGCCACGGTTTCAACCACCACCAGCTCGCCTTGGGTGCGATAGTCAAACGGGCTGTCGACCGCCAAGGTGGACACATGCGCCAGCTGGTCCAACCCGGTTTCACCCAAAAAGTAGTCAAACGTGCCACAGCTGGTGAGCGATGCAGAGGTCACCACCGCGCCGCGCACCTGGTTCCACAGGTGTCGGCGCAGCAAGTCACCCGGCACGATCGGGCAGGCATGCGCGCTTAAAGACACCAGACCGCTGCTGGTGTCAGATTTCAGCCACTTGGCCATAGGCTGCGTGTCATGCGCCAGCAGCATGGCGCTGGTCCCCACTACGCTATTGATTTTGGGCGCCATCTGGCCCAGCCTGGCGTACTGCACGGAGTTTTGTGCGGCTTGTGCCGGGTCTTCCTTGGCGCGGGCCTTCAGTTCTGCCCCCAGCGCTTCCAGCACCTCTGACAAACCGTTGGCGTGGCCGTGGATCAGCGTCATCGGCTCAATAAAAGCTTCAGGCAATACGCCGTCGGGAAAGCGGTGCACGATGTCGTAGCTGGCGGTTACCCCACGGAGCAAGTCCATGGCGATGCGCCCAGCGTCCAGCAGCGCGGTTTTGAGCTGCTGGGCCAGGGTGGTCACATCCTGCGCCACCGCTACCCCCATTTTTTCAGCCACCTCATGCAGAATTTTGGGCAGCTTGTCGAGCCAGCGCAGGCCGGTCAGGTCCATAGCGCCGGAAAACTGGTCCAGCGCCACGGCGGGCAGGTGGTGGCCTTCGTCAAACACCACCAGGCAGTTGTCCAGGTCCGGCAGCGCCTTCATCCCCAGCGAGGCCAGCACCAAATCGTGGTTGGCCACGATCACCTGCGCTTGCGCCAGCAAGGTGCGCGCGTTGTAGTAACTGCAGTTGCGAAACAGCGGGCAGTGCCGCGCGGTGCAGGTGTGGCGCTCTGCGGCCACCGTAGACCAATCGCGTGGGTCAGGCTGCTCACTCAGGCTGTCGCGGTCGCCATCCCACTGGCCAGCGGCCAGCGCGTTGGCCAGGGTGTCATACAGAACCATGCGGCGCTCTTCGGGGTCTTGCCAATCCTGCCCCTTGAGCTGTTTGGCAAAGGCGGTGGGCGGTGGTGGCGTGTCTTCGTCCACACCAAAGAGCTCGCTGCTGTCCTCATCGCCAGATCCGGCCAGGCGCTCCAGCTTCAACTTGCAGACGTAGCGGCCCCGACCCTTGGCCAGCGCATAAACAAACGGGGTGTCCAGCACCGCTGCCAGCGCTGGCAGGTCTTTGGTCATGAGCTGCTCTTGCAGCGCCACGGTGGCGGTGGAGATCACCACGCGGGTTTTACGCGCCAGTGCCAGAGCCACTGTGGTGGACAGGTAGGCCGCTGACTTGCCCACACCGGTACCCGCCTGGATGACGGTGACCGCTAAGGTGGGGTCGGCGTGATCACCCAAAGTAATGCCGTGCAACGCGGTGGCAATGCGCTCGGCCATCTCGCGCTGGCCAGGGCGCGAGCGAAAACCCGGCGTGCTGGCAACCATCTGGTCAAAGGCAGCCAGCGACAGCTCTGCCAAACCAGCTTCTGTCGTCATTCGTTCTGTCACAGCCAACGCTGCCTCACAGTGGGGTCATTGAAATACAACATACTGCGGGCAGCCTTGCTCCCCATCAGCAAGCATGCGGTGGCTTCGGGACAGGACTGGCTGAATGGCTTGCCGAGAATAACCATCAGATCATTGTCGGTGGGGAATGCTGCCACCAGCACCTGGGGGGAGATTGTTTTTGCCGCCAAAGTGCGGTAACTTGAACACGTAGTGTGGGCTGGCGAACAGACCACCCTGCACCCCTGCCCCACAGTAACCCCAAGCAGACACACGGCATCCCGTCGATCGGCTGCGCTGAGAGCACGGGGTCGCCCTGATGCTCTCGCAATGGAAGGAGCAGATGCATGTTACGAACGCTTGAGGAACAACACGACTACACCATTGGCGCCTGCGACGGTGATATTGGTCACGTTAAGGACCTGTATCTGGATGACGAGGCATGGGTCGTTCGCTACCTGGTCGTTGACACCGGCGGTTGGCTCTCAAGCCGACAAGTGCTGATTTCGCCAATAGCGATCGGCAAGCCCAATTGGGTGAACAAACAACTGCCCGTCTTGATCACCAAAGAGCAGGTCAAGAACAACCCCGATATCGACACCAACAAGCCCGTCACGCGGCAGAACGAGCCTGAGTACGCCAGCTACTATGGCTACCCATACTATTGGGGAGGCACCGGCCTCTGGGGCTACGGCATGTATCCCAATGTGATGATGCCCGGCTACGTAGGCCTCTCAAGCCCGCAGGTCATTCTTGCCGCGACGCAAAATACCCAAGCGAGCGCCGATGTAGCACGTGACCACAATGCCGACGCGCATCTGCGAAGCTGCGATGCAATCACCGGGTATCACATCCACGCCAATGATGGCGATATCGGCCACGTCAGCGGCATGCTGATTGACGGCGAGACTTGGTCTGTGCGCTACCTCATCGTCGACACCAGCAATTGGTGGATCGGTCACAAGATGCTCGTTGCACCGCCCTGGATCAAAAACGTCAGCTGGGCAGAGCAAAGCGTCTCGGTTGACTTGACGCGCCAGGCAGTCAAGGACGCGCCTGTCTATGACCCGTCCCAGACGCTGACCCCCGGTGGCGAAGCCCTTCTGTCCCGGCACTATGGACGTGACGGTCAACGAACGCCTCCTGGCCAGCACACCTGACAAAGTGAAATCCAGCCCAGAGCACATCAGCATGAACGCTAAAACCCAGACGACTGCAGACTACAAAGCCGAACTCCACGACCTGCAGGTGGAATTTGTCAAGCTGCAGCGGCATTTCATCGCCCACAACGAGCGCGTCCTGGTGCTGCTTGAGGGGCGCGACTCGTCGGGCAAAGACGGCAGCATCAAGCGCATCGTCGCGCACCTGAGCCCGCGCGACACGCGCGTTGTCGCCCTCGGCAAGCCCTCCGACCGTGATGACAGGGCGTGGTACTTTCAGCGCTACATCAAGTATCTACCGGTAGACCAGGAACTGGTTTTATTTAACCGCAGCTGGTACAACCGCGCCGGCGTCGAAACGGTCATGGGCTTTTGCACCAAGAAACAAACCAAGGAATTTCTGGACTCGGCACCCCGCTTCGAGCAAATGCTCGTCAACTCCGGCATCAAGATGCTGAAGTATTACCTCGATATCAGCAAAGACGAGCAGAAAGCGCGCCTGCTTGACCGCAAACGCGACCCGCTCAAGCAATGGAAGATCAGCCCGATCGACAAGGTGGCCATCAAGCACTGGGATGATTACACCGAGGCGCGCGATGCCATGCTACTGGCCACGCATGCGCACGGCGCACCCTGGCACATTGTGCACACCGACAACAAGCACGAGGCGCGCCTGAACCTGATGCGCGACATCCTGAGCCGCATGCACTACGCCGGGCGCAGCAAAAAACTGGTAGCCCCAGACAGCAACATCGTCTTCCAGTTCACGCCAGACTGCCTCATTGCGCAGCGACTGGCCCGTTAAACCCATGCCCGAAACAGCCGTTGAGCCCAACGCCGGTGTCGTCACGGCGGTGCGCGGTAGCGTTGTTGACGTGCGCTTCGAGGGCAACCTACCGCCCATCCGAACCTTGCTGCGTGCCGGCACCGATGGCGCCATGGCGATCGAGGTGTTGACGCAAACTGACGCCCACCACGTGCGCGGTATTGCGCTCACCCCCACGCAAGGTCTGGCACGGGGCATGCCGGTCACAGACACCGGTGGGCCGCTGCTGGCACCGGTTGGCCAAGCCATCCTGTCGCGTATGTTTGACGTCTTCGGAAACGCGATTGACCGGCAGGATGAACTCAAGGACGTGTCGTGGCGGTCAGTGCACCGTGAGCCCCCGCCGCTGATCCACCGCTCGACCAGCTCGGTGATCTTTGAGACCGGCATCAAGATGATCGACGTGCTGGTGCCGCTGGAAACTGGCGGCAAGGCGGGCTTGTTTGGTGGTGCGGGTGTCGGTAAGACTGTGCTGCTGACCGAGATGATCCACAACATGGTCGGCAAACATGAGAGCGCTAACAAGGGTGTCAGCATCTTCTGCGGCATTGGCGAACGCTGCCGCGAAGGCCAGGATCTCTACGCTGAGATGAAGAAGGCCGACGTGCTGAAAAACATGGTGATGGTCTTCGGCCAAATGAACGAGCCGCCGGGTGCGCGCTTTCGCGTCGGCCAGGCAGCTCTGACGATGGCCGAGTACTTTCGCGACGACGAGCAGCGCGACGTGCTGCTGCTCATCGACAACATCTTTCGCTTCATTCAGGCCGGCTCCGAGGTCTCGGGCCTGATGGGGCAGATGCCCTCGCGCCTGGGCTACCAGCCCACCATGGGCACTGAACTATCCGGGCTGGAAGAGCGCATTGCCAACACGGATAGCGGCGCGATCACCTCGATCCAGGCCGTCTATGTGCCAGCCGACGACTTCACCGACCCAGCTGCGGTGCACACCTTTTCGCACCTGTCGGCATCCATCGTGCTGTCGCGAAAGCGTGCCGGCGAGGGCCTGTTCCCGGCTATCGACCCGCTGCAATCAAACTCGAAGATGGCCACGCCCGGCATCGTTGGCGAACGCCATTACGCGCTGGCACAGGAGATCAGGCGCACGCTGGCGCAGTACGCCGACCTGAAAGACATCATCGCCATGCTCGGCCTGGAGCAGTTATCTCCGGCTGACCGTGCTGTTGTGGCCAGGGCGCGCCGCCTTGAGCGCTTCCTGACGCAACCCTTCTTTACCACCGAGCAGTTCACCGGCCTGCAAGGCAAGTTGGTCACCCTGGCCGATGCGCTGGACGGCTGCGAACGCATCCTGCGCGATGAATTCAAAGACCTGCCCGAGAGCGCGCTGTACATGATTGGCCCGATCTCCGAGGTCAAGGTCAAAGCAAAGGCGGCCCATGCGACTTAAAGTCTTGCTGCCGTTTCGGGTCTTTGCCGACGAAACCGGTGTGTCACGCATCGTCGCCGTGACGCATGATGGCTCTTTCGGCCTGCTGCCACACCGCCGCGATTGCGTTGCCGCGCTGATGCCAGGCATCCTGACCTATCAAAGCGATGTTGATGGCGAGGTCTTTATTGCCATCGACGAAGGCTTGCTGACCAAGATGGGCGATGAGGTGTGGGTGGCTGTGCGCCGCGCAACAAAGGGCACCGACCTGGCCCAACTGCGTGAAGCCGTGCAAAACGACTACCTCAAGCTCGACGCGATTCAACAAAGTGCAAGTGAGGCCACCCACAAATTGGAGAGCAGTTTCGTCAACCGTTTTGCGAGGTTCCACAATGAATGAGCCAACACCCCCAGATCGGCTCGCCGAACAGGTCGGCGCCAAAGCCGCACTCAAGGTTCATGCGCGTCGCGACAGTGCGCCGGGTGTGTGGTCCGGCCTGGGAACCATGGGCCTGATCGGCTGGTCGGTGGTCGTGCCAACACTGCTGGGCGCAGCACTGGGCATGTGGCTTGACGCCCATTACCCCGGGGCGCACCGCTGGACGCTGGCGTTATTGATGGCCGGCCTGGTGCTCGGTTGCCTGAACGCCTGGCATTGGGTGGCAGAGCAAGAGCGCGCCATGCACGCCGCAGACCAAGACAAAGACTGAAGCAACATGAACACCACATTTGCATTGACTCTCGCGGGCTTGGCTGGTGGCCTGACCGGGCTCTTCTTTTTTGGCGGACTTTGGTGGACCGTGCGCCGCGCGCTGGTGTCACCACGACCAGCCTTGTGGGTCATCTCCAGCCTGCTGTTGCGCTCAGGTGTCACCGTCGGCGTCTTTTTGATGGTCGTCGCGGGCGACTGGCAACGCTTGCTGTCATGCCTGCTCGGCTTCTGGGCAGCCCGCCAAGCGGTGGTGCGGTTCACCGCGCCCGCCCCTGCGGCTTCGCCAGCCACCCACCTCAAGAGCTGCCATGCGCCTAAGCCCTGATCAACTGCTGTACTGGCAGCACGGGCTTTTCGAGCTCAACGGCACCATCGTCTTCACCTGGGCACTGATGGCGGTGCTGGTGATTGGCTCGATGCTGATCACCCGCAATCTTGCAACCGGGCACCAGCGTTCACGCTGGCAAAACCTGCTGGAGATCGTCGTCACCAACATCAACGAGCAGATCCGAGAGGTGGGCCTGGAGCGGCCGCAGCGCTACCTGGCCTTTCTCGGTACGCTGTTTCTGTTTGTTGCCGCCTCGGCGCTGGCGACCATCGTGCCTGGCTTTGAGCCACCCACCGGCTCACTGTCAACCACGGTGGCGCTGGCGCTGTGCGTTTTCGTCGCCGTGCCCTTCTATGGCATTCGCGAGCAAGGTCTGGGCCGCTACCTGAAGTCTTACCTTGAGCCGACCTTCATCATGCTGCCCTTTAACCTGATCAGCGAATTCTCACGCACCTTGGCGCTGGCAGTGCGCCTGTTCGGCAACATGATGAGCGGCGCCATGATCGTTGGCATCTTGCTCACCATCACGCCGTTTCTTTTTCCCATCGTGATGACACTGCTGGGCCTGCTGACCGGCATGGTGCAAGCCTATATTTTCAGCATTCTGGCGGCGGTCTACCTCGCTGCGGCCACGCGGCCAAACCCCAAACCTTAAAGGAACACTCTATGGACAGCTTAACCATCATCGCGGCAGTCTCAATCATCATTGCCGGTATCACTACCGGCTTCGGCACCATGGGCCCAGCATTGGCCGAGGGTCGTGCCGTGGCCACGGCGCTGACGGCGTTGGCGCAGCAACCCGACGCCTCGGCAACCATCACGCGCACGCTCTTCGTTGGCCTGGCAATGATCGAGTCAACGGCCATCTACTGCTTCGTGGTGTCCATGATCCTGATCTTTGCCAACCCATTCTGGAACGCGGCCATCGCCCAGGCTGCAGCTGCAGTGGGCAAGTAAGCCATGTTGATCGACTGGTTCACCGTTGGCGCGCAAGTGCTCAACTTCGTTGTGCTGGTCTGGTTGATGAAGCGCTTCCTCTACCAGCCCGTACTTCAAGCCATTGCCGCACGCGAAAAACGCATTGCCGACCAAATCGCTGACGCCGCCGCCAAAGAGGCGCAAGCAACCGCCGAACGCCAATCCTTTCAGGACAAAAACACCGCCTTTGACCAACAGCGCGCCAGCCTGGTAGAACAAGCCACCGCAACCGCCAAGGCCCATGGCCAGCAACTCGCCGACGAGGCGCAGGCAGGCGCACTGGCAATGGCAGCACAGCGCCAGCAAGCGCTTGCCACGCAGGCGCAACAACTGCAGCAGCTCATTGCCAGTCGCGCCGCACAAGAAGTTTTTTCGGTGGCACGCAAGACACTGAGCGACCTGGCCAACGTCAGCCTCGAAGAGCGCATGGTTGGCGTCTTTACCCAGCGCTTGGCTGACCTGCCCGCCCCCGCCAAATACCAGCTCGGCACCGCGCTCAAGCAAAGCACTGAACCCGCCCGGGTTCGCAGCCACTTCATCCTGCCCACCCATCTGCAGGCAGCGGTTCAAAACGCCGTCAACACCAGCTTCTCTGCCGAGGTGCCGCTGCGCTTCGAGACGGCGTCCGACACCGTCTGCGGTATCGATCTGAGTGCCGGTGGGCAGAAGCTTGCCTGGACCATCACCGAGTACCTGCGTGACATGGAGCAAGGCGTGGCTGATCTGCTGTCACCGGCGGTGGTGCCAAAAACCCCAGACACGCTCCCGCCTGGCGCCACACCAGCGCCACAAGGCAAAACCGCCACATGAACACCACCGCCGACACTTTGTCGCCCCCAACTAATGCCAACTTTGCCGCGAAGGCGCTTGATCGCAGCTTCGCCGCGTTAGCGCAAGGCCGCGCCAACTTCACGCCAATGCTGGAGCCGCGCGAGATCGGCACCATCACGCAGGTCACCACCGGCATCGCGCACGTCAGCGGCTTGCCCAGCGCCGGCTTTGATGAACTGTTGATGTTCCCCGACGGCCTGGCTGGCATTGCCTTCAATGTCGACGAGCACGAACTCGGCGTAGTGCTGCTCGGCGACTACTGGCAGCTCCAGGCTGGCGACGAAGTGCGCCGCACCGGCCGCGTGATGGACGTCGCGGTGGGCGCTGAACTTCTCGGGCGCGTCATCGACCCGCTTGGCCGTCCGCTCGATGGGCTTGGTCCGGTGAATGCTTCGGCCCGGCTACCGATTGAGCGTCCGGCTGCTGCCATCATGGACCGCGCGCCAGTTGACGTACCGCTGCAGACCGGCCTGAAGGTCGTCGACGCACTGATTCCCATTGGCCGAGGCCAACGCGAGCTGATTCTGGGCGACCGCCAAACCGGCAAAACCGCCATCGCGCTCGACGCCATCCTGAACCAGCGCGGTCAAGACGTGATCTGCGTCTACTGCGCCATCGGCCAGCGCGCCTCAGCGGTGGCCAAGGCGGTAGCAACGCTGCGTGACAAAGGCGCCATGGACTACACCGTGGTGGTGGTCACCGAAGGCAATCAGCCGCCGGGGCTGGCCTACATCACGCCTTATGCGGCCACCAGCATTGCCGAACATTTCATGGAAGCCGGCCGCGACGTGCTGATCGTCTATGACGACCTGACGCAGCACGCACGCGCCTACCGCGAGCTGTCGCTGCTGCTGCGCCGCCCGCCTGGGCGTGAGGCGTTTCCGGGCGATATCTTCTACATCCATTCACGCCTGCTCGAACGCGCCACCCACCTGTGCAAAGAGCGTGGCGGTGGCTCACTCACCGCGCTGCCCATCATCGAGACCGAGGCCGAAGACATCTCTGCCTACATCCCGACCAACCTGATCTCCATCACCGACGGCCAGCTCTATTTATCACCGTCACTGTTTGAACTGGGCGTGTTGCCAGCGGTAGACGTTGGCAAGTCCGTGTCGCGGGTCGGCGGCAAAGCGCAAAGCGGCCCATTTCGCGCGGTGGCCGGCGACCTGAAGCTGGCCTATGCCCAGTTCGAAGAGCTGGAAAACTTTTCGCGATTTGGCGCACGGCTGGACGACGACACCCGCAAAACCATCGCCCACGGCCAGCGCATTCGCGCCTGCCTCAAGCAGCCACAGTTCGCCCCGGTAGCGGTACCCGCCCAAATTGCCGTCCTGCTCGCTTTGATAGCAGGGCTGTTCGACACTATTCCCTTGTCACAGATGACCCAGGCGCAGCATGCCGTGCAAGACGCCACCGCCCAACTCCCCGCGCCCCTGCGTGATCGCCTGCTCGGTGCAGACAAGCTGAACGACGCAGACCGCCAGGCCGTCACCGACCTTGCCGCTGCGGCGCTGAAAAACCTCTTGCCCAAGCCTGCCACCGAGCCTGTGACGAAAGTGGCCGCATGAGTGACAGCCTATCGGCGTTGCGCCGCCAGATCGCTGGTGCAGACGACCTGCACGCCGTGGTGCGCACCATGAAGGCCATCGCTGCATCCAGCATTGGCGACTACGAGCGCTCGGTGATCGCACTGGCCGACTACGACCGCATGGTCTCACTCGGTTTGGGTGAGTGTTTTCGGCAAGCCCAAGTAGACCCATCAGCGCCACCTGAGCGCGTGGCGGCCAAGGCATCAGACCCCATCAGCGCCATCGTCTTTGGCTCCGACCAAGGGCTTGTTGGCCCGTTCAACGACGTGATTGCCGAGCATGCTGCCAGCACCTTGGCCAGTCTCACCGGGCGGGCACAGGTGTGGGCTGTTGGCGAGAGGGTCGAGGCGCGGCTGAAAGACCTGGGGCTCAACGTTCAGGGGCTGTATGCCGTGCCGGCTTCGGTTGAAGGCATCGCCCGGCTCGTCGCGCAGATTCAGATCGACAGCGAGGCCCGCTGGGCAAAAACCCGCCCGGATCAGGTTGCTCAAGTCCATCTGTTTCACAACCGCCCGCTGGCCGCGTCGCTCTATGAGCCGGTCGTTCATCGCCTGCTGCCGCTGGACGCCGCCTGGCAGCAAACCCTGGCGGCCGTCCCCTGGCGCGGCAAGGTTTTGCCTGAGGTGCTGGACCAGGGCGCCACCACCTTGCGAGTGCTGATCCGCGAATACCTGTTCATCACGCTGTTTCGCGCCTGCGCCGAATCACTGGCCAGCGAAAACGCCAGCCGGCTGGCGGCCATGGAGCGCGCCGACCGCAACATCCTGACCCTGCTCGAAACCCTGCACGGCCGCTTTCACCGCCAGCGTCAAGGCTCAATCGACGAGGAACTTTTTGACGTCACCTCGGGCTACGAAGCCCTCGCCCAGCCCTGACGTCACCGGCTACAGGTCAATCACCAGGCCGTTGCCATCTGTGCCATACCGCACCGCGTAGTTCCAGGCGCCGGGGTGCTGTAACGAAACACTCTGCCACGAACCCGCGTTGACTTTGGCGGGGTAATTGAAATACAGCGTCTTGCTGGCAGCCTTGCGACCCACCAGCACGCGCGCGATGGCCTCGGGGTCCGGGTGGTTGAATTGCTGGCCATTGGTTGAAATCAGGTAGTTGTCTGCAGGAAATGTGGCCAACAGCGCCTGCGAGACATTGTTCTTGCTGCCATGGTGCGGCAACTTCAAGGCACTTAACGCCAGGCTTGACGCCTTGAACGGCGGGCGCTGCAGGCTGTTGATCAGCACACTGGGGTGGGCGTCAGCACCAAACAACACGCGTTTGCCAGCGTACTCAGCCACAAAGGCAATGCTGCTGCCATTGGGCTCTGCCTTGTCCTCGGTGAACTTGGCATTGGCCCAGTCTTCCACCTTGCCGCCCAAAAAACCGCCAGGCAATGCATCTTCCAGGGTGTAAGCGTGACCAGGCACCAGACCGGCTTTGCGCACCTCTTTTTCCCACTTGGGTTTGAGTTTTTGCAGCTTGTCAAAGGTGGGCGACAGCACCGTGATCTTCATACCTGAAAACGTGAACGAAGGCAGCTTGCCCGCATCAGACACCATCACCGCCAGCCCCTTGAAGCGTTTGTTCCATGTCCAGGGGCCGTTTTGCACCAAAGGCGTGAGCATTTCGCCCTGCTTGGCACCCAGCACCGCGGGCGCGGTGTTAGACAGGTGAAAGTAGCCGTTAAACCAGACCTCTTTGATCACCACACCGCAGCCAGGTGCCTGCTTCAGGAACTCAATCGCCCCGCCAATGTGGTCGGCATCCACATGCGTCACCACAAACAGCTCGAACCGGCAGCGCCCCTCTGCAGCCACCACCGCCTGAATTTTGGGCAGCAGCGCGCGCGTGTAAGTGCCCACGGTGCCAGCGTCGACCAACATGCGCTTGGGCGGCTGGGTGGTGCCGTACTCCACCCACAGACAGTCGCCGTGCTCGGCTGGCAGCATATGAATACGAAACATGGTCAAGACCCTCCTGTTGATCAAGCCTGGATTCGCCAGGAACTGTTGCCGTAAGCCGCCAAGCTCAGCACAAACGGGTCGCCCGCAGCCAGCATGGCGCGCTTGACCTCCAGCAAAATCTCATCAAATGCACGGCCGTCACCGGCGGCTTTGATACTTTCAAGCAGCGTACGCGCAAATCGGGTGGCGTGGGTGCCGTGTACCGTGGCCAGTGTCCCCAGCACGATAGAGGCACCGGCTTCCTTGAACTCGCGAACAAAGTTCAAAAACGGCACATCGGCCAGCGCGGTGCTGCAGCCCAGCAACAGCACCACCGGCCCCGGCCCCACCGGCTTTGGCGCCAGCACGTAAGCAGCATCCAGCTGCACCGAAGTGAGCCATTTTTTTTGGATCTCTAGCGCTGGGGTGTTCAGAAACTCCGGCGAGTTGTCGGTATGCGGCAGCAGCACCAGCAAAGACGCCGCCGGTTTGGCCAGAATGCCCTTGCGCCACGCCTGCCAGGAGGGCACCAGGCGCACCTTTGAACTGAGCGCGCTCAGAGCCGACAGCAAGCCGTCCTTGCCCTGCAGGTCTTCGGTGGCCACCCGTGCACTGGCGGCCAGCAGCGCCGCCGTGAAAGGCGACAGGCTGTCCGCACCCGGCTGCGGCACCTGAAACAGATGCTGGTCAGACTTGCCAAAAGGCTGGCGCTCGATGCACTTGCTCATCCCCCAAAAAGCCGCTGGGCACACGTAACGCGGGTCATTGGCGTGCTGGCACTGGTCATGCACGCTGGCGTCCTGGGCCAATAGCGCCTTTTGCGCGTTGGGGCACAGCTTGGCGTTGATGTTGGGGGGCGCACCGGTGTAGACAAACTCCACCGGCAGGTAGGCTCTGGCGCGCGCCTCCACCACCTGCACGCGGGCGGCCTGGTTGAAGTCACCCAGATTGATCTGGCGGCCAAGCTCGCGCTTGAGCGCATAACCCTGCGTGGCCAGCTGTACCATCAACGCCACCAGGGCCGGCGAACCCAGCATGAGTGTGTCGCCAGCGGTGCTGATGTTGGTGCCTGACAGCAGCGCCTGGATGGTCTTGACCAGCACGTCCAGGCCCGCCGGTTCGCTGAAAGCGGCCGCCCCGTTGGCCAGGGTGGTGATGCCGGGTACCCCGGCCGGGTTGTTGTTGATGACGATGGCCAGGTCAGCGGCGGGCTCACACACGCTGCTGGCAAACGCTGGGTTCACGGTGTTTTCCTGACGCAGCGCCAGCTCCGCGCCAGCATGCAGCGCCGACAACATCAGCGTTTGCAAAATGCGGTTGCGGTGCACGATGAGCACCCGCGCCCGAAAAGCCCGCGCATCACGCCCCGCAGTAAAGGAAAACTCGGCCACGCTGCTCGGGCCGGTTTTGGGCAGGTGGATGGTTTGCACCTGCCCGGGCACGATGCCGCCAACGCCGCTGGCCGTGTCAAGCGGGCAAAACACCACCTGCAGGTCATGGCCCTGCTCAGACGGCGGCAGCGCCGATTCATCCAGCGCCTGGTCGGCCCGCAGCGCGGCCCGGTCTATTTCTGCATCAATATGAACGCGGGCCAGGTAGTGCTGCGCGGCCACCAGACGCTTGACGCTGCGGTGCCGGGTACCGCTTGTAACGATGCGGCATTGCACATAGCGCGACGCCGATTCTGCAGGTTTTATGATGCTATTTACGCCTCTAGCCCTTGCAGAATAAGCGCTAGGCGCTATATTTTTAATACCTCTCGATGAGCGCTTGGAACCTTGGCCAAGCGCACTTGCAACGCCCTCCACCAAGGCTGCCACCGACGGAAAGCGCGCCAGCGGCTGCAAGCTCTGAATCGCCAGGCTGTCCGCGCTGGGTAAAACCAGCTGCTGATACTGAGGCGCTTGCCCGCCCGCCATGGCCGCCAGCTCGTTGGTCACCACCCGCCCGGTGCCATCAGCAACATCAAGCAGCCGCTGCGCATGACCTCGGGAGCCCTGCCGGTATGCCAGAACCTCGCGTGACACCTTCAACTGGCCACCAACCGGGTCTATCTGCAGGTCGTAGGTGATGAGCGGGTGGCGGCGCGGGTCGGCACCGACGCGAAACTTGATCTGAATAGTGATCGGTCTGTGCGCTGCAGCGGTGCCCAGTTGCGCCATGGCGGTGCTGGGTTGCGACATCCAAGCGTTGTGTAAAAAAGACAACAACGTACCAAGCGCCAACGCCTGCGCGCCAGCCACCTCGTCCAGCAGCGACCGCCCCCGGGGGCTGCGCAGACTCATCTGCTCAGCAGTGCCAAAATTTTTCAGATGGATGGCTTCAATAGGCAT
>Ga0105047_10005406_pt1 | contig 21949 bp, 19 predicted proteins | sample MAT04_FD_78384 | JGI IMG/M metagenome (GOLD analysis project Ga0105047, IMG submission 78384) | Freshwater microbial communities from Lake Fryxell liftoff mats and glacier meltwater in Antarctica - MAT-04 (megahit assembly) | ecosystem: Environmental > Aquatic > Freshwater > Ice > Liftoff... | reverse complement strand
TTTTCGTAAAGCCTAAGTCCGTCACCTATGTGGTTTAATTCGTTAAGTGCGTTTATGTTTTTGAGATTTCTATTTTTAAAAATAGCAAAGTCTCTTCCTACAAAAGACAGTTTTTCAAGACCATTTAAGTCCCTGATAGAATCCATACTCCATATCTGAAATATACCAAAAACACTATCCAATGCATTAAGCTTATCTAGGGATGTCACTAATGGATTATCAGAAATATAGCAATAATCGCCTGTTACTTTAGTTAGCTTACTTAGGTTGATTGATTCCAAAGAAAGCTGCCCTTGGATACGCACTGCACCGCCGATGGTCGTTACATTTTGTAGGCTGTTTATATTATGAATACTATCGCAATTGGTAAGAAAGAAATCACCACCAATTGCCGTGATTTGGACTAATCCATCAAGATTTTTAATGTCTGAGCCATTGACCGATAGACCACCTTCGATGACCTTACATCCTGGATAAAGTGTTGAAAATTGATCTACTTGAGACTGAGTGTTTAAGAATAAACCATTTGGCAAACAAGACTGACTTGTCAATTGATTAGCCATACTAAAACAAATAAATAGGAGTAAAATTTTTGATTGCATGATCGATGTATTTAATGACACAAAGATACGGGGTAGCAATTCGTGGTTTTTCACCCAAAAGTAGTAGTTTTTTGGTTTGGGGTAAAATGTGATTAGTATTTTTACAAAATTGGATATTATAAACAGAACACAAGTAGCTTCAATACTATATAGGAAATAGACTTTAATGTTTGATTAAGTTCTTTATCTTGGCAGAGTACTAGCATCCGAACTTATCTCAACAGCACAATCAATTCGTTCCTACTCCGTACATCGAACTTCTCAAAGATGTTTTTAATGTGTGTTTTGACCGTATTTACTGAAATGAAGAGACCTTCGCTGATGCCTTTGTTTGACTTACCTTCCCATATTAATATCAAGATACTATACTCCATTTTGGTGAGTTGAAGATCGTTTTTTTGTTCGATCACAGCCTTTATAATGGGTACCGTATTGTTTTCTGATGAATATCGATACATGCCCATTTCGATAGCAGTCAACAGATCTCGATCTTTAAATGGCTTTACAACATATCCGTATGGCATGGTAGGTTTTGCTCTATCCAAGGTGACTTTATCACTATATGAGGTCAGGAAGATGAACGGTATATGATATTTTTCACGAATTATACCTGCTATATCTATGCCATCTTTGTCGCCTTTGATAGAAATATCGAGTAACACAAGATCAGGATATCTATTCATCAGCATGTCTAGTGCTTGTGTACTGCTGTAGGCTTTTCCGGCTACATCATAGTGCTGAGAGAGTAGGGTAGACTCTATGTCGTCCGATATGATGGGTTCGTCTTCTACGATTAGGATTCTTAATGACATATTCATCTAGTTTTTTTGTAATCTTTGATAGACAATGTGACTTCGGTACCAGATTCGGAAGATACTTCTATTTCTGCTTCGAGTTTGTCAGATAATGATTTGATCAGTTTCTGTCCAAAACTTTTTTTGCCTTCGCCGACTTTTACTGCATCATATCCTACACCATTGTCTTTGACTTTAAATATTAAATGACCATCATTTTCCCATAGTTTTACTACGAGAATTGGATTTGCAACATCATCAAAAGCGTGTTTTAGGGCATTACTTACGAGTTCATTGGCGATAAGCCCAAGCGGGATCACAGTATCAATATCTAGGGTAAGGTCAGCTATATCAGTTTGCAGACGGATATCAGTAGGGGAGATATTGTATGCGTCAAATAACCCTTCTATCAGATTTGTAAAATATTCCTGCATATTTACTCCTGTGAGATTATCTTCTTTATACAGATTCTGATGGAGCAAGGCCATAGAATGTACCCGATTTCTTCCTTCGGCGATGGCCTTTACAGCACCTTCATCTTCTATATACTGCGATTGCAATTTTAACAGACTTGATATGACTTGCAGGTTGTTTTTGACCCTATGGTGAATTTCTCTAAGGAGAATATTTTTTTCTTCGAGAGCCTTGGAAATTTGTTGATTTTTGGAAGCTAGTGCAAGATTGTTTTTTACTTTTATATTTTTTAATCTCCATGCTAGAAATGCGAGAATTGAGACCAAAAGTAAACCAAAAATCAATGCCCATTTGATATTATTTGACTGTCTTATTTGCAGGTTTTTCACTTCATTTTCAGCATTTAGTACGATAATGTCTGCATCTTTTTTTTCAGAATCGTATTTTACCAAAAGATCATTAATGGTTTCATCTTTTTGTTGATTAAATAATGTGTCTTGAAGTGCATAAAATGCTTTGATATGATAAAAAGCTGCTTTATAATTATTTTGATCTTCATGCAGTAATGCAAGATGTTGATGAGCTTTCATAGCTATTTCTTTAAATCCATTAGAGTCAGCAATACGTTTTACTTCATTGATTACTTTCATTGATGTAGCTTTGTCTCCAGTCTTTTGTAGCGTGTAGGAATAGGCCAACATAACGGTAGCTCTGATTGATTGGTCTGCTATATTGAAAGGTGAATCAAGAAAGTATGTAGCATTTTCCAAGGATTTTTTATAATCGCCCAATTTGAAATACGTATGTGCAAGATTACCTTTCGTAAGTAGAATCATTTGTGTGTCCTTTTGTGCCACATAAATATCCATAGCCTTCTGTTTGAAGTCCAGTTCTTCATTGTAGAGCTCTAGTTCGTTTTTTTGTATTGAGATATTATTATACAAATTTGCCATCCAAGTAGTATCCTTTAATTCCTCAAAGCCTTTGAGTGCTTTTTTGTAATAATTGATGGTTTCGTTTGGTTTTTTACGATGCTGATAGGCTGCACCGATATTGTTATTTAGCATAGCTACATACCAAGTGTCGCCTAGTGTTTCAAATTTTTTGATTCCCGCTACATAATATTGAATGGCTTTATCTACTTCACCATTCATATAGTAACACATTCCTATAAAATTGTCCGCTTTTGCTTTATATTTTAATGTATCAGAGGTTAAAGCTATTTTTTCATAGATAAATGCATAATCAAGTGCTTTTACAGGTTGGTTTTGGTAGTATTTTTGGATACTATCTTGAGTAGATTGTAGTTGTTGTTTTAAGGATTCCTGACTTAACAAAAATGATGGTAAACAGAATATTAAAATGACTATGTAGGTCAAAAAACTATTTGGATTTTGGTTGGTCGTTGGTTTCATTAGAGATATTTTACAATGAATGGTATACAAATATATTCCATTATATCGAAGATTTGTCAGACATATTCAGATTATCTTCTATTTTTTGACATATATGTTCTAAGTCCATATACAGCTTGCTTAGAAGCACATGATTTTCTTCTTTTGACATGAGGTATTCCAAATTCATACTTTTCTTGATCTCCTCTTTCTGATCATCTTCGCTTCCTGTGGACATTCTTTTGCTGCATTAAAACATCACAAAGGTAGATGCTTTGGAAAATTTCAAATTCACCCAAAAGTATGAAATCTAAGTATGAATACTGCAATACTTTTGTCCCAATCAAAACCAACACACCATGCAGAAAATATTTTTACTCTTGCCACTTTTTGTATTTTCTATATTAGTCGCCAATGCGCAGGAAGAAGTATATGATGAAGTCAAAAACACTGAAATGTCCATTCCTTCAGCTCCAGCTTTTGCTATGCTCGGTGTTAATCCAGAAATGGTCATGCGGCCCTCTGATTTACGTAGTTTTAAAGTCGATTGGCGTATCAAAAATTACAATCTTGCACCAGATTTAGCACTCGAAGCACAACCATTGTGGCATTTTTATTACAAAAAAAGAACTTTTGACGAGTATGCAGCTTCCAGCAGATTTGCCAAAAAACTTTCTACTTTGAGTCTCTCTGCGGGAACCGCCAAAATCGATAATATCAACCATGCATCTTACTCCATTAAACTAAATTTGTATAAAAAAAATGACATCATCAATGATACCACTCTACTCAAGCAAATCAAATCCGAGCATAGCCGTCAACTCGATGGTTTTAATCGGCAAATAGACTCTTTGGTAATACTTCGTTACCAAACTACAGATCCCAAACGCAAAGAACATATAGATAAAGAGCTAGATGTAATTAGATACGAACTTAAAAACACACACGAAATATCAAGGTTAAAGTATCGAAATATCATAGATCAATACAATGCAGAAAACTGGAATAATACCATGCTCGATGCCGCTTTTGGTTCGGTGTATACTTATGACAATGGCGGCATTGATAGCCTGAAAGTCAAAAGAGCGGGATTTGCTCTTTGGCTTAATGGTTGTCTCAAAATGGGTGATCATGGTCTCATGAGTGGTTTGTTTCGATATACCAAAATAGTGGATAGCTCTAACAAAATGTTTGGATTGAGTTATCGATACGGTAGTCAAAAATATAATTTTTATGCAGAAGTAGCTTATGAAATTTTAGGCAACTATTTTGACCCGAATCAGGACTTGCCCTTTGACGAAGATGAATATTTTGCTGGCAAATACATAGAAGATATCGGTTCAGGATGGCTCGATTTTAATAACACTGATTCCAAAACCCAATACACGATGGCATACGGTGGTGACTTCAAACTCAGTAGAAATATTCTCTTAAATTTTGCCTTGCGTACCCAATTTACTAGTGATATTAAACTCACTAGATTGCTTCCGGTAGCTAATATTATTTGTCTGATGAAATAGGTCGAAAATTCATACTTTAGGGTGAAAATCAAATAGTTAGACCGCCATAAATTTGTGTAATATTTTAACATCATTTATTATTAATTAAACAAAAAATCAATGAAAACTTTAAGTTCAAATTCTTTTATGTCAAATCTAACTTTTCTAAGAAGGTTTACTGTTGGATTTATAACCTTATTTTTCGGTTTAGGTTCGTTGTGGTCACAAACCTATAATCCCAAAAATGGATTTACACACTACCCGAATGGTACGGTATATATTTGCAATTGTGTAGGTGGGAATGGAGATGAGCCAATTGTAAAAGGTCCTGATGGTGAACGTGTGGGTTGTGATACTGAAAGAGAACGTTGTACAGAGATACTGGAAGAAGCTGATAACGATGCCGCTGCTGGCGGAAGCGGAGCCGGTGGAGGAGGAGCATCAGAAGGTGGAGAAGCTAACACACAAGCATATAGCCCAGAAATTCGTGCTTCAGTCGTAGAATATGGAAAAAAAGTAAAACTTAAAGATGGCGTCTGGGCCAATCAAAATGGTAAATGGATACATTCGCCGAATTCTAAAGAATGGACTAAACAGATTATTCGTTCTTGGAAAAAGAAAAAGTGATTTTATCAATTATTTTATAACAATCTAAATTTTATCAAAATGAAAGTTTATTTAATTTTTCTAATACTCGTGTTTTGCTTCATCCAAAAAGATGTTTGCGCACAAGACATTCATGGTGGCGGACCCCATGATGGCAGATATGATCCTGACCTTGGCCTTACTATATGGGATGGGGCAGATGGTTCAAGTACGGTTTACGGTCCTCATCAAAATGGATCTTGGGTTCATTGGTGTGCTCCGGGAGCATTTGGTGATGATTGCGAGACAGTCAATTGTGCAAGTATCAGTGATGGTGCTAGATGTAGAGAATTATTAGAACATGCTGCCGACGGAACTTCACCTTCCAGTCCCGGTGATACAAAGCCTGGCGGAGCCAAACCAGGTAAAAAGAAGAAAAAGAAGACCCAACAAGAAAGTGATCTTGATGCTTTGATGGCCAATAGACCTGCTTGGAACGGCAAAAAAGTGTATTTCAGAACGATAGAAGGTCAATGGGTGGAAATCAAAGATACAAAAGCTTGGACAGAAAAGATTATTAAGTCGTTCAAATAACACATTTAAATATCTCATTCATAACTCTTAAAATTAATCATCATGCGAACAAATTATTTTTTATCAATCATCATCTTCGGTGCTATATTTATATTAGCAACAGGTTTTAATATGAACTCTTCAGTAGCCGTGTCAAAACATTTCGAAATAGGATCTAAGGGGGAACCAATATCAAGTGAAAAAAAGAATGTTCTTCTGAAAGCCTACAAAGCACAGTTTGGTGCCAAGTCAAAAATAGATCGGGTCGAATTTGTAGGAACTGATGACCTTTGGTTAGTATTCCAAAGTGGTGCTGAGGGCACAAATACCTTGGCCATCCAAACCCAAACCATCAAGGGTAAAGTGGTAATTCTAGCTAATTCATTGACCAATACATGTAGTGGCAATCCTTGTTCTTACTGCTTCTTTGAATCAAATAATGGTTGTACTTGCAATAAAAATACTTCAGGCACATGCAATCATACCCAGACAAATTTGATGGATTTTCGTATCCTAGCTAGTAATTTGGGTTTTTGATACTGTAATATTATCTCTCCCATTTTATATTCATCCTAAGACCTTCCCATAAAAAGGAAGGACCTAGGAACCCTTAAATAATAATTGCCCATAATTTTATACGCCTGTTTATACAATGACATTTATAAGATACATATTTTAAAATTTATAAAATCACCATAATGAAATGTAACATAACTATCTTCTTAATATTAATATTTTGCACGTTATCGATTACTGCCCAAAAAAGTACTTTCACCCAAAATGTTTCCAAACTCAAAGTCTCCAATTCGCTCAAAGCCAAAGCCATCACGGCTTATAATGCGACCAAAGATCCTTGTTGGGATGGCGATGGACCTGTGACGAAGGACTGTACAGACTTAAAAGATCCTTGGGGAGAAGATACTTTACCTACCAGACCACCAGTAGATACGAGTGCTAGGATCACGGCATTTTATGCCTTTGAACGGGATATTGCTGATGGTAAAGGTGGGTTATTGCTGCCTGAAAATATGGTGAAAGATGCTTGGAAAAAACATCCCGGCTTTTCGCTCAAAGCCATGCGGGCACGTCTAGATTTCTACAATTTGAAAATAGATGATTGAAGAAATATATTGACTTTAAGATAGGAAGGATTTTAAAATGAATTCTGTGCAAACCATAGCATTTGTATTCGTTTTAGGGTTTCTTCCTTCTTTCTTAATGTTTTCAGCACATTAAACCATTAATAACATGAAGATCGTTTTTATTACCTTTGTTTCTATTTTTATTTTTAACATGACATTCGCACAGAAAAATGATCATTTGAAATGGCTTGAAATATCATCTGATGGCCCCGTATCTTTTTCAGGAGATCTATCTGAAGGATATACTATAAATGATATTTCTTGGGCTTGGAGTAGTGCCGTAGCTTGTTTTCCACAGACCCAATCTCGTAAATTTACAGGGCATCATGTTCTATATGCTTTTGATTTACCTGCTTTTACAGAAATGGAGATTTGGCTTGTCCCTGAAGATCAAAATGCTAATTTCAGCATTTATACCTATATGGTAGGCACAATTTCAGATGCCAATACGGTGCCAAATTTATCTAGCTGCATCCGTTGTGAAGCCGATCATAAATGGGATTATAAAAAACGTGGTCAGGTACAAGATCACACTAGGCATATTAAAGATATTTTAGCTTTAGCCAACCCCTATCAAGTCATCGTAGGCGTAGTGGGTGCTGAAGGCCTTGTAACTGGAAAATACGAATTGTTTATACGACGAAAAAAGTAGGTATTTTGTTCTTTTGCTATTAGTTTGGCGGAAGATATTGTTTTTAGAATAAAGTACGTAAATTTGCAGCATCCATGAATTACTTAAATGAAAAAGATATTAAAGAACTTTATAGTTTTAATGCTGATTACCTTCTTTCCAGCTTGCAATCTGCTAAGAAAAAATGAAAGGACATTGGATCAGAATATCAATAAAATAAGTCAAAATGGTAACATTAGCTATGATTACATCTTTAAAACTAAGAATTTTTTTAATAGTACGTCTTGTTTAGATACGGGTAGAGTATCCCGTTTTACAGTAGGAGATGGAATAAATGGATACGGTTTTTATGCTAGGGAAAATAAAACCGGAATATATTTTTGATGGACATTATTTCTAAAAATATAAACATGATGAAAAAGTCAAAATTAAATTTGATGAAGAAGAAATAAAAAATGATTCGAGTTACTTCGATGGTTTCTCTTTTTGGGCAAAGAGTCCACTCGATATTTTATATGCTGAAAGTTTATCTAAAATATCAGATAAGTTTACAAATGACAAAAATGTAAGTGTTTATCTGTCGGAATCTAGATATCCATCACATTCCGATAGTACTTTGACGGTAACCTATCAAAAGTACTATTTCATAGATAAGGAATCCTATCAAGTTACTCGTATTAAAGAGATAACATTACTGGTAAACGACACCTTACAGTTAACTGACCAGCAGTTTAATAATTTTGTTTTTGGAGTCAACAACTCTTCTAACATCGAAAGACTGAGAAGCCTGCAATACAAAAAAATATTAGCAGAGAATGAATTTCCTGAACTAGAAATTAACCCAATAAAAGTTGGTCAAAACCTTAAGCAAATATCTTACTTTGACATAAACGAAGAAGAAATACAAATATTTGGTCAAAAAAATGGACCTAGTCTTATTTTGTTTTCGTTTATTGGTTGTGCCCCTTGTGAAAAAGCTCTCTAAGATTTAAAACTTTATTTTCCAAAATTCAAGAATGATGTTACTGTTTTTTACAGTAGCTTTCAAAATAATAATGTCGCACTGAAAAAGTATTTATGCAAAAAGGAAATTCCGTTTGTGGCCTTTGGTCAAGAAAGTAATATGATTTTAGATTTCCAAACGTATTTTTCTCCCACATTTGTATTTATTAATAGTGCTGGTTTCGTCACTGATGTATTGGAAGGATATGATAGCGAAGTAAATGTTAAATTATTAGATCTTCTTCTGCCAAAATAGCTCGTTGATAGATCTATTTTTAAGGAACGCTTGCCAACTGGTAACTTTGTTTTTAAATATAGCATTCAAAGATAAAATACGAATTCCAACCCCACCAACAAACCATAATGATGAGTCAACGTGATCTGCATTTTATCTCAGCCATTCTTAAAATCTTAAAATGACAGCTATTAATGACTGGAATATTTTTTAAATGATCTTGGGATCGTTAAGGCTTTCTCTGGCAAACATTAGACCATTCATGGGAGTAAAAACCAAATTAATTACCTAAAAACCATCAGTTTTTGGACAGACACACCACTTTTTACTAGATACATGGCATCAGCCAAATCTGATATATCTATAGCTTCAGCACTATAATGCTCCCTTAGGATAACCAGTCTTCCGTTAAGATCATAAATGAAGACAGGAGCATTCGTATCAGCAATATAGATAAACTGCTCTGCGGGATTTGGCCATATTTTCAAAACAGTGGATGCTTCCTCTTGAGTAGAACTTGTACCGTCATTGTTTTTACCGAAGGTATGTTCGCCGATCACAAAATTACCGGTACCATTGGGCTTTCTGGCGGCTGACAGATTGGTCGTCTGTGCTCCGAAAGTGACCTGATCGAGAATGACAAGATTTTTATCCAATAAAACTATGGACTCACCACCGGCAGACAGTTTAAAATTAGCATGCAGCGGTCCTTGGGTACCGTCTTCATCCGCCCATATTATCAAATAGTCTTTTGCTTTTATTTTGATGCCTTCCCCAAATGTAAATTTAGTCAGATTGTCGCGGTTGTCAGTGAGATTGTATCCGGAAAGGTCTATGTCTTGGTCCGTATTATTGTATAGTTCAATCCAGTCTTCAGTTTCTTCTGCTTCATCTTTGATGATACCGGTATTGGTGGCCATAAATTCATTGATGACTACTGTCAGGTCTGAAGATATTTTGGCTTCTACATTAAAAAAATACACATCGTGTTCAGCACCGGCAGGAAAATAAGTTCTGCTTTTGGCAGTATCATTTCCTACTGCTTCTATATAGTATCTGACCATTGTGCCTGTACTAAATTCTGGTAGCAAGACAGAATAAGTACCATCACTGGCAGTTTCATCACCGTTTATGCCATTGTCGTTCATATTAATCACCGTAAATGTGCCGGAAAATCCTTCGGCATAATGCAATAAAACGGATTGTATACCTGCGCCAAAACTGACCCTGGTTTTCACCAATACCTGATCATCTTCTGAAATTTGTGCCGATACTATTCCATTGACAGTATGTGTCAAATCGTAAAAAACGGGGCTTAATGCCTTAACTTCACTATTGCTTAGTAAAAAAGCTTTTCTATTTTTTATGAAATTTTTAAGTACATTCAGCTCATTGGTGTATGCTGTGTTGGAAGTGCCTTTTTTAGTATCTGCAAATACGCCAGTGCGAATCAAATCATCATAAGTGTCGATCAGGGCATTAACCTTTGATTCGTCAAAGAGTTCGTTGATGATGGTTCGCATGTGTGCAAGATAACGCTGTCTGAAAGCGGGAACTGCAAGCAGTTTATTGAGCAATGGATAGTTTACTTTATTGGCATTGTAAAATGGAGACCAGGAGATATGGGCGGTCAGCAAGGTACTATTGGCATCATAATCATAGGTTGCCCATCTGTTGGTCTCTGCATCCTGATAAATATAATAATCCATTTTGCCTTTGTAAACATAACTGTCGTCGTCACCAAAGGCGATCTCACAGGCCAGATGCCACAATATTTTGTCGATATCAAATGCTTTGGGAGCCTCTGTTTCCAGATTTGCTCCACTGTTATTCAGTATGTTGCAGGCTTTGATGAGTTGTTGCCAAGGATCACTTCTGACGCTGCTTTTTAGGGTATAATATTTTTGATAAGCTGCTGTATCGGTACCCAGATAGTTGATGCCTGCTGTGCCGTCTCCCCATTGACCTCCCGGACCACCAGGACCTGAAGAGCTGCCATCGGGTCTGTCAGCTCGAATGTTTACACCATCATTGCTTTCGTACCATTCTTCAAGAAAGTCTTTATTGAGTTGTTGTACATTCTGATATATACCCCAATCCTGGTCATTGATATACAACCGAACAAAATTTGCTTTTCCCGCAGGACTATGATTTCTGATCAGTCTGTAGTACAACACTTCTCGCATGAAGGAAGCGTCTGTCCATGAGTTGTTCAGATTTAGTGTTTTGTACCCCTGCAGTTTCTGGTCTACCCTTATATAATCCAGAGAAATATTAAACGACTTCTTTGGCGTGTTATTCATAAAATAGGAAGTTTGTCCTTTAAATCTTACGCCTACACTGTCATAGGATACGCCTTGATATGTTAGGGTAGCAGGTATATCTGTTTTACTGTTATAATATTGTGTCATTAAATTCCAGTAATTGGTTTGTGGGAAGTATAACCTGATTTCTTCTACTACAGACTCGTCATACAAGCCTTCTGAGAGTTGATCTCCAGCAATAAGTGTCTGACCGTCTTCAGATTTATGCCATTGGGATGGTAGGTTTTGGCTGTTGACGTCAGAAATAAAAATGAAAATGACCACTAAAAGAAATAGGATACGCATATGTATTTAATTGTGTCTGATAGTACAAAGGCTTAAAGATAAATATTGTACTTAAAAATTCAGTTTATTTTTTTGTTGCACTGGTAACTTATCTATGTTTTTGAATTAAAAGAAGTAATTATACCATGTTTTCGGACTGATTATCCTTTTGTAAATCAAAAGAATGAACTGCTTTTATGGCTCCTGTTTATGTGTGGTATACGGTTTGACTGTCCGTTGACTGAAGGACTAAAGTGGAAAGTTAAAGGATTGAGCGATTTGATAATATATTAGCGTGGCAAAAAGCATAAGAGCTTTCTGTTGTTGACAATGAACATAAATGGAAGTTTGCAACTGCGATCTCATATTTCATAAATCATGCAAAAGCTTGTCAAGTTTTGTAATTCATCAAGCCAAAAAAAAGTACTGAGATATCCAATTGCAACACTAAAACAATGCGTTGTCTAGTGCTTTAAAAGGTATAGTGTAAGAAACTCCGAAGTTTTATTAAACTATGATGAGGTTAAAAGTATGTGGTAAATTCTATGGATTTGGTAAGATTTTAGCACGATTAATATCAGTTAATTATATAATTTTAAATTATAGATTAAAACTATGGGATTTATATCAATAATTTTCCCTTAAGGGTATCAACCCATATTGTAAAATTACTTACAAAAATCGTATTTTTATTAAAATATCTAAGCTTTAAAATGTAGTTTTACATTCATAACAAGGTATCAAGCTTAATAATCCACTGCTTTTAATTCCATCAATATATTTTGGGATGGTAAAAGGCCTTGGATGCAAGTCATTGCTAAAATGATAATTTTAAATAAGAAAATGTTTTTGAATGGCCTAACATTGCAAATACTAGCCATTGTATTCCTTCCTTTTGCACTATGCTCACAAGTGAAGGCGGACTTTCTATTTGACAAATCTGAAGGTTGTGGATCACTAGCCGTAAGTTTTACGGATCAAAGCACCACAAATAGTGGATCAATTGTAGATTGGAAATGGGATTTGGGCGGAACTTTTTCCTCCAAACAAAATCCTGGAATAATTTTTACTTCTCCTGGTGAATACACAATTTGTCTTACCGTTACCAATTCTGTGGGGAATTCATCTACCATTTGTAAAAACAATTTAATCAAAATATTTTCAAACCCTATAGCAGATTTTACAGTGGACCAAAAAGCTGGTTGTAGCCCGGTAAAAGTATTATTTGATGACTTGTCCAAATCTTCAAATGGCCACATTATATCATGGATTTGGGATATTGGGGGCTCTTCAAATGTTGTATCCACTACAGATTCTACGGTAATCATCGGTACAACATATAGTGCTGAAGGTAATTATTCTGCTACATTATCTATTACTGACAATAAGGGATGTAAGCACACGATCACAAAACCCAATTTGGTAACCGTAAGTACCATTCCAAATTTGACCGTTGATTATTCATTAATAAATGCTTGTGACCTGCCTTGGGAAATAAAATTCACAAACCTAGATCCCGACCCAAATGCTGATTATTTTTGGAATTTTGAAAATGGTCAAACCTATACCGGACAAAATCCTCCTAATATTTTTTTTAATGAAGCAAAATCCTATACCATCAGTGTAATAATCCACAAAGGTGCATGTATTGATACCATAACATTTGAAAACCTTATCAATACAATAAGAAGTATTGATTTCAAAATTGAAAGCCTTGCTTTATGCGCCAGGCAAGAGATTCAGCTTAAGGATATCTCAAATTTTGCAAGTGATAGCTTGGTCTGGGATTTTGGTGATGGAAACACTTCTACACAAGCAAACCCATCGCATATCTATAATTTTCCTGGATGCTATAAAATCAAGCTGACTAAATTCATAAAAGGATGTGTTCAATCCGTAGAAAAACCCTGTATTATTGTTCATCCTGAACCAAAAGTAAATTTTGAACTGGTCAATGGTTTTTCATGCCTGATACCTGCACCTGTCAAACTTAATGCGAGCGCTGACATCAATGGTAATTTTACGTGGAATGTAAATGGTCCGGGGATTAGCTCTACCTTTCAGGGAGATTCGATAGATATAAATTTATTGCAATTTGGCCAATACAAAGTAGACCTGCTCTTCAAAGCTGAAAATGGATGTACCGTAAGTATCAAGGATGAGCTGATGGATATTACAAAATTTGAAGCAAGTCTGCCTTCGTTGGGCCCCAAAGGTTGTATCCCATTTAATGCGGTATTGACTGATAGTATTTCATCTAATGTAGCTTTGACTTCTTGGGAATGGGAAATCGGAAATCCTGTTATTTTTAGTTCCACCAATCAAAATCCAGTCTATAAGGTTACAGAAGTGGGTAGATGGGACTTAAGATTAATTGTTGAAAACATTTATGGTTGCAAAGATACCATCGTGAGGAAAGAATATATCCAGGGTGGCGAGCCCCCAATAATTGATTTTGTTGCTACTCCATTAGATGATTGTTTAGCCGTACCGAGACAATTTAACAGTTCTACGAATGGTTTAGCAGATTACTGGATTTGGACGTATAATGACACTACAGTTTTTTCTAATGAAAAAGACCCTTTATACACATTTAATAATTTCGGTATATTTGATATTAGTCTTACTGTATTCCAAAATGGATGTGGAAATAAATTTACAAGAGCCGACTATATAAATGTCTTCAAACCAGTCTCCTCTTTTGATGTCGTCTATAGATGTGACGACCCTTATACTATAGATATTCAAAATTTGTCTCTGGGTGCTGACAGCTTATATTGGGTAGTAAAATTATCAGAAACGGTGACCGATACCATAAGGGATTCACTTTTGAATACATATACCTTTCCTGATAGAGGGCTATATTTTCTGACACATTATGGCAAAAGCCTTGAAACTGGTTGCGAACACATAAGGATTGACTCCATATTTATAGTAGATTTGAAAGCAAGTTATACTCTGGATACAATTAGAGGCTGCGCTCCCTTAAACATTAAAGTATCATCCACCATCCAGGATGCTGTTTCCAGCGAATTCCTGCCAGGACAATTTAGCATCATTGAATCCGACGATAGTGAAGCCATTGTAACATATACCGAAGGTGGTACGTTATTCGGTCCCCAATTGAAAGTAGTGGATCGACATGGTTGTATAGATACCTTCCAAACGAGTACACCGGTTGAAATCAGTAAAATAAATACACAGATAGAAGCACCCGATGTCGTTTGTGTTCCAGGCGGAGTACAGATGAAAGATCTCAGTATCCCAGGATTAGGCACTATAATAGATAGAGAATGGTTTTTTTCTTTGAATGATCAAAAAAGTGTAGTAGAAAACCCATACTTTGACATTCCTATCGAAGGAAATCATTTTGCCACTTTAAAACTAACGGATAGTTGGGGCTGTAAAGATTCAATAAGAAAAGAAGTACTGGCAGTCACATTGATCCCTGCTTTTTCATCTGATACTTTGTCATGTACCGATAGGGGAGTACGGTTTAAGATAGATTCTGATCCTACTTTTTTGGATGCTTTTATTTGGGATTTTGGTGATAATATGACGTCAACTGATAAGAATCCACTTCATTTTTTTGATCAAGAAGGTGTTTATGATGTTTGTGCCGAGCTCTTCGACAGTCGTGGGTGCTCTAAGAAGACTTGTAAACCCAAACAGGTACTTATAAAAAATCCAAAAGCAGGTTTTACGGCGGATCCCACCGCAGCACCTTGTCCACCACTGCTTACAAATTTTAGTGATTTCTCCATTAATACCAATAAATATACCTGGGATTTTGGTGATGATAGTGGTGTATCTTATAATCAACATCCATCTCATGTGTACACATCACCAGGAAGTTTTGGTATAACCTTATATGCTGAAATGATGCCGGGTTGTGTAGATACTTTATATAATCCGGATTTTATTCAATTATTAGGTCCTACTGCAAAAATTGAATATGAAATAATCGGTAATTGTGTGCCATTGGAAGTCCGACTCAGTGCAGAATCCGACAAAAAATACGAATTTATTTGGGATTATGGTGACGGTAAAATTAATGCAGTGCCAGGCCTCCTTCAAACGGATACTACATCTTATATTTATGATAAAACAGGACGTTTTGTCCCAAAATTGTTGGTCTCTGATGACAACGGTTGCTCCAGAACCTTCACTATTGACCCAATATTTGTCAATGATATTTTACCTAAAATTGAAAGTCAATTTATTCCATTTTGTGGTTTGCCAGTGGAGGTAACCATAGAAAACAAAACGACATCAACAAGCAGTGATTTGCAATACTCTTGGACACTTATTGGAAATAGTACTTATCTGAGCCAAGAAGAGACTCCCAACTGGGACATAAAAAGTTACGGCAAATATAGTGTTCAAATGATAGTAAGTGCGGCCAATTGTGTAGATACGTTAACTCAAGATTCCATCTTCGAAGTGGCATCATTCCCTTCGGTAAACTTTGAAATTTTGTCTTCGCTGCTTTGTGAAAATATAGAAGTTTCATTGTTAAATGCTTCTGTTTCTGATTATGGGATGATCAATAGTTGGAATTGGGATTTTGGTGAAGGAATAACATCAACTGATCCAACGCCCAATGCTACTTTTACAAAACCAGGCAATTATAACATCACATTGAAAGTGGCTACCGATAAAGGATGCGAAGAAATGCTCAGCAAAACAGTAACAGTGTTGCCAAATACATTGATCAGTCTGACACCAAATAAAACAATTTGTATTGGTGATAGCCTTGATGTATCAGCATCGGTTATTAGTAGCGATGTGTACACTTTTGGCTGGACGGAAAATCCTCTCATCAAATGTCTAAGTTGCGAAAATATCAATGTAAAACCCAATGCGACGACAGTTTTCTACTTTCAGACCAATTCGCAGTCAGGTTGTAGCAATCAAGACTCTATCATTGTGACAGTCATCCCGATACCAGGTCCCATTTTACAACTTTCATCAGATACCATCGTATGTGAAAATAGTTCCATTGAGATATCTATATTAAATTTCAACAACCAGTATACCTATCAATGGGACAATCAAGACGCTGGCTTAAATTGCTATTCAAATTGTGCGTCCGTTTTAGCTGCACCAAATGATGATACCTATTTTAGTATTGTTGTAACGAATTCGTTTGGATGCTTTAAAGAAGATTCCATACTTGTGACAGTAGAACGAAATATTGAAGATTTTTTAATACCAACCAAAGCCATTTGTGAATCTGACAGTACTGCCATTTCAATTTCTGGCGGAAACCAACCCATCTGGGAGTACGACCCAACGATGAGTTGCTCCATTTGCCCGGATCCTTTGGTATATCCTGACAAAAACACCTATTACACAGTTACAGTTATCTCAGATGCTGGTTGTACCTACAGGGATTCTATATTGGTGGAAATCATACCATTATCAAGCATAGACGCTGGTACAGAATCTACCATTTGCAAAGGCGAAACTATACCATTAAATGGTAAAGGAATCGGTGAAATAGAGTGGTATTCTACATCATCGATCATAAATAAAAACAATCTTCAAGCCACTTCAAAACCTGATATTAGCACAGTATTCTACTTAAAGGCTACAAAAGATGAATGTATTCTTAGTGATTCTGTCCTTATAAATGTTATTTTAAAAACTGAGATAAGCGGCGTGGGTGATACGATTTGTCCAAAAGACATAGCGATCATGTATGCTTTCGGTAATGCGCAAAGTTTTGATTGGTACAAAGACGATAAAAAAATAGGAGAAAGAGATAGTATAGCTGTAGAGCCGATAAAGACAACGGATTATAAAGTAATAGGAAGACGTGGATTGTGTCAAAATGATACTTCCATTGTGACAGTCCTAGTCCATCCGGCAATAGATTATCGACAACTAGAAGATAATTATGAAGTATACATCAATTCAAAAGTAAAGCTGGAAGCTAATTTTGATGAAAATGCTGATTATGTTTACCATTGGTCACCTGCAGATGGACTAAATTGTATTGATTGTCCTGAGCCATTTGCTAAAAACCTGGAGCAATCAACAAAATATTTTGTAACTGTTAAAGATATATACGGTTGCGAAATCGAACAACAAGTCTTTATCAAATACAACGATGAATGCAGTAAAGATGGATTTTACATACCGAATATATTTACACCTTATAATCGGGATGGACACAATGATGTATTTAAAGTCTATGCCGAAGATGAAGCGGAGTTTATAAGTATTTCAATGTTTGACAGATGGGGAGAAAAAGTATATACATCCTCAGACACTAACGCTACTTGGGATGGCATGTATCAAGGCAGAGAATTAATGCAAGGTGTATTTACTTTCATTATTACTGCCAGGTGTGATAAAACCAATGAAATATTTAATTTTGCGGGGGACGTGACGATCCTTAGATAATTATAGGCCTTTGCAATCTAAGGAATCGAGTGGAAAGTTTGAAAGTAGAAGGAAAGAATAATGAAGATTGAGCGATTTGAAGATATTATAGCTTGGCAAAAGGCAAAGGTGTTAGCAGTAGATGTCTATCAATTGTTCGGGGAGCATAGAGATTTTGGATTCAGAGATCAGATACTGCGTGCTTCGGTATCGGTCATGAACAATATAGCTGAAGGATTTGAGCGGAGAAGCAATAATGAATTAAGACAGTTTTTGTATATAGCTAAGGGCTCTTGTGGGGAAGTACGTTCCATGCTTATTTTAGCAAAGGAGCTCACGCTTGGCGCTACTGCCACCATCGGATTTTCTAAATATTTTTGATATTGCAGTTGCTAAATAATTACCAAACCACTTTTAGGCCACAATCGGTATATTTGTGGATTTGCACATCATCGGTGATGAATGTAAGATTGTTTCGTATCGCTTGCCATACCATCATGCGGTCAAAAGGATCTCTGTGATGAAAAGCTTCGAGTTTATAAAAGCTTAGAGTGTCTTCAAGCTTTAAGTCAAGAATAGAAACTATACAGGAGGCTTCTAATTCTTGCTTAAACATTTCTGGAGATGCCCCATGTAGATGAAGTTTCCCTATGCTAAATTTGAGACTAATCTCCCAAAAACTTAGTGTACTTATCAAAATTTCATTTGCAGGATTTAATAAAAGATCCTTCATGCTTTTCTTTATTAACATGGGTTGGGTAACCATCCATATCCCAATATGGCTATCTATCAAATATCTCATAGTCCCATTTCAGTCAGTTCTTCATCCGACCATTGAAGGTCTTCCTTTTTAATGTCTATTCCTAAGTGACTGAGTGTGCCCAGTTTTCTTATCACTTTTTTCTCGGGTGCGATGTCTTTACCAAAATAACCAACCAACTCGCCTGCCTTTCCTTTGACAACTTTGATAGTGACACCTTGCTTGATCAACTCTACCACTTCTGAAAATCTAGCTTTAAAATCCCCAATGTGCATCGTCTGAACCATATTAATAAAATGTTTTTGCAAAGATAAGGCATACTTGTCAAGTTGTCAAGTATCAGGGCAGTTAATCTTTCAGTTATACAGCGCACTAGCCTAAATATGATTGTTTTATACGAACAGTATTTATTAAGTGGTACAACCCCGAAGTACTTCATTATATTTCCAAAAATTACTATTATTGTCAATAAATAGAAACAAATGTACGAACAGTTCAGACAAAATTTTAGGCATTTTGTGGTGATTTCCTTGCAAGAAATACGCAAGGTTTTTCCGGATTTTGACACTAAAAATTTAGTGAACTGGCAGAAGAAAGGATATATAATTAGACTTCAAAACAAGTTTTACCGATGTTTGCAACTGCGATCTCATATTTCATAAATCATGCAAAAGCTTGTCAAGTTTTGCAATTCATCAAGCTCAACATTAAGATCGAAGATAAAGAGATGTTGCCCCACTTTTATTTAATGCCAATGACCAAAAAGAGATAAATTTTTCAATGATTACTGGATGGCTATTCCTTTAATAAACTATAGGGTAGTAAAATAAAAAATCAAAAACTGAAATGACATGAATGGATTTAAAACTTTATATTTTCTACTTCCTACTCATTTTCTCAATCCATCTCCGACAACTTATCTCTTCTTGCCAATCAAGAGATAAAACTGGAAGGATTCAATGGTCTAAAGACTTATTCAATATCCCAAAATACCTTTGATGAGAAAGGTAATTTTACACGCTCTTACTCCAAATCTGATTACGGGGGCAATAAATAAAACGCTATTATTTAGGTCGTTTCCCCCTAAGGTGAAATATTGATGTTACATCTGAATAGTTACAAAATATTAATCTTTCAATTCTTTCTTTGGTTTTAAATATTTATCCAGAAACTCCAATGTTTTTATTGAAGTGGTCATTTGGTTTTCTTTTTTAACAAATCCATGTCCTTCGTCAGGATACAGGACATATTCTACCGGAACACCATTTTTCTTTACACCTTCCACTATTTCATCACTTTCTACTTTTAGCACCCTTACATCGTTTGATCCCTGAAAAACCAGAAGTGGCTTATTAATTTTTTCATAATTAAACAGCGGAGAGATGTTCCTCAGCCTTACGCTATCTTGGGTATATGGATCACCCATTTCATCATACAATGCTTTGCGAAATGATTCCCAATAGGGAGGTATACTTTTAAGCGTACGAAGCCAGTTGGCGACCCCAAATAGATTTACACCCACTTTAAACTCATCCGGGTAAAAGGCCAATGCTCCCAGTACCATACAACCGCCATAACTGCCGCCATAGATGCCTATAGCTGTAGAATCTATATAATCCTGTTGTTGAAGCCATTTTTTACCATAAATACAATCTTTCAGATCGCCATTGGAGTGATCTTTATTATCCATTTTGTAAAATGACTTGCCGTATCCACTGCTGCCCCGATTATTGACAGCCAATACTGCATAACCATGGTTGACTAGATACTGGATACTATTGCTAAACCCAACCCGGCTTTGGCCACCGGGACCACCATGAACCCAAACTAAAGCGCCCGCTTTGTTATTTTTATCGGCTTGCAGAGGTTTATAGTATATGGCTGGAATCTCCATACCATCAAATGATTTGAAACGCACTACTTCCGCTTTCACGAGGTCGTTTTCATTGATGACAGGGTTTAAAGCATTGGTTAGTTTTTTAAGTTCGTCCGCAGCTATATTGTATAGATATAAATTTCTTGGGCTGGTACTACTGCCTATGGAAAGCAACATATTTTTTTCACTTCTAGATATCGTCACACCCAATACATCTCCATCTGCAATTTCCGGAAACTTTATCTGTTTTCCGGTAGAATGATCAAATAACAGGATTTTGTTTTTACCATCTTCATTAATAAAAATGGTTCTGTATTTTTCATTTTCGCTTAAACTCATGTTTACTACATCCCATTTGTCCTCAAATATTTTTTCCTGAGTACCGCTGTTGATGTTGTATTTTACTAAATGACTAAACTCCCCACCGTCATTGGTAGAAAAATAGAGAATGCTGTCATTCTTTTCAAATGCAAGTGGCGACCAGTTAGATTCAGAGTCGTTGCTTATTTTTTTATTCGTTTTTGTTGAGTTGTCATAAATATACAGTTCGTTTTTATCTGTGGTTATAGATTTGGACAAGGTAATATATCTTTCAGAATCACTGATCAGAGATATCTCAAATCCCGAATCATTTTGGTAAATCATAGTTGGCGTCCAACTACCAACTTCTAATTTCATAAGGTCAAAATATTTTACATCACGTTTGTTGCTACTGATATACATGGATTTTTTATCATTGCTCCATCCTAAAAATGAATTGGCACTATTGGGCCATGGCGTGATGTCTTTGATGATGGTGTCACTGGTAGATTTTAAATACAAATGGGTGTTTTCATCACCACCTTTATCCGCAGAGTATATAAACTGATCAGTGCCTGTAATATATTTTTCTGCAAAAAATGCATCGCTGGCTGAAGTGGTAAGCATAGAGACAGAGGTGTCACTTAGCGTCATTTCACCCACATTATAAATACCTGATTTATTGGTGCCTATCAATATTTTTGTCTCATCCAGGTTAAAATCAGAGCCATAAATATCTACGTTATTGTATAGTTGTTCGATGGTATATTGTTGAGGTATCCTGCCTTTTGTTTCTTGTTTACAGGATGAAACTGAAATAATGTACATCAACATTAATGAACAACTTGCTACGAATAATAAATTTTTAAAATCAGATCTCATAACTTTGGATTTTGTATCGAACAAAAGTAGTGCAATATAATGAAATAAAAAGCAGCGACGGCATTATATTTAATTTTCTGAATCTAAATTATCCTTTAGCGGATTTTTGTGAAATTTGAGTCTGCAAATTTTTATCCCAAAATACGTCTATATCCCAATCTAGCAAGGTGGTAATGGTTCTAAGGTTTAATTTGCAGATTTCCGGCATTATCTAATATCACTCCTGTATTTGTAATCAATTGGCCATAAATGATCAATGTGCCACCATTTTGGATAGATTTA
>Ga0105047_10005405_pt1 | contig 21952 bp, 21 predicted proteins | sample MAT04_FD_78384 | JGI IMG/M metagenome (GOLD analysis project Ga0105047, IMG submission 78384) | Freshwater microbial communities from Lake Fryxell liftoff mats and glacier meltwater in Antarctica - MAT-04 (megahit assembly) | ecosystem: Environmental > Aquatic > Freshwater > Ice > Liftoff... | reverse complement strand
TTTCTTTAATACTGAAGTAGCTATACCCTGGCTTTTGATAGTATTACTTCTTTCTTTTGCGGGTACAATTGTATAGAGATAAGTTTCGGTACTAAAAGCATAAGCCCCGGTAATTGTTACCATTACTTTATAGTCGCTAAAAGTGAATGATTTAAAATCTTTAAGTTCAGGGCCAAGGTGATGTTCAAGATAATGGCCGATTGTTCCTTCATCTTTTGCCTGCTCAAATACTTTGGAGTCTTTCACAAACAGGTTTACTACGCCAGATGTATCTAATTTTTCAATTGCTTTTTTATAACTGTTCAGCACTTTTTTTACAGCTTCCGTATCATTTGTTTGGGAGAAAACAGCTATACTGCAAAATATACTTACTGCAGTAATTAGAAATCTTTTCATGTTGGTTTATGTTTTAAAATTATTGATTTAAATAAATAGATTTCATTTGATAAACGCCTGCCGTAACTATTCTTTCGCCTTCTTCCACCCCTTTAATAACTGTCGTAAATTTTTCGTTAGACCCTCCTTTGCTTATATAACTGATGCTGTATTTTTCTGCATTATCCTTTATAAAAACAGCAGGTTTGCCGTTTATCTCTGAAATAGCATCTGTAGGAATTGTTATTTGTGAAGAGACGTTTTTAGAGAAAATGTTCACGTTTATATTCTCACCAATTTTAAATTGTGCTTTGGAATTAATAATTTCAAAAATTACTTTTTGTGACTGGTTGTCTCCATTTACTGACTGTGCTGTAGAAATTAATTTTAATTGATAACTACTCGTATCGCTTTTATTATTGGAAGTAGTCGTTATTTTTTCTATGTTTTTAAGTTGCTCAGCGTCGTTGGTAAATATTTGTGTTTCTACAAACACACGGTTAAGATTGGTTACCTCCAGTAAAGTTTCACCGCTGTTTATAAATGAACCAACCGCATAATTATAATTTCCCACTACACCTGTTATTGGAGAGGTAAGGTTAAAATATTTTGCAGCCTGTACTTTTTGTAAAGGTATATTTTGATATAAAGCCCTATTTTTTTCTGCCTGTTCCAACCTTGCTTTTGCCTCCGTTACATCTTTTTTAGCCGCAATATCTTCAATGCTTTTTAAACGGTTGTATTGAATTTTTGCAGCGGTATATTGCGCCTCTGCCTCATTTCTTTTTGCCTGCCAATCACTGTTTTGGGCTATAATACTTGATTGCGTTCCTGCATCAATTGATTGCTCTACTATTGCAATTACTTGTCCTGCATTAACAGCTTGCCCTGGGTTAACTTTTATTGAAATAATCTTGCCTGTTTGAGGAGATTGTATAACAGCGTTGCCTTGTGGCGAAGCCACTACTGTGCCTAAGGCCTGTGTAGATTGATTAAAATTTCCTACTGTAATTTTTTGTGTAAGAATATTAAATAAAAATTGTGACTCTTTTTCTACTATAAAAGTATTTGAAATGGCACCTCCGGCATTTGTTCCTGTTTCATCATCGTCTCCACCATGTGCAGATGCAGCATTATATACTGCAGTTGGTATCATGCAGCAAAAAACAAGTAGGGCAACAGATACTTTTCTGCTCTTTTTCTTCATCACAAAAAACATGGATAATAAGCCAATTAATAATCCTGTAATTCCAAAAAACCAACTGCTGCTGTACCATTTTGTGGTAGTATGCGCATCTGTTGATGAAGGCGTTTCCAATTCTTTCCCAACTTCTACATTGCTCAAAAGCATTAAATCAGGGCCCAAGTCAGCATTAATATTTACAGTAAGACTATATATTTTTTTTTCAGGAAAAACACCCTTTATTTCATAAACACCTTTATCTAGCTGCTTTATTAATAATTTAATATTGGGATGGCCGGATACTGTTATTTGCAAGGAAGCACTGTCAATATATTTGTTAGTACTAAAGTTGCTTACATACAATTTTAAAATTGCTTCCTTACCAGGTTGTATGTTCTTATATTTTACAAGCAGCTCATATAAACCAGAGGTGGCTTCGCTACTAAAATACGTAACTTGTTTTGCAGTGGACTTTTTATCATTTTCATGATCTTCATCACCATGTGCATAAACAAAAGAGGGTAGGAGCAGCAGCAAAAAAATTAGTTGCTTTATCATAATGTGCCTTTTATGTACTGTATATTCAATATAGATTGATTGTAATTTTTAATGGCTTCGGGATATTTTAATTGAATAGCATATGCATCATTTATATTTCTTAGATAGTCTATATAATCATTTTCACCATTCTCAAAAAACCTGCGGGCTGTGGAAATTATTTCTGCTGCTTTATTGATACCGATTTTTTGATAATAATTTAATGACTGCCTGTAAACAGATAATTCGTTTTGAGCCTGTAAAAGTTGTACTGCATATTGTTGTTGCAACCCTCCTTCATTTTGTTTACTTATTTCAAATGCCGTTTTAGCTGCATTTATATTACCCCTGTATTGTGCAAACCATAATGGAACGGTTATACCAAAACGAAAACGGTTTTGAAAAGGTGTATTTCTTTCCCCTTGGTTAAAATATCCGAAAGCAAAACCGGGTAGAGATTTCGCTTTTTGTAACGAAATGTTCTTTTGAGCAATGAGCGTATTTTGATTTACTATTTGTAAAGATAAATTTGTAATAAAAGAAGTGCTGTCAATGGTTTCATTGGCTAATTGTTCTTCAAAAATTGCTAATGGGTTTATTGTTAAATTCTCTTTATAACCGCTTATATACTGAAGTTGTTTGAGTAAACTGTTGTAACGAAGTTGAGCCTGAAGATATTGGTTATGAATTTCACCATAAGATGTTTCAGTATATATTTTTTGGAGATAATTTATTTGTCCTGCATCAAATTGACGGGCTGCAGCTGTTGTTATTTTTTCGTAAACTGTATCTTGTAAATATAATTGTTGTTGTAGTGCTACTTCGTACTGTAAGGATAAATATAATTGCCTAACTGCAAATTTTATTTCATTCTCCGTCAATACTTTTTCTTTTTCGGCTAATATTATTCTTTGTTTTTGAAGTTGATGTTGTTTGCCATATACAGATGGGAACTCAAATGACTGTGTTACGCTCCCTGTATAAAAGTTGCCTGTTGGGCTTTCTACAAATACCTCGGGATTGGGCAAATTAAAACTACCTTTTAGTAATTGTTTTTGCTGCAATGCCTTAAGTGTAGAGGCAGACAAGTTACGGCTGTTCAATAAAGCCATTTTAATTAATTCATTTTCAGAAATATTTAATTGACTGTAAGCACACTCCCTAAAGTATAAGAGAAAACACGTTATTGTAAAAATTTTAAACATAAAATCATTTTACTAAACAAAAAATACCTGTTTTAAAGTTGTAGAAAAATGTAGTGTGTACAAATGCTGTCGACAAAATAGCGTGACCAAAAATATTACTGACAACATTTTTTCACAAAAACCTTTTTAAAAATCCAGCTAAAGAAAATATTTATTTTTTTCATTTTGTTACATTAAATAAACTATACTCAAGCTTTAAATAAAGCCCGTTTGAAGCGGTTCGCTTCATAGAACTATATATTTGTTTTATATAAGCTACATCTATTCTTGCCTGGCTATTAATGATAAACTGCAAAGACGGTACCACATCTAAAAATGATTTTCCGTTTTCATTTAATGTTTGCCCCATAAACTCCATCATTAAATTAATGTTGGTTTGTTTAAAATTTTTGTATTTGTTTGGGTACATCAATCTGCCAAAAGACAACGTATAATTAGTGGCATTGTTACTTTGGTTTGTTGGAAATTTATTTACGGTGGTATTATTTACAGCCTGCTCGTAACTACCGGAAACACTAATAGCTACTTTTTTTATTAACTGTGTCGCTACTAACCCTGCTTCATAACCACTGTTGTGGCCCATAGTATTTATTTCGTCCTGATGAATATCTGAATTATTAAAACTGTAACGTCCAAAAGCTGCCACCCGAAAATGTTGCTGAATATCATCTACCGAAAAAAAACGATATTTAGCATATACGCTTCCACCTTCCGTTACTAAATCCCTATTTCTATTACTTATAAATGCAGATGTATGTATCATTAAATTTTTATTTGCACCCCACATTATTTCCGGCATTAAATGATAGTTGTAACCACTTTTAAATTTTTCTTTCATCAGCGATTGTGCAATCCTTACTCCGATAGCTCCTGTAGGCATATTGCTTGCAGGTTCCGTTACTACAAATAACTCTTGTGCAGATATGTTTAGTGATACAACTATTAAAAAACTTACAAAGATGTATTTCATTATTATAAAGTTTTTAAGTGAAAACTATTATCATTATTTTGTACATAAGAAGGATATTTTGACAAAGATTTTGTAAGCTTCTTATATTCTTTTTGTGTTACAAATCCTTTATCCAATACTTTTACTTTTGTTTCTCCGGTGAGGGTTTGTGGTTTTGTATCTATAAAAATATAAGAGGTATTTTTAGCATCAATTTTCACATTGTCTGCAGCCTTTACATTGTTAAAAGGCATAGTAAGTATAAGAGATCCGATAAAAAATCCTGCTTTTTCTACTTTATCTTTCAGGCTTTCTGGGGTAAGTGTATTTCCATCTTTTAAATAAACTGTAAAGGTATTTGTGTTTAAGTCAGTCTCTACACGCACTACCTCCGGCATGTTTTTAAATTGTTTGTTTATAGCGTTGGAGCACATAGAACATGTAAGCCCGGTAGCAACTAATTCTGCCTTCACTATTTGAGCCTTTGTATTTATAGAAAATATTGTAATTAATACAAGCACTATAAAATTTTTCATCTTTATAAGTTTTATAACCCGCAAATTCATTCGAATCGAATTTGCGGGTTGTCATTAAATTTTAATTAAATGGGCAAAAGCCTTACTGGAGTTGCTTTACAGCTTCAGTTTCTATGGTATTGGTTTTTGGTCTATCGTATTGGCAGCAACCATGAAGTTTGTTGTATGCAGCATCCGTAGCTTTAAATGAATCGCTGTCATAACCAACCAGGGCGATTTTTTTAAGGATGGCATCTTTGCTGGTAAGCTTTTCATCGTAAGTAATAGTTGCCATGGCCGTTTCTTCGTTCCATTCGGCTTTGCTTATATTTTTTTGGTTGGCAGCTTTTTCTATTTTCGCTTTACACATTCCGCAGTTGCCGTATACCTTTACGGTTTCTGTTTTAGGGTTTTTAATTTGTGCAAATAAGGTGGTAGTATTTAGCAACAATGCAGTTGCAATTGATAATAAAAATTTCATTTTATATAATTTATTGATAATTTAATTTTTTTGAATAACATTAATAGCCGAACACAATTGTGTCGGCACAAAAAAAATCAATAAATCAAATAAGGAAAGTGCAATACAAAATATTCAGTTTTTGTATTGGTATTAGTGGGGGAGGGCGAAAATAAGTATTTGTTATTTTTTCAAACTTATCTATTTGAAAATGATAACTATAAAATGGTTGTATTAAACCGGGAGATGTAAGAATATCTGTAAAAGAACTTATGGTGCTGTGTTGTTGATCACTATCAATTTTTAATTGTTTGTGTTCATCTTTACAGCAGCCTTTTTTTGTAGCATCTTCCTTCATGCCACATTTGCCACACTTTTCATTTTCGTTGTGGCTTAAGTTCCATCCCACAAATTTATTCATGCAAAAGTGCAGATGAACAGTTGCACCAATGGAAGTAGTGCTATAAACAATTAAAAGTAATATGGTGACCAACTTTTTCAGGCAGTAAAAATAAACATAATTTATAAATGTAACTGTTAATTATTATATTAATTTAATTATTGCTGAATGCATATTTATTTAGTAGCTTATTAAGAAGAAAAACAACTTCTTACTGTATCTGTTGTAGCGTTTAACTTATTCCATTCCTTTTTTTATCACTACGTACGCCACCACCACTAGTATAAGCAACGTAATAATGGTAACATAAACCATTGTCTGATCAGGAATTTTCCTTTTGTTCTTTTTCTTATTTTTTAATTGTTCTTTTAATCCTTTGTTTAAAGCAGATACATGTACGGTAATATTTTCTTTCGATATTTGCTTTAATCCTTCTACAGCATCCTGTTCAAAATCATGCTCGTTGTCAGAAGATGTATCGTCCCTGTATAGGGCATCATTAAGATCCTGTAAACTGTTTGAGTTACTGTTGGAGTAATTAGGCAATATGTCATCAGGTTTATTGTTCATTTTGTGCCATTCTTTGCAGGATGATTTTTAAGTTTCTCTTGCCATTTTGTATGTTACTCTTTACTTGCAATGCATTGTAACTGGTAGCTTCAATTATTTCATGATAAGTTTTTTTGTTTAAATAAAATAAAGTTACACAAACTCTCTGTTCTTCATTTAGCAATTTCAATGCATCTTCTAAATTGTTGAGGGAGGTTTCTTTTACAACTAAACTTATTTTTTCTTCTCGTTCATTTTCTACAGACATTAGTCTGTCACTTACTTCCACTGTATTAAACTTTTTATTTCTCAGTTTCATCAGACAGTGGTTTTTTGCCACCATGTACAACCAACTCTTAAAATACGCTACCTTATATTTTTGCAATTCGTTTATAACCTTTAAAAAAATTTGCTGCACACTATCCTTTGCATCGTCTTCATCCTTTAAATATTTCATACTTACACCTAAAAGCATGCTTGTGTAACGTTGCAACAAAATACCAAGGCACTCATTATTCTTATCATTGTAAAATGATTGTAGCAATTCCTTGTCATCCTTATCGTGGTATTTTATTGCCATCAGATTTTAAAAATGCAGCTTTATTTACCTAAGATGATAAGGCAATAAAATTCCATAAAAACATTTAAGAAATGTGTGTAGTAGCAGTGTGAGAATCTTCTTTGGTGACATTATCCTGTTTATCGAAGAATAGCATTTTTACAGCAATGATAATTAACAAAACAGCAAAACATTTTTTTAATATTTCCTGCGAAATGGTTAATGCTATGCGGCTTCCAAAATAACTTCCTATAAAAAAAGCCAGCGCTATTACCGCAGTAACTTTTACATCAACATAGCCGGCTTTGTAAAATTGTATTACACCTAATAAACCAACAGGCAACAACAAAATTGCCAACGAGGTGCCTTGTGCAGTGCGTTGCGAAAACCCAATAAAATAAACCAGTGCAGGTACAATTATAATGCCGCCACCAATACCTATTACACCACTTAACACCCCAGCAAAAAGCCCAATAAGCAGTAGAATTAAAACTGTTTGTAATTCCATTATCTTATTTTTTTGAGGCATCATTTGTGGGGAAATGTTCATTATACAATTTAATTGAGTCTTCTATTACTTTATATGCTGCTTCTTTATTTTGAAACTCATCTATCTCCACTTTTTTATTTTCCAAAACTTTATATTGTTCAAAAAAGTTTTTTAGCACGCTAATAAAATGCAAGGGTAAATCCTGCACACTCGTAAAGTGATTTACCGAAGGGTCGTTGGATGCTACGGCGATAATTTTATCATCTTTTTCACCGTTGTCTATCATCTGCATATTGCCAATTACAGTAGATTTTACGAGGCATAAAGGCACAATGCTTTCACTGCACAATACTAAAATATCCAGAGGGTCGCCATCATCTCCAAGAGTTTTTGGGATGAAACCATAATTGATAGGATAATGAAAAGATGAATAAATAACTCTATCTAATTTTAATAATCCGGTAGGTTTATCTATTTCATATTTACATCTTCCACCTTTTGGTATTTCAATGATGGCGTTAACCTGTGCTGGAGCATTGTAACCATATTCGGCGCCATGCCATGGGTGTAATACATACATAATTTAGTTATTTATAATTTTAAAGCCTACAAATGTTGCAAGAATACATGCCACAATACTTGTAAAAATATATACAGCAGCCGTTACATAATTTCCTGCTTTTATTAAAAGCATATTTTCTACACTAAATGTGGAAAAGGTTGTAAAGCCACCACAAATTCCGGTTGCTAAAAATAGTTTTAATTGATCTGAGATAAGGTTGTTTTTTTCACTGAGTCCCAATACAATTCCTATAATTAAACTCCCAATTATATTTATTAATAAAGTTGAAAAAGGGAAACCGTTTGTTTTCCATATTACGCCCACAAAATACCTACACATTGCCCCTAATGCGCCACCAAAGCCTACCAATAAAAAACTTTTTATCATTTTTATTAATTTGATAAACTATCTGCTGAAGTATATTTAAAATCTATACTCCAGGTATTATCTCTTTTAATTACTTTAATATCCATCGGTTGCTTCATGTATGAATTGCTGTAATTAATAATATTGGTAGAGTCATTTGGTTCTGTTAATGTATTGATAGTGTAAGAAGCTTTTTTATATGCCTGTTTTTTTTCTGCAGGTAGTCTTGTGTAATATGTTTTATACGATTCAAACATTGCAGTATTTTGTTCATCTTTCAACAAAAGTGTTTCAGCATCTTTAAAATTACCATCAAGCGTGGCTCTTATAAATGCGGTACCTGTTTCGGTAGATGTTGTAGGGCGCTTTTGTGCATCGTTAAAGCATGAACTTGCTACAATAATTAATAAAAGGCTTGAAAAAAATATTTTCATGTATTTGTTTAAAAGTAAAAAAGAATAATTATTCAAATTTAATTCTAATATTTTTTAAATAGGCATAAAAAAAGCATTCGTGTAAAGAATGCTTATTTGGTAAGAATATTTATTAATTATTTGTTCATGTCCATTTTACTTGTATCCATGGCTTTTTTCACTTCCTTCATCATAGAGTCCATGTTTACATCTTTCATGGCATCCATTCCTTTTTCTAAACTGTCACCAACATTCATTTTGCCTTCTTTCATTTTTTCCATACCCATTTCCATCACACTGCTTTTATCAAAAGCTACTTTCCATTGTCCATCTTCTTTTTTCATAGGAAAATTTACAGTTTCGCCACTCGCTTTGTCTTTTACGGGCACTTTTGCATTATCACCATTTATTATTGCTGTTCCAAATTCCATTTTTGTCTTATCATATTTTTCTAAATCTTTTTTTGAATCTGCCATTGACATACCCATTGTCATCATACTCAACATTGATTCGCTTTCTTTTGTAGTAAGTGCTTTAATTTTTACTGTATCCCGTTTTGCCATTGCATCAAAAAATTGAGATAACACCTCATTTGGGTTTCCATTGCTATTGCTTTGGCAACTCGCAAAAGCAATACTGCATAATACTGTTACAGCTAATAATAGTTTTTTCATATTTTGTTTTTTTAGTTTTACGTAGCCAAAAATATTAATATAATTTGTAATTGACCAAAGCAATTTTTTTTGAGTAGGAATGCAGTACAATATCATCTACACCTACAAATTCAAAATTGTTGATAAAGCTGTGGTTAAAAGAAATTTTACTGGCAGATGCAATGGTGAAAGATTTGTAAACATATTCCACGCAGTACATTTTATCATCTGTTTTCAAATCAAAATCCATATCAAACACTATTTCCTTTTTATAAAATTGCTTTGCTGTTTTAATTATATTTTCTTTTTCGTTTTTTAGAATGTTGAAACGAAAAACTCCCATTAAATTATTATCATTTGGGTTTACAAAGGTTTCAAAACTTTCTCTTTTTATTTTTTGATTGGGATTCCATTCACCGCCAATTGCATGATAAATAAATAGACTGTCATTTTCTACGTTTGCAATACCGCAGTGGGAAAATGTTTTGTCTTTTCTGTTCAATGTTTTTAAACTTTGGCTGGTAAAATCATTTCCGGTACGGGTTATTACATCTCCGGCTTCAATTAATTTTTTTACTGTGTAAAGTTTATTTTTTAATTTTTCAGCGCTTATTTTTTGCGCTAATATCTCTCTCTTTTGCTGTTTAAACGCTTGTTCCTGCTTATTTTGCCGGCAAGAAATATTAAAAAAAATAAGGCAGCCGCAAAGCCACCTTATTGGAAATTTATTTTTCATTACTATTTTATTAACTGCGGTCAGGTCTTCTTCTACTGGCTTTTTCTGCCTCTTGTTCTTCCAAAGCAGTTTTATCATCTTTATTGTAAGCTTTAATAATTGCTTTTACCAATTTATGTCTTACCACATCTTCTTCATCTAATTCAATGTGAGAAATACCCTCAATATTTTTCAATAATCTTGTTGCACGCCATAAACCACTCTGCATATTTTTAGGAAGATCCACCTGCGTAGGATCGCCGGTAATAATGGCTTTTGCATTGGGCCCAATTCTGGTTAAAAACATTTTTATCTGCAGGTCGTTGGTATTTTGCGCTTCATCTAATATGATAAAAGCATTATCTAAAGTTCTACCACGCATATAAGCAAGCGGTGCAATTTCAATAACCCTAGTCGTCATGTAATACGCTAATTTATCAGCAGGAATCATATCATCTAACGCATCATATAATGGGCGTAAATATGGGTCAATTTTTTCTTTAAGATCTCCTGGTAAAAAGCCCAAACTTTCTCCGGCTTCTACGGCAGGTCTTGTCAAAATAATCTTTTTTACCAGTTTGTTTTTTAACGCTCTAACAGCCAATGCAACGGCTGTGTAAGTTTTACCTGTACCTGCTGGGCCAATAGCAAATACAATGTCATTTTTGTCGCAAGCCTGCACCATCAATTTTTGGTTGGCAGTTCTTGCTCTAATTGTTTTACCGTTTGGCCCAAAAACCAATACATCGTTGGGGTTTCGGTCTATAAAATTATCGACACTTTTCTCATCGTCGCCACCCAATATTTGCGAAAAATAGTTTTCGCTCATGTGGCCGCTACGTTCGAGGTATTTTAATAAAAGATCTATTTTTTCTTTAGCATCTTCTATTTGTTCTGCAGCACCACTCAGTTTTATTTGCGTGCCTCTGCTTAAGATTTTTAAAAGGGGAAATTTCTTTTTCAGAATGTCGAGCTTGCCGTTGTTAACTCCGAAAAATTCGATAGGGTTTACGTTTTCTAAATTGATAATCGTTTCTGTCAATTTTAATTTATTGGTTTGCTTATTATTGGTTGATTTATTTCAACCAATGTCTTCTTCAAATTTACTGAATAGGCATCAATAGATGTGTAATAAAATTATTCACATTATTAAATAATTATGTGAAAAAATATTTAGAATTTTCCTACAATTTTAAAATTAATCAGTCTTGGGGTAAGTCTGTTAGGCAGTGCATATACCGTATTGGAGAAATCTTTTATAAGTTCAAACGATATTGTATTTTCCCTGTCAATCAGGTTAAATACCTCAAAGCTTGCCCAAATATTTTCAAATTTTCTAAAAGGGTTATGGCTTCTTCTCACAGATTTTTCGCTGAGTAGCAATGCGCTGAAACCCATATCTACTCTTATATATGCAGGAATGATAAGTCCGTTTCTGTATTTTACAGATCCCGGAATATTGTAGCTCATGTTACTGCCATAAATAGCATTGAGGTGTACTTTAAAATTTTTATTTGTGGGTAAATAATCTTCCAAATATAGGCCTACTGTTATCAACCTGTCGGTAGGGCGACGAACATAACCTACTTCATTTTTAACACTGTCTGTTGCTGTTTGGTCGATAGTGCCTGCCCGTATAATTTCGCCTGCCGCATTTTTATAATCGAAATAACTGTCGTTACTAATATTTTCTCTTGTACGCATAAAACCTACACTCAACCAACTTTCAGCATCGTTTACCAGTTCACCAAAAAGCCTAAACTCAACACCTGTTGCATAAGCTTTTGCATTGTTACTGCCCAAATACCTAATTCTTACATTATCTACATCGTAGGGTACCACTTCCGTCATTTGTTTGTAATAAGCCTCTGTTGTAAATCTTAAAATTCTGTTGCCCGGTCCTTTAAAATTATAATCTGCCCCTGCTACTACCTGCACACTTTTTTGTGCTTTTATATTTGTATTAAGCGTACCATCATTTCTTCTAAGCTCTCTGTAAAACGGTGGTTGGTTATATACGCCTGCAGCAGCTTTAAACACTACATCTTTCTTGCCCATCGGTTTCCAGCTTAACTGTGCCCTTGGGCTTACTATAAGTTCTTTATTTAGACTGTTATAATTAAATCGTACGCCTGCCTGCAAAGTAACATCGCTGTTTTTATTAAACAGTTTAATATTGTCTTGTATAAAGCCACTGTATTTTTGAATACTCAAATCTGCCGTGCTGTTTTGTACATCAAAAAGTGTAAGAGATCCAGGTGTGTAAGGAAGAGAATATCCTGCAGAATCTCTATATTCAAACTGGGAAAGATTATCTTTTATATTTGTTTGCTCAGCAGATAAGCCCCATTGTACAAAATTATTTCTTGCTTCGTAACTGCCCTTGTGGCTTACATTATATAAGTCTATATCCAACTCATTTCTTGCATAATTTTGTGTGTAGCCTGCACCTAAGGGGTTTGTAATTTGCCCAAAAGTTGGGCTTGCATTGTCAAAGTCTCTATCACCAAAAAGATAGGCACCACCTATATCCCTGTTTTCTTTTTCCTTATCTGTAAACCTGCTCAGCATCCATTTCAGTTTTGTTTTTTTATTGATGGATTGTAGTACTGATAGCCCAATTAGGCTTGAAGTGTAATTGTCTTTTTCCTGTCCTTCAAAAAATACATCAAGCCCAAGATTAGCAGTAAAAAAAGGGGAGAAGACCGAAGTTGTTTTTTTTACAGATTCCGGGAAAAATGTAAAACGAGATGCCGAGATAATAGCTAATAGTTCTACCTGTATTTTTTCTGAAATTTTATAGCTAATCAAGCCTTGCGCATCAGATGCAGATGGAATGTACGAACCGGTTGTGGGCTGGTTGCTCAATAAATTCCTGTTACTTTTATTTCGCAGTCCTCCGAGGAAGGAGACTTTACCGTTTTTTGAAGAGCCTTCCAATTGCAACCCTTGTTCTAAGATACTCACGTAAACATTGCCGCCAAAAGTAGTTGGTTTTTTATATTGAATATCTAATACACTGCTCATTTTATCACCATACTTGCTTTGAAAACCACCGGTGTAAAAATTAATATTTTTTGTCATTGCAGGGTTAATAAGGCTAAGCCCTTCCTGCTGCCCACTGCTCACGAGGTATGGTCTGTAAATTTCGAAATCGTTAATGTAAATTAAATTTTCATCATAGTTACCGCCACGTACATTGTACTGAGAAGTAAGTTCGTTGTTGCTTCCCACGAGGGTTTTTATCATCCCTTCTATACCGCCTACTGTGCTCGGTAATATTACCGCAGTCTTCGGATTTAATTTTATTAGTCCTGTTTCTTTTCTTTCTTTTTCGTTTCCAATGGTTACAGCTTCGAGTGTTTTACCGGTTTGTTTTAGTTGTATTAAGAGTGTTTCTGTTTCATCGTTGCTAAGAAAAAAATTCTTTTGCTGCTCAATAAAACCCGTTAAGCTAAAAATAAGTGCCATTGATTTTTGCGCCGGTACTTTAATGCTAAACTTACCACTGTCGCCGGATGCTATCCCCGAATTTTTTCCAAGAATAATGATGGAAACATTTTTTAGTGGAGCATCATTTTCATCAACTATGTTGCCGGTGATAGTGGCATATTTTGTTTGGGCAGCAGCAGATATGGTAAAAAAGCAAAGCAGTAAGCCGATAAAAAATCTCATAGGTTGAAGATAGAAAAAAAATGAGAATGGAAGTTGGTTGGAAAAATTAATTATTTAAAATTGTAGGGCTTATTATTGATAAAAATGCTGTTTTTTTGCTTTTATATAAAATACTAGAAAGTGGATTTTATTGGAGAAATAATGGAGCAGTTTGTGGTGCTAAGGTTGGCCTTGTGATAATTTACTGCTCAGACACACTACGTACAAATGGCTTGCCCTGCATGTATGCGCAAGATTCTCCTTGAGGGGAGAGTAAAACTGTGACAGAGCGAGGGGAGGTTGTGCTTTGTTTACCTCAAAAATTTGAATTGATCTGAGCAAAGTATAGGAAAGGAAGAGACCTTTCTGCGAAGTAAGTAGTGAAGACTTTGCTGCAAAAAAATTCGCCATTTTCAATTTAATTCATTAAAAACTTCTCGAACATCCGAAACCTTCGCATTATAGAATAACACAAAAATTATGTTAGGATTTCACATGAATCTTTTTTTTGCATTCAACTTTTAAACACAGCAATACCATCCTCATCAATCCAACCCCACCACAAGCTAAATAGAAATTCTTTTGTTGCCGGGCTGCGCTGCTTAGACGAAAATCCTTTTTATGAGGAACGAATAAAAAGATTGCAGGCGGGCAGCGGACAAATGCTGCACTATCATCCCATGCAGACAGCCCCAAATTTTCTACTGATAAACCAACGATAAAATTGCACCGTTTTTTATTAAAATATTGGTGCCGGCTAAAGCGGTGAGCGATCTGATGGTTGTACTTGCATTTAACTCCGGAGAAAAAGGTGTGCCCGCAATTACGGTTACATCCGTCTTGTCATCGGGTACCAAATTGCAACTCCAGTTAAGCGGATTTTCCCATGCGGTGCTTGCGGTTCCAAGCCACGACATGCCCGATTTTAAAATATATTCAGGCGAGTAAACTGTTCCAAAAAAAGTATTTATTTCGCAGCGGTATTTGTTTCCAAAATAAGACCTTGGTGCTGCCGTTAGTTTTAAAGAATCGGTGGTTGAACCATTGTAAACTGCATTATTTATAACATTGGTATAACCTGCTCCATTATTTACCTGCCATTGGTAAGCACTCCCAATTATATTTGTACCAAAACTATTTACAATAGCGGGGCAAACAGGCTCGCCGTAAGGTTTCATAATGGCGAAAGTAGAAAAGCCTGTAAAGTTTGCACTAATCACCGTATGCGGTGTTGCACCAAAATTTACCCTGTTATTTATGCTTGAAAAATTGGCTGTTGATAAAAGGGGAGGAGCAGATAGATCTCCACTTGTTTTTACGATTTTTAGTTCGTTTAATGTATTGCCTGTTGCGGCAAGCCATCCGTTTATTTCAGCATCAGTATAGTATAATTTTAAATTGTACGGTGCGCTGTTGTTATTATTTGCTGCTGTAATTTTATACACTTTATCTGTCACTTTATCTGCCGGCAAATTGTTCCATGCATTTGTAGCACTATTACCCGTTCTTATTATTTCAACTTTTGTACACCCAAAATCAAAAGCACTTTGGTTTTCAATGGTAGCCATTACATTTTTTGTAATAGGGTTATAATAATGTACCGTTTGGTTTGGGCCAAGGTATTCATCATCTACATTACCTGCATTGGCCAATGTTTGTATGGGCGATGTTGCAGTGCCATTGATAGTCACACTATCCATTATAAAAGGAAAATTATTTACTACAGACGAGTTGTTATACCATTCAAATGCAATTTTTAATGCGGATACATTATTTGCCGATGCGGGTAATAGAATATCTTCTACTGACTTTTGAAACCTTGCAGCAATATTATCTTTTATTACAGTCCATGTTGCTCCATTATTTATTGACATAAGTACCTTAACATAGTCCAAATAAACAAAACCACCACCGCCTGTACCACTGTTTAAAAAACTGTATTCACCATTACACTTATATAAATAGTTAAGCCGCAAATTTGAAAAGCCATTGGCATTAATTACCGGCGATTCTAATCTCAAAACAGCACTATCAAGCAAAACACTACCCGAGTAAGCAAGGTTACTACCATTGTTTGAAATGTAAGCTGCTTTTGTTGAAAATTCTGCATCACCACTATTTCCTATAATCCATCTGTTAGGAGAAAGTATGCCATGGGTAATAGTTTGTGTCCAATTGCCTAATCCACTTACAATATTATTAAATGGTTCGTAATACAAAGGTTGGTTTATAGTAGAATCTGGTCGGTGATCATTGTTTGTTATTATAATTGAATGGCTAAAAGAAGTGTTTCTTTTAATAGCATTTCCACCATTTGCATTAATATTAAAATTAACCATCAACATTTCGGGCGCTTCAATTTCTGCATCATTGTATATTTTAAAATTTATTGTTTGAGATAAATTTGTAGCGTTCAAAGTAAAAGTAAAAGGAGTAATTTCTACATCAGCATTTGTACCAACGGTTGCGCTACCTGTAGGAACCAACGTAATACTTACAGGTTGTGTAGGCGCATAAGGTATTTTTAATTTTGCAGTAAGTAAGGTGTAATCTAAACACCCGTTGTCAACATTTGCATTTTCTTCATTAATATTTTGGCTGGTCGTTTCAAAATAAACAGCAGGGTTTAAGCAGGTATTATTTCTAATTATATTTCTTATTTTTTGCCCTGGCAATGCACCAAAACCATTGGCTAGATTTATGCCCACATTAAGATGGCAGTAACTCATTACAGTACCACCATTTGTAGGTGCAGGTCCCTGTGGGCAGCCGCCTTCAGTTGCATAACAATTATCAATAGCACCGCCCGGCCATGAGCAGGATTGTGTGTGTGGCGAGCCAAGATTATGCCCTATTTCGTGTGTAATAACCATTACCGGCCAAGAGTAAACAGGAAGTGGATTAAACGAATTGGTGAGGTTACCGCTAACAGCCGTTTTTAACCCATTGTTATTGCAAATTGAATTTAAATATGCCACGCCCCCTCCAATGCTTCGCTGAGATAAAAGGTGGGCAAGATCTCCGGGAAAACCAATGGACATGTTTGAAGAAAACACACTTAAAACAGTAGAGGAAGTAGTAATTGAATTATAAGGATCTATTGTATTCCAAATTTTTATGGCACTTATTTGAACATTAATACTATCGTTTTCATACAACGTTTTTACAACATTAAAAAGTGCTGTCACATAATTTATTGTGTTCGTTACATTCGATCCATTATTAAGATATGTGCGATAGTCTGCTTCAAAATATACATCTACTGGCTCGGCATTTATTGTAGGCGTTAGCAGAGTCTGTGTATTGTAAGATGGCACGGGACTATTGCTATTACCGATTAAATCGTTTGTGCCACATTCAAATTCATTTTTTATGAGTAGATCAGTTTCTCTGTAAATAATATGTTCGTTTGTTTGCTGAGCTTCCACATTATTAATAGCGCCAATATTTATGTTGCCTTTTTCATCTGCAATTACCGCTACCAATTTATTATTAAATATACTTACTGCAGCAAAGGAATGCGGATTGCCTTTTATAAAACCTTTAAAATGGATGGCAGTATTTTCATACATAAATTTATTGGCGGGATTGGTACCTGTAGTTGCAAAAAAACTTTTAGATAAAGGATTGTTTTGTTTCAGGATTATTTCCCATTCTTTATTTTCAAATTGAAAAGTAAAGGTGAATGCAGCAGTTTGTTTTAAAATTAAATTTTGCGCAATGGTGGAATTAAAATTAGCCGTTTTACCCTGTTTGAGGTATGGATTAAATGTTGTAGGCATTGTTTTGTATTCAGAAAACAATGCAATTTTATTTGATTGAGAATATAAATTACTGCTCAAAATACAGAATAAAAATACCGTAAAAAAACAGGGTAAAAAATTGAGCCTCATAAACTTTGTTTTGGTCATTACTTAAAATGGAATGGTAAGTTAAATTAATTTAACCAAATAAAGAATTAGTATAATATAACCTATAAAATTATTTAAATAATCCTTCGGGTAATGTTGTCAGGTAAATATTAGTTTTTGTAATTTCAACACTCATACTTTAAAACTTACTTATGCACTATAAAAAATTTAAAATGAAATATTTTATTGCATTCATATGCCCTCTTTTATTTATTGCCTCATGTGCAAACCATGAAAACAATAAGATGATTGTGGGTAATTGGGCAGGAACTGAATGGCTTGTAAACGGGTCCATATCCAACCTAGATGCCCAAAAAGCAAGCTTCACTTTTACTGATAAAGGCAATTATAGTTTTATATATGATGGCAACAAGGAAGAAGGAACGTACAAAGTTGAAAACGATATGTTGTTTACCAAACCAACAAACGAGCGTGAAATAATGGTAAAAATTGTAAAACTTACAAAAGACAGCCTTACGTTTGATATGAACAGGAGTGGGCAGGCAGAAACATTAATGCTTATTAAAAAATAAACATAAACGCATAAATAAGCCGTTATGCTTAAATGAAATTATTTTTTGTACGCTTATATTTTTAATCAATATTTAGAAATGTTATGGATAGGTTATTAGAAAATATCACGAATAAGTTTAGTGAATTGTACAATGAAGATTGTTTGGTTGTTCGTTCACCAGGGCGTATAAATATCATCGGCGAGCATACTGATTATAATGATGGTTTCGTATTGCCGGCGGCAATAGATAAAGCCATCTACATAGCTATTAGCAACAGGTATGATGATGCCATTCATTTATATGCTCAAGATTATAATGCCTCATTTACAACAAACTTAAATGCTGTAAAAAGATCTGAAATAGAATGGGCTAATTATATTTTGGGGGTAGTAAATGAACTTCAACAAAGCGGCTTTAAACTCAGAGGATTTAATGCAGTTGTCTCAGGCGATTTGCCTATTGGAGCCGGTATATCATCGTCTGCCGCATTGGAATGTGCTACAGTTTTTGCGCTAAATGAGCTAAACCAGCTGGAGCTGAGCCGTTTGCAAATGGCTAAGATTACACAAAAGGCTGAACACCATTTCGCCGGAGTTTTGTGTGGTATTATGGATATGTTTGCTTCGCTGATGGGAAAGAAAAACCATGCAATAAAATTAGACTGCCTAAGTTTAGAGTATGAATATGTTCCGCTTCACCTGGGAGATTTCACATTCTTGTTATTCAATACAAATGTTAAACATTCCCTTGCATCCAGCGAATACAATACCAGACGTAAACAGTGCGAAGCCGGTGTAGCGTTGATACACACGCATCATGCTGAAATAAAATCATTGCGGTATGCTACAGAAGCCATGCTGGATAAATATGTTTTGCCCGAAAATGCATTGATTGATAAACGATGTAGGTTTATTGTAAATGAAAATAGACGCCTTCTACTTGCGTGTGAAGCTTTACAAAAAAATGACCTTAAAACCTTGGGCCGTTATATGTTTGAAACCCATGAAGGACTGCGTAATGAGTATGAAGTGAGTTGCGTGGAATTAGATTTTCTAGTAGATGCAGTTAAAAATGACGATGCTGTAATTGGAGCAAGAATGATGGGTGGCGGGTTTGGGGGCTGTACCATTAATTTAGTGCATAAAGAAAATGTAGATGCTGTTATTTCAACAATATCAAAAAAATATGAAGCAGCTATGAAACTGCCGTTTAGCTATCATGCAGTAAATATTGAAAATGGAACTGAAGTAATATCAATTTTATAAGTAAAATAGTAATGAAAGAAGTTCATCCAACATTGCCAGCGCTGCAGGATTTTTCAATAATTTTTGAGGGCGAAGATGTGTCGTTGTTTTTTATTGAGAATAAAAATATAAAAGTAGCTCTTACAAATTATGGGGCTAGAGTGGTAAGTATTATTGTGCCAAATAAAAATGGTTTTTTTACTGATGTGGTATGTGGCCCCGGAACTATAGCTGACTTTTTAAATTCAGATAACGCCTATTTTGGCGCTACAATAGGAAGATATGCTAACCGTATAGCTAATGGTACTTTTGCAATTAATGACGTTACATATAAACTTGCATTAAACAACGGTAAAAATCATCTTCATGGGGGAAACGGCGGGCTGCAGCAAAAAATATGGAAAGCTAGACTGCTTCATTCCGCAGCAGTAGAATTTACTTATACATCTGTAGATAAAGAAGATGGTTACCCGGGAAATGTAAAAATAAAAATAACTTATACTGTTACTGCAAATGGCGCATTAAAAATACTATACGAGGCCTCAACAGATAAGGATACCATTATTAATTTAACCAACCATACATATTTTAATTTAAATGGGTGCGGCAGCGGAAAAATAGTAAGTCATAATTTACAAATTTATGCCGATGCTTTTACACCAGTAACTGAAAACTTAATTCCAACCGGGGAATGCCGAAGCGTAAGCAATACTTTTTTTGATTTTAGAAAGCCTTTATTAATTGGGAAACGAATAAATGAAACGGACGAACAATTGAGATTTGGTAATGGTTACGACCATAATTTCATATTACAAAAGGAAAAGGTGAACGAGTACACAATGGCAGCAGAAGTGATGGGTGATGTGAGTGGTGTTGCCATGAAGGTTTATACAACTGAACCCGGAATACAGTTATACACAGGTAATTTTATGGAAGGAAAAAATACAATGAAGAATAATTTTAGAGATGATTTTAGGACAGCTTTCTGTTTGGAAACACAACATTTTCCCGACAGCCCTAACAAGCCACTGTTTCCATCAGTTTTACTTAAAAAGGGGGATATTTTTACATCAGCAACAACGTATGAATTTAGCTAGCAGTTTGAAAAATATAGTCTGAAAAATAATTCTTTTTATACTTTACCAAGTATTTAATTCACATTAGCAAATATGGTAAAGGAATATTCAATTAGTATTTATTGTTACAATTATGAAGCTGTTTGGGTCAAAAAGTTGTATGAAGAAATTTATATTGATGGAGACAGAGTAAGCGAAAATATTAAAGGATAAACAGAATAAAATTAAGAGTTGTCAGGATAGAGATCAAGTGTAAATAGTTGTATACCTGTATTTTTATCTTTCAATACTTATCACCTAAAGTTCCTCCCACCATAAAAAATCCTTTCTTCCTCTTCGCCTTTTAATGTTGGTTTGTTTTTTTGTGCATGGGTTGGTATAGATATTTCATCAGCAAATGCCAGTGTTAGCAACTGCGGATTGTCGTTGTTAGATGCGGTAAGTTGCCGCAACATTTTTGAAAAATCAAAACACTTCTTTACAATTACATGAACAACTTCTCCTTCTATTTGAACCGTTCCTTCCACCATTATTAATTTTGATTGTAAAATTTCTTTTCTGAATTCATCAAACAGTTTTTCAAAAATAACAAGGTTGGCAAAACCGCTTTCATCTTCTATCGTCATAAAACAAATACCTTTTGCAGTGCCCGGTCGTTGGCGTACAAGTACAAGCCCGGCAACCTTTACAGGTGCACCATTTTTTAAGGTTGCTAATTTATTTGTTGAAACAATATGCAATTGATTTAATTTCTCTCTTATAAAACTTACTGGGTGCGCCTTTAGCGAAAGCGATGTTGCTGCATAATCATGCACTACATGTTCTGAAGTTTTCATAACCGGCAATTCAATATTTTCCACCGCTGCATCTGCCGGAGCTTGCCCTGCAAACATTGCCACAGGCCTGTCTTTGGTAGATACTTCCCACAATGCTTGTCTTCTATCCAAACCAATTGAACGAAACGCATCTGCATCTGCCAGTTTCTCCAGCGCAGCTTCGGGTATGTCTGCATCTCTAAGTGCATTGATGTTTTTATATTCTTCAACTCTGTTATCCACCAATATTTTCACATCATCCTCACGCAGACTTTTAACCTGTCTAAAACCTAAACGTAAGGCGCAATACTTTCCCGATTTTTCTTCCAGCCTGTTATCCCAAAAAGAATAATTAATATCAACGGGTCTCACTTCTACATCATGCTTTTTTGCATCGGCAATTAATTGTGCAGGTTGGTAAAAACCCATTGGCATACTGTTTAAAATAGCACAGCAAAAAACATCTGGATAAAAACATTTTAACCACGAAGAAACGTATACCAACAAAGCAAAACTTGCAGCATGGCTCTCAGGAAAACCATAACTTCCAAAACCTTCCAGTTGTTTAAAAACACGTTGCGCATATTCCAGTTTGTAACCTCTTTCGAGCATGCCTTCCGTAAGCTTTTTTTCAAATTTTGTTATCAGTCCTTTTGCTTTAAAGGTTGCCATACTTCTGCGCAATTCATCTGCTTCTGCTGCAGTAAATCCTGCGGCTACAATGGCAATTTTCATGGCTTGTTCCTGAAACAACGGCACACCTAATGTGCGCCCAAGTATTTCTCTTAATTCCGGTGATGGATATT
>Ga0105047_10005404_pt1 | contig 21955 bp, 18 predicted proteins | sample MAT04_FD_78384 | JGI IMG/M metagenome (GOLD analysis project Ga0105047, IMG submission 78384) | Freshwater microbial communities from Lake Fryxell liftoff mats and glacier meltwater in Antarctica - MAT-04 (megahit assembly) | ecosystem: Environmental > Aquatic > Freshwater > Ice > Liftoff... | reverse complement strand
GGTAGACCGCCGTCCCTCCGACGCGGGTGATCGACAAGCGCCCGCTCTCCAGCGGTTGGCGCAGCGCGTCAAGCACCCGGACCCCGAACTCCGGTGCTTCGTCGAGGGAAGGCGCCCCCGTGCGGAGGATGGCCCTGTTAGCCGGTGAGTCGGGGGTGAGCCCGCACCGGGGTTGGGAAGGCGTGTGAGAGCCGCCGGTCTGCCGGCAACTCCCGCACGAGCTTAACCATGTTCCGCCGCGGACAGGGCGAGCAGCGCCACGGCGAAGCCTGCGACATCCGCGGACTGCTGCACCAGCCGGCGGACCCGCTCCCGCTCGCGCTCCACCAGCGGAAGGAGGCGATCGTGCAGAGCCTGGCCGCGCGGCGCCAACAGGACGAGCACCCGCCGTCGGTCGCTGTCGTCCGTCCGTCGGTGGACGAGGTTGGCGGCGACCATTCGGTCAACGCGCTTGGTGAGGGTGGGCGGGGGCACCCCGGCCGCCTCGGCGAGCTCGGCCATCGAGCGTCCGCCGTAGCGAAGCAGTGCCAGGAGGCGCCAGTCGTCGAGCGAAGCCCCTTCCTCTGCCAGCGCTGCTCCCAGTCGTTCGGCGACCGTGCGCTTGGCCCGCCACAGAAGCTCCACGAGGTCGACGTTCTCGGGCGGGACGCCGACCTCTGCCGCGGAGCTTCGGCTCGACCGGACACGGCTGACCATTGCGGCCTCTTCCATGATGGGGTAGGCAGGTCACGGTAGCGTGGCCCCTGGCGGCGAGCACCTTCGAGAACGGAAGTGATCCGGCCGCGCCCGTCGGCCCCACGAGCCCGACAGTCCCCGCGAGGATGCGATGCTCAGCTCGGTCGCCCCGTCTGACGCCGGCCACCGGCGTGATCCTGACACGCTGGCAGTGGCCTTGGTCATCCCGCTGCACGGCCCTGCAGGCATCATCGGCCCGTCGGCCGAGCTCTGCGCCCAGCTGGCCGTGGAGGAGCTGAATGCGACGACGGGCGCCGCCGGCCGTGAGCTCCAGGTGGTCGTGGTCGACGGCGGCTCGAGCCCTGACCAGGTCGCGGACGAGGTGGAGGGCCTAGTCGCACGCGAGGAAGTGGACGCGGTGGTCGGCTGGCACATTTCCGCCGTTCGTCAGACTCTTGCGCCGCGGTTGAGCGGTCGGGTGCCGTACATCTACGACGCTCTCTATGAGGGAGGGGAGCGCACGCCGGGGGTCTTCCTCACCGGAGAGACACCCGACCGGCAGCTGCGACCGGCCATCCGTTGGCTGACGCAGGGCCTCGGAGTGCGGAGCTGGGCGATCGTGGGTAACGACTACGTCTGGCCGCGCCGGTCGGCGGAACGCGCCCAATCCTACCTGGCGGAGTGCGGCGCCCGGCTGTGCGACCAGGTGTTCGTGCCGCTCGACACCAAGGACTTCACCCCGGCGCTGCGCCGGGTGGAGCGCAGCGGCTGCGACGCCGTCCTCATGCTGCTGGTCGGCTCCGACGCCGTCGCCTTCAACCGCCAGTTCGCCGCTCGCGGCCTCTCCGACGGCTGCGTGCGGCTCAGCCCGCTGATGGACGAGAACATGCTGCTGGGATCCGGGATCGGCGCGACGGCGGGTCTCTACTCCGCGGCGGGCTTCTTCGAGACCCTGGTTACGGAGAGCAGCCTCGACTTCAGCGGCCGCTTCGCTCGGCGCTTCGGCCCGCAGGCGCCGGTCCTCAACAGCCTCGGCGAGTCCTGCTACGAGGGCATCCGGCTGCTTGCCGAGCTCGTGGCCAGGGCGAACAGCGCCGAGGTCCCCGCGGTGTGCGCTGCTGCTGAGCAGCTGCGGTACGACGGCCCGAGGGGCGAGGTCGTGATGGTCGGCAATCACGTGCGTCAGCAGATCTACCTGGCCCGCGCGTCCGGACTGGAGTTCGAAGTCCTCGCCGAGTTCTGAGACTGGGGCTTGACAGTCCTTTCATTCGCAATAGTGTCAAGCGACAGCATTTTCCCCGCCGCGACCCGTGGGGACGGGGGACGGCCTGACGCACGGTGTCCGAGCGGGACCGGGGTCGGCGTGGAGTCGGAGGATCGAGATGGGCGCCCTGGGACTGTTGTTCGTCGGAGCGGTGCTCTTCGTCAACGGGCTGGCCCTGCTCGGTCGGGTCGACGCCCGCGCGGCGGCGCCGATCAACCTGTTCGTCGGCACGCTGCTGGTGGTGGTGGTCCTGTCGCTGGCGCTGCCCGCGGGGGACGACCTCACCCCGGTCTTCACCGCCGCCGGCTTCCTGCTGTTTGGGTTCGTGTACCTCTACGTCGGGATCGGCAACCTGACCGGCCACGCCGCCACTGGGGTCGGCTGGTACTGCGCCTGGGCCGCCGGCATCGCGCTCGCCATCGCCCTGGTCACCTTCTTCCGGGACGGCGACGTCAAGCTCGGCACCCTGTGGCTGTTGTGGGCCCTGCTGTTCACGATGTTCTTCCTCGTCCTCGGGCTCGGCCTGAGCCGGCTGACCGTGGTGACGGGCTGGGTGACCGTCGTGGAGGCGATCATCACGGCGACAATCCCCGGCCTGCTCCTCCTGACCGGCGGCTGGGACGACGTGCCGGACCTGCTGGCCGTCGGCGTGGCCGTCGTCGCCGCCGCGCTGTTCGCCGTGATCGGCGCCCGCACCTCCTCCGGCCCTGCGGAGTCCGCCGCGCGACCCTGAACCCTCGCTGAACCCCGGCCGCGAACCCGCGGCGGAGGACCGCTCCGACTTCCGGAGGACGGAATGCCACGTGGCACGCACGAGACCTACCACCTCGGCGACCTGGTGCTGCAGGGCGGCGCGACGCTGCGGGACGCGACGCTGGCCTACGCGACGTACGGCACCCTCGCCCCGGACCGGCGCAACGCCATCGTGTACCCGACCTGGTACTCCGGACGCCACTGGGAGAACGAGTGGCTCATCGGTCCCGGCATGGCGCTCGACCCCGACCGCTGGTTCATCATTGTCCCCAACATGCTCGGCAACGGGCTGTCCTCGTCGCCGAGCAACACACCGCCGCCGTACGACCGGGCGCGTTTCCCGCACGTCACAGTCCTGGACAACGTGACGGCCCAGCACCGCCTCGTGACCGAGCACTTCGGCATCGAGCAGCTGGCCTGCGTGACGGGCTGGTCCATGGGCGCCGGGCAGACCTTCCAGTGGGCCGTCAGCCACCCAGAGATGGTCCCCAAGATCCTGCCCTTCTGCGGCTCGGCCCGGACCAGCGAGCACAACAAGGTGTTCCTGGACGGCGTTCGAGCCGCCCTCACCGCCGGCTCTGGCTTCCGCGGCGGATGGTACGAGTCCCAGCCCACCGCCGGGCTGCGGGCCGCCGCCCGCGTCTACGCAGGCTGGGGCTTCTCGCAGGCCTTCTACTGGGAGCGCCTCTACCGGCAGCTGGGCTACAGCTCGCTCGAGGACTTCCTCGTCGGCTTCTGGGAGGGCTTCTTCCTTGACGAGCGGGACGCCAACAACCTGCTGAGCATGCTCTGGACCTGGGAGCACGGCGACGTCGGGGCGACGCCCGGCTTCGACGGTGACCTGGAGCGTGCGCTCGGGTCCATCACGGCCAGGGCCATCGTTATGCCGGCGGAGAAGGACCTCTACTTCCCCCCGGAAGACGAGGCGTACGAGGTCAGCCACATGCCCAACGCCGAGCTTCGCGTCATCCCCGGCGTCTGGGGCCACTTCGCAGGCGGCGGCGCCAACCCGGTGGACACCACCTTCATCGACCGCGCGCTGGCCGAGCTGCTGGCCGAGTAAGGGCGCCGATCCGGAACGAGAGAACCACGCCGAACACCGAGAGAAGGAGTTCCACATGCCCGAAGTCATCTTCGAGATCAACCGCGACCTGAACGTGTCCATGCGTGACCAGGAGGTGCCGGGCCACAACCGGTGGCACCCGGACATCCCGCCTGCGGCGACGCTGCGGACCGGGTCGACGTACCGGATCGAGTGCAAGGACTGGACCGACAACCAGGTCCGCAACGACGACAGCGCCGACGACATCCGGGACATGAACATCGACCCGTGCCACATGCTCAGCGGACCGTTCGCGTTCGAGGGCGTCGGGCCCGGCGACCTGCTGGTCGTCGACATCGTCGGGATCGGGCCTTTCCAGGAGCAGTCCTGGGGCTACACCGGCGTATTCGCCAAGGAGAACGGCGGCGGCTTCCTCACCGACTACTCACCCGGGGCGTCCAAGGCGATCTGGGACTTCGACGGAATCTGGACCAGCTCCCGCCACGTCCCGGGCGTCCGCTTCATCGGCAACTCCCACCCCGGGCTGTTCGGCTGCGCCCCCTCCGCAGACCTGCTGGCCGAGTGGAACCGGCGCGAACAGGCGCTGATCGACCAGAACCCGGACCGCGTCACGGGCGACCAGCCGGCCAACGACGGCGACGTGCCGGGAACCCCCCAGGTGCCCGGGCTCGCCCTCCCGCCGCTGTCCAAGGACGCCCTGCTCGGGACGCTGTCCGGCGGCGCGTTCGAGCGGGCCGCGGCCGAGGCGTGCCGCACCATCCCGCCGCGCGAGCACGGCGGGAACGTCGACATCAAGGACCTCGGGATCGGCAGCCGGGTGTACATGCCGGTGTACGTCCCGGGCGGGCTGTTCTCCATCGGCGACCTGCACTTCGCCCAGGGCGACGGCGAGATCACCTTCTGCGGCGCGATCGAGATGCCAGGGTTCATCGACCTGCACTTCGACGTCATCAAGGACGGCATGAGCAAGTACCCGTCGACGATGCCGTTCTTCAAGCCCGGCCGCGTGGGCCCGAACTACTCGGAGTTCCTCACCTTCGAGGGCATCAGCGTCGAGAACGGGCGTAACTACTACATGAACGCCACCGTCGCCTACCGCCAGGCGTGCCTCAACGCCATCAACTTCCTCATGCCGGCGATGGGCTGGAGCTTCGAGCAGGCCTACCTGTTCCTCGGCGCGGCGCCTATCGAGGGCCGTCTCGGGGGCGTCGTGGACATCCCCAACTGCGCAGTGTCGCTGAGCATCCCGCTGTCGATCTTCGATCGCAACATCCTGCCCCCCGAGGCCGGCGGCCGCGACCTCGTCGCCGAGTAGGCGGACGCGGGTGCCGTCCTGACCCGGCGGCACCCGTCCCGACCCTTCGCCACCCTGGAGCCTGCCGTGCCCCTGTACGAGTACCGCTGCGACGACTGCGGGCCCTTCGACCTGCGCCGCGCTTTCGAGCATGCGGTCCAGCCCGCGTCGTGCCCGGCATGCTCGTCGCCCGCCCGCCGCGTCTACACCTCGCCCGGGACGCGGAGCCGCAGCGGCCCGTTCGCCGGAGCGAGCACTGCCGACCGCGCGCTGCTGGACCGGGCGCGCAGCGGCGCGCCCACAGTCACGACCTCGACGTCCGGGCGGCGCCTGCCGACCCGGCCGCACCGGCACTGACCCCGGCACGACTCCCCCGACGCGACGACACCCGCAGGAGCGCCCGTGGCGACCTACCAATACCGGTGCGACGAGCACGGGCTCGTGGAGACGACGCGACCGATCGGGACGGCGCCCGAGCACCTGGGCTGCCCGACCTGCGGCGGCCCGGCCCGCCGGGCGTACTCGGTCCCGCGGCTGTCGCTGGCCGACCGCCGCGCCGTCGCCCTGCTCGACAGGACCGAGCGCACCCGCGAGACGCCGGACGTCGTGCGCTCGCTGCCGGCCCGGGCGTCCGCCCGCCCGCAGGTGCGCGCCTCGCCCGCGCAACGGCGCCTGCCCCGCCCCTGAGCACGGCACCGCCCCTGCCAACGAGACCGACGTTCCCCAGGAGGAACCATGCCTGAGCTGCTCTACCCACTCGACTCCAGCAAGCCCTTCACGCAGCAGAAGTACACGGGCCACAACCGCTGGCACCCCGACATCCCGCCCAACGTCACGGTTCGACCCGACACCACCTTCCGGGTGCACTGCCGGGAGTGGTTCGACGGAGCGATCCACAACGACGACTCCGCCGAGGACGTCCGGGACGCTCCGCTGAACAACGTGCACGTCCTCAGCGGTCCCTTCGCCATCGAGGGCGCCCAGCCCGGGGACCTGCTGGTCGTCGACATCGTCGACGTCGGGCCCATCCCCCAGGAGGACTCCGGGCCGTTGGCCGGGCAGGGCTGGGGCTACACAGGCATCTTCGCCACCCAGAACGGCGGCGGCTTCCTCACCGAGCAGTTCCCCGACGCCTACAAGGTCATCTGGGACTTCCGCGGGCAGCAGGCCACCTCCCGGCACGTCCCGGGGGTGTCCTTCACCGGCATCGTCCACCCCGGCCTCATGGGCACCGCGCCCTCGGCCGAACTGCTGTCGCGGTGGAACGCCCGGGAGGGCGCCCTCATCGCCCAGGACCCGGACCGGGTGCCGCCGCTGGCTCTCCCGCCGCAGCCGGACGCGGCCATCCTCGGCACGCTCGAGGGCGAGGCCTTCGGGCGCGCCGCGCGCGAGGCCGCACGGACGGCGCCGCCGCGGGAGAACGGCGGCAACCAGGACATCAAGAACTTCACCAAGGGGACGCGCGTCTTCTACCCCGTCTTCGTCGACGGCGCCAACCTGTCCATGGGCGACCTGCACTTCTCCCAGGGCGACGGCGAGATCACCTTCTGCGGGGCCATCGAGATGGGCGGCTTCATCGACCTGCACGTCGACCTGATCAAGGGCGGCATGCAGACCTACGGCGTCTTCGAGAACGCCATCTTCATGACCGGCAACACCGACCCGCAGTACAGCCAGTGGCTGGCCTTCTCGGGCACCTCGGTCACCCTCGACGGGGAGCAGCGCTACCTGGACTCGCACCTGTCCTACCAGCGGGCGTGCCTGCACGAGATCGACTACCTCACGACCTTCGGCTACTCCCCCGAGCAGGCGTACATGATCCTCGGGGCCGCGCCGATCGAGGGCCGGCTGTCCGGCGTCGTCGACATCCCGAACTCCTGCTCGACGGTCTACATCCCCACCGCGATCTTCAACTTCGACGTGCGCCCGTCCGCGAGCGGCCCGACCCGCATCGACCCCGGCATGGGCGTGCCCCGAGCGAGCTTCTGACGCGTGGCGCTGCCGCCGCTCGCCGCGGCGGCGGTGATCAACGCGGCCGCAGGCACGCTCTTCAGCTGGAGCGTGCTCCTGCCCGCACTTGCGACCGACTTCTCGGCCGGCAGCCGGCTTGTGGCCAGTACCTTCTCCACCGCAATCGCCGCCTTCGCGCTCGCTGTGGTCGCTGCCGGCCGCGCCGTCGACCGCTACGGCCCCCGGCGCACGTCAGCGGCGGCCGGTGTCCTGTCCGGTGCCGGCCTGACGGTGACCGCGCTGGCGCAGCACCTCGTCGTGCTGCACGTCGGGTACGGCCTGCTCTTCGGCGCCGGCAGCGGCCTGGCGTACTCGAGCGTCGTGACGTGGACCAGCACCCGCACCGGCTCGTCGTCGGGCTCGGCGACGTCGGTCGGCGTGGTCGTCGCCGCGTACGCCGCCGGGCCGATCGTCGCCGGGCCGGTCGCCGGGCTGGGCACGTCCGCGTGGGGGTGGCGCCCGACAGTCCTGGTGGGCGCCGCCACGGTCACCACGGTGACCGTGCTGGCGAGCCGGCTGCTGCCCGACGGGGTGGCCGCGCGCCGTGCGCCCGGGGAGCCGACCAGGGACAGTGACCGACCGGCACTGACCGCGCTGTGGCTGCTGTTCCTGGCCGGGACCATGCCGGGCCTGTTCGCCTTCACCTACGCCGCCAGCCTGGCCACCGATCGGGGGCTGCCGCCGCACCTCGGCGGGCTGGCCGTCGCCGCGATGGGGTCCGGCAACCTCGTCGGCCGCCTGCTCGCAGGCGCGCTGGCCGACCGCGTCGGCCTGCGGTGGGCGCTGCGGGCCGATCTGGCTCTACTCGGCATCGCGCTCGCGGCCCTCGCCTGGCTGCCCGGGCGGGCGGCGGTGCTGCTCGCGCTGCCGGCGGTCGCCGTGCAGTACGGCGCGCTGTCTAGCCTCTTGCCCACCGCTGTCCGACGGGTCTGCGAGCCCTCACACTTCGGCAACGCCTACGGGCTGGTCTTCTCCTCGTGGGGGCTCGCGGGGGTGCTCGCCCCAGCACTGCGGGACCCGGGGACGTCCGCCGCCGCACTGAACTCCTGGCTGCCGCTGGCGGCCGCGGTGCTCGTGGGGCTGGTGGCGTACGAGCGCCGCCTCGCACCGCGTTGGGGCTGACGGTCGCCGCTGACCTCACCCGGCGGCCAGCGCGCCGCACGGCGACCGTGGGTGCGCAGGACCTGAGGGTCCTCGCGGGGGTCGTGCGTACGTCACCAGGTCGGCGTTGGCCCCCGCCTGCACCGCCGGCAGCCCGAGGTGGTCGCGGGCAGCGGTCGAGCCCGCGGCCAGGGCGTCCACGGGCGTCATGCTGTGTTCGAAAAGCAGCGCGGGCAAGGCCGCCTGGAACATTGGGCAGGCTGCAAGGGCTGCTCGGGCCCATACCAAGACGTGCAGCGTACAGAGGCCTACACCGGGTGCTCCACCCACGTGTAGGCACCCTGACATACCCGCCGCACGCGCCACGACGCGGGCGTAACGGCGGGCCTTGCATTAGGTAACGCGACCTTGTCGAGGGAAGGCACCCCGGTGCAGCCCGGCTACAGGCCTCGGCTCAGCACGAGCTAAGGGCGTACGTAACGACGCACATGACCGGCGAGGTGAGCGTTATCCGGCATGAGCGAAAGTCCGCCGGCCACGGCTCGCCGGTCCGCCGTGCCTGCAACGGGGCGGGTGCGATCACCTGCGCCTGCCCCGGACCGTGGCCAGAACGGCGCTTCTGGACGGCCGGCGCCGCACGTCAGCGGCACGAGCGCTTTCGGCGACCCCCGCTGAAGCGCCCAGAGCCGGTCTTGTGGCCGAATGGAACGAAGGCGGGCGAGCGGGCCTGTTGAGGCCGACGGGCTCGTACCCTCCGGGTATGACTGCAGCGGTGCCGCCTCCGCTGCCGCGGTTCTGGTGCCCGTCGAGCGAGGGCTACGCGTTGGAAGGGTCGGGCTATCTGGCGGACCCTGGCGCTGTCGCGTGGGCGACTAGCCGCGCGACCGTGGTCCCGACCGAAGCGCTGGCCGCAAGCCGCGCCTTGGTCCTGCTTGGCGAACCTGGCATCGGCAAGACGACGGTCATGCGGACCCACCGGCGCCTGCTCAGCGGCGCCGGGCGCGTACCGGACGTCGTCGCGCCGGAGCTGGACGCGTTCGGATCGGAGGAGCGGCTGATTCGGGACGTGTTCGGTTCCCCGCGCGTCCGGAGCTGGCTCGCAGGCGACGCGGAGCTCTGCCTGCTCCTCGACGGAGTAGACGAGATCGCGGCGCGGCTGCCGTCGTTCGCTGCGCTCGCTGCGGAGTACCTGCGGTCTTGGCCGGCGGAAAGGCTGCTCCTGAGGCTGTCTTGCCGCACCGCGGATTGGCCGCCGAGGCTCGACGCCGCCGTGCGCGGGCTGTTCGGCAACGACGCGGCCGTGGTGGAGCTGCTGCCGTTGCGCCGGGACGACGTCCGGTCGCTGGTCGGGGATGTGGTCGACGGCGAGGCGTTCCTGTCGGAGGTGGACCGGCGGGGGGTGGCTCCGTTCGCGGCACGCCCACTCACGGCGCGGATGCTCGCCAAGGAGTTCGCCCGGTCCGGCAGCCTTCCGGACCGAGCCGCGGACATCTACCGGACCGCTCTCCTCGCGCTTTGCGACGACGATCACGACAGGGCCGGCCAAGGGTTCGCCGGGTCGCCGTCCGACCGCCTCGCGGCGGCGCGGCGCATCGCCGCGGTGACTGTGTTCGGCAGCCGCCCGACGGTGTGGCCCGGGAGCCTGGTCGACCGCGAGCCCCAGGACGCGTCCGTCGACGACTGCTGCGGCGACGCCGAGCCGTCGAATGGCAGCAGGGTCGCGGTGACCGGGCCGCTTGTGCGGGCGGCCCTGGGCACGGCCCTGTTCACCGGCCGGGGCGGTGGCCGGCTGGGCTGGGCCCACGCGACGTTCGCCGACTACCTCAGCGCGCAGTGGCTGCTCGCGAACGAGTTGACTCGGCCGCAGCTGCGGTCGCTGCTGCTCGCCGACGACGGCCGTCTCTACCCGCAGGTCCGCGGAACCGCCGTATGGGCGGTCGCGAGCGACCCGGCAGGCACCGGCTGGCTGGTGCAGTGCGACCCGGAGGCGTTCGCCGGATCGCTGGACCTTCCTGACGCGGGACTGCGCGCCGAGGTCGTCGGGGGCCTCCTGAATCTCGCGGCAGCGGGTGCGTTGCGCCGGGACTGGCGGACCGGCTACGGCAACCTGGCGCACCCGGGGCTCGCGGGCCAGGTCCGGCGTGCGCTGGCCAGCGACTCCCCGGACGTCCGCCGGCTCGCGGTCGACCTCGCGTCGCACTGCTCGTTGGTGCCTGTCCGCGCAGAGCTGGTCACGATCGCGCTCGACCCCGGCCACCTGCCCGAGCACGAACGCAGCTCCGCGGCGCTCGCCGTGCTGCACATGCGCGAAGTGGAGCCCGTCGGCGACGGCGACCTGCTGCCGCTCGTGCACGACCCCGCTGTTCGGGGTGACGACCCCGCCGACGAGCTGCTCGGCGCGGCGCTGCTCGCCTCCTGGCCGCATGCCCTGAGCACCGCCGAAGCCCTCCGGCACGTCCGGCCGCCCCAGCGACGCAACTTCTTCGGCAGCTACGCCCTCTTCATCGGCCGTCTCGCGCAGGCGCTCACTGCCGACGACCTCCCGGCCGCTCTCGACTGGCTGCAGCGGACCGGCGACGCCGCCGCCGAGCACCACCTCGCGCCGCTCACCAACGCGGCCCTGCGGTTGTCGTTCGACCGCCTCGACGACCCGCCGACGCTCCTCTCCGTAGCCCGCTACGCCCGCGAGCGAGTCAGCGCCTACCAGCCGCTGCTCGCGGACGACGTGCGCGGCGACGGCCATGCCATCCCCGACGCCGCGCGCCGGCGCCTGGCCCTGACCATCCTTGAAGACGCCGCCGACGACGTCGCCCTCGCGGTGACGTCACCCGGCAACGGACCCGCGCTGCTCAACGATGACGACTTCCTCTGGCTAGTCGCCCAGTACGCCGGCGCCGACTTGGCGACGCGGACCGCGCTCGCCCGCGTCGCCGGTTGGCTGTTCCGCGCCGACTCGCGCGACCACATCGACGCCGTCCTGGACCTGCCGACCGACCACCCCCTCCGCCGGGACGTCATCGGCGCGTGGACCGAGCCGGTGCGGCTGGACTCGCCCCAGGCCGTCGCAGGGCGCGAGCAGTGGGCATCGATCCGGAAGCGCCGCGAGCGCCGCCGCCCGGCCGCGGACATGCCGCCCGTCGACGACTGGATCGCCGCGCACCTCGACGCGGTCGAGGCGGGCGACACCGCGAGGTTCTGGCAGGCCGCTCGGCTCGTCACCGTGCCCCCGGGGACTGGCCGGTACCGGAACGAGCACCAGCCGGACCTGACCGCGCACCCCCGCTGGCCGTCGATGCCGGCGTCCGTCCGGGAGAGGTTCCTCCAGGCCGCCGTCCGGTATGTCCGAGACGGCGAGTGCGATCCGGACCGCTGGCTCGGTCAGGACCTCCGATACTTCCCCGCCGAGGCCGGCTACCGGGCGCTCGTGCTGTTTCTGCGGCTCGCTCCAGAGGAGCTGCCCCTGGTGCCGCAGGACGCCTGGGAGCGCTGGGCCCCGATCGTCGTGAGCTGGACATGCACCACGAACGGCGCCTCCTGCGAGGACAAGGAGATCCTGCTCCGGCACGCCCTCCCCCACGCCGGGCCGCAGCTGCGGGACGCCCTCCGGTCCGTCGTCGGCGCGTCCGTGCGCAACGGAACCCACGTGTTCGCGAGGGACGAGACCGCGCTGCTGTGGACGACTCCGTCGCCGACTGGGTCGTCGCCGCGCTCGCCGACGATCCGCCCGACCCGGCCCGCGGCGACTTGATCGACCTGCTCGCCGCGCACGACGTCCACCGGGCCCGGCCCGTCCTCCACCGCTGGCTCGACCCAACAGCCATCGACGCGGATCCGGATCGGGCGGCCGCGGCCGTCCGGACGCTGCTGTCGCGCGACGCCCAGGGCAGCTGGCCGCTGGTCCGGCAGCGGCTCGACGAGCTCCCCGAGTTCGGCGCCGAGGCGCTGATGGCTTCCGCCGACACCGTGACGAGGCGGATGCCGGACCTCGACGAGCAGTCGCTCGCCGAGCTGTACCGCATGCTCGCCGAAAGGTTTCCGCCCGCAACGGACCCGCAGTACGACGACGCGCACTGGGTCGGCCCGCGCGAGGCCGCCGGCCGTTGGCGAGACGCCGTCCTCGAAGCGCTCCAGAACGCCGGGACAGAAGCCGCCGTGCAGGCGCTCCGAGGGCTCGAGCAGAGCTCCCCCCAACGGCGGCGGCTCCGCCTCGTCGTCGCCGAGGCCGAGGACAGGGCCCGCACCGCCCAGTGGTCACCCACCCCACCCGACCATCTGCGCCGGCTCGCGCGGGACAACGAGGCCCGGCTCGTCGACTCGCCCGCCGAGCTTCTCGCCCTCGTCGTCGACGCGCTCGGAGACATCCAGCGCCGACTGCAGGGGCAGACACCGGACGCGCACCTGCTGTGGGACACGGCCACCCGCCGGCCCAAGCGCGAGAACGAGATCTCGGCCTACCTCGCCAACCAGCTGCGGGACCGGATCGGCGGGCGGGCGGTCGCCATCAACCGCGAGGTCGAGGTCAGGGCCACGAGCCCGACGGGGATCGGCGAGCGTGTCGACCTGCTCATCTCAGCGGCAGCGGCCCCGAGCGCCCGCGAGGACTCGCCGCCGCCGGTCAGCGTCGTCGCAGAGGTCAAAGCCGCCTGGAACCGCGACATCGTCCAAGCCGTCCGGACGCAGCTCGTCGACAGGTACATGGCAGACCTCGGGACACGGCACGGGGTCTACGTCGTGGCGTGGTTCGACGTCGCCTGGTGGAGCACCGACGACTCCGCCCGCGCGCGCGCCGCCCGCTGGCCGTCACGCGCCGCCCTCCACGAGCGGCTGGACGAGGCCGCCGCCGCGGTCCGCGCCCACGGCGCCGAGGTCGCCTGCGTGGTTCTCGACTGCTCTTACGACCGTCCACGCCCCTGACCTTGCGGGCACCTCGGCAAGGCTTGTGCCACGCGGACCGGCCAGCGGCACCGTGAGGTCGCCGATTGCGTTAGCGCAGCGGGACCGTCGACGCCTTGATCGTCACGCCCGTAAGGTTCAGGCTGCGCAGGAACGCCCTCATCGTGTTCTCGTGCTCACGTCGAAGCAGCGGCCCGAGCCGTACCGACTTGATCGGCAGGTTCGTCACAACGGGCACGCCCTTCGCAGCCGGGCGCAGCACGGTCCGCCGGGGCCCGCCCGGGGCTGTCGCGAGGGTCGCATAGCCGACGATCCCGTTGGCGGCGGGCCGGTAGCGGATGTGTTCGTCGCCCCAGACAAGGGTCGCCACGACGCGGACCTCGTTCTCACCCGCGAATCCCGAGCCCTTGATCAGGTGCGCGATCGTCGCGAGTGCTTCGTAGGCGTCGTCCTGGAGCGCGTCGTAAGCGGCGTCGCGGGCGTCCTGCGGCATCCCGGACGTGCTTGCGATTGAGGCGTCCTCGGCGGTCGCTGCAGCGATGAGATCTTGGAGTGCTGTCTCCACCTCGGCCTCCTGGTACAGCACCTTGTGCCATGGGCTGACCGCGGCGATGTTCCTAGCCAGGCTCCCGATCCGTGTTCCCTTCGTCGGCGATGGGTCCGGGACTTCGGACACGGCGGCGAGTGCAACGGACGCGTCGAGCTCGATCGCATAGCCGCGGCCCTGGTCGGCGTACAACCGCCACTGGTTCGCGTCGTCGCCGTCGGTGGATGCGCCGAGTACGAACACCTCATGCTCGCGCTTGGGCGGGTCGGCGGCGAATCGCTTGAGCATGTCGACGACGGGGGAGGATGGCGCAGCCGCGAGGACCTTCTGAATCGGGTGCGGCTCTTCTGGAGTGACGATCACGCCGCTTGCGGGATGCGGTTGTCGGCGTAGCGCGACTGGTGAACGCGCTGCTGCGTCCAGCGTCGATCGAGCCCGTCGGCCGCGGTGGCCGACCGGACAGCTGCGCGGAGCCTGTGCAGAAGCGTGTCGCCGGTGATCCACACGTGCCCAGAGGCCGAGACGTAGTCGAGGACGCCGAAGGCCCGCGGCGTCCGGTCGTGCAGGAGGGCGTCGAAGACCGTGGAGACGAGGGACGTCTTGCCCACACCGCCGTCACCGGTAAGCACGACGACGCGGTCCTCGTGGGCGAGAAGTCGCGTCCGCAGCTCCTCCGCATCGCCGTGGTCGAGTGGATCGTCGACAGCGAGCACCAGGGGAGGACGGTTCCGGAATGTCGGGGCCGGAGTCTCGATCCGGGGGTCGGCGAGCTTGACGACCAGGTCGGCGAAGACATCGTCCGGTGTCCTGACCGTGCCCACCGTGATGCTCGACCTTTGTGCTCGGTCGCGGAAGTCTCGCTGGCGTTCGGCGTCCTGGCAGGTCTGGTCGTCAAGCCCCGGGACGGCGACGTCATCGTCCAGCCGGTACGTGAAGCGGACCAGATCGTTGCTGCACGCGGCCTCGAACTCCATCTCGGTGTAGGACGTGCTGCCGTCCGGCAGGAGCGAGCCGTACCCGTGGCCGAGAATCCCGACCCAGACCTGGCAATCTGCGATCTCCGTCAGGCACGTGTCGGCGGGTGGGACTGCGTGGCTGTCGAACAGCGTCATGTGGACGCCGGCGTGACGACGTGCCCCGATGGCGCGACGCGCTGCGCCGACCCAGGTCATCCCCGGTCCGACGGCCCGATCGAGGTCCGTCGTATAGCTGACGAACACCCGTACCGCCTTGGCCACGTCGTCACGGTACCGACGTCGGAGGTAGATGTCTGTCGGCGGACGCTGTCGAGGCACGTCAGGTCGTCGTGCTTTCTCCTCCGGGGCTGCGCTCGTCAGCGCCGGCCTGAGAGCGCGTGTCGGGCGTCGAGCTCCTGCACCGCTTGCTCCACCGGACGAAGGACTCGCACGATGAAGTGCCGGACGAGGTCGGCGGCGTCGGCGTACCGCGAGATGCTAAGCACCCAGTCGTACTTCCGGGAGTCGCTGAACATCGCGTACGGCTGGTGTTCGCGCTGCAGGAGCGGCAGGAGCGGGACGGCGAGGTGCGGGACGATCGCCTCCAGCTCCTTCGGCAGGCTGGCCGGGTCGGTCAGGTCCGCGACGATGAAGCGTGACGAGTCCGCCAAGGTCACGACGGTCTCGGTGAAGTCGCGGCTGGCCGGCCGCTCGAAGTCGGAGAGCACGGGGACGAAGCCGCTGCGCCGCTGCGCCGCTGCGGTGTCCAGGACCGCCTTGCGCTCACCGGTGAAGCGCTCGAGGACGAGCACGACCTTGGTCGTCAAGGTGTCGACGACGTCTCGGATGTGGCGGTTGGCGATGATCAGGTGCAGGGACTGGGCGACCTTGAAGTCGTTGACGGACACGTCGGGTTCCGACGGTCGGGTGATGATCAGGTGCTCCTGGACAGCGCCGGTCAGGTCGACGTCCCAGACGGACGCGCCGTAGACCAGAGCGCGGGACAGGTCGGCTCGGACGAGGCTGCCGCCGACGAAGGTCGAGTAGGCCAGATCAGCGCCGCGCAGCGTGGTCCGGCGTGCTTTCACCTCGTTCAGGTTCGCCTGTCGGAGGACGGCGCGGCTCAGGTCTGCGCCGGAGATGTCCGTCCAGCGCATTGTCGCCGCGGTGAGGTCGACCTCTCGCATGCGCGCGTTCCGCAGCGTCGCGTTCGTGAGTACGCAGCCGTCGAGGAAAGCGCCCGACAGGTCGGCGTTGCGGAAGTTCACCTTGCTCAGGTCAGCCCCGCTGAGTCCCTCCCGCGCGGTCGGCGCGCGCCCTTGCGCCACCTGGTTCAAGATGCCGGCCACGAGCGTCCGCACGTCCCCGTCGAAGTCGTCCTCCGCGAGGTCAAGGGACAGGTCCGGTACGACATCGGGTGCCTGCGGCGCCAGCGGTTCCACTCGCGCACGCCTTGCGACAGCACCTGTTCGTGCTCCGGGTCGCTCATTTCCGCTGGCTGCGCCGGTAGCTGCTCATCCGAAGCCAGCCAGGTGCGTCTCGACGTCGACCTGTGACGCGACCGAGCGCCCGACGGCTTGCAGCGCAGGGATGGAGCGCACGGCGTCGAGCTTGCGCAGCTGGCGCGCGTCGCGTCCGCCGATCTGCAGGGTGGCAAGGAACTCGTCCGACAGGTCGGCGTCGTAGCGGGCGTACGTGAACAGGCTGCGCCCGCCTGGCGCGACGCCGCCGAGCCGGGCGCCGAACTCCCGGTCGAGCTCGTGACCGGCACGGGTCCTGCCCAGGGACCGGCACACGAGGTCCTGTCCGACGGACGCTCCTCGCATGAACACCCCCGGCAGGTTCGACGCGTTGAAGCGCAGGTCGACCTGGCTCGGCCGGAGCCCCGGGTGGACGGCTGCCGCCGATCCTGTGCCCACGGACACCAGGAGGAGGTCCTGCTCTCCCGCCGGCCAGCACAGTCCGTACTCAGGCAGCGTGGCTATAAGGGACAGCAGGAGGGCCGGATTGTTGAAGGGCGTCATCCCTCCGTCCTGGAAGACGAAGTCGCGCGACCCGACGCGCATCCGCTGGGGTGGGAAGTAGACCGGAGCGGCGGTGCTGCCGCGGACGAGCGCGCTCAGCCGGAGGTCGAGGTTCCGATCGACGGCGGCGTTGAGGTAGCGGTCGGCCCGGTTGTACTTCGCCCGGGTGCAGTTGCTCAACGGCCATGGTGAGTCCGTGACGGTGTTGTGCAGGACCACGAGCAGCAAGGACCGGAAGCGCGGGTCGCCGAGCGTGGTACCGGCGCCGAAGAAGTCCTCCAGCTCTTGCGTGAGCGGCCCGTCCCGGTACGTGGAGCGCAGCCGCATCGGCAGCAGCCGCTTGCGGAAGACCTTCCGGGCGAGCGTCACAAAGCGCTCGCGGATGTGTTCGACGGGCGCGCCCAGCGCGAGCGCCGCGGCGATGATGGCGCCCGTGCTGGTGCCGCCCACGTAGTCGAAGAAGTCGCTCAGGACGAGGTCCGGCCGGCCGCTGCGCATGCGCAGCTGTTGCTCGAGTGCACTCAGGACCTCCAGGGTCAGCACGCCGCGGATGCCGCCGCCGTCGAGGGCCAACAGGCTCTTAGGCCCGGGGCTGTCCTGGCGGTCCTCGTAGCGGCGGGGCGTGGGGTCGATCACCCGTACCCGCGGGTCGGGGCGAGTGCAGCCGAGGCGTCGTACTAGGTCCTCCGTGCCGCCCGTACCGTCCCCGCGCTGGCCGTTCCACACCAGCACGGCGTGCGGGGACGGGGCGAGGGACCGGGCGAGCTCCACGATCCGCACGTTGGCCCGTGTGAAGACGTCGCCGTCTTCCACGTCCTCGTGCCTGGATGTCACGACCTCGACGTCCGTCCGCTGGAGGAGTTGACGGAAGCGCACCGCCCAGTCGGTGTCCGGGAGCTCGACCGACCGCCGCTGGAACTCGCTGGGTGGCACTGCCAGGCACAGCCGCACACGTGCGCCGCGCAAGATGCCGGCCTCGGCGGCGAGGATGTCGGCGCCCCGCGCGCCGCCGCTGACGATCGTCGTCGCCGGTCCCACGCGCCAGGCGTCGAAACTGGCCTCGATCTCCCGGGTCACGCGGCCGACCTGCTCGGCTGGGAAGCGCGGCACCTCACGGTCGGGGGCATCGACCATGTGGCCGCTGACGGCCACAACAGCCGGCGAGTCAGACACGCGCACCGTCCCCCCTCGAGGAGCCCGATGCTTCCAGGAGGATCGCCTCGAGATCGGCGAGGACGGCGGCCAGGCCGTCGCGGGTCTCGGGATCGTCGTGGTGCGTGACATCGATCCGTAGGTCGGTGATCGTGCTCTCCAGCTGCCACTTGGCCAGCCCTTCACGCTCCACGTCCTGCTGATAGGCGCGCGCCAGGTCGACGTCCCCTCGGAAGAACGCCATGCCCAGCAGCGACGCGCGGGCCCACCCGTCATCGGCGCCCAGGTCGAGTCGCCGACGACAGGCCTCCGTCGTAACCACCGCAACGGCGGCCGCCCGGCCCAGGTCGCCGGGCGTCTGCCGCTGCCGGTACAGCCGCGGGAGATTCGAGGACGGGTAATAGTCGTTCAGGTCGAGGCGCATCCCCTGCTCGTAGGCGTCGATGGCCCTGTCGAGGTAGCGGCGTCGGTCCGTCCTGGTCGTGGCGGTCGCGTGCAGCTGCTTGTACCGCCCGCCCAGGAGCCCCCAGCGCTCGGAGGACTGGCCGTGGCGCTGCATCAGCTCGAGCAGCGCCGCAGCAGAACCTGGGACGTCGCCCGCCTTGGCGAGGGCCCCGCAGCGCTGCTCGAGGATGACCGGGTGCTGTCGAAGATCATCCGGCAGGCCGTCCACGTAATCGAGGACCGCTTGCCAGCCGACATGGTCACGCAGCACGCGGATCAGCTGCTGGGCGACCGCCTGCTGCACCGCGCGACGACGCCCGTACGTCTCGACCAGCTGCTGGGCGAGGTCCGCTCTGTCCCCACACGGTGCGAGTCCGACCGCGCGGACGTCGGCGTCGAACGAGGACAGCTCTCCCACCAAGGTGCGGAACGCGGATTGGCGGTCGAGGTCGATCTGGTCGGGATACCCGGGGACTGCGTCGAAGACAGGGGATGCGCCAGCGATGAGCGGGTGAATCTGGCTCTCGAGTGCATTCCGCGCCCTCGTCGCGGTCCGCTTGGTGACGCGTCCTTCCGGTAGTGGGAACCGGAGCTGCCTCATCTGTGCCACGTCGAACAGCGGCTTTGCCCAGTCGGCTGCGACGAGGACGCAGCCGGTGCGTCGGGCAGCATGGCGAACGCCCAGCTCGTAGTAGACGTTCGCGTTCGGCAGACACAGGTCGGCGACCACCAGATCAGCGATGGCGAGGCGCTGAATCATCTCGGTGATGATCAGGGCGCCGACGTCACGGTCGGCGCGCACGGCGTTATAGCCGAGGTCCTCGAGCATCGGCTCGTAGACGCGCTCCCAAAGGGCGTCGAAGTCCACCTCAGCGGGGACGTTCTTGCCGGTGAGCCCCGTGGCCTTGACCGTGAACGGCATCACCACGAAGGCGATCGGTTTCACGACACCCGTCCCTCCGCGGTCGACAACACGGTGAATACCTGACGCCGAGAGGGCTCCGCCACGCGCACCATCCGCCGCCGCATGGAACACCCCGTACGCGATCGGGCTCAGCCCCCGACACGCGTCGAGCATGATGACCGAGCAGCAGTGCTGTGGTCAAGTGGTCCTCGATGTGCGGGACGTCGGTGCTCCTGGGGGCCCGGCATGGACCGCGCGGGTGGTCGGGACCCGCCGCCGGACCGGTCGCCCGGATCGGACATCTGTCCCGTAACCGAGCGAAGTGCGGGCACGGCTGACGGGACACTGCCCGGCATGGCGTCGTACGACGCCCTGCGGAACCACCTCCGGCGACAGCGCCGTGCGGTCATCACGCTCGCGCCTGCAGCGATCGGCGAAGCCATACCGAGTGCACCGGGACACGATCCCGTTCGGGGTCCTGCCATGGGATCGGGAGGACCCGTGTTGGATCAGATCTCTAGCGATGAGGAGTCGGTCCGCCGGCTGATCGCCCGGTTCTCCGATCGGACGGCGCTGCGGGTGTGTTCTGATGCCCAGCCGACCGGCTACGACCTCGCCCGGCTGCTGATTTGGTCGCGCGTGTCGTGCGATGTGATCACGCCGTCGCTGGTGCCCAGGGCTGTAGGCGACGAGGTCAAGACCGACAAATGCGACGCGCCGGTTGGCCGGGTTGCAACGGGCCGGTGAGCTGACCGCCATCAGCATCCCGGGCTTCGAGCAGGAGGCGGTGCGGGACCTGTGCCGGGCTGTTGGACGACGCGCTGGGTGAGGACGAAGAGGCACTGTCGCGTCATTGAGGCTGAGGACGCTTTGGTCGTCACGTTCGATGTCGTCGTGTGCGACAGCCTGCTGACGTGCGTGGACGTCGAGGACGAGCGCGGCTCGAGGGGAGCCTCCGCGGCTTGCCAGCGGTCGGTCAGGGGCGCGAGGCTGCAACACCACTCGCCCCTTCCTGGGTGCCGGGCCGGCCGCGGTGATCGACCGGTGCAGGGAGTCGCAGGGCGTGATCGTGGTGCTCGACCAGGACCAGGCGCAGCGCGACTTGGCTGCCGCCGTGCTGCGCTGTCCTTGGCTGCGACGGGCCGCTGCGGCAGTGGGGCTTCGCCCGGGCTCGCTCGCTGCGCTTGTCCTGTGCCGGACGTACTTCGCTGCGGCCACGCTGCGTGCGGTGCACGACCTGCGCGGTCACGCACGTGTTGCTGCCAGCCCAGGCCCCGGCGCGCCATGCGTACGCGATCGACGTGGTCGGGCAGGCGCTGCTGGCCAGCGCCCGCGGCCAGGGTCACCGCAAGATCGGCGCCGAGCTGGCCGTACCGGCCGACACGGTGCGCGGCTGGATCCGCAGGGCGACCGGCCGCGCCGAGTGGCTGCGCGTGCAGGGCACCCTCAGCGCGCACGAGTGCGACCCGATGCTGCCGGCGACCGTCCCGACCGGCTCGGCGCTGGCTGACGCACTGTCCGCGCTCGGCGTTGCCGCGGCGGCCGTGCTGCGCCGGCTCGGGCCGATCGCGCCGCCCTGGCACATCATCGCGATGCTCGCCCGCGGTCGGCTTCTCGCCCCGCAACGCAGCGGCTGATCACAGCTCGGCCGGCGCAGCCCTGCCCGCACGCTGGCGACAGCATGACCACCAACCGGCGACAGCACGGCGATGAAATGCCGCGAATCGACCCTCTACGTCGTCACCGTGCGCGTCGCCGTCATCGTCATCTGACCGAGATCCGCCAGTAGCGTGATGATCTTGCATGGATTGGGCGGGTTACGGGCTTTCGCTGATTGGGCTGGCGGTGGGCGTGCGGAGGCCGCCGACCTGGTGTCGGTGTCTCCGTGTCCTTGCTCGTCGGGGTGGGTCGCGGTGCTCAGGTGGGTGCGGGCAGGGCCCGGAGTCGGGCCAGCGCAGCGGGCAGGGTGATGTCCCCGGGTCTCAGTCGCAGGGTCAGGCCGCGGGCGTGCCGGATGAGCCGCCCCGGGACGTTCAGGAGCTTGTGGCGCAGGGTCGCGATCCGCATCCGACCGGGTGCGTGGGCTTGGGTGTCCAGGCCGGTCAGGGACTGCAGCATCACCGACAAGGCTCCGGCGAGCAGCCCGGCCCACATCCAGACGCTGTTCACGCCAGGATCAGCTGAGGGCAGGTGGTTCAGGCCAGCGCCGTGCTTGACCTCGCGGAAGCGTTCCTCGATCGCGGTGCGGTTCCGGAACCATGCTTCCAGTCCGACCAGGTCCTGGGCGTTGGCGGGGATGTTGGTGACGATGAAGCTGACGGCCCAGACGTGGTCGGCGGCGCCCCCGAGAGCGAGGGCGAGCTGGTCTTTCGCGACGGTCCGGCGGCGCCGGGATCGCGGGTCGGCGCTGAGCTTGTCGACGCTGAGCTTGACCCTGCGGATGATCGTGTAGGTCCCGTCGGGCCAGCCCGCGGGGGCGTAGTCACAGGCCGCGACCTGCGCGCCGTGCATCCCGCGGGCGTCGCGCCAGTCGCCCTCGGGGACAGCCGACAGTGCCCGCCACGCGGCGGAGTTGCGTTTCGCGGCGATCGCGAAGTCACAGCCCAGCTCGACCGCGGCGCGGGCGAGGGTGGCGTCGAAGTAGCCGGCGTCGGCCCGGACCCGCGGCCGGCCGCAGACCTGCGTCGGCATCGACGTCAAGGCCCGCGCCAGCAGGTCTGCGGCGTCAGGTCGGACGTCGTCGTTACCGGCGAGCAGGTCCGCGGCCAGCGGCAGCTCGGCCTGCGCCCAGCTGGCCAGGTGCACCCGGCCGGACCGGACACCGGCGTAGTTCCAGCCGACCCCTTGCTTGGTCTTGCCATAGACCTCGATGTCG
>Ga0105047_10005403_pt1 | contig 21964 bp, 22 predicted proteins | sample MAT04_FD_78384 | JGI IMG/M metagenome (GOLD analysis project Ga0105047, IMG submission 78384) | Freshwater microbial communities from Lake Fryxell liftoff mats and glacier meltwater in Antarctica - MAT-04 (megahit assembly) | ecosystem: Environmental > Aquatic > Freshwater > Ice > Liftoff... | reverse complement strand
GAAGAGATCACATAGGGAATTCACTTACTAGCCTTCGACGTAAATTTTTCCCACCCAAGAAAAGGAATAAGAATAGCGAGATTTTACGAGAGGAGGTCTGTGCTTAAAATCTACACCCTAGTCCAGTCGTCTAACTTATTGTTTTAAAGCTTTTAAACACCTTCTAAGGGATGGGTTGAATTAAGTTTGAATGTAGACGCGTAAAATATCGCTAAACAAAGAAGAACCTTGTAGGGCTATACTTGAAATAGTTTTTATTTTTAAAAATATTTCTCCGTCATTAACCTTATCCAATTTATTTTTTCTAATGAATCAAAATTTAATAGGTTAAAATAATTTTTATTTCTATTCATAAAGCTAACAAGATCTTCATTAAAATTATTATCCCTTGTAAAGGGATCGTATTAAACCCCGTGCTTCTTCACAAAAAAAGTTTAAATTTGCTTCATTTGTCCGGATGCATTCGATTGTAGTCAAAAATGAGAGCAACATAATCTCGACTTTGCAAAATTTTGCAAAGTCGAGCCAACATTTTTTGTATTTTTTTTCAAGGAGTTTATTTAGCTGTAATAACAAATTAGTGATGTCCTGCAATTCTATCACTTAGAAATATTGAGAACTATAAAGAGGAGTTGCCTCTAAGAGGGTGTTTAAAAAATCCGAATGCCTATATTTGAGATGATTTTTGCAGAGGTTGTGATGCCGATTCTCGAGCCATATTGTTTAATATGACTCAAGAATCGTCATCGCAACCTCTGGAAAAAGCACTCAGATCTAGGTAATTCCGATTTTTTAAACACCGTCTAAGTTACCGATTAAATTAAACAGTATTGTTTAAACCGAGAGCCGTGTCGTGTCGTGTAAACTTTGACACAAAATAAATACTTAACAAACTTGAGAAAAATCCCGGAATCATTGGAAGTAATTCATATTTAGTGATGGATGCATTAATAGAGGGCCAAATCATTACAACCATTGTTCCTACTATAATTCCGGATATGGCTCCATATCGATTAGTATTTGTAGAGTAGAGACTCATTAATACTAAAGGTCCAAAGGCGCTCCCTAATCCCGACCATGAGTAAAGGACAGTTTCAAGAATTGTGGTGCTTTTATTAAATGCAATCAATAAGGCAATGAGGGAGATAACGATTACGCTAATTTTTGAAACCCGAAGAACTTTCTTATCACTTAGCTCTTTTTTGAAAAAATGACGATAAAGATCTTCACTGATAATTGATCCACAAACTAGGATCTGAGAATCCATCGTCGACATGTTTGCTGCGATCACTGCGCAAAGAATGAAACCTGCAAAAAAGGGATGAAATAGATCTTTCACCATTTCAACAAACACCATTTCAGGTTTGTCTAACCCTTGTGGAAAATAAGCAATTCCGATTAATCCGATAATTGCCGCACAACTTAACGCAATCACTTGCCACGACATACCCAACCATTTGCATTTATTCATCTCGGAAGCATGCTTGAGTCCCATAAATTTTGTGATAATGTGAGGCATGCCAAAATAACCTAAACCCCATCCTAAAGCTAATGAAAAAATTCCTATGGAAGACTCTAAACTACCTTCGGAAGAAAACTCAAGGGAAATTTCTCGTTGCTTCGCAATTTCAACGATCGACTCCCAACCATCAATTTTTTGATAAGCAAATAGAGGAACTAGGATAATCATACAAAGGAGGAAGATTCCTTGAAAAAGATCCGTCCAAGCCACGGTTGTAAATCCACCCACAAAAGTATACGATACGACTACAAACATCGCGATGGACAAGCCTAGCATATAGTTGATGTCAAATAAGGATTCAAGTAAATATCCCATTGCAATCAAACCTGCTGCTAGGTAATGCGTAAGAAAAATCATCAAAACAAAAGCGCTTAATAATTTAATTGTGCCCGAGGTGTCGTTATATCGTTTTTCAAAAAAAGAAGAGAGAGTGTAGCAATGATAGTGTTCAGTCATCACACGTAGACGAGGAGCCACAAATTGCCAATTTAAAAACATGCCGATAATTAACCCCATAGCAATCCAAATGTGCGAAAGGCCTAACATGAATATTGTCATGGGAAATGCCATAAACAACCAAGCACTCATATCGCTCGCATGGGCAGAAATTGCCACTAGCCAGAAATTTAAAGAGCGGTTACCGATGATAAAATCCTTTGAGCTGACTTGTTTACGATGAAAAAATAGCCCGATAAGCAATAAAATCGAAAAGTATGAAATAAAAGCAGCGATGACATGTGTTTGCATAGAAGGGGCCCTGCATTCTAAAATTCCGTAATGTAGTAGTTCTAAGCTATAGAAATTGATTATAGAAATAAAAAATCATGTAACTTGACCATCGATTAGCTCTTTATAATGCATTTTGATTTTTTTGACCAGTTAGAATCGCGAATTTAGTGATTAAAAGGAAGAAAAAATCGGGTGGAAATAAATGCGAAAAACAAGCAGCGAGAAACAAGTTAACTTCTTGCTCTTTTGGTTTGTTTGAATTACTATTAGTTTTCCAATTTTTGAGAAACACTGGAGGTAAAATGGACGCAAATAAAAAAAATAAAGTGAAACTCATTATTGTAGGCTCTGGTCCGGCTGGATATACCGCCGCAATTTATGCAGCAAGAGCCAACCTCGAACCTGTTTTATATGAAGGTTTCTTTAGCGGGCCGGCAGGCGGGCAATTAATGACAACAACGGAAGTTGAAAATTATCCGGGTTTCCCCGATGGGATTTCAGGTCCGGAGTTAATCGAAAAATTTCGTTCACAAGCCCAGCGTTTTGGTACTACGATTATTTCCGAAGATGTCCATTCTGTTGATTTAACCCCCGATTCTTTTCATATTCAAGGTAAAAAGACAAATTATCAAGCCGAGGCTGTGATTATTTCGACAGGCGCCACTGCCAAACGATTAGAAATTCCCGGCGCAGGTGACGGGGAATTTTGGCAAAAAGGTGTAACGGCTTGTGCTGTTTGTGACGGTGCGGCTCCTATTTTTCGTAATCAACCTCTGTTTGTGATTGGAGGAGGGGACACTGCAATGGAAGAAGCCATGTTCCTGACTAAATTTGGAAGCCGTGTTTACATTGTACATAGAAGAGATCAATTTAGAGCTTCTAAAATTATGCAAGAACGCGTGCTGAAACATGCTAAAATTGAAGTTTTATGGGATTCGGTTGTGACTTCAGTCGAGGGCGATTCTGTTGTAAGAAGTGTGACAGTTTTCAATCTTAAAACCGAAAAAGAAACAAACATGGCTGCAGGGGGATTGTTTTTTGCGATCGGGCACATTCCGAATACGGCTTTTCTTAGCAAGCAAATAGAGCTACATGACAATGGTTATATAAAGGTATTCGATGGAACAAAAACAAGTGTTGAAGGAGTTTTTGCGGCGGGTGATGTGCAAGATCATGTTTATAGACAAGCAATTACTGCAGCAGGGAGTGGATGTATGGCAGCGATGGAAGCAGAAAGATGGCTTGCTGAGCGTTCAGAATAGAATAAATGAACTCAACTAATTTTAAATCATTATTTCTTTTTTTTACCATTATTTTACCTTGCTTGGGGATATGTATTGATTACTCTCCCCGTTTAGGAGAAATGCTCGTTTTTGATTGGCGAAATTCTTTGCTTTATCAAACATATCCTTCTATTTCAACCGGAAATGAGACTCAAAAAAAATCCGCCGATGACATTTTTTTAACGACAAGCCTAAGCACTTCTGTTCTACAATTCGGTTTAGAAATTGAAGCGACGGAAGCATTTACGCATCGACAACATGGAACGCCAGATAATTTAGCGCTCACTTTCAAATATTTGTATTGGGATGACGTAGCCGGCGACCCCTTCTCTTTGACAACGGGCCTCAGCTTGATTCAAGCGTTTAATCCGAGTTTGAATGATCTAAGTTCCTTTCATCATGGTAAAGCGGGAGGTGAAATATTTGTGTCAGTGGGTAAAGAAACTGCTTGTATGGAAGAATGGGTAAGGAGATGGTACTCAACGATAGCTTTAGGATTGGCTGATAAAGGTTCTCCTTGGCTGAGATGTAATTGGGGATATGATTTTAAGTTTAATGAAGAGAATGAGTGGAAGTTTTTTTGTCATTCTTTATTTGGTTTAGGAGGTAAGCAGTTGCATCTGGATCATTTTAGGGGGTACGGCTCTATCCGACATCGATCTATCGAACTTGGCTTGCGTTATACCTATGTATTCGAATTATTCGGTAAGCTAAATTTTCAATACTCTAACCGTGTTTTTGCGAAAAATTTTCCTTCCCGCGCACATCTGTTTTTGATCGAATTTGTTTACGACTTTGGAATCGACAGTTTTCTATAGTTTTGCCCGGTTCAGCGGTTCAATCAGTGTCCAGGTTTGAATTAATTCTTGACTTTTGCAAATCAGATTGTAATCGTCTCTTTTTTAACTTTTATTTTAGTACAAATATACGAATGCTCCTTCTACTTTCTTACCTGCGGATAATCATAATCATTGGCGACGGATACCGCTATTGACGCGTGCGGTCAAAGAAGAATCTTGTGAAATAGACCGTGAGCTTTTAGACTCACGTGTTAATACAATTTTTATCACTGTAATGGCCACCGGATTGGCTATTAGAGCACTTTCTGTCGCTTTTCCTGGGGCTTTAATCTTGATGCCATTGTGTCTCTTCCACTAATTGGTCTCATCCCTTTGGGGGAATGGATAGCTGAGAAAGCAGCTAATGTTAAAGCCGTTAACGAATATTTAACTCAGGCCTTTCCATCGCAGTCTGCCTGTTCTCGCATTCAGGACAATTTTAAAGCAACCCGATTACTTATAAATAAAAAGGGAGATGTAAATAAGTTGGATGAAGAAGGTCATAGTTTATTAGGTAGTATTTGCTTTCCCAGTTTGGATGTTTTTAAGTTATTAGTCAGTCATGGAATAGATATAAAGGGGGTAGGTCGATACGAGGAATCTTGTTTTCAAAGAGCTGTAGAGAATGAAAATCCGGCTTATTTGGAATTTATTTTAAAGAATAATTTAATTAAAACCGAAGATTTTGATTCTGCGTAACAAATGAAATTTTGGATAAATTTGGGAAGTTTGAAAAGCAGTTATTTGCTAAGCCGGTATGGTTTTGATGTCAATGTTCGCGACAATGAAGGATACACACCTTTACTGAGAATAGTAAAAGATGGATCAATAAAATTTTGCATGGACATAAAAAAATTAAGTATCTGTGCTCATGTCTCCATGCTTTTAAATTGTGGCACAGATCGTTCGATTAATATAGTTGAACAAGGAATAGAAAAAAATGCGATGCAGATTAGCACTAGCCCTACTGTTCAAAATATCCTTAAGCAAACTTAATTACTCCCAGTCGCTCTATCTCAACTCTTGCAAAAAAAATAAATATTTTTCACAAAAATTTTTAAGCTCGTTTAGTAGGAAAATCACTCTTTAAATTACCGTGAAGCGATATTCCAAGTTTTTAGACAAGGTCTAGGAGACCCGAATTGCAAATGCAGTCGCGTATTGATGACAGTGACTAATGGAAATAAAAATCTTTGGAGAATTGAATAAGGTCTGCAACGATTCGGAAAGAATAACGACCGGTTTCCCCGATTTCTCATTGATAATTTCCATGTCCGTCCATGAAATACCCCGGCTGAAGCCCGTTCCTAATGCTTTGACAATTGCTTCTTTGGCTGCGAACCTGCCGGCAAAATGCAAAGCAGGCTCTTTGCGATTGGAACAATACTCTTGTTCCAATCGTGTAAAGAGACGGTCTAGAAAACGACTCGAATAACGATCGATGGAGGCTTTAATCCGAGCAATTTCAACAATGTCATTTCCAATACCTACAATCATGGGAGACTAAAGTGATAAGAAATTTTTATTGCTCTCGTCATCTAATTCAGTCATTAAAGGCAAAAAATCATCATCTTGATCTGTGTGCCCTAATAAGCTGCCATCTTCTGCAGCATTACAAAATATCATGCGACCCGATGATGTATGCTTAACAGATAAGACATAAGCTTTAATCGTTTCGCCGATAAATTCCGCGCCGCCATTCACAACCACCATCGTTCCATCATCTAAGTAGCCGACACCTTGACGAGCTTCTTTTCCATAACGTTGAATTTTAATGCTGATTGATTCGCCCGCTTGAGTAATGGGCTTCAGAGCATGGGAAAGCATGTGAATATTAATGATTCTTACAGCTTCAATGGAAGACTGCTGAATGCGATTGATGTCCGAAGTGATAATATTCGTATCCAAAAACCGGGCAATTTGCACCAATTTGGCCATGGAATCTTTAATTTCAGGGAAGTCTGTGTCAACAAACCGAAGATCAAGAGAAGGAATCGTTTCCAGTTTTTTTAAGACTTCTAAGCAACGCCTTGCTTTAGCTTTAGCCACTTCTTCACCCGTTTCGACCAGATTTTGAAGCTCTTTGAAAGCAAATTTAGGCATAATTAAATGGTGGTCGAGAAGCCCGGTTGAAGCTAAATCAATGATACGCGAATCATTTAAAATCGAGGTGTCGATTAAGATGTCTTTTTTCTTAAATGTCGTTTGCTTAAACTCTATAAAAGGAATGCTGGCGTGAATTTCACCTGCAGCACGAGCTGTCATCGTCATTCCGAGGTAACTAGCGATTAAGAAAATAAAGAAACGTAAGGGCATGTAGCTCGTTGAAGCCACTTCATGTCCAACGATTCCATCAAAAATCATTAAAATTGCTTGGGCCATGACGTAACCAAAAAATAGTCCAAGCATTGCGGTATTAAAAGATCTTAAATTAAACCGTTTCACGCCCAAATCAATTGCAACTAAAATACCTGATAATAAAAGACCGCCTAAAAGTCCCATAGACAGTCTCACAAACAAAGGCTCTCCAGTAAAATTCTGCATAGCAAAACTAGCAGAGAAAATAATACTAATTAAACAATAGAGTATCCTGATAAATAGCATGGAAATTGTCATTTTATATTTCTCGATAAGGAAAAGTGGTTTTAAAATATATTAGCGACTACCACGTGTAGATATAAGCGCTTGAATTGCAACTCGCCAGTTAAATCTTAACAAAATCTTATTTAAATGTACATGTTTAAATTTCAAATTTTTTTTCAAGAGTTGTTTTCATTGGATGATTTTCAATGAGTTTTAAAAATAGCTGTAGCAAGAGAAAATCTAAAAATTTAGATGAATATCCGGTAAAAAAATCCGGTTATCAAGTCGTCTGTATCTCCGACTTATCGTATTTTACGCGAATCCTCACTGGCTGCTATGTAGAGGCCAATTCTAGATCCAAGGGTATCCTTCAACAAATCTCTAGCCTGAACAAACTTTTTCAACGTATCGGATTTTTTAAATACCCTCTTACTTCAGTATTGCTGTCGCCGTCTTCGCGGCCCTATTTTCAATCTATCTTAATCCACAAGCTGACGCATGTGACTACATGCTGTGGCCGCTATCGCGGCTTTTAACTAAAAGGGTCAAACTCGGGTTTTTCGAAGAAAAATTCGCATAGCGCGTCAAAATGTAACATTTATTTGCTTAAGGAGTCTAAAGAGGGTGTTTAAAAAATCATAAAATTCTTTCGTTTAATATCTAAATATTTTATTAAAGAAGATCTTTACTCGACTTTGCAAAATTTTGACATCCCCTTCGGAGAGAAGCTTCCTTGAGCTAAATGAATTAGTTAGGAAGGGGTAAAAACCCTCTTCCTGCTAAATTCATTACGCTGAAGTTTGCCTCCCTCGCGAAGGGGATGCCAAAATTTTGCAAAGTCGAGCTTTAATCTTCAGGAAGAGATTAATGTTATTACGTCGTTTAATCGTTTTAAATGAGTGAGGATAGTTGTATGATTAGATCAAAATCGATCAATGGGGAGGGGGCAGCACTAGGCGAAAAGTTAAGTATTGACTCAAAAAATAAGGAGGTCTACGGACGAAAATTTGAGCCTATTCGTCTTCTCCCGCCTCAGCCGTTTATAGACAATACACCTTTTACTATCACTCCGATAGGTAATAAACCACTTTTTCCACTAATTGCTCGAGTAATTTCAATAAATGGAGTGTCAAGAACCATCAAGACTTGTGATTCAAGCAATTCACAGCAGCACTGGAAGTTTAGTAAGGAAGCATTGGGGATAGCTCTAAACGGAGGAGATTATGTCTGCATTCAAGATGTAAGAGGAAAAATTGAAATGTTTAGATTTCAGCGTAACATTTAAACTCGACTTTGCAAATTTTTGATTCCATATTCCAAAGAGGACCAGACTTCGGCGTATTAATTTTCGACGGAAGAGGTATTTTACCTCTGCCGAGAAATTTAAGTAGCGGGAGAAAAATTCTCTCGGAAGATGCAACCAAAAGTTTGCAAAGTCGATTTAAAGTGACTATCAAATTAATAAACTAAAGAAATGAGTTCTTCTGAAAAATTCATTGGCTGAAAGTAAAAAATTGTTGTATAGTACCCCTTTTATTGATAAGGAGGAATACATGTTCAAGGTCAGTCATACGTTTATGATCGTTCTTTCAGGCGTCATTTGGTTAGTAATCGGTGTCTTTTTAATGTCCATGGGACTTAATTTTATCGTACAATCTATTTTACAAGAAAACCTTTTGACGATGCATCGTCCGATTTTAGATTTTTTTGCTAAGATTCTAGGCGGACATGACGAAGGTGCTATCGCTCTTATTGCAATCGCTCTAGTGATCGGATTCTTTAAAGGAAGATTTGTTTTAAAAAAAACAGTAGGAAGAACAATTGCCCGTATTCGCGCATTGCCAAATCCGGCGCCTTTATCGCAAATTTATCATAAAGCTTATTATTTACTGATAGGTTTCATGTTTGTTCTTGGTTTCATCGTTCGTTTTTTTTCTCTAGATATTAGAGGGGGAGTCGATGTAATCATTGGAAGCGCTTTAATCAATGGAGCGATTCTTTATTTCAGGCATTCTTATGTGGCACCTAAATGCTGTGAAAAAGTTAAGCAGAATTAAACCTCCCACAAACTTAGATCTAACTCAACCATCGTTAAGAAAGGGTAGCCCATCGATAGCTTAGGTTATCGATTTCGCTGCCCTTTTTCTGAGGGTTAGCATCATTTGTGGTACTGAGATCCCTTTTGAATTTCCAAAGAACGATAAATTTGTTCAAGTAAAATCAGTCTCGTCATTTGGTGAGTAAAAGTTAATCTTGATAGGCTTATCAATGGTTTTTGCTTTAATTCCATCGGTAATCCGTTTGCGCCGCCAATGACAATAGAAAGCCTCGACCCTCCCGTTTCCCAGGATTTCATTAAAAAACCGGAAAGTTCTTCGCTTGTAAGCAATAGACCTTTGGGGTCAAGGCAGACTACAAACGCCTCTTTATTTGCCCACTCTACGAGTTGAGCCTCATCCCGCCCCCATAGGCAAGTAATCCGAGCCGATGTTTTTAATCTTTTGATATACTCACTGCAGGCTTCTTCTAGCCATTTTTCTTTAGTTTTTCCAATAGACAGAATAGAAAGTTTAAGCATGACTAAGAGAATTGTTTAACAATTTGCTGCATGTGGCGTTTTTCATCTCGCTCTTTAATGGCAGCTCGTTTATCGAAAGTTTTTTTCCCTTTAGCTATAGCCACACGGATTTTTATTCTGCCATGTTTTAAGTAAAGGGCTAAGGGAATAAGAGTTAAGCCTTTTTCTGTCGTCGCCACTTTAAAACGATTAATTTCACGTTTATGCATAAGCAGCTTGCGATCGCGTTTTTCTTCATGGTTGTGGATATTACCGAAACGGTAAGGGGCAATTTGGCAGCCGATTAACCAAAGCTCGCCTTTTAACACTTTGATATACGCATCCTGTAAGGTTGCCCCGTTACTTCTTATAGACTTGATTTCGGTGCCTTGAAGGACGATTCCGGCTTCAAATGTTTCTAAAATTTCATAATCATGCGTAGCACGTCTATTACTGACCAAGTCCGGGTTTTTTTCGCTCATAGGATTTTCTCTTTTAGGTGTAACTCCCTCGCCTTACGCAAAATTCGATTGATGCTTTTTAGATCAATCCTAAATATCAAAAATCAGCAATCAAATTGTGCCTAAGGATAGTCACTCATCATACCTTAGAAAAAGAAAATTTTCCAGCTTAAATCGAGAATGCTTTTTTTTCGCCTGGATAGTAGTCGAAAAGTGATTGATCGGTCGTAGTCAGAAATACCTGTCCTAGCTTGAATAGCTGGAGAAGAAGGCGTTTAGATCGATCTTTGTCTAAACTCATGCCTACATCGTCCATCAGAAAAATAGGCTTTTCAACACCTGTAAGATAGAGGTTCTCCCATTCGGCAAAATGTAAGGCTGTTGCACAGCTTCGTTGCTGGCCTTCGCTTGCAAAAAAACGCACATCTTGACCATTGATGGCAATTGTAAAATCGTCTTTATGCGGACCTACAAGAGTGTATCCTAAAACTTTTTCGCGGTCGCGGTTTTTTTGATATTGCTTTAGAAAATAGCATTTAATGGACTCTGGATTTGTTAAATCTGATGGATTAGTCCGGTATTTTAAAGTCAAGAGAGTCTCTTCTCCTGTTAGCTCAGTGTAGAAAGTTTGGCAATTCGTTTGCAGATTTTGAATTGTGCTCAAGCGTCTAGAAATGATGTAAGCCGCTGATTGGCTCATCTCATGTTCCCATGGCTCAATGCTCACTAAATTTTTTGTCCGCAAAAGCTGATTGCGCTGACGCATGGCTCTATTAAAGCGTGTGAGGTGGTGGACATATAGAGGGTCAATTTGGGCAATTTGAATATCGAGGAATTGACGTCGTAATTGCGGGGGTCCCTTGATCAAGTTAATATCATCAGGTGTTTGCACTACTCCGGGGATTAACCCTAAAAGATTAGAAAGGCTACCTAAGGGGGCGCTATTTAAAAAGATTTTTCTTTCAGTGGTATTGCCCGCGATTCTTAATTTCTGATCAATGCCATGTTTAGCAAAATGAACTTCCAAATGATAACCGGTCGTTTGATTTTTAATCAGATCATTGCTTTGGATCGTGCGAAAAGAGCGGCCGATCATTAAAACGCGAATGGCTTCTAATAAACTTGTTTTTCCTCTGGCATTTGGTCCGAAAATTAAATTTAAATGCGGACAAAACTCAAAATAGCCTTCTTCATAACAGCGAAAATTATGCAAATAGAGGCTTTGTAAACGCATATTAAAAATACACTGGATAGTTTGAAATATTAATCTTCAGAGAGCCTCATGGGCATAATGACAAATAGCGGTGTGGATTCGAAAGATTTTTCTAGAGTATCGCTATCGACAATAACACCCGGATTATAAGAGTCGATTAAGCCCATCATGACGGTTTCTCGTTTACAATGGCGTAAAACGTCAAGAAAATAAGCAGGATTAAAAGCGATTTCTAATTTAGGTCCACTATAATTGACAGGCATAACGACTTGGCCTTCGCCAATTTCACTTGTATTGCTCGACAACAGCAATTCTCCATTAGAAAATGAAAATCGCACCGAATGATTATTATCGGTTCTAAATAAAGAGACTTGACGCAGCATTGTCATTAATTCATCACGATGCAAACTGAAGACATACTCGGGTTTTTCAGGGATGACACGACTAAGATCCGGATAATCTCCGGTAAGCAGTTTAGCAATCAGTAATGTTTGATTAGCTTCAATGGCAATTTTGTCCTGTAATAAATAAATCCTGGCTTCACCTTCATCGCTTAAATTCTTAATGATCTCTTCAGCAGCTTTTATAGGTATGACAGCTTGAGAACTAATGGAGGGGTCAATGTTAATGGAAGCAAAAGAACGTGCCAGCCGCTTACCATCCGTGCCAAGCAAGGTGATGATTCCATTAGAAATTTGTAGCGAAGCGCCCGTTAAAACATAGCGATTGTCATCTTTAGAAATAGCAAATGCAATTCGAAATAAAAGGTCTTTAAAAGTGCTTTGGTCAATAAGAAAAGAGTGTGCATTTTTATAATCGGGTAATTCCGGATATTCATCTTTTTTCATGCCATTGATTTTAAAGCGAGATGATCCCGATATTAATGTGGTGACGTCATTAGAATTCGTTTGAATTTGAACAGTAGGAGCAGTCAATTCTCGGATAAGATTGGCAAAAGTTTTGGTAGGCAGGGTGGTCGCTCCTTCTTCAGAAATTCGAGCTTCTGAATGGCAGCGGATGCCCACGGATAGATCTGTTGCCGTTAAGATGAGATCATCGTTGTAAGCTTCGAGCAGGAAGTTCGATAAGATTGGTAGGGTCGGTTTTAATGAAATGATAGTTTGAATTTTACTAATCATTTTATTAAGTTCTGAAGTCGCGATTGTCAATTTCATATTAATCCTATGTTCATCCCATTTTGAAAACAAGCTCTAAGACGTAATGGGATATGATGTAAAAGCACTCTAGAAAGCTCTCGGGATTCAGCTATAACGAGTATATATTTAGAGGCATGTAAATATGCTAACAGGTGAACTCTTCAAATTCAAGAGAAAAAAACATGAATTATTCAAATTCAAAAAGAAAAAACAGGCTTTTCATTTGACCGGGACTATAAATCAACGGATATAAAGTTTTGAAAATTTTAACGAACTAGTAAATAAACTCTTTGCCAAAACGGGCTAAATAAAAACAAGGTCGCCCTTGATGATTGCCGATCATGACAATTCCTAATTCGTAACACCTTTCCATAATGACCTTACTGACAAAATCAATTTCTATACTAGTGTACTCGGGTAAAACGTATTTCCATTTCTTGCCTTTTTTTTGTAACATAGTAGGTTTTGTATCTCCTATGTTAATGAGAAGGCTTTTTAAAAAATCTTCCAAATCTACCCAGCTGAATAACTTTAAATGACGTAAACTTTTCTCAATCGCGTGAATCGTTCTCAAATTCCATAAATTAGAATTTTCAAATCCCTCAACGAAATTGAGCGGGTCGACTGCCAAAGATGTCACTCGCTCGTGCAAAGATTTTCTTGCCCATATTAGGCCTTTATCGGTCGGAGTGAGAAGTCGGTCACTTTTCCTTGCAAATTCAAGCTGTAAAATTTTATTTTCTAATGATTTGACACACTCGGGATTTGTTGAATTTAAGTCTCGGATTTCGTTAATCGCTATTTTACTTTTATGTGAAGTGCTAATAATAGTGGCTAAATCTTCGATAAAGCCGAATTCATTCTTGCAAGCCGGAATGACCTCTTCGACAATTTGTATCGGGTGAGGTTTTAATTTAATTTCAGTTTGTAAATATTCTAACCATTCTGCAAAAGGGGTGACAACTTCTTGCCATGCGCCATCAATAAATTGGTAAGTTAAGCAACAAATGAAGTGATACTCTAAAAAGAGAATGTGTTTTTCAAACTCTTCACGCGTTAATTGATATTTTGCAATGATCTCTTTTGAAAAAAGCTTAAAGTCTTGTGCATTGTAGAGGTCTTTGATTAAGTCTTTTAAAATCGGTTCTTTAAATTGCAATTCATTCATGTATTGACGGTAAATTTTTGGGGTCAGGAGACACTCGTTCACAATCGAGGAAAAAATATTATTGGAAGTGCGAGGAATCGTATACCATAAAAGCAAAACGTTTAAAGGAACATTGTTAAGCATGTTTTGAATAAATCCTAAATTAGGTTCAAAACGCGGGTTAAATTTTTCCATCTGGATTTCATAATACTTTCTGGTCTCTTTATCAACGAGGATAGTTAAGCCTTCACGTTTGAAAAGTTTAGTTCGGCTTAAGGAGTCAAGCACGGGAATCAAATCCTCGATATCGGCTTCTAAACTTTCTGCCAAATGCTTAACCGAAATGTGGAGAGAGTCATGTAAAATTTCTCTCAAAACGTCAATTTCAAAATTGCCTAATTCGGAAATTAAGATCCGATATTCAATATCTCGTTGATAAAAATAATCTGTTAGAACAACTTGAGTTTTGAAAGATGAAGATTGTACCATGAGTGGCCTATTCCGCTGTTTTTTGCAATTTTATAGATAACAATCTAGTGAAAATTAATTTTATAATTTTATAGGATTTTAATCAATTATTATTAATTTGTTCATCACAAAAAAAAAGTTCTGGAGAATTTTATGTTTTGCTTTATATTGAGTTTATTTGAAATATTTAAGTAGGAAGTCCCGATGGAAAACAGCGAAAATCAAGAGAAATCACCTTTAAAAGATGAGATAGTTTTAAATCAACTTGTCGATCTTATATTAATTGGCTTACAGTCTACTCGGCATGATCCAGATCCTTTTGCTGAGTATGTAAACACGCTGAGAAACCGCTTTCAAGATAAAAATCCACAAGCGTTCCGAGCTAAGTTCATTAAAGGGTATCAAATTTTGTTAAAAACAGTAACCATAAATGATTAAATGCAAAAAAAAGAAAAGCTTGAATTTCATCATCAATTGCTCTTAGAAGCTAAATTTAAGAATTTAAACTTAAATCTATCAGAATATGCGTTTGCTAATCTTTATCTTTTTAGAATGAAGCACGCGTATGAGCTTCTTTTTGAAGACGAGTTATTCATTAAAGGAAGAACGCGGGAAGGTCAGCCGTTTTTAATGCCCACCTCTCATCCTAAAGAGTGGTCTAAAGAAACGTTTAAGTTTATTTGTGAACAGCCGGATCCTCTCTATCCTATTCCCTTCGAGTGGTTAGGTTACTTCGAAAAGTATAGCAAAAGTTTTAGCTTTTATGAGGCCGATAGTGATTATTTATTTCTGACGGATAAGATTGCGCTTTATCCGGGAAGAAATTTAAGCAAAAAAAGAAGTTTGGTTAAGCAGCTTTTCGAACAGCATCAGGTAAAATCCTGTCTCTTTCAATCGGAGTACAAACGCGAAGCCTTGGAAATCATTGAAATGTGGCAAGATGAAACTTCTTTTGATAAGGATGAAACGGATTATAATTCGGTTGTCGAGGCTATTCATTTTTATGATGAATTGCATTTGCATGGTCGTTTGTATCTAGTTGATGGGACACCAAAAGGTATTTTAATAGGTGAAAGCTTAAATAATTCTTGTTTCGCTTTCCATTTTGTTAAAGCAAGCAGATCGGTGCATGGGCTCAATCAATTTATGTTTCAAGATTTTACCCAATCATTGGAAAAAAAGTATCAATTACTAAATTTTGAACAAGATTTAGGTTTGCCTAACCTTCGGCAAACAAAGCATTCTTATCAACCGGATCAATTGTTGCAAAAATATCACGTTTATCTCGCAGAGCACGGCACGTCAGATTCAACGAAAAAAAAGTGACATTTCAGCCGATTCAAAGTCCCTAGGTTGAACGATTCCAAAGTGGCCCTTAATGTACCTGAGACATTTTAGATCAATCGACCGCTGGAACTTTAGTGCGATTGAAACCAGAATTTTTATTGCATATTTTTCTAAGAGCCTTTTTTCAAATTGAAGCTATCTGGACCGGACGCTTCAATTTGAAACTGTGCTCTAAGTTTCAATCTAACAAGAGCGATCGGAAGTTTCCAGGCAGGCACTGCCCCGATGTTTATGTTGTTTCCGCCTTCGCAGCATCCGCACACATGCTTAAATTCTCTTGATCATGTTTGTCATGCGTACGAAGAATGAGGATTGAAATTGTTTTTAAAGTAGTATTCGGATTTTCGATAATAAAGTCATGAATGGCTTTTAAAGAGATAGACGCCGCCCTTTCCTTAGGAAAGTTAAAGATGGAAGAAAATGCTAGACTTATCTTGTTCTCCTTGTGTGCGATCTCTAAGCTTTTTTTATAACAATTATAAAGTTGAATTCTTTCAGATCGGTGACCTCAGGTCCCCTAGGTTCTACTACCACGATCACGTTTTCAATCCAATAAACGCCCTTAAGTCTATCAGTTTTTATCAAAAAATGTTCACCTTCACCGCAAGGATATCGGGACCCATACTTTTCTTTCAATTCGGCGTGTGCTTCTATCTCGACAAGCACCTTTGCGCTGCTTTGAATAATGCCTTCTAGGCGAATCCTTACATCGAAATCAAGGTGTTTACTAAAAAAAAATTGAAAGGGTGTTTAAAGTCCTATTCGTCGTCAATTTTGATTTTTCACCATCACTCAAATCGCCCTTATACTGGTTAACTCCCGGAGTTTCCTTAAAATAGGATAAGATTGTATGCGGATAGAGCGAAGAGAACGGCTTTTTGATCCGTCCATAAAGAGAAGCCAGGCCATAAAAAGCATATCTGCCTAAACTTTTGACACTGGTGAAGGCAAGCTTTGCGACCGAGGCGATGGAAGAGCATATACCCGGCTTTGACCGGGTTTTTTCTGTGTTGGAGAAAGGTGCCTTAGAGCCAGCCCTATACGAAGAGGTAATATGCATAAATAAACCTATTGTTATTTAAATTATTTGATTATTTCGCCGATCTGAATCGACTTGATCAGCTTTCCGTTAAATAGGTTCCGATAAGAGAGGTCTAACTAAGCTCAACTTTGCGAAGGTTGTCCTCTAGGGGGATTAACGAGTGAGTTTTTTGGGTCATTCGAGACCTAAAAACCCGCTTTTTTTTTGTCCTCTGAGTCTAACTTAACATTTTTATGTTAAGTTAGATCTGACTAGATTTTAGGACAAAATCTTTGGCTGAAAATCTCGTGCTCATTTTCACTGGTTAATCCCCCTACCGATTGACTAACCAAAAAGCAAGATTGGGGTGTGTTTCTTGAAGAGTTTTAATCCATGCATGAGCATCTTCATTTGTTTCAAAGAGCATGAGAACTTTTGCCAGCGTATCGGCCGTTAAGCAATCATCTGCGAGTAGGCTGGCGCTTGCCACGCTACCCGGTTTAATTTCAAGGGGATAAAGGGAAAGAGGGGAGAAAATATGACAATAAGTTTTTGTTTCTCCGGTCGGTAAAGTGACCTCCCAATGCTGATAATAGTCTCCGCTGGTAGCTATCGCTCGATCAATCAGATCGAGCTTTGCAATGGCAAGCGCAGGATCGGGATTGCCAAGATTGCTAATGTAAATAGCCCAAGGTCGGCCTTCTGGATGATAGCCTGTGGAACGGATTTCTCCGCCCCATTCTACAAACAGACTTAAAAATCCGGCTTCGTTTAATCTTTCGACAAGTAAATCCACGCAATAGCCTTTGGCAATTCCCCCAAAATCAAACATTGTACGATCATCGAATTTTTGAAATTTTCCATCGCTAAACTTAATTTTGTCCCAACCGATTGCAGGTTTAAGATTTTCGATTTCCTGAATGCTTGGTTCTAAGCCTTGCTCAAGATACTTCTTCCATAGTTGTTGTAAAGGTTCGATAGTGGGATCAAATCTTCCTTCGGATAATTTCACAAAATAATCGATCCGTTTGAAAAAATCAAAGAGCCGGGGAGATAAAGTTCTTGTTTCTCCCGCATGGAGTTGATTAAGTTGAGAGATTTCAGATTCCGGATTCCATTTATTATAAATCGCATCGATTTCGGTAAACGTACGATGAATAATCTGCCAGATTGTCGACCGCTGCTCGCTACTTAGATTTTCTCCCACAAGGATGCGGTAATCGATTGTCATGACGTTATCTCTGAATACGACAGGATGAAATTCAGCTTTCGGAGTGGAGCAGCCGACTACGAAGAAAAAAAAAAAATTACGCGCAAAGAGGTAAGCATACTTTCATACATAAGTTGGAGAGTGTGCTTGTATTAGGTTCGGACGTCGAAGGCCCTGTTGTTGGTTCAGCTGGTTTTTTTTCTAAATTTTCAGATTGAAATTGACTGCGTGTTTCTTCAATAAAGGTTTCAAGTTTCTGTTTTTGGATGTCCACTTCATGAAGAATATCTTGGACTTGGTCTTTTAGTTGATTGAGATTGGATTGCTCGGTTTTAACTTCAAGTTTCACATCATCTAAAGCTTGCAAAATAAGTTTTTTAAACTGGTTTTGTTGTTCTAAATTAAGTGAAGAATCAAGTTTGTTGTAATCGGTGAGAAATTGCGGATTGTTAATCAAGATTCCCACGATTAATGAAAACAAGAGTAAAATAAATGCGACTGAAAAACCTATCCAACGCTTAGCAACTAAAACGATCGTGATTAAAAAAATCGAAACAGTCGAAATTAGGGCAATGACTTGATTAGATGAAAAGAATTGTACTAAATACGACTTCATTTAAAGACTCCGCTATCGATTCATATATTTAATGGATTTTGAATTATTCAGCTAGTTATTTCTGGTAAAATATTTTTTTATCTCGACTTTGCAAAATTTTGGCATCCCCTTCGGGAGAGAGGCAAACTCCAGCGTAATGAATTTATTAGGAAGAGGGTTTTTACCCCTTCCTAATAAATTCATTTAGCTGAAGGAAGCTTCTCTCCGAACGGGATGTCAAAATTTTGCAAAGTCGAGTTTATATCTTGCATGATATAGAAAGGACCGCAAACAACTATCATTTCAAATTTCATTTTTGCTGCTTGTTGACCATAATAATCGTTTTGATTTAAAGTAGGCTAGCTTAAAATGAGTTCCGGATCAACTTTTAATTCCTTTAAAGATGTTTAAGTCGGCTGACTGAAATGGCTCGTTCGGTGGATGCTTCCACAAGATATAAAGAGCGGTTTTAATTATCCAAGACTTCCAAAGAGCTGTACAGGTCTTTGCTTTTAGAAAGATCAAAAAGAATGCGGAATTTTATGTCGGGAAAATGAACGCGGACGTCGCAAGTTTTTCCTAGGATTACTGTATAGTCAGCTGATCGAGGTGATAATAGCGAGCAAAAGTCCGACTAGATTAGTCGCATCCAATCAGAATAATTCATTGAGATGAAGTTTGATTTTTTTTGAAATGGTTCAATAAAATTGAGAAAACTTCGTCATTAACCCATGAAGCTCCAAGGGGAAGATTGGGTTTGATATCTCCATGAAAATCAGATCCGCCTGTTATTAGCCACTTTTTACGTGCAGCAATTTTTAACCATCGTTCATTTTGATTATTATTAAATCGAGCGTAATAGCCTTCAAGGCCATCAAAGTCTAATTCGATTAAATCCCGTACAACTTTAACATTTTGAATAAGGTGAGGATGAGCAATGATGGCAAGGCCGTTGGCTTGATGAATAATATCTATTGTTTCTTCTACTGAAACTTTCGTCCCCGGATGATAGCAAGGCTTACCCTCGCCGATGTAGAGGTGAAAAGCTTGTTGAAGAGAAGAAACGTATCCTTTTTTTACCATTAGAAGAGCAATGTGTGGACGGCCGATGATTGAATGGGGTGTGCACGTTTTTAATTCTTCTTCACCGATTGGCATGCCATGAGAAGTCAGTAAATCTAAAATCGCTCGATTTCTACTTGTTCTTCTTAAACAATGATTGTCGCAAAAATCGTGAATAATTTGGGAGTCTAATGAAAAACTATAAGCCAAAATGTGGATGTTGGTTTGATCATACACGGCTGAAAATTCAGCTCCCGAAATTAACGGAATTTGGTAAGTTTCTGCAGCAGCCAACGCTTCCGGGTAGGCTCCGATTGTGTCGTGGTCGGTAATGGACAAACCCTTTAAATTTATTTTTGAAGCTAAGCAAACAATTTCCGTAGGGGATAGCGTACCATCTGAACAGGTGCTATGGCAATGAAGGTCTGCTCGAAATTCATTCATAAATAAAGTCACTCCTGAAAAGGGATATAACGGATTTCATTTTCCAGATCAATTCCCATTTCGTTTTTTATTGTGCGTTGAACAAATTCAAGTAGATCTCGTATGTCTTCAGAGGAAGCATTCCCGGTGTTAACGACAAAATTGGCATGTAAATTTGAAACTTGAGCCCCGCCTATTTTTTTACCTTTAAGACCTGCTTGGTCGATAAGAGCGCCTGCCGATCGATGAACCGGATTGCGAAATACGCATCCTGCTGATTTATCGCCATAGGGTTGGGTGTTTTTTCGATACTGTATTAAATCCAGTTGATCTTTTCGAGCTGTTTGAGAAGGGTGCAATTGGAAAACCGCTCCTATAATTGCTCCTGGTAGCATTTGGAAAGAAGAAAAGCGGTAGTTAAACTCTAAACCGGAGCGCGCAAGTTGCTCAAACTTTCCATCTGCATGAATAAAATCCACAGACTGAAGCGTTTCGCAAGTTTCATGTCCATTTGCGCCGGCATTCATGAAAATAGCCCCTCCCACACTTCCCGGAATTCCGGAAGCAAATTCAAGTCCCGACCATCCTTGACGTGCAGTCCGGGAGCCTAATAAAGAAAAGCTACAACCGGCACCCACATGCCAAGAACTTTCAGAAGGTTGAGAAATGAAGTCGATTCGATTACCGATTACGACTCCATTAAAACCTCTATCGTCAAATAAGACATTCGAACCTTTGCCTAAAATAAAAAAAGGAAGTTGATTTGCATGGCAATGGATTAAAATTTCCTGCATTTCAGCAGGCTGACGAACTTCTACAAAAAAGCGGGCCGGGCCGCCGATGTTAAATGTTGTCTCAGATTTTAAAGGATAATCGGGCTGAAGATTATTCAGAATCGGGAAGGTCATCAAGACTCTCTTCTTTTAATTTATCCAATAAAATATCGTTAGTAAGTTGCAAGGCAGATTCTTTTTCGCTCTGTAATAAAGCTTGTGCCTGTTCTTCTAAATCTAGGGGATTATTTTTCTCTCCTAGGCTTCCCTGATATAAATGATCCAAAAGAGCATTAACAAAAGAAGCAGACTCCGGGGTATTAAATTTTCGCGAGAGACGAATTGCCTCTGCAATGACTACTTTAGCCGGAGTGCCTGATTCTTGAGAATCGAAAAATAATTCAAAAACGCCCAACCTTAAAATATTCTTAGTCACCGTTTGAATGCGTTCAAAAGTATAAGAGGTGGAAACAGAAGCGATGAGGGGGTCGATTTGATTTAAGCTTTCAATAATTTTTTCAACTTTTTCCTGTGCCATGCGGACGTTTTTTTTCGAAACTTCTAATTCTGCCATCATCAGTTCAAGCATGACTTCTTCCTCTGCATGTCCTAAATGACGACTATAAAGGATTTGAAAAACAATTTCTCTAAATTTCTGATGTGATAATGCCATATTGACCTTAATGGGTTCATTTGAAAAAAAAATTGAAAAATTCAACTTAATAAATTGTAATGAAATAGATTGTTTAAGGCTATCGTGAAATTAGAATATTTATTCTGAGAGCCTGTTTTCAAATTCAAGGGCCCTCTGGATTGCGTCAATGCCTCGGGGATCGATAAATTGCAGCCGGGTCAATATTAAAAATATGGACCCGACTGCAATTTTCCATCCACGAGAGCTTTCACCCATCCGTGGGGCACTTCAATTTAAAAACAGGCTCTAAGCTCGATTTGCAAAATTGTGGGTGAATCTCTCGAGAGAGCCTGTTCTAAAAGTGTGTTGAAATTGGAATTTCAATTTTTTGTTTAAGTTCTTTATGACAGATATAGACTCTGCGAAGTTTAGAATTTTCGTCAAAATAGAGTAGAAATTCCATCCAGCCTTCATTGAAGTAATAAGAGATTAAAGTGTTATGTCGAAAAACTTCTTTATGTCTGGCTTCATGAAAAAGGTTTTCCACGGTATCACGAGGCATGAATTTTGAAATTTTAGTGGGATGGTTAGAGGGATTGGTAAGGCAATTGATAAATTCTTGAAAAGAGAGTTGGTTGGTAAGGTTAAGGCCAAAATCTGATCCTACGTCTTCGGGTGTCGAGAAAGGGTACCGTAAACGAATAAAAAAGAGCGAAAAAAGCTTATAAAATTCATTCATAATTCAGTTTGCTCACTGTTAATTCAGGATTTCTCATTTTATTCTTTATTAATAGTTGTTGGCAACAAAAAAAATATATAACCCACATTCCCGCGATCGTTGATTAAAAATTGAACATTATTCCCTCAGAGATCAATATCATGGATTTCTAGGGGGTAAAATGGAAAGAGTACGTAGTTTTGTATTAGATCATCATGGGAT
>Ga0105047_10005402_pt1 | contig 21966 bp, 12 predicted proteins | sample MAT04_FD_78384 | JGI IMG/M metagenome (GOLD analysis project Ga0105047, IMG submission 78384) | Freshwater microbial communities from Lake Fryxell liftoff mats and glacier meltwater in Antarctica - MAT-04 (megahit assembly) | ecosystem: Environmental > Aquatic > Freshwater > Ice > Liftoff... | reverse complement strand
GCAAACTCAAGGAGATGGTGCAGGACCATGTGCACATCAAGGCCGAACACATGGGCCTGATCGAAGACGGCCAGATGATCGTCGGACACATTCTGGTCTACGCGTTCATGGATACCGAAGGCTGCGGCTGACACTACAACGACCCTTTGGAGCGTATCATAGGAGACTTCATCCCAACGAGCGGATGAAGTCTCCTATGATACGCCCTTTTCGAAACAACGAGGGTCATTGTAGTGCTGAGCGCGGCAGATTGGTCGTGGCGTCCAACCCTTTTGTCTGTAAACTTCTGAACTTTGATCAAGCGGCGCACTGCGCCGCTTTCTTGTTTTGTTGCTTTTCAATGCAGGACTGGAGTGAGCATGGGTTTTAATTGCGGTATCGTCGGCTTGCCTAACGTGGGCAAGAGCACCATTTTCAACGCGCTGACGATGACTCAGGCGGCGCAGGCGGCGAACTATCCGTTCTGCACCATCGACCCCAACGCAGGCATGGTCACCGTTCCCGACAAGCGCATGTGGCCGCTGAAGGAAATTGCCGGCACCGACCGCGTGATCCCGACCAAGATCGAACTGGTCGACATCGCCGGACTGGTCAAAGGCGCGGCGCAGGGATTGGGCAAGGGCAACTCATTCCTCTCCGCGATTAAGATGGTCGACGCGGTGTTGCATGTGGTCCGCTGCTTCGAAGACCCCGACGTGGTCCACGTCGATGGCCGCGTCGATCCCGTTCGCGACATTGAAGTGATCGATCTCGAGCTGATCTTCAAAGACGAAGAGACGGTCAAAAACAAATTCGAGCGCTGCAGCAAACGGAAGAACGACAAGGAAGCGCTGATCGCTGTGCCTGTCTTGCAAAAGGTGCTGGGCCTGCTTAACGACCTGATCCCCGTGCGCGCGCAGAAGCTGACGCCTGAAGAACAGGTTCATCTCGCCGACTGCCACCTGATTACTGCCAAGCCGATGCTCTTCGTCTGCAACATCGCCGAGAACGACATCGCCACGGGGGGCAATCACCACAGCAAGGCCGTCTTCGCTCACGCCGAAAAAGTGGGCGCGCGCGCGATCGTGATCTCCGGAAAAATCGAGAGCGAGCTGGTGCAGCTCAGCGAAGAGGAACGCAAATCGTTCATGGAGACGCTGGGCATGGAAGAGGCTGGCGTCGACCGATTGGTCCGCGCCGGCTACGACCTGCTCGGCTTGGCCACCTACTTCACCGCCGGCGAAATTGAAGTGCGCGCCTGGCAGATCCAGACCGGCTGGAAAGCGCCACGGGCCGCGGGCGTGATCCACACCGATTTCGAAAAAGGTTTCATCCGCGCCGAGGTCGCCAGCTACAACGATTACGTGGCGTTAAAGGGCGAAAAAGGCTGCCGCGCAGCGGGCAAGCTGCGCACCGAAGGAAAAGATTATATCGTGCAGGACGGCGACGTGATGCATTTCCTGTTCGCGAAGTAACTTTTTGAGAGCTTGTAATTCCGTTCAACGGATGGCTTTCGCTTGATCCAACGGAATACCCATTTGCGGTTTGGCCTTGAGTTCTTTCTGGCGGCGCAGAATCTCTTTTTTTGTCACGAAAGCAGGTGAAAACAATTGCTCGATTAATTGCTTCGTTTTCGGAGCAGATAAACCATTTACCCATGCGTCCAGCAGAAGCGTTGACTTCACTATCACGTCTGCTCTTAAACTATCCTTAGCGATGACTTCGTAGTGCAACACCAGTTCGCGGATATCGCCGGTCTCATCGCTGAAGCTCTGTATCCAAGCCGACTGCATTGGCTCTCGGCCGCATTGTTCTTGAATGATACGAATACCTCTTTTGGCATTCGTATTAATTGCGCTGCATATTGGATTCGACTCGCGAAACGGCTCTCCGTTTATAAATTCTGTATTTAGCCAGCCAAGTTGCCATTGGCTCGCTTTTCCTTCTACGGCAAACAATGTCTCCAGAAGGCAATCCCAAAAAGGTGCGCAGCTCTTTGCCTTTTCTTTTTGCCTCGCTTTAATTGCCATGCCAGACATCCTCGCCTATCGACGCGAATAATATCACTCATCCGGCACAAAAGCCATACCCAGGCGCACTTCAATGTCGACTCGGATATCTCGAGTCTGCGGCGTCTTGAATGAAATGCTAACCGGCGCGTTAACACCACCGCCCGCGGCTGCGTCATCGATAAATTGCAATGCTTTGGTAATGCCATGTTGACGAGCTTTTAATTCATCCGAGTTCAGTTTCCGGATCAGCTCACTTACGAAACCACGCGCCTGCGAACGTGTTGGAGGCTTCTTGCGGGACCATGAGACCGATTTCTCGGTCTTACCGCCCTGCGCTTGTATACGTCCCCGATGGGAATCGGGCATTGGGAACCCTATCGCATTCTACTTCTTCAACTCTTCGAGCTCCGCCTGCAGTTTCTTCTTCTTGGCGGGGTTGCGCTCGTCTTTAATTTCTTCTTCCAGTTCCTTGATGCGCTTGCCCTTGTTCGGATCGGGAGCTGCAGCCAGTTCTTTCTTCAACTCGTCGAGCTCTGTCTGAAGTTTCTTTCTCTTGGCCGGATTCTTCTCGTCCTTGATCTCTTCTTCAAGTTCCTTCGCGCGCTTGACCTTCGCCGGGTCCGGTCCGCCGCCAGCGGCCTGCTCGGCAGCCTTCTTCTTTAACTCGTCGAGCTCAAGCTGCAGCTTCTTCTTCTTGGCGGGATTCTTCTCGCCCTGAAGTTCTTCTTCCATTTCCTTGATCTGCTTGGCGAGAGCCGGATCTACTCCGCCACCCTTCGGATCAATGCGCGTCTTGTCGTAGTACATCGGATCGTTGCTGACGGTGAAGAGCTTGCCGTCGATCTTGTACATGCGTTCCAATTCGACCTTGTTGAACGGACGCGAGCCTACTCGATTGAAGACCGAGAGTTGATTGCCGCTCTCGTCGACGCCGCGGTCGCGCTGCAAACCTTCGGAGACCTGCACCGTCCGGCCATGCAGATGTTTCGTGGCGATCAATTGCGGATTGTATTTGCTCGACCAGCCCAGGTAGGTCGGAGTGGTTTCGGGGCTGGTGAGTTGCAGCACGGCCAGACCATGTTTGCCGTTGGCAACATATCCAAATACCGAGGCGTTGGTCATGCCGACCTTGATGTCGCAGACGTCGTTGAGATGGCCATCGGCCGTGTACATCGATTCCAAAACAGGCTTCTCGGCCGTGGTGATATCGACGATGCCCAGTCCATCGCAGCCAGCAGCCACGAGGGCGTAAGTGCGTGAGAGATACAGACTGCGTGCATCCTTGAACGGAACCACTGTCGGCACCAGCTTGGCAGCGGTCGGTTCGGTGATATCGACAACTTTGAGACCTTCGCAATCCACCACGAATGCATAGCGGAACTGAACGCGGACGCACTTGGGTGAACTCATCGGGATGACGCCGACAACCTTTAAATCGTCCGGATTGGCCGGAGCGGCGACCCTCTCGAGCTCCTTCATGCTGACTACTTTGCTGCCATCGGGATTGAGCTGCGTTGCGGCGACGGCCAGCTCAGTACCGATCTTGGAGATATCGACAATTACCAGGCCTGCATCGGCGCAGATGTAGATGTAGTTTCCAGCCACGACGCCATTGACGGCGCCATTGAGGATGCCGCCGGGGTTGAAGGTCATGTGGCGGCGCATGAAGTTATTGGTCGGATCGCCGTCGAGCAGAGTGGCGGCGTTAACGGTGAAGAGTCCTTCCTGGCGGTCGGTGCAATAAAGGAAGGCATAGGTCAGGCTGATTCCCTGTTCCTGATTTTCCTTATTGCGCGGCCGCAGCGGAGGCTGGCGAGTCGGATCGACGCCCAGCACGGTCGGAGAGATGACCGAGGAGCAGTCTTTGCTCTTGACATAAAGGCGCTGGCCCAGCGGGCTGACCGGCGCGGTAGTGATGCGTTCGCTGAAGTCCTTGTTATCGATATTGGCGACATCGTAAATCGTCAATCCATTATTGCCGCGCGCCGTATAGAGATATTCGCCGCGTAGCTGCAAGCCGTAGGCCTTGCCGGCGTGCTCGTATCCGGTCTTCAGCTTATTACCGTTCTTGCAGTGCTCGGCATACTCTTCCGGATAAGCATCCCGGTGGAGCGTACTGCCGAGGACGGCCTGCGGCTCTTCCTGCTCTGTGACCACTGTCGCGTGCACGCCACCGTCTTCGTTGGCCGTGTACACGTAGCGGAACATGAAGTTGGTCTGATTGGTGCCGAGCAGATAGGTCTGCGCCAGGCGTGCATTGTTGTCGCCCTTCTCGGAGACGTGACAATCTACGCACTGCTTGCTTTCCTTGCTGCGGACATTGTGCGGATAATGCGGAGCGAAGGCCTGACCGGAGAAGCCTTCAGCGGAGATGGTCTGCTGCTGGCTGTAAGTCCATTCGCGCTGCGCATTCTGCGAGCTGACGATCACACCGCACATTGATCGCACGGGGGTGATCTTGTTCTTCTTGACCGTTCCGTCCAGGCCGAGCATGAAGACGTCGTCGCGCAGCGTCTGGAAGTTGTACTGGGTCCAGTTGCGGCTCTTGCCACCTTCAAAGTGGTTATTGAAGCGCGCCTGATTGGCCTTCATTGGAAGATGGCAGCCGAAACACGACGCCATGAAACCGGTGTGGCAGGTGTAACAATCCATCTTGGTGTCTTGATGCGCCAGCGTCTTGGGGTCAGTCGGAACATCGCCCCACGTCTTGGCATCATTGCGCATCGTCTTCGAGAGACGCGAGCGCGCATTGTAGTACGGATGAGCCGGATTGATGGTGTCGATGGTCTGCTTGATCTCCCACTTCAGCTTGGGGTCGATCGCGGACTGCTGAATCAGGACGTCGCCCTCCCAGCGGAAGCGTTTGCCGAACGAGGTCTTGGACTGCGCCAGGTCCGTTCCACCATCGGGTGCAGCGTTGCCGCTGGTTTTCAAGTTCGGGCGGTTATAGATGGTGCCGTGGCAGTCCGCGCACATGATTTCAGTGGCATTGCGGACTTCGCCATAAATCTTGCCGTTGCCATGATTGTCATTGCTGAAGTGACAGTCGATGCAATGCATCCCCATTTCTTGATGGATGTCCTGCATGTGGACCGCAGCGCCGGCGACCGGCTCGCCCTTGGCGCCCTTGGCAAATTTCTTCGACGGGGGCAGATCGTGCGGGACGATTTTGTCGTCCTTGTCGAGCAGGTTGCCCTTGAGGTCCTGCTTGTAGACGTTACGGAAAACCCATCCGTGGCCGTGGAAATCGTTGACCTGCATCTGGGTGAACTGATCGTTCTTCTCCCAAAGACTTTCGAGGAAATCGACGTCGCGGGTCAGATTGCGAGTCGCGGAGCCTTCGGGGTTGCGCGTGCGAATCTTGTACGCCTCGCGCTCGCCCATCTTGGGGAGCTGGGTCTTGGGATACATCAGGTTGCCGTGCGTTTCGTTGTCCCACCACAGCGTGCCGTAGTAGGTATTCGTCACCGTCGTGCCGGGATGCATATGGCAAACGATGCACTGGCTGGACGGAATGGAGCGTGTGATCAAATGCTTAATCGGATGGCCCGTCTCTTTGCCGACCACGTCATGAAGCGCGGCGTCGGCGCTGAAGCTGTGACCGTCTTTGCCGTACTTGGCGTAAGGTCCGGAATGTCCCTTGTCGCGGTCGTTGGCGTAAACGACGTGACATGCCGCGCAACCAGACTGGCGGTAATCGCCAGCGTGATCGTTGGTGCCGAGCATCCAAAGTGTCGGATCGAACAGGCGTGTTTTCTGAAGACCCAGGAAGACAGGGTCGGTGGACAAGCCCGTGCCCAAGCCGCGGATCGACAACTTCGTTTCGGGCTTACCGGGTTCGTTATCTTTATCCTGAAGCGCAGTTTCAAGTTTGATGCGACCGCCGCGCTCGAAGACGCGCAGCACATTTCCGGGCTGAGTGACGTTGTAGCGGGGCAGCGGATCGAGAAAAGGAAGAATGCCCCGCGTGCGGGTTTCTTCGATGGTCGGCGCCGGCAGAGTCTGAATGCGCGCGGGCTTGCCGTCATACATGTACGCTTCACCGAAGCGGGCGTGCTTCTGATTGTGCGCACCGTTGTTGTAGAGAGCGGCACCCCAGAGCATCGCGCCGTGGGCCATCATGCTCTTGGGAACAGCTTTTGTCTGTTCAGCGTGGCATTTTCCGCAGGAGTACTTGGAAACGCGCAGATCGGACGGATTCACGAATCGCACGAATTCAGGCGACTCCATGATCCACGTTGCGTTGGTGCGCTTGGGGTTGGCCGCTGAGGAGTGGCCACCACCATGTCCACCGCCGTGACCGCCACCATGAGCGCTACCGTGTTCGGCGTGCCCGGCACCGGCTCCATGTCCAGCCGCAGCATGTGGAGCGCTATGAGCATCAGGTACTGCGACTCCAGGCGCGTGGGCGTCTTTGGCAACTGGAGAGTGGTCTTCGGCCTTGGGCTTTTCGCTTGGCTTGGGAGCCGGATCAGCCGTCTCACGGGAAGTTGCGTCGGGCTTGGAGGTCATCTTCATCGGCGCGGGCGTTTTGTTCGGATCGAGGAATTCGAGGATTGACGTTTTTTCGCCTTCGGGCAACGCAGCCTTGGCCGGCTTCTCTTCGAGAATCTTCCACTCTTTGGTGATCGTGGGCTCGTGATGGTACCAGTGGCCGCGCGGTTTAACGTGGGCCAGTTCCTTGGTCGTCGCGTAGGGATCGCCGCCGTGGCAGTCCGTGCAGCCCAAGCCAACGTTGGTGCCATGCATGCTGAAATTGGGATCCGCGGCCGGTTTTTCACCTTCAGCCACTACGTCCAAATCAATTCCTTTATGGCAGGTCACGCAGCCTGCCGACTTCTTCATTATCTCATCTTTATTGGCGTTCTTCTCCGCGTACCACATGCGGTCGTCGAAGACGTCTACTTTTTCGTAGAAGTCGTTTGCCGACGGATGCCCAGCGCCGAGTTCCTCGGGCTTGCAACCGGAGAGACCAATGGCCAGTGTCAGCATGACTACGCTTCCAAGCGCAACTGCGAGCCACTGTCTAGTTGAAACTGCTTTCATAAGCATTCCCTGGCATTATCTGCACATGGAGCGGAGTTTCGTGCCGCAACCGCAGCAAGCCGCACCATGTATTTCGAGGTTCTTTCCTGAACCCCTTACCCGCCCGGCCCCTGATGGAGACGGGAAGACGCAACGCTAAGTGTCTAGCGCTTAATACTTCAACGTAATGCCCAAGAACGCCGAATAGAGCGTCTTGGAGCCGTAAATGTCTTTGAATCCCTGCAATGGCGTCAGCCCGGCGATCGCTCCGGTGAAGACGATGTTCTGACTCAGCAAGGGGCGGTAGATCATGCCCATCGAGTAGTCAACGCCGATTTCACGGCTCAATTTTTCGCGCTGCAGCAGAACATTGAGCGGCTCGGTTTCGTCGAAACGCAGATAGTTGACATTCAGGATGGCCTTCAAGCGCGGTGTCAGTTCCGCATCGTAGCCGACATTGAACAGATGAACGCCGGGGTTGACGAAGTTCGACTGACCCTGCTCCTTGCTGGTAGCCAAGTTGGGAATCAGCGAGAAGCGGCTCTTTAAGGAAGTTGCCGAATTGCCCGCGCCAAATCCCTGGCGCACCCAGTAGCTGAACTGTCCGCCCGCAAAATTGGGGTTGTCAAAAATGGCGTCAAAACCGGTGGCCGTGTTGTCATAGACATCTTTATCGCCCGACGAGTAGAAGCAGGAGGTGCGGAAACGCATCCAGTCCACATCGATGGAGAGCTCAAGGGCGAACATCTGCGCGTTGATATCCTGGCGCTTGCCCGAAAGCGGATTGTGATTGTCAGTTCCGAAGGCCTGATAAAACTGGTGCGAGATGTTCAAGCGTCCGATATGACCATCGCCGCCGAAACCGACATAGCCGGTCCTGATGCTGTGCGGATTGAGATCGCCGATCGGCGCGGGCCGAACGATGAGGCCGTTCTGATTGTATTGATTGCTGGATTCTTCGGCACTGAATCCAAAATTGCCGATCATATTATAGCCTTTTATCAGGGTGTCCTGGCGGACGATATTGCCCATCACCACGTGCTCGTCTTTAAATTCAAAGACTGTGTTCAGGCCTGAGTTGGTATCTTTGTCGAGCATTTCGAAATACGCCAGATTGTACTGCAGGCGATTGGACTCCAGGATGCCGAAGGCGCGGAAACCCAAATTATTATCCGCGAAGAGGAATCCGCGGAAGTCATTGTTATAAAACTGAATGCCCGTGCGCGACGAGACGAAGTCGTAATTCTTCGAGATGTCGCGGAAATGGTATTCGCCGAAAAGTTCCTGAAGCGCGCACTGATGGTCGAGTCGGTCGCGGCCTCGGCGCGGATCGAGATTGATCACAAAGTTTTCTTCCGTTCGCACGTAGTTGAGATTGAAAACAGGCGTCACGCGGATTTCCCATTCGCGCGGCTTGAAATCCGTCTCTCCTTTAAAGAGCTCCAGGGAGATGATGAAATTCTGAACCACAACAAGCTGGTCGCCATTACCAAAGAAGCGTTCGCTGTTGGGCCGCTGGGTACTGACATTCGCGGGCGTGGGGACGGAGTGACCTTCAACCAGGGTATCGGAGACGAAGAGTGTGGTCAAAAAGATCGACTGTCCGATGACCGGATAATCGCCCTTGAGCATATTCTGGCGGTACGGATTCCACAAATTTCCAATGACGCGCCGGGAGTCCTGGGGCATGCCTTGCCGCCAGCGGTCGGGAATCGGGAGCAGATCCTGATTGATGAGCGCCGATTTGGGAACTTTGTTCCTCTTCCAGCCCGCGTATCCTTCTACTGAGGGCGGATTGACGTACAGATATTCCATTTCTTCGAACTCGAGCGCGTTAATGTTTTCGCGCGCGGTCGGATTTAATCCGACAGACGGAGCTGGCGCAGCGGCCTTCTCATCGGCTTTCTTTTCATCCCCAACAGGCGCGGGATCCAGCGGAACGGGCGCACCCGGATCGGGAAGCTTCAGATCCGGGAGTCGAGAAGCGCCTTTCCCACTGACATTGATGGGAATTTCCCGCTTTGCATCCAAACTCGATCGGCTGGCCTCAGTCGCCTTCGCAGATGTTCCGGCGGAAGGATCTCTGAAGAGCTCCTCGGGTTCAGCAGCCACAAGCACGCGCAGCATTGCCAGACAAAGACATGCTGCGGCGAGCCTCTTGCCCTTCACTCTTAAATGCATATTTCAGCCCTGACCCTGCATTAAAAAAAGGAAAACAACAAGCCCCATTACGCCGCAATTCATCCCGGCGGACGCTTTAAGACCATCTGTGCATTACTTTGTAATCGGAAGTCTTATAACAACACATACCCACGGCGTCAATACGGTGGATATATAAAATCGAAAAAAGAGTGAAGGTCAGGCTGCATATAAAAGAACATGTCAGAGTAAACAGTTTTTACTTGAACTATCACAAGTAGATGGCTAATCTACGCGGGAATTTCGCACAGCCGCTTAATACTTTTTTTTGCTCTCAGGAGAGCCCATGTCGTCATTTGCTAAAAAATCGTTCTTTTATGTAGCGTTGGCCTTGATCTCCATCACGGGCAACGGCATGGCCGCCAGTCGCGCGCCGATTCCGATCAACACACCCATCCCGAACGATACTCCCGATTTGACAATGGATGAAGTCACAACGATCATCGGGCAGGCGGTCGGCGCCTTGAAAGCAAAAGGCGTTTCCGGCGTGATCTGCATCGTCGATCGCGAAGGTCATATCCTCGCTATATTCCGCATGACGAAAAGCGCCGCTATTGACGCGCGAATCACCGAGCAGGCCACGGCGAAAGCGCGCACTGCCGCTTTCTTCCAGTCGGACGAGAATGCATTCACCACCCGCACCGCGCAGTTCATCGTGCAGCCTAATTTTCCGCCGGGCATCAGAAACCTTGATGCCGGCCCACTCTTCGGCGTCCCATTCTCGAATTTTCCCAAGGGAATCATTGGTGTCACCACTCAGACCCTGGACGACGTCCAAACTCAGGTTCCTCCTTTTATAGTGTTCGTCGCGCCGATCAATGTTGGCGAACTGGGCGGCAATAACACCGTGCCGCTGGCTAACATTCCCGCGGGAAGCACAAACCGCCGGCCCATCACTCAGCCTCTGGTCATCACGCCTTTAACCGACGACCTCGGCGGCCTTCCGCTCTTCAAAGGAAAGAGAGCCGTTGGCGGTATCGGTATCGAGATCGACGGATTCGGCGTGCTACAGGAAGGCGTTCCCGACGCTGGCGTAAAGAAAATCGATCCGACAGAATCCAAAGCCACCTTGGAAGAAAGCGTTGCGCTGACGGCCTGCCGTGGTTTCCTGCCCCGCGCTGGTATTCGCGCCAACAAAATCCTGATCAACGGATTCCGCTTCTTGTTTACGAAAGCGAAGCGGATCAAGAGCGCTGCGGTAGCCGCCGGTTCGCTGGCCGCCGAAGGCGCCTTTGAGCCATACCTCGACACCGACGGTTCTGAACGCAGCGAGGCCGGCAATCCTGTTGCCGCTCCTTATACACGTATTTCCTTCGATCCCGTCTCCGGCGTCGAGAGAATTGCCGGAACGCCTTTCGTCACCATGCCCGCCGCTCCGCGTCCGACGCCCACCCAGGAGTTCCCGCGCCGGGGTTGGGTACCGCGCTTCCCGCCGCGAGACAGCCCTCTGGGAGTGATCACCGCAGCAGACGTTACGCAGTTGGTTCAGCAGGCGGCCGACCAAGCCATTAGGACTCGCGCTGGAATTCGTAATCCGCGCGGCGTAGCTGCACAGGTCTGGATCTGCGTGGTCGATAAATCCGGAAATATCTGCGGCTCATTCCGCACCGAAGACGCCACTCCGTTCAGCTTCGACGTTCATGTGCAGAAAGCGCGCACAGCAGCGTTCTTCAGCAACGACCAAGTGGGCTTCTCCAGCCGCGCGATCGGATTCATGGCGCAGACGTTCTACCCGCCGGGCGTCGACAAGCGTCCGCCTGGACCGATCAGCGGACTGCTGAGCGATGGCAATGTCGATCCCGGTTCGCTGGGTGATATGCCCATCGCCGGTGCCGGAAAGCTCCGCGAAATCAGCCAGTTGCTCCTCGACCGCGACGGCACGATGTTGCTGAGTTCGCTTGTTGGAATCACCAATCCGCCGCCGCCCGGCTTCGATTTGGGAGGAACGCTCTCAACGACTGTGCGAACTCTGGCGCGCCGCCTGCCGCATATCCGCGATGGCCGTCTCTCTCCGCTGCAGGTGGGAATCACGGTTGATCTGACGCTGGGGCGGCCGACAGCATTGCTCAGTCCGGCACCGGCTCCATGCACAATCCCCAATGGCATCACAATTTTCCCAGGCGGCGTGCCGATTTATAAGGGCGGCGTGCTGGTGGGTGGATTGGGCGTCTCCGGCGACGGCGTCGACCAGGACGACATCATTGCCTTCGCCGGTCAAGCGGGTTTCAGGCCGCCCGAAGGACGGCGTAGCGACGAGGCCAGCGAAGCGGCCGTTCGGCAGGCGCTCAGTGAAGCCGTCGTAAAGTTAAAGGCTCAGTTCCCGAACTTGACCAATGGCGTTGCGGGCGATTCGGGTGGAAGCGGCGGATTGATTCTGGACGTGATCACCGATCGGCTGAAGTCTGGTTTGCTGCAGGGCTTGCGCCTGCCGTACGTCAAGTTCCCGCGCCAACCGAACCGCTGATTTTAGCGGCATCAAAAAATAAGAATAGCAATCCGGGCCGGCTTCGAATGCCGGCCCGGTTTTTTTGTTACGGCTGAACACTGTCGCGAACGTGCGATTGCTCAGCGCGTTCCAGCATCCAGCCGCGGCCAAAGTAACCCGCCCAGAATATGAAAGTGCCGCCCGCAAAAGCAAAGCGGGCCCAGGTGGGCAGGTTGCTCTGCCGGAGATAACTCTCGATCAGCGCCGCGAAAAAGAGCATCACCCCCACCCCGATGATCACGGGCGCGGCATCCACTCCGGCGCGGCGCAGACTCTCCGAACGCGAATGAATTCCTGGACAGACGATGGCCCGTCCAAGCGAAAGCCCGATGCCTCCGCAGAGCACGATCGCGCCGATTTCGGTAATGCCATGCGGCAGAATCCAGGCCCAGTATTCGCCATAAATTCCGCTGTCGTGGTGCACGGCGGTGAAGGCGCCGAGAATCATTCCATTATAGATTATCAGGATCACGCAGGGCACGGCGGCCAGGATGCCAGTGGCCAAGGCCATTAATCCGACTTTCAGATTGTGAGTGAACAAGAACGAGGCGAAGAAAAACTTGTTCCCCGATCCCAGGTTGCGGCCGGAGCGCAGTGACTCCAGCAACTGCTCCGGCGTCGAGCCAGGCTGGCGCGATTCCATCGCGGGAAGCAGCGCATAGGCGGCCGACGGGTCGTGCTTGACGGCAAAGTACGCCAGCAGCGCGCCCAGAAAAAAGAGCGAGCCCGCTATCGCGTGAAAACGGAGCGTGCGGACCACCGCGCGCGCGAAGCCGGCATGAACGAAGGTCCACGCGCTGGTCAGCACACTGGGCTTGGGGCGCAGATAGATCACCGCGTGCGCCGATGCAGTCAGGTCGTTGAGATAACGCAGCAGCGACAGATCGCGCGTGCGCGTGGAGACCTGCGCCAGATGGACGGTGGTCTGGCGGTAGAGCAGATCAAGACGGCTGAGCTCGCCGGGACTCATCCCGCGGATCGATGTTTGTGCGCGCCGCACCAGCCTTTCCAGCTCTTCCCATTGAGGCTTGTGTCTGGCAATATAGTTCGGCATGAGCGATACAACTCCCCCGTTCGAAGCGGCGGCATCCACGGGCGTACGCATTGCAGGACAAAACGACGGGTTTGTCCAATTCGAAACGCCTGAAAACGTTCAGGTCAGTTACGCCATCGCAGGACTGGGCACGCGTTTCGTTGCCTGGGTCATCGACTTCGCCCTGATCTGGTTCGTCATTTTTCTGCTGCTCATTCTGGCGGGCATTGGCGCGGCGGCCAGCGGAGAAGTCGAACGGGACTTCGAGCGCGCCCTTAAACTGCGGCCCGGAGAAATGCCCGAAATTCCAATGTATATCCTGGGGATATTTGCGGCCATCGTTTCGTTCAGCACTTTTTTTTATTTCGGGCTGAGTGAACTCTTCATGCGCGGCCAGACGTTCGGAAAGCGCCGCTTGAAAATACGCGTGGTCAAGGCCGACGGTTTCTCGCTCGATGCCGGCGCCATTCTGCTGCGCACGATCTTCCGCGTTATCGACCATCTGCCGCCGGTCTGGCTTGTGCCGCTGCTCTCGAAAAAAGGGCAGCGCCTGGGCGACATGATCGCAGGCACCATCCTGATCAAGGAGGAGATCGGCACCATCAACCCGCTGCGCGAACGCCTGCTCAATTCAGATCCGGCGGCGCGCGTTTTTCAGTTCTCCGCCCCCACGCTCACACGCGCACGTCCGATTGATATTGAGGCCGTCGAGAAATTCCTGGAACGCGCCGGCAGGTTGCAGCCGCACGCCCGCGAGACGCTGCTGATGGCGCTCTGCAATCCGCTGGCGCGCCGAATGCAAGTCGACCCACCCGACGAAAAGTTACGCCACCGCTTTCTCGAAGACTTCCTGACCGCCGAATACCGCCGTCAATACAGGCAGCTCGGTTGAAAATTGCAGTACTTGAATCCCACGTCAGCAAAGTTGCTTCGCACAGTACTGACGAGCCAAGAGCCGTGCAGGCAGGATGCCTGCGCTACATTAGCCGCCGCGCTCAACCTTCACCGACTGGCCGTTCTTATCCCAGCTTCGCCAGGCGGCTTCGGTGATTTCGATTACACGTAGTCCGATCTCCGGCGGACAGCCGTTCTCGCACTGGCCCAGGATCGCGCCGACGAAATTCGTGTCGGGGTCCATCCAGTCGGGGCTGCTGGTCAGTTCCATCACCGCACCCTTGTGCCCGGTCTGGTAGCTGATCTTTCCGTTGCGGTTGTAGACGGCGCCTTCCGATCCGATGATCGTGAAGTCTTCGTGCCAGGTCGGGGCGTTGCCGACCACCGAGACCGTACCCAGCGCCCCGTTGGTGAACTTGACGCTCAGCGCCGAATTGATATCGACTTCGGTGCCGAAGAATTCCATGCGCGCGCTGACTTCTTCGGCCTGAAGGCCCGTCGTCCACATCAGCATATCCATGAGGTGCGAACCGGAATCGTTGAGCTGTCCGCCGCCGGAGAGCGCGGCCTTCTGCCGCCACGTGCCCTTGGTCGCCTTCAGCCATTCCTGCGCCTGATATGCCGCGACGTATTCAATCTTTCCAAGCCGTCCGGAATCGACCATCTGTTTCAAGAAACGGTAGCCGCCTTGGTAGTGGCGCTGATACGAGATCGAGACGACCTTCTTCGATTTCTTCGCCCGCGAACAGATGTCGCGCGCATGAGCCGACGAGCAGGCCATCGGCTTTTCGCATTGAACGTGAAGACCCTTGTCGAGTGCCGCGCAGATCTGTTCGTAATGAACGGTGTGCGGCGAACCGATCTCGACGGCGTCGAGCTCCACCTCTTTGAGCATCTTGCGCCAGTCTTGAAACTCGGGAACATCTTTGAGTTGCGGCTGCTTTGCTTTCAGCTTCGCGATTGCTTCGCTGGACGTGTCGGCCAGCGCCACGATCTCGCTTTGCGTACCTTTCAAGCGCTCCACATGCCAGTTCATGATTCCACCCGAACCGATGAAGGCGATGCGCACTTTTTTCTGAACGTCGGAACTGCCGCGAACTGAATTCTTTTTAGCCACGATCAGTCTCCGGGAGTTTGCAGGCTGCTTATTGGTTCGCGCGTTGTGAAAGCCACAGCGGAAAAGTCCAAACAGCCGGACATTTTCCGCTGTGGCTGTCTCCTTGATTGCGCACGAACCAATAAGGATTTGGAATTATGAAAGGTCCGCGCTTTTTTTCAAGCGCGGCTCGATTCAGCTTGGTCAGACGCGGGCGTGCGCCGTTACTGCTTTTTAATATTGTTGATTTCTTCGAGCAGGATGCGCACCTTGGCCTTCAGCTCTTCTTGGTTGTCGGTCTGCGTGGTTAGCAACTGATACAAGCGTTCAACTTCCGCCTGCAATTCCAGCGCCTTGTCCTCTTTGGAGACGATGGTGAGCTTCACGTCGGTGCTGCGCGAATAGACCTTGGCGTTGGGGTCCGCGGGCTGAACCACTTCGCCCGGCCGGCGCGTGCGGCCCAATGCCGGCGTATCGTTGGTGTTGCAGTCGTCGTCGGCTTCCAGCCAGAAAACAACCTGATCGCCGACCTTCGGATTGAGCGCCGCGATCTCCCAGACGAAGGTGATGAGCGGCGGATTTTTCTCGTGCGGCACTTGGCGCTCGATGCGCTTGGCCTCGACGGTGCTCGCCGTTCCGGTGCCGCTGCCGCCGTCGGCCGCGTCGTTGAGCACGCGGTAGACGATCCAGACGGTGCGCAGGCCCCAGTCGTCGCGCGCCACAAAGCTGACATTCAGTTTTGCCATCGGCGTCACCGTGATGTCGCGCGTCGGCTTCATCAGCTTGATGATCGGCGGCAGGTCGGGGCGTGCATCGACCGAATATTCCACGGGCGGTTTGCTGTTCTCGAGCTTGTGGATATCGAGCAGATTCAGATGAAAGGCGCCGCTCTTGTCGATCGGGAAGGCACTGATCTTCCACCATTCAATCTCTTTCTCGACCTGCTTCTCGCCCTCGGTCACCATCTTCTTCTCGATCTCTTTTTCGAGCGGGATTGTGGTGCCGTCGCTCTTCTCAAGCGTGGCCGAGAGCAACGCCTTGGTCGGCCGGAAGCGCAGGCTGGCCGTCGATCCTGCCAGCGCGCTCAGTCCGCCGAACTTTTCCGGCGCGGTCTCTTTCTCTTTTGTGTACGCCGGCAGGGTGTAGCGCACGCAATCTCCGCTGGCGTTGATGTCGATCTCAGGGCGCGGAACAACTTTGACGCGGACCTTCTCGCTCCGCGCATCGCCGACCTGAATGATCAGATCCACATCTTCGAGCGCCTTGGAGAGTGTGCCCTTGAATTTCGGCCCGCCAATGGGCAGCAGGTCGATCGGAACGACGCTGTCTTTGCCGACGCTTTCAAAATAGATCGTGCCGGGCAGCGTCGGAATATCGCCTTCGACAGTCACTTCGACGGGCAGTTCTTCGCCGCGCGGGACGTAGTTCCCCGAGGGCACTTTGATTTCAAGGATCTTTGTCTTGGTCGGAAAGCGCGCGTCCTTATCCACCAGGCGCGACGCCAGCGCCGCAAAATAATCCGGAAACTTCCAGACCAGCGCGCCCTTTAAAACCATGATCACCAGCGCCGCCACGCCGAACTTGACCAGCATCTCGGTGTTAATGATTTTGGAGAAATCGAGGGGCTGCGACATGCGCAGCGTTTCTTCTTCCAGCGCCGAAATGAGCTCCGGGGAGCCGACGAATTCGCCGCCCTTGCCTGCACGCGTCAACTGCAATGTGGAGATCAGTCGGCCGCGCAGGCCAAGGTTTCGGCTCTCGAGACGCAGCGCGATTTCATCGTCGTCCTGAATGCGCTGCAGTTCACGGATCAGATGCTTCCAGACGACGTAACCCACGACGGACATTCCCGCAGCCGCGGCCAGTAGACGCGCCGCGTAGGGCAATTCAAAAATCCAGTCGATCACAAAATAGCTGAGGATAACCAGAATCAGCGCCACGATGGTGCGGAAGATTCCGGACATGAGTATTACGCCGCGCTCTTTGGATCGCACGGTCGAAATTCGATTCTGTAGGTCAGTTAGTGTTGCCATGCCTTTACCTGGTTCCGATCCCAACCACGACGCTGATGTTTATGGACCGCGGGCGTCCCACGCCCGCCCCTCTCACTACCCTCTCCCTCAAAGGGGAGAGGAGAACAACAGCAATTTCGTTACAGCAAATCACTCCGCTTTCGAATGAACCATTCCGTGCCCATAAACAGCGTGAACAGGATCAGCAGCAATGGCGCGTCCCAGAGCGTATTCTCGCGGCGTCCTTCAATCATGCGCTGCGCTTGCGTGAGATCCTTGAGCAGTTCGCCGGCCTGGTTGGGGAAGTACATGCGGGCTTTGTGTTCCGCGTCGGGGCTGCCTTTGACCGAGCTCTTCGCCACGTTCTCGAGCAACTCCTTCTTGAGCTCGGGCGTCTCCATTTCGAACTGCGGCACGACCACGCCGTAATCGGCGTGCGCGTTTTCGTCTTCATCCTTCAGCGTCACGCGGAAGCGTCCGGCGTTGAGCGCGACGGTGTCGCGCGCGAACATGCCGCGCTGGCCGGCTTCGGGCATCAGTTCGATCTGCTGCGTGTTGGTATCGTTGTCGAGATCGGTGATGATCGCCGTGCGCGCCGTGTCGGTGGAGTTTTCCAAATTTGTGTTCATCACGCGCGCGCTGAGCTTGATGGTGTCGCCCTGCGCGTACTCTTCTTTATCTGTGATGATTTCAAGCCGCGCCGTGCGGCCTAACAATTTCGAGAGACCCAGGTACTGAACGACGTGGCCATGGAAACGTTCGAGCGTATCCGGCCCCAGTTCCGCCGGATAGCGCATGCGCCAGAGGTCGGCGAAGGCCTGATAAAGCACGCGGCCGCGTCCGACCTGCTGCGTGAGCATGATCGGCGCCGGGCCGCCGCGCTGCACGGCCGAATTTCCGTTGCTCCGTTCGCCGGCAATCAGCAGCGACGTCGCGCCCAGTTTCGCGCGCGTGGCTTTGTGGTACCAGTACATGTCGGGGACCAGTTCCCACAGGCCCGCGTTCTGATCATCGCTGGCGTTCGCGCTGCCGATGTCCAGTCGCGTGATGCTATGTGAGCGGCCTTCGGGGGTCAGCACGGGATTGAACGGTTCGGTGATCGGATTGTGCTGCTCGTCGTCGGCGGTGACGTCCTGGCCGCGTTCGAACTCGATGGGCAGAAGCTGTTCCAGCTTCGAATCCTTGTAACTGTCGGGCATGTTGTTCTTGCCGGCGATGAACCACATGCCGCCGCCTTCGTCGATCACAAAGCGGCGCAGTGCGTCGATGTCTTTTTCGGTGAAGAATCCATCGTTGGGCATGTTGCCGAAGATGATCACGTGATACTTGAAGAGTTCCTCGTCCGTCGGGAACTGCTTCAGATAAACAGGGCTGTTTCGCGCCAACTCGTTCATGTCCGGCACGCGCAGCAGGATGTGGCAGTTGACGCGCTTGTCGCGCAGGAGCGAGTTCTTCAGGTAGCGAAACTCCCAGCGCGGATCGGCCTCAATCAGCAGCACTTCGATCTTCTGATTGATGACTTCGACTTCGCGCGTCTTAAAATTATTGCCGGGCTCGCTGTCTTCCGAAGCCATGTTGAGCAGCTTGATTTCCGTGCGGAAGGTGAACTTGCCGGGCTTGGTGGGCTTGAAGCGAATGACTTCGTTCTGCTCGCCGGCCTCCTTTAAGGTGATCTGCTGGCGCGCGACTTCGGCGCCATCGCTGGTGGTGACAATCAGCTCGGCCAGTTCGTTGGGAAAGCCGCGATGCTTGACGCGCACGTAGATCGGCGCGAGGTCGTCGACAAAAATCTTGCTCTCGATGAAAACGTAAGGCACGGAGGCGTCGCGCATTTCGGGCACGCCGATGCCGATCGGAAAGATGCGCACCGGGGAATCCTGCGCCACCACGGCCGGTTCTTCACCCTTGTTGTTGCCGCCATCGGTGACGACAATAATCGCGGCCAGCGCCTGCCCTTTCAGGCGGTCGACCGTCTTGCGCAGCGCGCCGCCAATTTCGGTAACCATGCCTTCGGCGGCGAGGCCTTTCAAAACGTCAGCGGAGACTTTTTTGTCCGCGGTCTCCAACGTCTTCATGTCGGACGCCTTGGAGAAACTGACCATTTCGACTTCGTACTGCTTCTGCAGGTTCTCGATGAAATTGATGTCTTTGTGATTGAACATCGCACGCATGATGTCCATGCGCGACGATCCTTTGATGGCTTCTTCGGCGGCGAGATCGACCTTGGCCGGATCGGTGACGGTCAGCGGAACTTTTCCGAGCGTCTGCGCGGCGATCAATTTATCTTCCGGGCGCGAGTACTTGTCGACACGCGTCATCGACTTCGAATTATCGACCAGGATGACGACCTTGCCTTTGACGTAGCCCCGGATGAAGACTTCGAGGACCGGGCCGGCGCAGATCAGCAGCAGAATCAAGACGCCGCCGATGCGCAGTCCGGCGAGCGCTTTGCGTTTGCGTAATGAAACATAATCAGGCTCGCGCTTGTAGAACCACCACACGGCATATCCGGCGCCGAGGGAAGCGAGGATGAAAAGCAGCCAGTGGAACGAGGTCTTCAGATTGCTGAAATAAATGTGCGAACTATCGATGCTGCCATCTTCGATGTCGCGCACGCCCAGAAGTTTCAAAAACAGTTTGTACATTCGTTGTCCTGTAGCGCAGGCATCTAGGACAAACCGTGTTCGGTTTTGTCCTTCGCCTGCGCGTTTATTGTTCTCTCGCGATCATTCTTTGCTGCAGTGCACTTCATCCCCACGAACATGCAGGCAGGATGCCTGCGCTACAACTCCACGAACATGCAGGCAGGATGCCTGCGCTACAACTCCACGTCCACGCAGGCAGGATGCCTGCGCTACTAATCCCTTGGCGCCCACCTGTTGGCCAGAATCGATTCCAGAGCCAGCAGACCGAAGACCAATCCGATCAGCAGCGGCCACAGTTCGGTGCCGCGCCGTTCGCCCTGCAGTTTGCTGGCGAAATCTTCAGCCTTGCCGATGTAACTGAAATCGAAGCCGGGATAATTTTGCTTGAGCTGCGTCGGCAAGACCACGTCCAAGTTCGATTCGACTTCCGGATTGGAGTTGACGGCGTAGGTCAGATTCACCTTCGGCGTGCGGTCGATGACGATGTCGTAGAAGCCGGCGCGATCGGTCTCGGTGTGTTCAAATTCGACGCGCCCATCGGACAGCATTTCGGCATGCAGATCCTTCTTCAGGCCAGGCGCAGGTGGCGTGATGCGAATGGCGGTGCGCTGGCCGGCCATGGAGATCGAGCGGCGGATCGGAGCGGTGACGGGAATGTTTCGCGGCGCGCGATTGCCCAGCGTCAGCATATTCACGGCGCGGAGCATCATGATCGTGAAGGCAGGCTGCGTGGGCAGGTTGCCCCAGGCCGTCGTCGCGGGGAAGGCGAAGAGCAGCACGTAACCGCTGCCCACTTTCTTCTCCACAACGGCCGGCTTTCCATTGGAGAGCCAGGCGACCACGCGCACATTTTCGTCATTGTCCGTAACGGTCAGATCGAAACCACGATACATTTTTACGGCACTCAGGAATTCCGCGCCGAAGTCCGGGTTGTTGAAGTCGGACATGATCGGATGCGACAGTTTGTCGGAGGCCGTGGAGAAGGAGAAACTTTCGGGCGTGCTTTTATCGCCGATGACCGGCGTCTCGCCCCAGGGTTGACCGACTTTTGCGGGGAGCAATTTAACGCCTGCATCGCCGAGCATGCTGTTGTAAAGCTGCGGTTCGACCTGGTCGCCCAGGAAGATCATCAGGCCCATTCCGGCCTTGACCTGCTTCTCCAGCGCGTTGAGCGTGTTCTGCGGAATCTTGGCGACGTTGGCCAGCACGACGGTCTGGTAGTTGAGCAAGTTGCGATCGCTGAAGCGGTGCTGCGCGACGGTCTCGGTGACCAGCGGGCTCTGCTTTTCGGGGTTCTCAAAATCGCGCGGCGAGAGAGCAAAGCGCAGGAATCCGCTTTCGTTGGAGAGCGGGTCGTCGGCGGTGCGGTCGCGTCCGTCGACCAGCAGCACCTTCGCATCGTCGATGACTTCGATCATGCTGTAGCGCCGGTTGTCGCCCATCAGGCGGTCGTCGGGAATGCGCACTTCGACTTTGTGATCGCCGCCTGTTCCGAACTTGGCTTCGAAGTGGATGCCGGCGCTCTCGCCGCCCTTCACATTCACGGTCGAACGCTGCGTCGGGCGCGCGTCTTTCTCAGGCACGTCTTTGTGAATATAGAAGTCGACGGGCAATCCGGTCAGGTCGGTCTGGCCGAAGTTTTGAATCTTGACGACGAACTGAATCGGCGTGTCGACTGCGGCCAGCGTATCCGTTGCGGTCAGGTCGACGATGCCGGCATTTTCTTTTCCGCCGTCTCCGGCATTGATCAGAAAGATCGAAGCGTCGGCGCTGATCTCTTTGAGCATGTTGCCGAAGTTGCTGGAGACTTCGCGCGGATTCCAGGCCCGGGATTGCATGTCGGTGATGATGTAAATTTCTTTGTTGGCCAGCGCGTACTCTTTGGATTCGAAAATCTTGCGTGCGCGCAGCAGCGCCTTTTCGACGTTGGTGCCGCCGTCGGAGAGTTGAACGGAGCGCTCCAGTTCCTGCTCTATAAAGGAGAGCTCCGTGGAGGGGTCGCCGAGCGGCGCGCGCGTATCGTCGTTGAACGTCAGCAGGGCACACCAGGTGCCCGAGCCTTCCTTAAGTTGATTGAGCACAGTCTTGGCCAGGCGCTTGGCGACGTCGAAGCGCGTCTCGCGGCCATTGTTGTAGCCCATCGACATGGAGTTATCGAGCAGGATGATCGCGCCGGTCTTTGTGCCGGCGCCGAGCATGCCGCGTCCGGAGACCGCTGGCCGGGCCAGCGCCAGCGCCAGGCAGATGATCGCAAACATGCGGATGAGCATCAGGATGATGTCGCGAAGCTGCAGACGCCGCGAATTTTTCTGCACGGCCTGCAACAGGAATTCCATCGCCGCCCAGGTCACCGGACGGAAACGGCGCTTGTTGAGCAGATGGATGATCACCGGAATGGCGCCCAGCGCCGTGCCGAAGAGCAGGAGAGAATTTAAGAACATGCGTCCTCCTTACGGAGGAATGCAAAATTCAAAATGCAAAATGCAAAAGCAACAGCTTGCGTCATCGAAATTTTCTCAGTCCCTTTATTTTGAATTTTGCATTTTGAATTTTGCATTGATTATCGTCCGCCAATTCTGCCCAGCG
>Ga0105047_10005401_pt1 | contig 21966 bp, 15 predicted proteins | sample MAT04_FD_78384 | JGI IMG/M metagenome (GOLD analysis project Ga0105047, IMG submission 78384) | Freshwater microbial communities from Lake Fryxell liftoff mats and glacier meltwater in Antarctica - MAT-04 (megahit assembly) | ecosystem: Environmental > Aquatic > Freshwater > Ice > Liftoff... | reverse complement strand
TGCCACCGCGAAGGCGATGCGGGCCGGGAAGTTAGCCTTGATCAGGCCGGTCACCACGTCTACCGAGGGCCGCTGGGTGGCCAGAATCATGTGAATGCCGGTGGCGCGCGCCAACTGCGCCAGGCGGGTGATGGAACGCTCGGTTTCTTCCGGCGCCAGCATCATCAGGTCGGCCAGTTCATCGATCACGATTACCAGGTAGGGCAGGTGCTCGCCATGCTCGCCGCTCAGCTTTTCGTTGAATTCCTGCAAATTACGCACCCCGGCCCGCGAAAATTTGCGGTAGCGGTTATCCATCTCGCGCAGCATCCACTGCAGCGCACTGGTTACCCGGTCGGCATCGGTGATTACCGGGGCCAGCAGGTGCGGAATACCATTGTAGCCGGTCAGTTCCACCCGCTTGGGGTCTACCAACACCAGGCGCAGGTCCGCCGGGGAATTATCCATCAGCAGACAGCACAAAATGGCATTGACACACACCGACTTGCCCGAGCCGGTGGTGCCGGCGATCAGCATGTGCGGCATGGAGGCCAGGTCATACGAAATCGGTCTGCCGGAGACATCTTTACCCACGGCAAACTTGAGCGGCGAGCGAATTTTCTGGAACGACTCGCTTTCCATCACCTCGCGCAGCGTCACACGCGTGGTTTCGGTGTTGGGTACTTCGATTCCCACATAATTGCGTCCCGGCACCGGGGCTTGAATGCGGATACGCGGCGCGGCCAGCGCCAGGGTGATGTCATCGATCAGGGCCACAATTTTGCTCACCCGCACGCGCATCTTTTGGCCGCGCGCCTCGACAAAATCCGGCTCCACCCCAAAGCGGGTGACGGTGGGGCCGCGCTGCACATCTACCACGCGCGCCGGCGCGCCAAAGGCCGCCAGAGTTTCTTCGATAATTTTCTTACGGTCGGTATCCAGCGAAACCTGGGCAAATACCACCTCGGCCGGGTCGAGAATCACTTCCAACGAGGGCTGAGCCCAGCCGGTTCCGCCGGCTGCCGGTGGCGGGGGAATGGTACTGGGGTCACCGGTGGCGGAGGGCTCAGTTGAGGGGGAGGATGGCTGCGACTCTGCCGGACGCAATGCCGCCGCCGCGGCGCCGGGGCGCGTCGCAGCGCTCTGCGGGCTGCCGCCGCGCCCTGCCAAGGGGCGAAAATCGGACGGGAGTTCGTTCGCCGGCGGCGCCTTGCGCACCGCTGCAACCGCATCCGGCAATCCGGCGGCGCTGCCCGTCGGGCGGGCGGGCCGGGCGCGCCAGGCGCGCCCGGCGCCCTTCAGCAGCGGCGCGATCAGGTCAATCAACGAAATATCAAATGAAAGCGCCAGCGCAATCAACAACCACGCCACCAGCGTCACTACCGTGCCAGCCTGCCCCACCGCGCTGGTCAGCAGGGCTTCAAACAGGTAGCCCAGGTAGCCGCCGCCCTGGCCGGCCTGTGCCAGCTCGCGCCCGCCGCCACCCAACAGGTGCAGAAAAACCAGCAGGTTGAAATAAACCAGCACAATGCCCACGATACGCACACTCGAAAGTTGGGGCAGCCGGTCTACATTGCGAAAAAACAGCCACAGACCCAACGCCAGCAGGGCGGCCGGCAGCACAAAAGTGCCCCAACCGGCCACACGACTCAGCAAATCTACCCAGGCCCCGGTCAGCGAGCCGCGGCTGGGCGAAAGCAGCGAAAGCAGGGTGATCAGGCCCAAAAGAGCCAGCAGAATACCGAAAATATCCAGCTTGCGCTCGGGTGAAAGCCGGCCCCACGACCAGCCCCCCTGCCGGGGTGAGGCAGCTTTGCGGGGTGGGCGCGCCGCGGCAGATTTACCCGCCGCTTTTGCGGCGGGTCTACGGGCAGCATGCCCCGCATCCGGCGCCGCAGACGTCCGGCTGCCTTTGGGCGCCGGGGTTGCAGTTTTTTTGGGGGGAACGGGTGATTTGGCCATAGAACGTTAATCTGATTATAACCCATCGGACAAGATGGGTCGTTGGAACTCTTTTTTGATATTAACCACAGAGGCTCAGAGGCACAGAGAAGAATGTGTTTTTTTGTGTAGTCAAAAACGGGGGCGCGGCTTTTACGGTTCCAGGCCCAACACCAGGCGGGTGGCGCGAAAAGCCAGCGCCGGCAGGGCTGTGCGCGGGAAGTAACCCACCTGGGCCGCATCATCTCCCGCCACCAGGCTGCCGTCCACAATTTCGGCGGCATACACCAGCACCAGATCGGCGCCACGCGGGTGTTCGCGCCCTGTGACCACTTCCAACAGGCGGGTGACGCACACCGTCAGCCCGGTCTCTTCCAGGCATTCGCGCTCAGCAGCGCGGGCCGGGTCTTCATTGGCGTTGACAAAACCAGCGGGAAAGCTCCAAAAGCCGCGCGCCGGATCGTTGCCGCGCTCGACCAGCAGCACCAGCCCATCTTTTTCCACCAGCACTCCGGCCGCCACCTTGGGATCTTGAAAATGGATCCAGCCGCACTGCGGGCAAATGGCGCGCATTTCACCAAATAAAAAGCGGCGTACCACCCGGACGCCGCAGTACAGGCAATATTGCACCGGCCGCTCACTCAAAACCGCGTCCTCCGCCAGAGCGCGATGGCTGCCAACCCACTCAGCAAGGCGGCCAGGCCCAAACTCACCTGCATCCAAAGCCAACTGTCCTGGGCTGCCGGCGGTTCCGGCAAGGCGGGGGGGGCCGCGGAACGGGCTCCCGGTACGGTGGTGAGCATTTGGCCGCGCTGATCTGCGGGGGCGACACCCAAAATGACCGTATTGGCTGCCGAGGCGGAGGCCGTTTGGGCCAGCGCCGCCGCCGACCTGGCTGCCGGGGTGGCCGTTGGGTGGCATCATTATTCGTTGTTCCCACCTGCGGCCCCGCCGGAGTGGCCTGAGGAAGAACCAGATCCCGCGGTAAAGCACCCGCCGGGGAATCCCCAGCGCCGAGGCCGGCCGCACCGCGCCCGCCATCATTCCAGATGATGATGGGCGGCACAGATGCTTCGTTTGCCGCGGCCTTTTCCTGCGCCGCGAAACCGTCGGCCTGGGCGGCCATGGGGGCTTGCGCAGCCAACGGAGCGGCCGGCAGACCCGTGGCGGGCAGGCGCACAAAGAAGGAAAGCACCAACAGCAGGGTAGCCAGGGCCGAGGTAAAGCGGAGGGATGGCGCCCAGCCGAAATGAAACCACGAGCGCGGCCGGGCCTGACGGGCCATGGCGGGTGTGAGCGTGAAATTGCGCGGCGCGCGCCGCCGCGATGCCGCGCGCAGCACAGCGCGCGTGCGGCGCAGTTCATCCAGCGCCGGCCCCAATTCTGGACGGCGCGCCAGAACATCCTGGGCGCGGCGGGCTTCAGCCGGGCTCAGTTGTCCGTCCAGATATGTGGATAAAAATTCCCAGTCTTGGGGGGTCAGTGGCGCATTCATGTTCGTTCCTCCCCTTCAAGACGGTAGCGGGATGGTAAAAGTTCCCCAAACCGCTGCAGGCATTCGCGCAGCTTCATACGGGCGCGCGCCAGCCGACTTTTGATGGTGCCCAGGGGTTTGCCGGTCGCCGCTGCCACTTCCTGATAATCGAGGCCTTCGATATCGATCAGCGCCACCACCGCCCGAAATTCGGGCGTCAGGCCGTTCAGGCAGTGCTGCACCGCCGAGTCCAGCTCGGATTGTTCCACAGCCTGCTCGGGCGAAGGGCTGTGGTCGGCCAGCCACACCGGCGATTCGATTTCCTCATCTTCTTCGGGGTCCTGCGGCTCTAACGCGGTGGTTGGATGGCGCTGCCGGCGGCGCAGTTCGTCATAGCAGGTATTGGTGACCATGCGCATGACCCAGGCGCGGAACGAACCGCCGCGGTAATGATCGAGGCTGCGATAGGCGTTCAGAAATGCGGTCTGGGTGGCATCCGCGGCGGCATCCTCATCCGCCAGCATGCGACAGGCCAGGTTGAATGCCAGATCCTGGTAAGCCAATACCAGGCGGTTGAAGGCATCCAGATCGCCATGTTGAGCCGATTGGATCAGCGCGGTTTCGTCCATGAGAAGCCTCGCACCGCCAGGAACGCCCACACCACCCGCCACAGCGTTAGTGAAAGGGCCGCCACACCGCCCAGCGCAACCACAAAAATGGGAATGACGGCGCCGTTGAGCAGCACGGCGCGCAAGAAAGCCGCCAGGGGCGCCGCCAAAACCATTGCCAGTGTGGCGCGCCAGGCCTGCCGCGGCTGCTGCCATACGCCCGGCTGGAAATTGCCCAGCCAGGGCGCCACCAGCCCCCAGGCCATGCACAACGGCACAAACGTGGTCAGCCAGCGCCCGCCATCCAGACTGGCATTGTGATTACCAAACCCGGCCAGGGTGACCAGCAGCAGTACCCAGGCATCACCGGCCAATAAAGCCCAGGGAGGTAAAAGCACAGCAGTTTGTTTCATTTCACCCTTCATGATTTGATTATAATCGGAATGGGCAAACTTGACTTTAGCAATGCGTATCAATCGAACCTACCCCTGAATTCGTGAATTGGATTAAAATAAAAACTCAGTATCTGCTCTGTCTGCGCAGCGTAACAGCCCCATCTCCCCTGCCCCCCTGCCAAGGAAGGGGGAAACTGGAGGTTTGGAGGTTGTTTGCAGCACTTTGTGCTGCAAACAACCTCCAAACGTATCATCTCAATAAGTCGTGGGAAATTCTACCCCACCCCCGGCCCCTCCCCAAAATGGGGAGGGGAGAAAGAAATAAGCGGAGATTTTGCCCCGCAACGGGGCAACGCTTCGCATCCGCAAACCTCTGTCTGCGCCCCTGCGGGTGGCCGAAGCGGCGGGCGGGGCCGGGGGTGGGGTGAGCAGTTACAAAACTCATTGTGAAAGCGGGTTGGCACCGCGGCGGAGCGCAGCGCAGTTTGCGCTCATCCCTTCTTACTTTTTTTCGATGCTGATCCACCTCGCTGGAAAGCCAGCGATCCGGAGGTCCCATGTCGGTCATTTACCATGTCACCAGCGTTGAAGGCTGGGCCGGCGCGCAGGCAGCCGGCCATTATGCGGCGGCTTCGCTGACCCGCGAAGGCTTTATCCACTGCTCCACCCCGGCCCAAGTCGTGGCGACCAGCAACCGTTTTTTTCACGGGCAGCGCGGGCTGCTGCTGCTGGCGATTGACCCGGCGCAGGTTGAAGCAGAAATCCGTATGGAAAACACCTCCGGTGGCAGCGAGCTTTTTCCGCATATCTATGGGGTGCTGAACCTGAGCGCGGTGACCGCGCGCCTGCCGTTTGAGCCCGATGGCGACGGTACGTTTTTAAGCCTGCCGGCGGGGGGATAAGGCTTAACCACCGCACCCCTGCTGCGCTACGGGAGCGCGAAGCGCGCGGGTGGCCGAGGCGGCGGGAATTGTTTTTGAGAAACAATTCGATTCAATTATGGGCAAGGCCTGAACTGGGATTTGTGGCAGCGCTGGGGTTGGGTTTCTTCGGGAGAGGCATGGGGGCAGTCTCCGATCGAGGGTGAGAGATGACGAGACCAGGCCGCGACGGATCGACGGCTGATTTGATTATGAGAGATTTGAGGGGGATTGACAAGCTGTGGAAAGATGCAGTTAACCTGGGGAAAGATGAAGGTGGCAAGTTCTCACAGATCAAAACAAACCGGCCTCGTGAACGGGTTCGGATTATTTATGTTTGTGGCGGGCTTAATGCTCGCTGGAGTTTGCGCCATGGCATGGGGCGCAGGTTGAAGAGATCTCCACCTTCGCGAATATTTACACCTCTTCCGCCGTTACGACTACATCAAACGGCACATCCAGCGCCTCAAAGTGCTTCTGCCCGCAGCGTACTTTATCGGCTTCGGTGGTGCGCAGCTTCAAGAAGTCGCGCGTTCCTTTTGTTTCACGCACCAGGTAAAGAGCCTGATCCCCTTCTTTGAGGATGGCCCAGTCCGGATTGTAGGTTCCCAAGGGGGTATCGATCTGAAACCAGCCGGGCAGTTTGACAAACAGGCGGATATCCTCACGCTGATCCAGCTTTTGCGCGAATGCACGCTCAATTTCCGAATCATAAACAACATACTCGTAAACCGATTTATTGACCAGAAGCGCCGTGAAGTAGTTGATCATCTCCTCGTTCTTGAAGAGCAGCATCTCCCATTCTGCTTCTGGGCCGCTTCCGGGAATTTTTTCATATTTGATGCCATCGACAAGCAGGCGGTGGAGTTCGTATTTGATAACCCTGGCCACAGCATCCATAAAGCGCTGTGGGTCGTTGAAAAATTCGCCCAACCGGCCGGATGCCTTGAGAATGCGCACCAAGGTGGAACGGGTCAATTCGGTTTCGTTCTGCAAATAGGCCAGCACGTCTGGGATGGGACGGTTGGTGTAGGTAAGCTTTTCTTCGGCAACCATCATTGGCGTGGCGGTAACCCCGCCCTTCTTCACGAGAACTTGCCCTGTGAGGATATTAATCGTCGGAGCCCCGATCTTTTCCATACGCTTCAAAGCGATGACCGCCTGATTCACCAGGTCCTCGGTACTGAATTCCACCCGGTAGGTAGTTTTGGGTTTAATGCAATCCCACAAGGCCTGAAACTCCGGGCTGAGCTGCACCAGTTTCTTTAGCCGATTGGGACCATCTTCCTGGGCTTTATGGATGTGACGCTCGATTTGGTAGGAGGCGAGCAGGTCTATCACGGAAGGAAGCAGTTCCTGGTAGGCCGGCGGTAAATCGAGATGAAAATCAGGTCTTCTGGGATCGAAGGCCGGTTGAATGCGCCCTTCTGGATTGAGCATTTTTTGGGTAATCAGGCAGGCGCGCAGTTCTTCGGCAGCCGCGCGGCCGATGGGTTTTTCTTGGCCATCGACCACCTGGGTGAGTTTTGCCAGGGCTGTTCGCTGAACTTTGCCAAAGGTGAAGCCGCAGTCTTCTTCGTATTCCGCTTGCAGTTTATTGGCAAACTCTTCATAGCTTTCGTTGGCCATGATATACAGTTTGTTAATCGACTCATCGCGCACGCGCAGCCCGTTTTGATCGACCGGCAGGCGCAGGCCGCGCCCAATTTCCTGGCGTTTTTTCATGACACTCTGGGTTTCGTTCAGGGTGCAAATCTGGAATACGTTGGGGTTATCCCAACCTTCGCGCAGGGCGGAATGGCTGAAGATAAAGCGCAGCGGTTCATCGTTTGAGAGCAACTGCTCTTTATTGCGCATGATCTTGTTGTAAACTTCGTCATCGGCCTGGGTGTCGCCGCGGGTGTCTTTGAAAGCACCTTTCTTGTCCTGGGCGAAATACCCGTCGTGCAGCTTCTCGATCGGCTGTTTGAGCCATTCCAGCACCGCATAGCGCGGGTCTTGGGCCAGTTCGGTGAGGGCTGCTTCAAACGCCAGCGAAAACTTACCCCTGACGGTGCGGCCTTCACTATCATAATCGCGATAATTGGCCACGCGGTCGACAAAAAACAGGCTGAGCACTTTAATACCGCGCCCGCGCACCTGGAGATCTTTTTCGAGGTGGCGTTTGATGGTGTGCTTGATCTGCACTTTCCAGAGGTCCTCGCGCGCGCCGCCGGTCTCTTCTCCCAGGCGCAGCACGCGCCCATTGTTGAAACGGATGTACTCATTGCCCGGTTCAGCGCCGATTTCGGCAATGGAATAACCGTCCTGATAGTTGGCGCGCTCATTGGAAAGCGCATACAGATCGGCCCCATTGCGCACGGTGATGCTCTTTAGCTTTGGGCCATCATTCGCCTGTACGTGAATGCGCAGCCGGGCCTGGATGCGGGGCTTGTATTCCACTTTTTCGACAAAGACATAGGCCGCGTTGGCGCTTTCGCTGGTTCTGGCGCTGGCTACCACGATCTGCTTGACCAGCTTGAGTTCAAAGGCGCGCACCGGGTCGAGGCGGTAGACCAGGTTATACGGGTTGCGGTGGGTTGCGGAGTAACGCAGGGTAAAGAGTGGGTTGAGGGCTTTGACAGCTTCCTGCGCCCGGTCGGTGTTGTCCACGCTCTGCGGTTCATCAATGATCACGATCGGGCGGGCAGCCTGTACAAACTCAATCGGTTGGCGGCCGGAGAGTTTATCGCTCTCCTTGTAGATCACGTTGCTTTTTTGCTCGGCTTCGGTGCCCGTGAAGTTCTTGCGGAAGGCATCGATGTTGATGACCAGGATTTGCAGGGTGTTGCTGACCGCAAACTGGCGCAGCCGGTTGATCTTGCGGGCATCATAGACGAAATGCTCGAATGGCAGGTTGTTGTACAGGGCGCGGAAATGGTCGGCGGTGATTTCGATATTTTTCAGCACACCCTCGCGGATGGCCACACTGGGAACCACAATGATGAACTTCTGAAAGCCGTAGCGCTGCGAGAGCTCAAAAATGGTGCGCAGATAGACGTAGGTCTTGCCGGTGCCGGTTTCCATCTCGATCGAGAAATGCGGGCAGCGCCGGGCGGTGTTGGCGGGCGCGTCAAATATATCCCAGGTGGCCAGGGGGGCCGATGGATCGGGCACTTCGATATCGTTATGATTTTGGATGATGCGAGTGTTGTCTCTCAGTTTCTCATCGCTTAACCGCAGGTGATTGCCCATGCCTAATTCGGTGCGCGCCTGCCCGGCAAACAATTCGCCATAATCGCCCAGGTTAATCACACTGTACTCGGGCGCGCCCTGGGGTTGGCCTTCAAAGAGATCCGTGATGGCGGCAATCGCATCCAGTTGAAATTGCAGGTTGGGTTCGAATTGCAGCTTCATGATGCCTTGCCCTTTTTCAGGCGTTTGGTGGCGCGCTCAAAGTCGCTTTCAAAGTCGCGATCTTGAAAAATCCTGAACTGCTCGTACTCTTCTTCAGCCAGCCGCTTAGCGACTTCATGGGAAACCTGACCGGCATCATGCAGGATTTCATACTCATTGAATTGTAGAAATGCATCCAGTTTCCGCACCCAATCCTGCATTTTCATCGGGATCTGGCGGACTGCTTGGAGTTCGGCGTAATCCAGGAACATAGATACGATGCGTTCCAACTCCTTGATCTCTTCTTGCGTCAGGTAATTCTTGGCAATTGCCACATCCGATTTGACAATTTTCCCGTGCGGAGCGTTTTTCCAGGTGGTCAGCCCCATGTTCGGACGATTTGCGTTGACGCGTTTTGCGATGATTTCGGCCGCGGTCATTTTGGTGATGGCCCCATGAAGCTTGTTTTGGACGGTGGTGAAGAACTGTTTTGAAATCTCGGCATTGGGCGAATAATCAATGCTGCATTGTTCGTAAATGTCGGTGATCTTGAGGTAGAAACGCCGCTCGCTGGCGCGGATCTCACGAATCCGCTCGAGCAGTTCTTCGAAATAGTCTTTTCCAAAGCGTTTGTTTAGTTTGAGGCGTTCATCATCCATCACAAACCCTTTGATGATAAATTCCTTAAGCGTTTGGGTAGCCCAGATACGGAACTGTGTTGCTTGTAAGCTGTTGACTCGATAGCCAACAGCAATGATCGCATCCAGATTGTAATATTCAAGTTTCCGTGAGACACTCCGGTTGCCCTCTGCCTGAACTGTCAAAATTTCTTTGACAGTTGCCACACGACTCAATTCGCCAGACTCGAAAATTTTCTGAAAATGGTAACTTATATCTTGCTTACTTGTAAAAAAGAGTTCAGCGATTCGGTTGAGATTTAGCCAAAATGTTTCATCCTGAAGGAACACTTCTACTTTTGCTACCCCATTCGGAGTGGTATACAGAATGATCTCGCCCTCGCGCGGCGCATCCGATGGAGCATTGCTTTCTTCAGCAGGTGGCTGGTCTGTCATTTCACACCGTCCTAAAACTGGGAATGCCCTGAGTCTTAAAAATCTGCACGGCATTGGCTTTGAGCTGGTCGTTGCCGGCAAAACCGGCATCGAGGCAGACCACCCGCTCCGGCTTTTGAGCGGCCATGGCACGGATTATTTCCATGGTCAGTTCCGGTTCCAGGCAGATCAGCAGCGCCCCGCTAGCCACGCTGAACACTTGCTTGCCAGCCAGGGTAAGGGTTTCGACCGGCGTGGTGAGCAGGAACCCGCTTTTGAGCAGAATTTCGTAGAGGATATCCTGCGGGCTGCGGCCTTCGCGGATGTGTTCGATGTGCAGTTCAAGCTGTTGCGCCAAAGCGTCGGCGTCCTTGGGCGCTTGGGCATTCCAGGGCTTGAAGTTGGATTCGGCTAGCTTGAAGACCCGGAAACCGCGATCTTGAGGTACGCTTAATGGCAATTGATTGCCGTCAGTATCATTCAATTTCTTAATAACTCGCCGCACACGTTCTTTGGTAATATCAGCGACGGTCGGATATTTTTCGCTTTCCGTCGGTTCGGGTAATTGGACAAGAATGAACTTGCGATCTCCATTATCCTGCTTGTTGAGCTCGAAGACTGCTTGGGAAGTTGTTGCCGAACCTGCAAAAAAATCCAAGACAATGTCATCCTGCGACAAAGCACCAATTGAAAGAAGTTTCTTTATCAACTCTACTGGCTTTGGAAATTGAAAAACTAATTCATTATCAAAAAGTTCTCTAATATTTTCCGAGCCGTGTTGTGTATAAATGTTATCGATAATTGAGAATGGCTTCATCCCCCTCTTTTCACCATTCTTGTCATATAAATACTGTTTATAGGAAACTGAAATCTGATCTCCGAAACCAATAAAAACCAGTTCTTTTTGTTCTATTGCGCGCATTACCCGATCTTTACTCCACCACCATTGTTTTTTAGGCCAAACTTGCCCACCATTTGGTGTAGGAATTGGAAAAACAAGATTTGGACGTTCGTCCATGCTTTTTGTTGCTTCAAGAGGTTTTATGCGATAAACCCCACGATCATCTGAATATTTATAATATCGTTTCTCCGATTCTTCGTCAGGAGGTAACCAAAGATCATCAATTTCTTCTAAATTTCGTGCAAAAGCCAAAACAAATTCATGTTGGGTTACTGCGTATTTTTCTTTTGCTCCCCCACCATAACTTTTCTTCCATATAAAACACTCGATAAAATTCTCCTCACCGAAGAGCTCGTTCATGATGGTATGAAGATTTTGGATTTCTTTGTTATCGGCGCTAATAAATATAATTCCATCAACCCGTAATAAATTCCTTGCCAAATACAATCGCGGATATATCATATTCATCCAGCGTGAATGAAAGCGTCCGTCCGTGTCGCTGTTGGTACCAAATTTTCTACCTTCACTATCCACTTGTCCGGTATATTCCAGGTAAGTTTGCAGGCTTTCGGTGTAATTGTCCGGATAAATAAAATCATTGCCGGTGTTGTAGGGCGGGTCAATATAGATCATCTTGATCTTACCCAGGTAAGATTTTTGCAGCAGCTTGAGCACTTCCAGGTTGTCGCCTTCGATGATCAGGTTTTCAGTGCTGTCGAAGTTGACGCTCTCCTCCGGGCAGGGTAATAACGTGCCTGCGCTGGGGGCCTGGATGGTGCGGAAGCATTCGGCTTTGCCCGGCCAGTTCATCCCATATCGCTCTTTACCCACATCCACGACCTCACCCAGGGCCAGCTTGAGCCGCTCAAAGTCAATTTTTCCGCCTTCCGTGCGGATTTCGGGAAACAGGCGCAGCAGCTCCTGTTTCTTCTCTTCGGTTAAGTCCAGCGAGCGCAGGTCGAGTTTTTCGGGTTGGTCGGTCATGTTAATTTTCCTTTACATCCAAATCGGACCTTTCTTCCAATGCGCGGGAAAACCCATCGAATGGATTGGAATGTGCGGAACCGTCTGAAGCAATGTTTCCAGGCGCATCTGCCAGTCATTTTGCGGGTGAATGATTTTTAACAAATAACGCAGCAAGGTTAAAACAGCGTACACGCGGCGATTGTCAATGCTGCGCGGGGTGTGAAATTCAGAATGATGTTTCTGGTCTGGAATTGCGGGATTGTAGACTTTTGATTTTAGCAGGGCGATGATCCATCATTGCAAGCTCCATCGGATTGTAAATAGGCCAACTGTTTCGCTGCGTTGTTCCAAGCAAGGGCTAATCTTATCCAGGTATGCATCCTTCTGTTTATCCAGCTCACGACTGGCTTCATCATAACAGACTCTACTGAAAGCACTCGCACTTTAATAACTTAGCCATTACTTCTGAAGTTCCAAAGGGGCAAACCCAGCCTCAAAAATGGCTTTCAAACTGGCAAAATATCGGAGCGGGGGGGCGCATCGGGCATCGATTCACCGCCTTTATTAGCGCCACTGCGCATAAAATTCGGCCAATTTGGCGCGCACCGTGCCCACTTCAGCCCGCTCCTGCACCAACCCGCGGTTGATCAGCGCCGCGCGGGCGCGCACCGCGGGCTGGTCCAGTGCCAGCAGCAGCGCCTCTGCTACGCCCTGGGGTTTATTGGGCTCTACCAGCAGGCCGTTGACGCCGGGGGTAATCCACTCACGCAGCGCTTCCAGGTCGCCCACCACGGGAAAACAGCCGCAGGCCATCGCTTCCAGCAGGGTGTTGGGCGTGCCGTCGTGGGTTGAAATGGATGCCGAGATTTCGGCGCGGGTGAACAGGTCCCATAAATGCGCCTGCGACAGGTAGGGCAGCAGGGCCACACTTTGCCCCAGCTTTAAGCGCTGCACCCAGCCCAACGCCTCGCTCTGCCCTTCCATCGATGGGCACACAAAATGGACTTCGGGGCGGTGCTGCAGCACGAGGGGAATGGCCTGGAAGAAGATATCGTTGCGCACATAGGCCGGACGCAGGCCGCGCGGGTTCACCACCATGGGCACGCCCGCGGGCAGCAGGTTCGAAAACGTATCGTACAGCCTGGCGCGCAGCGCGTCCATTTCGACCAGGTCAATGCCGCCGTTGCCGGGCACCACCAATTCGGGGCGCTCGGCGGAGTAGCCCCATTCGCGCGCCAGGCGCAGATCACGCGCGGCATCGGCCAGCAAGCCGTTGGCGCGCCGCAGGGTGCGCCGGGTCCAGGCGCGCATGAGCGGGGTGGCCGGGGCGTGCAGGGTCAGATCATTGCCCCACACCGTCACCACCAGCGGCACTTCCGGTTCGGCGGCGGCGGCCAGCATGCCCTCAAAGGGAATGCGCAGGGCATGCACCAGGTCCGGGTGGGCCTGAGCGATCAGCTTGCGCAGGGCCGGCGCGTAGCGCGCCAGGGTCAGCGGACCCAGCCAGTAGCGTCCGGCTAAAAAGAGGCGCCGGGCCCGGCTTACCCATTGGCGGCCCACACCGGCGGCCTGCGGGCCTTTGCCGGCACCGGCCTGGCTGCCGCCCATGCCGGCAAAGGCCACCGGCAGCACATGCTGCGCAGCCACCCCCGGCACAACTTCAGCCGGGTAAGTGGAAACCAGGGTCACCTGAACTTGCAATGCCAACAATCCCTGGATCCAGCGGCGGGTGATGGGGCTGCGCCCATCGGCGACCAATAAAATATGCATCGCGTTATTGCCTTTCATCATAAAAAACTTCAAAAACTTTCGCCCACCCCCCGACCCCGGAGGGCGGGGGAGAATCTTTTTTTTGCCCATTTTGGGTGGTGAATGTCCAAAAAGGGCTTATCGGGTCAGCCCTCTCCGCGGGAGGGGCCGGGGGGTAGGCGCTTTTCGTGCCTGTTTGCCCGTAAACCCCGGAGGGCGGCGAGGGATGGAGGGCATCTTCTCACTCATAGGCTGCGAATGGCGGCGGCAAATGCCGCGACCATCGTCTCCAGGTTGATTTCCTCACGCACAATGCGGTACGACTCGCGCCCCATGCGGCGCAATCGCTGCGGGTCTGCCAGGGCGCCTGCCAGGGCCTGAGTCAGCGCCGCCAGGCTGCCGGGCGCCACCTGCCAGCCGTTGAGGGGGCGCACCAGGTCGCTCTGGGTGCCGTCGCCTTCGGCCACCACCACCGGCAGGCCAAAAGCCATGGCCTGCTGCACCGCCAGGCCGCCCGTGCCCGGCAGCACGAACAAATCCGCCGCCGAAAAATACGACTCCAGGTCCAGCCCGTGGCGCGCGCCAAAGAACTGCGTCTCCGGAAAAACGCGGTTCGCCAGCGTTTCGCACTCGGCCCGCGCCGGGCCATCGCCCACCACCCACAGGCGCGGGCGCAGTTCATCCGGCAGGCCGGCGCAAGCGTGCAGCAGCAGGTCGATACGCTTGCGCGCCTGCAAACGGCCCACAAACAGCAGCGTGGGCCGCCCGCCGGCATAGCCGGCCGGGCGCTGAGGCGGCGGTTCCTGCGGGCAGGGGGTGACCGCGTTGGGCGCCACAAAGACGTGGGACGCGGGCAGACCCGCCGCCACATACTGCGCTGCGCCCTGGCGGCTGTATGCCAGCATGGCATCGAATTGGCTCAAAAAGCGGCGGCGCACGGCAGCGCGCAGCCCGCCGGACGCGAGGGCGGGCGCACCCAGGCCCCAGCCGATCACCGCGCGCCGCCGCGCGTGCATCCAGCGCACCGCGCCGGGCAGCGCCAGGTAGCGCGGGTTGGCTTCTACGATCAGCACATCCGGCTGCCAGGTGTTTAACCAATCCTGCAGGCCGCTTTGCCAGCACAGATAGAGCGGGCCGCGCAGCAGGTGGCGGTTGCGCGCCGCAAAAAGCTGCGCCGCCTGCGGCTGCGCGCCGGTTTCAATCATTTCCGCGGGGCGCGGCTGGCCGGCAAACAGGCCCAGCCCCCCGGCGCAGGCCCGCGCCAGGGCGTCAAAAAAGGGCACGCGGTAAGCCGGCAGCACGCGCTGCACCAGGCCCAGGCGCAGCGGGATGAGCACGTTGGCGCCAGATTTCTCCATCTTAAACCAACCTCAAGGTGGAACCTTTGGGGGTCTTATCCACTTCAATGCGGGTGGGGAAGTGATCCTTCAATTCCTCGAGGTGGGTGATTACCAGCACCTTGGCAAAATCGGGGCGCACCATGTTGATCGCTTCCACCAGGCGCTGGCGGCCTTCGGCATCCTGGCTGCCAAAGCCTTCGTCGATCACCAGGGTTTGCAGGCGGGCCCCGGCGCGCTGCGCCAGCACGCGTGACAATGCCAGGCGGATGGCAAAATTCACGCGGAAGGCCTCGCCGCCCGAGAACAGTTCATATTCGCGCATCCCGGCCGCGTCTGAGATCAAAATATCCAGCGTCTCTTTTTTATCTTCGCGGTTTTTATCCTTAAATTCGCGCTGGGTGGAAAAGCGCACCGACATGCCCCCCGCCGACAGCCGGTCGAGGATTTCATTGGCATGGCTTTCGATTTCGGGCAGGGCTTGCTCGATCAGCAGCGAAGGCACGCCGTCTTTTGAAAAAGCCTTTTCGAGCAGCCGCAGGCGGGCCACCAGGCGCGCCGCGGCTTCACGCCGCGCGGTCAGGTCGGTCTGGCGGCCCTTGAGAATCTTGAGCACCTCCACCTGCTGCACCGCCCCGCCCACCTGCATGCGCGCCCGGTTTTCCTGTTCTGATATCGTATATAACTCTTGCTCGGCCTGGTTCAGGTCTGGCGTGGCGGCGGCTGCGGCCTGGTACTGCCCGCCGGCTTCACGCCAGACGGCGTCCTGGCGGGTCACTTCGGCCTGTTCGGCGGCGCGCTGCAGGTCCAGGCGGGCAATTTCACGCTGCAGGGGGGCCAGCCCGGCGCGGGCGGCTTCCACCCGGCGCAGCTGCTCTTCGGCGGCGCGCCCGGTCTGCTCGCTGCGCCGGGCCGCGTCGTGCGCGGCGGCATCGTAACCCAACTGCTTCAAGGCCGCATCCACCCCACTCAGGGCGCGGCGCGCTTCGGCAGCAAAATCTGCGCCGGCCAGAATCGCGCTCAGTTCAGCCAGGCGCAGCGCCCCCCCCGCTTCCCACAGCTCGCGCGCGGACTGCATCTGCTGCAGGCGCTCTTCCAACCCGGCGGATTTGCGCTCCTGAAAACGCAGATCCGTCGCTTCCAGCGCGCGCAAAGCCAGCATTTCGGCCTCCGCGGCGGCGCGTTTTTGTTCGCTGTTGTGCAGCAGGCCCTGATTGGCGCGAAAGCGATCGCCGCGCTCGCGGCCCTGGGCTTCCAGTTCGGTCACCAGGCGGGTGCGCTCTTCCGGGCTGAGCGGCTGGCCGCAGAGCGGGCACAGCGCACCGCCGGCCAATTTCAGGCGCGCGATACGCTCCTTCAGTTCGGCCATCTCCAGCTTCAAACGCTCATTCTCAGCGCGGGCAAGCCCGCGCTGCTCGTGCCAGGTCTCCAACTCGTGCTGCAGCAGCGGCAGGCGCGCCAGGCGCAGGTGAATGGCATCACTCTGTTCGCGCGTGCTGCGCAGGTCGGCCTCCAGGGCCGGGGCCGCCGCCGCCAACTGCGCATTCTGACGCTGCTGTTCCAGCAGGGCGCGCTGCTCCTGCTCGAGGGCGGCGCGCGCCTTCTCAATCTCCAGCAGCGGGCCGGCGCGGCGCTCCTGAACCTGGCGAAAATTGGCCGCCACCGCCTCCCAGCGTTCCAGGTCGGCGCGCGCCGCCTGCCAGGCCTGATAGGCGGCCTCTACGGCGGCGGCGGCGGCCACCTGCTGCTGCAAGCGTTCCAATTCCACGCGGCGCGCGTTCAATTCGCCATCAAAGGCGCTCAGGCGGGCGCGCGCGCCCTGCAACTGCCCGGCGAGCAGTTCTACCAGGCGCTTCTGCTCTGCCAGTGAGGCCGCCAGGCGGCGCAATTGTTCGAGGGCAAGTTGTTTCACCTTGCGCAGTTCACCCAACTGGTCCAGGCTCTCTTCCAACTGCTTCAGGCGCGCGCGGCGGTCGACCTCCTGGCGCAGTTCACCGTTGATCTCTTCCAACTGGCCATCCACCACGGCAATCTCGCTCTCGTTCAGCTTGCGGCGGGTGGCGGCGCGATCGCGGTACGTCTCCCACACGTCCAGTCCTAAAATACTGCTCAAAATGCGCTTGCGATCGCCGGGGCGCTGTTGGGCAAACTGGTCGGCGCGCCCTTGCAGAAAGAAGGATGCGTTGGTGAAGGTCTCATAATCCATATGCAGGGTTTTTTGAATGCGCTCTTCGGTGTCGCGCACGGCGCGTTCGCTGAGTGGGCGCCAGCGCTGCTGCGCATCCTGCACATAAAATTCGAGCACGGTGGCTTTGTCCTTGGGTTTGGTGCGCTGGATGCGGTAAAGCACCGTTTCGTAGATAAAGTCAAACACCACTTCGGCCGCGGCGCAGTGGCTGTTAATCAGCGCATCGTCGCGCCGGCGCGCCTGGCCAAACAGAGCCCAGGTGATCGCATCCAGCAGGGACGATTTCCCGGCCCCGTTGGCGCCCGAAATGCAGGCCAGGTCAAAGGCCGAGAAATCCAGCTCGGTCGGCTCTTGATAGGATAAAAAACCGCTCAGTCGTAACAGAACAGGTATCATACAATCTTTCGCGCCGCAGCGGCGCTTAACCTAAGGATGGATGGAGCGCACCAGCACCTTGTCGACCCGCCGCTGGTCCATATCAACCACTTCAAAACGCAGACCCTGCCATTCAAAAAACTGCCCCGAAACGGGAATGGCGCCCAGTTGGCTCATCACCAACCCGCCCAGCGTCTGGTAGCCGGCGCGCTCTTCCTCAGGCAGTTCGGCCAATTTGAGCACATCCTTCAATTCGTCCACCTTGAGCAGCCCATCCAGCAGCAGCGAGCCGTCATCGCGGCGGATGATTTGCGGCTCCGGCTGGCCCCCCGGCCAACTGGGAATTTCTCCCACAATGGACTGCAAAATATCAAAGAGCGTCACCAGACCCAGTACGCCGCCGTATTCGTCGATAACCAGCGCCATGTGCATTTCACCCTGCTTCAACAACTCGAGCGCGCTGAAGGCCGCGGTACTCTTGGGCAGGAAAACCGGCGGGCGCAACAGGGCAGGTAGTTCCACGGTCTGGCAGTTGACGGCCTTCGCCAGCAGTTCGCGCACCTGTAAAATGCCCAACACGTTATCCAGACTGCCCTGCGCTACCGGGTAGCGCGAATAATTAGAAAGGTTGACCTGCTCGAGCACGTCGGCGTAAGGCTCATCCACATCCAGCCAGACCATTTCGGTGCGCGGCGTCATCAGCATTTCAACGGTGCGGTCGCTCATGCGGAAAACACTTTCCAGCATCGTCTGCTCGACCTTTTCAAAAATGCCGGACTGGGTGCCCTGCTTAATTAAAATCTTGACTTCATCCTCGGTAACCTCAGGCGCGCTGCCAGGGGCAATGCCCATCAGGCGCAGCCCCAGGTTCGTGGAAGACGTCAGCAAGCTGATCAGCGGACTCACCAGTTGCGCCGCACCGTTCATCCACGGCGCGCTGGTCATCGCGATGCGCTCGGGGGCAGTGAGTGCCAGTCGTTTGGGGATCAGTTCGCCCAACACGAGTGAAAAATAGGTAATGACCACCACCACCAGGACCAGCGCCAGGTTCTGGCTGTAGGGTGCCAGCCAACTTACCTGCACCAGCACCTGTGCCAGTTCGCGCGCCAGCGTGGCGCCGCCCACCGCACCGGTAAACACGCCCACCAGGGTGATGCCAATCTGCACGGTGGAAAGCAGCCGGGTGGGGTTCTCCGTCAGAACCAGCGCGGCGCGCGCCCCGGTGTCACCGGCTTCTGCGCGCACCTGCAGGCGCGCCTTGCGCACCGAGAGCAGGGCAATTTCGGCCATGGAGAACAGACCGTTCACCAGAATCAGCGCAAAGATCAAGAGTACTTCATAAACAACGTCAGGCATTTTGGATTGTGTCCGGCTCCTTGAGTAAATCTTCTGCCAGACGCTGCAGTTCGCCCGCTTCAGCGGGTTGGGTGTTCAATACCTCCCAATATTTGCCCAGCAGTTCCAATGAATTCAAGCTGCTGATGGTACGGTCAGCCGGCAGCCGCAGGCGTGTTTCCAACTGCGGGCGGCGCACCAGGTGAAATTCGAAGGCGTTTTCAGCCGTCTGGCGCAATACCGCCTCGTCCAGCAATGGTTCCCACTGGCGCGGATATTCCAGCACCAGGCGCACCACCGCGCCCTCCAATTCTTCGGTGGGCGGCAGCGCACCCAATACCTCTTGCATAAAAAATTCAGGCGCGCTCAGCCGCAAAAAGCGGTCGATAAAGCGCCGGCCAGACAGTTTGCGCCATTCCACGCGGGTGGGCTGCCCGGCCGCCAGCGTGGCGATCACGTAATATTTTTCGTCGGCGGTCTCGCCAAAATCCATGCGCTCAATCGAGCCGGGATAGATCACCGGCGGCTGCTGGCCCTCGTTCAGGTCCTGCGCCTTGTGAATATGTCCCAGGGCCACATAGTTCAGGCGTGGGTCGCGCACCAATGAGCCCGGCAGCACCAGATCGCCACCCAGCATCACCGCCCGCTCGGCGCCGTAGAGCGCGCCCTGCACCGAGGCATGCGCGGTCAGCACCACCGGCAGGGCCGGGTCCACCGCATCGAGATAGCCGTGCAGCAGTTCGGTCAGGCGCGCCTCAATTTCGGCGAACACTTTGGCAGGTTCGACCGCGCTCAGTTCCAGCGCGGCCATCAGGCCCGAACGCGAGACCCACGGCAGCCCGATCAACTGCAGCGGCAGGCCTTCCAACTCCGGCGGGCGCAGCAGGCAGGGCTTGCCAATGACATGAATATGCGGCACCTGCAGCGTATCGAACTCTTGCAGGGCATGCGCCCGGCCCACCGCCGGTGAGAGGTCGTGATTGCCCACCAGCAGCACGGTTGGGATGCCGGCCTGCGACAGGCGCATGATGCGCCGCCCCCATTCGCGTTGAAAGGTGGGGGCCGGGGTGCGATCCTTATAGGCATCGCCGGCAAAAATCACCAGATCCACCGCCTCCGCTACAGCGGCATCGATGATCGTATCCAGCGCCTTGAGATAATCGAGCACGCGCAGCGGCAGGCCGCTGGCGGGGTCGTGACGGCCCTGTGGAGCCATATCAATGTGCGCATCTGCGAAATGTAGGATCTTCATAAGGGTTCAACCACCGCGAATCAGGGAGTCACGCCCATCTTTTTCAATTCATCCAGGGCAGCCGTAAAGCCGGGATGGTACTTGAGCGCCATCTTGAAATCATCCGCCGCACCCTTGGGATTGCCAATGACCACACGGGCGCGCCCGCGCCAGACCCAGGTCTCTTCAATAAACGGACCCACCTGCGGCTTATCGCCAATGCCCAGCCGGTCGGAGCGCTGCTTGATAAAATCGAGCGCGCCGGTGGCCAGGTTGGCCACATCCTGGTAGCGCCCGGCATAAAAATAGGCGTAATATGGGCCGGTCTGGTGCCAGATCATACGCCACGGGCGGCGGTCTTCGGGCAGTTTGGCATAAAATTCAAAAGCCTTGTCATAGGCCTCGGCTGCGCCTATAAAATCCTGCAGCAGCACCAGGCTGGAACCGCGGTTATACCAGGCAAAATACTGGTCGGTTCCGCTCAGCTTCCACATCTCATCCGTGGCGGTTTTCAGGGCCGTCTGGTAGCTCTGCGCCAGATCGTCATAACTGCCCAACACCCCCGCCAACTGGGCTTCTTTGTCTTTTGAATAAACCACGCCAAAGACGAAATTGAACGAACGCCAGTCGGTGACAAACGCATCGTAGGCGATGGGCAGATCGGCCTTAATGTACGAATCCTGCACGGTAAGTTCTTTCTTGACGTCATTATAACCGGTCACCACCCGGTAATGTCCCATCCAACTGGTCAGACCGGTGGCGGTTTCTGGAAAATATACCCCGGTCTCGATCAGCACAGGGAAACCGTTGGCCACCAACTGCTTGAGCAGCGCCAGGCTGCCGCCGTAGCGTACCTTCATCTTCAAATCGGTTTTTTCTTCCACATAGCTCTGCATCTCATACGGCATCACGTTGAGATCGTAATCGAACGGCTTGAGGTATTTTCCGGTGACAAATTTGTCGCCTTTCCAGCCCCAATACGATAGCAGCATGGAAAGGTTGGTCGGGCCGCAGTAGTTCCAGGCCCCGTTTTGCGTTTCCCATTTCACGCCGCGCAACGCCAGGCTGGCGGGGATGGGGGTGGGGCTGGGTTGTGGGGTAAAGGTGGGCTGCGGGGTGCGCGGGGTGGCAGTCAGGGTGGCGGTAATGGCGGTGGCACTGCTAACTGGCGACGGCGTTTCGGGGGGTGAGGTGACGGTGGGCAGCACCTGCCCACCCGGCACAAACACCACCTCGTTCTGCGGAAAGAGCAGCGAGCGCACGCGCACGCGGGCATCTTCCAGCACATTAAACACGCGCGTTCCGATCGGCGGCAGGCTTAACAGCAGCCCGCCGAGCACCAGAACAATCACAAAGGTCAGCATAAAGCGTTTTGCCGTCATATGATAGAGATTATAACAAGGTTTTATACAAATCCGGATTTCGCCGGAATTCGATGCAACTTTCTGAAGGTGGACAGCGTATACTGTAATAGAAAAGGAGATTGCAAAAATGGATTTCAGTAAACGTTTGTACCGCAGTAAAAGTCAAAAAATGATCGCCGGTGTCTGCGGCGGCCTTGCCAACTATTTCGGAGTGGACCCCACCCTGGTGCGGCTCGTCTTCATCCTGTTAATCTTCGCGCCGCCTTCCGGCCTGCTGCTGTATTTGATCCTGGCGCTCGTTACCCCGCTTGAGCCGTAAGCCGGACGGCAGCCCAACCCAAACCCCCGCTTTCATTAAGAAGCGGGGGTTTTAAATTTCAACGATCGAAAGGCTGCTCGTTGCCCAATTGAGAAACTCAGAATGCAGTTGGATCGTACTACCTGCCGCAGCACGGCATGAAATGGTGCAACTTCCTTGATCGGGATTTTTTGGAAGGTTCTTCATAGAATTTGTGTAACTGCTCACCCCACCCCCGGCCCCGCCCCACACCCCTACGTGCTGCAAACAACCTCCAAACCTCCAGTTTCCCCCTTCCTTGGAATGGGGGCAGGGGGCATAAGCGGTAACATAAGATCATCCGCCCACCCCTCTTATCCCCCTGCCCCCTTCTCTCCCCAAAAACCGGGGAGAGAAGGGGAGATTCTATTTTTTTTGGTTCTTTTTGCCAGCAAAAGCTGGCAAAAAGAACCATTATGTTTTTCTCCCTCCCTTCCCT
>Ga0105047_10005399_pt1 | contig 21968 bp, 15 predicted proteins | sample MAT04_FD_78384 | JGI IMG/M metagenome (GOLD analysis project Ga0105047, IMG submission 78384) | Freshwater microbial communities from Lake Fryxell liftoff mats and glacier meltwater in Antarctica - MAT-04 (megahit assembly) | ecosystem: Environmental > Aquatic > Freshwater > Ice > Liftoff... | reverse complement strand
TACCAGAACTTCCGCTGCTGGTCGTGCGATGCTAAAGGGGACGTCTTCGATTTCGTCATGAAGTTCGAGAAGGTCGAATTCGGCGAATGCCTGCGGATGCTGGCCGACAAAGCCGGGATCAAACTCGATACGCAAGCTAGTCCGGAAGACGAAGTCCGCAGCCGGTTGCTGAGGGCCATGAAATGGGCCGAGGAAAAGTACCGGACGTGCCTGGTCGACGAGGCCGAAGCGTCGAACGCCCGCGTTTATTTGGGCGAGCGCAAACTCGCCGGCCCGTCCGTCCGCCAGTTCGGCCTAGGTTTCGCCCCCGTGAATGGCGACTGGCTTGTCCAATGGGCCTTGCGCGAAGGGCTGCCGACCGATGTCCTCGTCGAAATCGGCTTGATCGCGGCCCGTGACGAAAACCGCGGCCACTACGACCGCTTCCGCGATCGCGTGATGTTCCCCATCCGCGATGTCCGCGGTCAGACTGTCGGCTTCGGCGGGCGGATTCTTCCCGATTCCCCGCTCGCGGCCCGCGCCCCCAAATACTATAACTCGGCCGAGACGCCCCTCTTCAAGAAGAGCGAGTTGATCTACGGTCTCGATCTCGCCCGCCACGCCGGTGCAGCCGCCGGGTATTTGGCCGTCGTCGAAGGCTATACCGACGTCATGATGGCCCACCAATGCGGCATCCCGCAGGTGGTCGCCACCATGGGCACGGCCCTCACGACGATCCACGTCGGCCAGCTCCGGCGCTACGCGCCAAAGGTCATTATTGTCTACGACGCCGACGCCGGCGGCATGGGCGGCGTCGACCGAGCGCTCGAATTGTTCGTCAGCCAAGATGTCGAATTGGCGGTGGCGTCCTTGCCCGATGGCCTCGATCCGTGCGACCTGCTCATCAGTCCCGGCGGGGTCGAACTCTTCCGCCACGCGCTCGCCACAGCACAAGATGCCCTCGAGTTCAAGTTAAATATCCTACTTTCCAAAGAAAATTCCCAAACGGTGGAAGGAACGCGACGCGTGGTCGATTCCATCCTGAGTATGATGGCATTGGCCCCCGACATGCCGAGCCAAATCGGGGCCGTCCGGCAGGAACTGATCGTCTCGCGGTTGGCCCACCGACTCGGGTTGCGGCAGGAGACGGTTTGGGCCAGACTGGCCGAATTGAAGGCCGAACGGCGTCGCAACGACCAACGTCCCGGCCGGGCGATGCCCGAACACGAGGGCCGAGAACCGACTCCGCCGACGACCAAAGCGAGCGCCGCCACGGCCGTCGAACGGCAACTTTTGGAATTGCTCTTGGCCGAACCGCCGCTGGTATCGGTGGCCTCGGAACGGGTTCAACCGTCGATGTTGCAGCATACCGGCCTTCGCCGAATGCTCACGGACTTGTATGCTTTACATCAGGATGGTCACACCGCCGACTTGGATAGTTTGCGGGTTCGTCTGATGGATCGGCCCGATTTAGCCGAAGCGGCGATGAAGTTGGAATTCGTCGGCCGCCAAATGAATGACCGCCCCGAATGGCTCGGTCGGATCGTAAACCGATTCGCCGAGCAAGAAATGGAGTTCGCGAAGAAGGCCGTCCAGACTCAACTGGCGGCCGGCAGCATGGACGATGCCGCTGCGCTGGATTTGCTCCGCAAACTCCAAGCGCCAGCCAAAGCCTCGCCCCCCGGCAGCAACTGACCCTCCGGTTCCCCCGAACCGCCGCGGTCGAGATCGACCTGACCCCCTTCGACCGGGACCCCGTCCCGGGCCAGTTGTCCGCAGGTATGGGAGGCGTCGCATGAGCTGGAAAGCCGACGAGATTTTGAAGGCCCTGATCGAAAAGGGCAAGCAATCGGGTTCGCTCACCTACGACGAGGTGAACCTCGCTCTGCCCGAATCGGCGGAGCCCGACCGCCTGCCCGATCTGCTGGAACTGCTCGAATCCCACGGCATCACGCTCATCGAAGCCGAGGATGCCGAGGAAGAAACCCCGGCGGCGAAGGTCGAAGAGCGAGCGGTGGCCGAAGCCGCCGCGGCCTTCGAAGACAACGACGGTGACGGCCGGCACATCGACGACCCCGTCCGCATGTACCTCACTCAGATGGGCGAAATCCCGCTGCTCGACCGCAAGCAAGAAGTCTCCTTGGCGCAGCGCATCGAAGTGACCCGCCGGCGCTTCCGCCGCAAAGTGCTCGAGTGCGATTACGCCATGCGGAACGTCTTCGAGACGCTCAAGCGCGTCCACTTGGGCGAACTCCCCTTCGACCGTACGGTGAAGGTCTCGCAGACCGAAAACCTCGAAAAAGACAAGATTCTCCAGCGGATGCCGCACAACCTGCGGACCCTCGAACCGCTGATGGAATCGAACGTCGACGACTTCCACCGGCTCATCGAAGCCGAGCTGACTGACACCGATAAAGACGACCTCCGCAAGCGCTTGAAACTGCGCCGCCGCAAGACCGTCACGCTGGTCGAAGAGTTGTCGATCCGGACGCAAAAAGTCCAACCGTTGATGAAGAAGCTGGAGCAGATCAGCTCGCGGATGGACGACCTCGAAGAGCAGATCCTCGCGCTGAAAGGGATCAAATCCGCCCGCGAGGAACGGAGCAACCTGCGGAAGGAACTCCAAGACCTCATGCTCATCACGCTCGAAGAACCGGCCGGCCTGCGCCGCCGGGTCGCGATCATGAAGCAGCGCTTCGGCGAATACGAACAAGCCAAGCGCGACCTCTCCGGCGGCAACCTGCGCCTGGTCGTCAGCATCGCCAAGAAGTACCGCAACCGGGGCCTGAGCTTCCTCGACCTCATCCAAGAAGGCAACACCGGCCTCATGCGGGCCGTCGACAAATACGAGTACCGCCGCGGCTTCAAGTTCAGCACCTACGCCACGTGGTGGATCCGCCAGGCGATCACCCGGGCCATCGCCGACCAAGCCCGCACGATCCGCATCCCCGTCCACATGATCGAGACGATGTCGAAGCTGCGCAACGTCTCCAAGAAGTTGCTGCAGGAACTCGGTCGAGAACCGACCATCGAAGAAACCGCCAAGGCCGCGGGCATCAGCTACGAAGAAACGAAGCGTGTCCTCAAAATCAGCCGGCACCCGATCAGCCTCGACCGCCCCGTCGGCGAAGGCGAAGACAGCTACTTCGGCGACTTCATCGAAGACGACTCGGTCGAATCGCCCGTGTCGGCGGCGACCAACGAAATGCTGAAGGACAAGATCGAGAACGTGCTGAAGACGCTGACGTACCGCGAGCGCGAGATCATCAAGCTCCGCTACGGCCTCGGCGACGGCTACACGTACACCCTCGAAGAAGTCGGCCGCATTTTCAAAGTGACTCGCGAACGCGTCCGCCAGATCGAAGCCAAGGCCGTCCGCAAACTGCAACACCCCGTCCGCAGCCGCCAGCTCGAAGGTTTCCTCGACGTCTGGGGCGCCGCCATCGCCAACCGCAAGACCCAGGCGCAGCCTGTGGGGTGAGGGATTTAGGCGAGCGGCACAGCGTCAGCGTGTCGTGGGTACCGAAATGAGTGAGCTGTTGTGACCTGAGGTTTAGATTGCGCGGCACGCTGACGCCGTGCGTTCCGCCAGTGTCGGGCCGATCGCGAAAGAGGTCGAACCAAAGACCGCAGCAGACGGTGGGGCATGATTCATTTCTGAGACCCATCGCTCGCCGGTGCCCCGTCTTTGCTGAGCTGGGTCATTCGGCGGCTGGAGTTGCGGTGAAGGGTGTTTGCGTCGATTTGTTCTTTATCGGAGTGTGCGGAGTCTTCTTGCTCCTAGGGCTTTTCTTGGCTCGGAAAACGATTTACTTGCTGCACCGTGGTGTTCGTACGGAAGCGACCGTCGTCGATTTTGAAGGAGATGGTGACGGCGAGGGCTATCCGATTGTCGAGTACGTCGATCAGTCGGGTGCCACGCATCGTGTGAAGTTATCCGTTTCCGGGAGAAGCGAACGACGAGAAAGCATGACGAATATTGTCTACGATGCGGATGATCCGACGCGCTTGAACGGAACAATGTTCGTCGAGACATGGTTGTTCCCTTCGGCTTTCAGGTCGCGGGCGGTGAACGCGTTGGCACGGTGGGACAAGTTAGGCACCCATCGAAATCGGATCTATAGCGTTAGCGCATATAGGTTATGCCCGAAATATGAAATGATTTCGCGGGGCGGTGGGAGGGTCGTGGTGAGATCATTTTCCTGAGTCGAACGTGTATCCACGATACCGCCGAAATCCTTTGGTGCAACCCCACACCCGAATCCCCTTGAATTTTTCGCATTCCGAGGTTATCTCCCCACGATTCGCCGTCGTGCCGGGGGGCCGTCCGTGTCTATTTTTCGCCATCGCCGGGTCCGCGGCTTGTTACCGCCGCTGTTTACGTTCACGATGGCGCTGGTCGTTTCGGCGTGCCAATTCCGTAATGTCGAAAAGCGGCCTACGCCGTTGCCCTACCGCGTCGAACCGAATGACCTCGTCGACGCCGCGTTCGAATCGGACACGTCCGATCCGCTCGGTCCGTTGGAGTCGTCGGAGATCACGAAAATCTTCGTCGAGCGCCGCGCCGAGGCCGCGCTCGAACGCCGGGCTCGCGAGATCAAAATCGGTAAGGATGGCGCCGGAAATCCGTACCGACAGAAAGAGTACAACATCCTCGTGCTCTCCGGCGGCGGCGTCTTCGGGGCCTACCCGGCGGGGATTTTGTGCGGTTGGACGGCCTCCAGCAAGGCGCCCAAAGATGGTGGACGGCCGGCGTTCGACGTCGTCACCGGCGTGAGCACCGGGGCGTTGATCGCGCCGCTCGCGTTCTTGGGGTCGGATTACGACCCGATCATGAAAAACCTGTACACGACGATCCGCAACGACGAAGTCTTCAAGATCCGCAAATCCGTGCGGTCGTTATTCGCCGAATCGCTGGCCGACAACGGACCGTTGCGAATGCGTGTGGAGCAGATCTTCACCGCCGAACTCATGGCGAAAGTGGCCGCGGAACACAATAAAGGGCGGCGGCTCTATGTCGGCACGACGAACTTGGACACGAAGCGACTCGTCGTGTGGGACATCGGCGCGATCTCGGTGAAGGGGACCGAAGCCGACCGCAAACTCGCCATCGATGTGATCATGGCTTCCACCGCGATCCCGGGGTTCTTCCCGTCGGTGCGCTTCAACGTGGCGGTCGACGGCAAACCCTACGAAGAGTTGCACGTCGACGGCAGCGTAACGCGGGCCATGTTTTTCCGACCGCCGTACTTTTCGCCGGACGAGCAGGAACCGGTAGGGCCCAACTCGCTGGCCGGGTCGAATTTGTTCGCTCTGGTCGCCGGGAAAAACTACCCCGATCCGGAGGGCGTTAAGCCGCGGACGATCAAGGTCGTCGGGGCGGCGATATCGAATCTGCTCTACGTCACGGCGCGGGGCGACCTTTATCGCTTTTACACTTACAGCATGCTTTCGGGAATGGATTTTTTCTCGGCCGCGATCCCGCCCGATTTGAAGATCACCAACGACAGCACGAATTTTGACCCGGTCGAAACGACGAAGATGTTTGACGCCGGCTACAAACTCGCTCAAGAGGGAGCTTTTACCCGCGCGGCCAAGCCGAACCCGAACAACACGGACAAGCCCCAGAAAAACTACCTGTACCCAGACGGCACGGACGTCCTGTTCAAGGAGCCCGGGGCCGCGTGGCGGAGCTCGCCGCCGGGTTTGGAAAACGGCGAGCGTGGCCGCAATCGGGCCGGGCTGACGCTCGTCGTCAAGAAAGATCCGAAGCAGCCGATACGGCCGCAGGGGACGGATCAAAATCCCGTCGGAGCGCCGCCCGTGGTCAAGTGAATCGTATCGTGCACGAACCGCAACTTCTCGATGGCGGCCGGGGGGAGCACGAATGGATAACCGTCCGGTAGGCCCATGCCGCGGTTCAAATTGTTGAGTGCGTACGTGATGGGGAACCAGTCCGCGATCCAGCGGTCAAAGGGCTTTTCCCCCGCGGGCACCGGAGCCGTGGACAGGCTCGGATCCCCTTTCCGGGGCGGCCGCAGGTTCAACCCGCACGCTGCGGCCGTTTCAAGGGTGTCGACAATGTGAAGGTAGTGGGCCCACGTCTCGGCCCAGTCTTCCCACGGGTGCGAACTCGCATAACCGCTGACGAATCGGCTCGTCCAATCGGCGGTCGGGCCGTTGCAGTAATGCGCCTGCAGCGCTTTGCCGTAGTCGAGTCGTTCGTCGCCGAAGAGTTCGCGGAATGGTTCGGTCCGATCCGTTCCGTCGATGAGCACGTTCCAGTAGTAGTGCCCGACTTCGTGGCGTAAGTGGCCCAACAGAGTTCGGTACGGCTCCCCGAGGGCGACGCGGCGCGTCTCGCGCTCGCCGTCGTTGGCCTCGGCGATGTTGATGGTGATGACGCCGTGATTGTGCCCCGTCAGTACTTTCTCGGCATCGGGCAACGCTGGGTCGGCGTCGGCGAGAAACTCGAAGATCAATCCGCCTTCGGGGTCATCGGTCTTGTTCGCCACTGGCAATCCCAAACCGGCCAAGGTGTAGATAAGCCGGCGTTTGGCGTTCTCCAGTTTGGCCCATAAGGCAAGGTGGCCGACGCGGCTCAAATCCGGGATTGTCCGGGTCAGTTGACAGGAAATACAGAGCGAGGATTCCCCGGTCGCGTCGACGGCCCAATTGCAGACTTGGTGCTGAATATAGTTTGCGCATAGACGGTAGGAGCGCCCCGAAGCCTGTGGCCAGGGGGAGGTGAACACCCCGACTTCCTCCGTCGGGTCCAACGAACCCACGACGCCGAGATCGGGCAAATAGGCCACGGTACGTTCGCATTGGACGCAATGGGTGTTCTCAAAAAATAACAACTGCGCGCAATGATCGCAGTGGAAAACCTTCATCCCATGACTCCTTCGCGGTGCATTATCGTTCCCGAGGTTGCGAAGCCGGATTCCCAAGGCGGTGGCGAACCGGCACAATCGGTTGGCATATCGATTGCCTCGATCCGATAAGATATCGCCTTATTCACAGCCGGGGTTTCCATGCAAAAGACTCGCCGAATTCTGGCTATGGGCCTCGCTGCGTTGGCGGTGCTGGTCGCCGTCGGCTATTTCGGCCTGCGGGTGTATTTGAATTCCAACTCGGTCAAAGAGTTGGCTTCGGCGAAATTGACGGAGAAGCTCGGCAGCGAAGTCCGCGTCACCGAGATGTCGAGCGATATGAGCAGTACAACCCTCCAAGTGGAAATCCCCGGCGACGCGTCCGAAGCGCCACTCGTGAAGGGTAGTATCCGCGTCGACGTTTCTCCCCTCGGCCTGGCGGCGGGGAGCGATCCTAAATTAATTAGCGTCGACAATGCCACCGTCCACCTCCGGTTCGACCGCGGCGGTAACATCCTCGGCAAATTACCCAAGCCTCCCGGCGGCGGGAGCGCCGCGTTCCCCGCGATCGAAGTGCGCGGAGCGACGGTCCATATCGCCCAAGAGGGCAAACCCGATTTCCACATCGCCGGCGTTGATTTGCGAATCGCCGAAAAGGATTCGAAGCTGGTTCTCGAGGGAACAATCGACGATCCCGAATTCGCCGCGTGGAAGGTGAGGGGCGAATGGGCCGCCGGCGGTTCGACCGGTTCGGTCACGCTGGTGACGCTCGGGCCGGTGCACGTGACGCCCGAGAAATTGAAATCGATCCCCTTCGTACCCAAGGAAACATGGGAGTCGGTCGAACTTGATGGCACCACCACGGCCAGCGTGACGGTCGGCCGCAACGCCGAATCGAAGTGGACATGGCGGGTCGAATGCAAGCCGATGGGGACGCGGTTGAAAATCCTCCCGATCGATTTGGAACTGACCGAAACGTCCGGAACCGTGCTGGTCGACGGGGCGAAAGTCACGCTGTCGAACGTCGTCGGGAAGACGGCGGATGGGACGGTGCAGTCGCTGGGCGACTCCGTCCTCGACTTCGGCCCCAAGCCGTCGCGGTTGGAATTCAACTTGAAGGCGACCGATCTGGACGCGAAGAAAACCCCCGCCAGTTGGGGGTTGTCGAAATTGGTCAACGAGGGACGGGTTCATGGTGGTGGTAAGTTCGTCTTGCTGATCGGCGACGGGGAACTCCGCACGGAAGGCAAATGGCGTACGGTTGTTAAAGGGAAGGCCTTGGGGGGCACCGTCGAGATTCGGCTCTTCCCCAATTTTGACAGTAAAGGGTTGCGGTTCCAAGACGACGGCGGCCAAACCGCGAACTGGCCCCGCGACGCAGCTTTGCTGATGGCCACGCTGATCCAAGCGTCACCGGTAATTCCGAAGAAAGAACCGGAGACCCAATACGTCCGGGCGAATCTCAAACTCGTCGACGTCGATATCGCGGAATTGGTGGCGAAGGCGAACCTCGCGTCGCCCGTCAAACTCGCCGGGAAAGCGACGCTCGACATCGCCGCGGAGATCCCCGTCAACAAGGCCGATTCGATCAAATATTACCGGGCCACCGGTGCGTTACGGTCGCCGAGTTTGCAAATCGAGAACCTCACGCTGACGGATGTCGCGGCCGAGGTCCAACTCAAAGACGGCGTCTTGAAGCTCACCAAGTTCGCAGCCGAGTTTCCCAAGGGAACCCGCGAGAAAGCCGGAAGTTTCACAGGCACCGCCACCTTCGGCCTCGAACCCCGCACCGAATTGGTGGCCGACCTTCAACTGGATGAAATCCCACTGGGCCAAGTCTTCGCGGCGTTCCCGGGTTTGAAGGACAAAGCCGACGGCATCGTCTCCGGTGCCTTCCACCTCAAGATCCCCGGTGACAAACTCACGGACGTGAAATCCTACGAAGCCGACGGCAAACTCGCGTCGATCGGAATCACCGTGTTCGGCCAGAAAGCGGACAAGCTATCGATCCAAATCGCATTGAAGAACGGCATCGCCGAATTGACGAAGGCCGAGGCGGAGGCTTACGGCGGCACGATCTCGGGCGAGGCCAAGTTGCCGCTCGTCGGCAATGAGAGCGGGTCGTTCAAACTCAATTTCAAGACCATCGACTCGGCGCTCCTTATCCGGGGAATCCCGGATAGCCCCGTGAAACTCGCGGGCAAGTTCGACGGCAAACTCACTGGCACCTTGCCATCCCTCGAAGGATTTGAGGCGTCCAAGATCACCGCCGATCTCGATCTCGCTTCCGCAAAGTTGGTCGTCCAAGGCATCCCCACAACCAAGTTGACGGGCAAGCTCGGCTATAAACCCGGCGCCATTACCTATGCCCTGAAAGGGTACGCCCTCGGCGGCTCGTTCGACGTCGATGGGACATACCCACTCGGCATGGCCGACCCGAAGAAGCCCATCGAGAAACTGGGTGGGACGATCCGTATTCAACAGCTGCGGCTCGACCGCTTGGCCCGCGAGTTGCGCATCGAATCGCTCGAACCACTCCGCGGAGTCGTGACCCTCGCGCTGGACTACACCCACGGCCCGGACGGCCCTGCCGGCGGCGGGCGGATTGAGATCCGCGACTTCGCTTGGGGCGACGCGCGCTTCGACACGACCGACTTGGTCTCGGAGATCCAAGTCTCGGGCGACGGGTTCGAGATCCCCGCGATCACCGGCGAACTCGCCGGCGGTTTGCTGCGCGGGCGCGTGCGCTACGACTTCGACGAGCCGCGCAAAAGTCTGCTCACGTTGAAGCTCGAAAACGCCGACGCGACGGCCCTGCTGGCGCCGCTCGGGTTGAAAGCGGACGGAGGCCGCATTTCGATTTCCCTGCGTAGTAGCATCGGCAAGAGTTTTCGCGGCAGTGGCACTGTGACGGCCGCCCGCGCGAAGATCGAAGGCGTCGATGTTTCGGATGTACGCATTCCCGTGACCTGGGTCTTCATCCCCGGCGGCGGGGCTCAGTTTACCGTCCGCGATGCGAAAGCTACCGTCGCCAATGGCAGTGTGAGTGCAAAATCCGAGGTCGTTTGGAATGGCTCGGCCCGCGTCGAAGGGCTAATTGAATTCGTCGATGCGAACGTCGGCGATCTCGCCAAGGGATTTGGCACGAAGGCTTACGGTATCGGCAAAACGACCGGGCGCTTCGACTTCCGCGGCAACGACGTGCGGACCGCCTCGGACTTGCAAGGCACGCTCACCGCCCGCCTCGGGCGGACCACCGTCCGCGAAATCCCGATCCTCGGTTCCCTGACCAACGTGTTCTCGCCCGTCCAAGCGCTTACGCGCTTCGACTCCGGCGAATTGACCGCCCGACTCGGTTCGGGGCTCTTCCGCATCGAGCGTTTGACCCTCGCCGGCACCGGGGCCAAGCTCTTCGCCGACGGTACCGTATCGCTGGGAGGCAAACTCGATTTGGACGTCGTGTACAACACCGGCCAAATCGGCCCGAGCGCCCCACTGATCCGCACCTTCCTGCGCGACATCCCGGCCATCGGGCCGATCCCGGTCGGGTTGATCGTGCGCATCACGGAGGGCTTGTCCAACAGGATCGTCCGCGTTCACATCGACGGCACTACCGACCGGCCGACGACCCGCGTGAACCCCACGGCCTTGCTCAGCGAGAACGCGGTGCGGTTCTTCGTGGGGCAGTACGTGCCGCTGGCGAACCCGTCGAAGTGAACCTCACGAGTCTTTCTTGAACTCTTCTTTGTCGATCTTGTAATGGGCGATTTTGTCGGTGATGCTCCGCCGCGATAGTCCAGTAATTTTGGCGCACTTGCCGACGTGCCCCCGAGTTTTTCGAAGCGCCTTCCGCAGATAGCGCTCCTCGAATTTGCCGGTGATCTCGGACATTTGCTCCGGCAAGGAGCGCTGTAAGTCGACTTGGAATGCGCTGACCTTGCCCGAGGTCGGCACCGTAATCAAGTCGGGCGGGAGATTGTTGGGGTGGATGATGCCGTCGCGGGCCGTGACACAGGCGCGTTCGATCGCGTTCTCGAGTTGTCGGACGTTGCCGGGCCAATTGTGATCGAGCAGCAGTTGCATCGCGGCCGGGTCGATCTCGGGGGGAGTTTTGCCGCGCGCGTATTTTTGGGCGAAGTGTGCCGCCAACAGAGGCACATCTTCCACGCGATCCCGCAACGGCGGGAGTTCGATGCGGATGACGTTGAGGCGGTAGTACAAATCTTCGCGGAATGCCCCGTCTCGGACCATCTTGTCGAGCGAGCGGTGTGTCGCCGCGACCAAGCGCACTTCGATGTTGATCGGTTCGGAGCCGCCGACGCGCTCGATGCGGCGCTCTTGGATCACCCGCAACAACTTGACCTGCATATGCAGCGGGATGTCGCCGACTTCGTCGAGGAAAAGCGTTCCCTTGTTTGCTTGTTCGAACCGCCCTTTTCGCTGGGCGATGGCCCCGGTGAACGATCCTTTCTCGTGGCCGAACAATTCGCTCTCCAGAAGCGACTCGGGTACGGCTGCGCAGTTGACTGCCACCAATTGACCACTGCGGTTCTCAGCGGAGGCTTGGTGGATGGCCCTTGCGATCTGTTCCTTGCCGGTCCCCGTCTCCCCGCAGATCAACACCGTGCTGGTTGTATCGGCGATATTTCCGATAAGTTCGAAGACCTCGTGCATCTTCGGGCTTTTACTCAGCACATTCTGGAACGAGTGTCGCTGCTGCAATTGCATGCGTAAGCTGGCAACCTCATCTTGGAGTGTGCGATCTTTGAGTGCCCGCTGGATTAGCAAGCAGAGGCGGTCCGGATCGACCGGCTTCGTGAGGAAGTCGTATGCGCCGAACTGCATCGCCGCAACGGCGTCCTTGATACTGCCGTGCCCCGTAGTGACGATCACCGTCACGGGGATGCGTTTGGCCCGGATCTGCTCCAGCAATTTCATGCCACCCAGTTTGGGCATTTGGAGATCGGTGATGACCAAACTGTATGTGTTCTTGTCGAGGAACTCGAGCGCCTCGACACCGTCTTCGGCGGCGTCGACTTTCAACCCGAGGGCGACTTCCAAAAGTTCGCAGAGCGACGTCCGGGCATCTTCCAAGTCTTCGACGACCAACACCCGTTGGGAAATCGGTGGTTCTGCGAGTTCGGACATAGAGGACACCTCGGGGGATTTTTAAACTTCCGAGCCACTGGCACGCGGATAGCGTATCACAGGCAATCGCCGTACCGAAACTGAGCAATCGCTTTCTCATTCCAGAACGGGGTGCTCGGTGTTCGAATGGTTATCATCGACCGATGGCTTCATCCGGTCGGGGGACAAAGGGGGGCGCCCGCGGAAACGGTATATCGTAGCGATACTCGCTGCGACGCTTGCGATCCTAGTGCGGGGTCTCACCGAGCCCGTGATGGATAGCGATCACCCGTTCGTCATCCCGTTGGTGGCCGTCTTCTTCGTCGCGTGGCGCAGTGGCTTTTGGCCGAGCATCGTCACGTTGCTCGTCAGCGTGGTCGCCGTGATTTTCTTTTTCATGGAACCGAAGCAAACCTTCTTCGTGGAGAAGCTCTCGGATCGACTCGCCGTCGGCTTCTTCTTATTTGCGGGCGTCGCCTGCGCTCTGCTGGGCCAATCTCAACTCGACAGTAGTCAGCGAGCCACACGGCATTTGTTCTCGTCCGAAACGAAGCAACAGGAACTCGAAGCGCTTGCGCAGCAATTGAAACAATCCCAGCGACAAATGGCTGAGATACTCGCCCAGCTCGACATGTTCGTGATGAACGCCCCCGTCGGAATGGCCTTCTTCGACAAAGAGATGCGGCTATTACGGATCAACAAACAGTTGGCGGACGCCAACGGACTGCCGGTCGAAGAGCAACTCGGCAAGTCGCTCGACGAACTCGTAGTGGACTCACCCTTGGACGGCTTGGCCGAATCTCGGATCGTACTGGAGACGGGGGAACCGCTGACGAATCGGCTCGTCGTTGGCAAGCCGGATGTGCCGAGGGTGGCGGGCCGCGTGTGGGATTCGAGCTATTACCCGGTCCGGGAACCGGATGGCCAATTGCTGGGCGTCGGCGTGGTAACCCTCGAAATCAGCCAGAAATTGAGGGACGAGCGGGCATTAAGAGACCGCGAAGCGCAATTCCGGAGCTTGGCCGAATCGATACCGCAGATCGTCTGGGTCACGCGGCCGGAGGGCTACTGCGAGTACTTGAATACCGTCTTCTACGAATACACCGGCTTAGTCGAAGGGGGCGGGCTCGGTAGGAATTGGCTCGACGCGTTGCACCCGGAGGACCGGCCGGAAACCGAACGACGTTGGTTGCATTCAATGCGGACCGGCGAACGGTACGAAGCCAATTACCGTTTCCGCGGCGATGGCGGAGACTATCGCTGGTTCCTCGCCCGCGGGTTGCCTCAACGCGATGACGACGGGGTCATCCTGCGTTGGTTCGGCACTTCCACCGACATCGACGACGCCAGGCGGATCGGCGACGCCCTCATCCGGAGCGAAGCGATGTTGCGGTCATCGCACATGGAGCTGGAGACGCGCGTTGCCGTGCGGACCGTTGAGTTATCCGATGCGGTTTCTGCCTTGAAAGACGAAGTGGATTTCCGCATCCGCGCCGAAGAGAACGTCAAAGCCTCGGCCATCGAACTGCGGCGCAGCAACGGAGAACTCGAACAATTCGCCTATGTCGCTTCCCACGACTTGCAGGAACCGCTACGGAAGATCCAAGCCTTCGGTGACCGCTTGAAGGTGAAGTGCGGCCCGCAACTCGGAACCGAGGGTCTCGATTACATCGAGCGAATGCTGTCGTCGTCGAAACGGATGCGGCAACTGATCAACGACTTGCTGTCCTACTCCCGGTTGACGACTAAAGCGCATTCGTTTTCCCCGGTTTCGCTGGTGTCCATCGCCGCCGGGATCTTGTCGGATCTCGAAATCCGAATCCAGCAATCCGGGGCGACCGTGGAGATTGGCGTGCTGCCAATGATCGACGCCGACTCCTTGCAAATGCGGCAGTTATTCCAGAATCTCCTCAGCAACGCCCTGAAGTTCGCGCGTCCCGACGTCCCGCCCGTCGTGTCGATCATTTCCGAGATCCTGCCGGGCGAACATCCCCTGTGCCGGCTGCGATTTCGCGACAACGGCATAGGATTTGATGTGAAGTATCTGGATCGGATTTTCCAAGTCTTCCAGCGGCTCCACGGGCGCGGGGAATACGAGGGCACGGGGGTTGGGCTAGCCATTTGCCATAAGATTGCCTATCTGCACGGCGGCGACATCACCGCCAAGAGCACACCCGGGCACGGCGCGACGTTCATCGTCACCTTGCCCGTTCGCCAACCGATCTCCCGAGCGGAACCGAATGAATAAAAATCCGAAGCCGATCACGATTTTGATGGCCGATGACGATGCGGAAGACCGCCAACTGACCAAGGAAGCTTTCGAAGAAAATTGTTTGGGCAACGATCTGCGCTTCGTCGAAAACGGCGAGGAGATGCTCGACTACTTGAACCGCCGCGGCAAATTTAGCGATCCAAAAACATCGCCTCGCCCAGGCTTGATCTTGCTCGATTTAAACATGCCGCGGATGGACGGCCGCGAGGCGTTGCGGGAAATGAAGGCCGACCCGCGGTTCAAATCGATCCGCGTCGTCGTGATGACGACCTCGCAAGCGGAAGAAGACATCGCGCACACCTACAACCTCTCGGCATCGTCGTACATCACGAAGCCGGTGACCTTCGAAAGCCTCCTGGAAGTGATCCGCGTGCTGGGGCAGTACTGGCTCGAAATCGTCCAACTCCCGGATACCGGCGATGACAACCCGAGCTGACAGTAAAGCGATCCGAGTGCTGTTGATCGACGACGATTCCGATGATTACCTCATCACCAAAAGCCTGTTCGCCGAAATGCCGGGGCATCCGTTCGACATCGACTGGGTCGAGGGCTATGACGCGGGTCTCGACGCCATCTGCCGGGGTTCGCACGATGTCTATTTGCTCGACTACCGGCTCGGGATCAAGGATGGCATCACCCTGCTGACCGAAGCGCGGGTCAAAAATCAGAGCGCCGCCGTCATCATCCTGACGGGCCAGGGCGAGTACGAAATCGACCGCAAAGCCATCGCCGCAGGCGCTTCCGACTACCTGGAAAAGAGCCGCCTCGACCCGGTGCTCCTCGAACGTTCCATCCGCCACGCACTTTTGCAAAAGCACTACCAAACCGATTTGGAAGCGACGGTCGCCGCGCGAACCCAGGAGCTCGGAGGCGTGAACGCGAGCCTGAAAACCGTCGCGCTGGCCCGAGAAAAAGCCGTCGCCGAGTTGAAGGAAGCGGACCGCCGGAAAGACGAGTTCTTGGCGATCTTGGCCCACGAGCTACGCAATCCGCTCGCCCCGATTCGTAACGCGCTCACCATCATCAAGCTGAAGCACGACGCGCCGGAGGTCGTCGATCGGGCCATCGGTATGATCGACCGGCAAGTCGTCCATATGGTCCGTCTCATCGACGAGCTGATGGACATCTCCCGGATCACGCGGAACAAATTCCATCTCGTCCGCGAGCCGGTGCGCCTCTCGCAAGTGATTGCCGCCGCCATCGAGCTCAGCCAACCGCAAATCGACAAAGCCGAGCTGCAACTCACGGATCGTACCGCTGCGGGAAAAGTCGTTTTGCGCGCGGATCGCCTCCGACTCGCCCAAGTTTTCTCGAACCTGCTGAACAACTCCGCGAAGTACACCGAGCCGGGCGGCGCGGTCGAGATCACCTCCGCGGTGAACGGCTGTGTCCTCTCCGTTTCGATCCGCGATACCGGCGTCGGCATCCCCGCCGAGCAAATGCCCCACCTGTTCGAACTCTTCACGCAGATCGACCGGAAGCTCAACCGCTCTCAAAACGGCCTCGGCATCGGACTTGCACTCGCTCATCGCCTCGTATCGATGCACGGCGGGACTTTGGAAGCGGCGAGCGAAGGCCACGGTCACGGCTCGACTTTCACCGTTCGCCTGCCACTCGACGCGGAATGAACCGATCGAATTGCGAAAAACCCGGTGGCACGCCCACTCCGGGAGAATGGAGTCCTACGCCATGGCGAGTGAAGTCCCCAACAAAGCTTGGCAGCGGGCGTTGACCACGCTTTCGGCTCTCGCCCTGTTCGCCACAATCATCACCGCGCTCTATTGGGCGCGCACGGTGTTCATCCCCGTGACGATGGCGATTTTCCTCGCGTTCATCCTCAGCCCGCTGGTCCTCTGGCTCCGTCGGCTCGGTCTGGGCAAAGCGCCGACGGTCCTGATCGCCGTTGCGCTGGCTTCGGTCGTGGTTCTCGGAGTTCTCGGTGTGGTCACGTGGCAACTGGCCGAACTGACCATGACATTGCCGGAGCAAGTCGGCACCATCAAGGCGAAACTCGAGTCCGCGAAGCAAACCCTCGGCACCGGCGAGGATAACCGTTACGAGAAGATGTTCGACGAACTTGCCGCGACCATCGCCCCGGTTCAAAACCCGGTTGAAGGCCAAACCGTAGTTGTGGAATCGAAAGGCAACCCGTGGTTGTCCCGAGCGCCGCAATACCTTAGCCCCGCGGCGGAAGTTTTCGGGCAAGCCGCGTTCTCCTTGGTATTGGCCGTGTTCATCTTGTGGAAGCGCGACGACCTCCGCAACCGCTTCATCCGGCTCATCGGCGACACCCGCTTGACGACCGCCACCAAAGCCGTCGACGATGCCTCCCGCCGGATCAGCCGCTACCTTTTGATGCAGTTGCTCATCAATAGTGTCTTCGGCGTCCTCATCGCAATCGCGATGTTCTTCATCGGCGTGCAGTACGCTCTGCTGTGGGGTGTGGTCGCTTCGCTGATGCGCTACATCCCCTACCTCGGCACATGGCTCGGACTTCTCCCAGCCGTGTTAGTGACGATTGCCTTCACCGACGGCTGGTGGCAACCCCTCACCGTGATCGCGGTCTACGGTATCCTTGAATTGATCTGCAACAACATCCTTGAACCCGAGCTGTACGGCAAGAGCATGGGCCTGTCCGAAGTCGCGCAGCTCATTGCGGCCGCCTTCTGGGCCTTCCTCTGGGGGCCGATCGGATTAGTTCTGTCCGGTCCGCTCACCGTGGTGCTGCTGGTGTTGGGCAAGTACGTCTCGGGTTTGCACTTCTTCGAAATTCTGTTGGGCGACGAACCGGTGTTGGGCCTCGACGTGCGCTTTTACCAAAGGTTGACGGCACGAGACCAAGACGAAGCGTGGGAACTCATTCGCGACGAATTGAAAACGAGGCCACGGGCGGATGTGTTCGACTCCATTATTATCCCAGCGCTCAGTTTTGCCAAACGGGACTCGGAACAGAACGACCTCGCGACCGAGGACCTCGCCCGCATGCTTCTGATGGTCAACGAAATCGTGGACGACGCCGAACCGGAGGCGAATCTCGCCGCGCAGACGCTCGGCGAGATTCCGCAAATGGAAAAGGTGCGTGTGTTGGTCATCCCCGCAAAAGACGCCAGCGACGAACTCGCCGGAAACATGCTGAGCAGTTTGATGGACGACAAAACCTGGGAAGTCGACGTCTCCCCGGTCGCGCAATTGACTTCCGAAGTGATCCAGCGCGCCGAAACCTTTCAGCCGGCCGTCATCGTCATCTGTACGCTACCACCCGGGGGCTTATCGCACACCCGCTATGTCTGCAAACGGATCTCGAAACAATTTCCTAATTCGCGAATCGTCGTCAGCCGCTGCGGAGTATCCCACGATGCCCCTGGGGCAACCGGACAGCTCACCGAAGCCGGCGCTTCCCACATCGCCAATAGTTTGGCCGAGACAGTCCACCATTTGAATACGTGGTCGGCAGCGCTCGATTCACAACAGAAAGTCGCCGTGAAAGTCAGAGAAGCCAAAACTATTGGCATGACAACTGCATCATTCAACACGGCCTGAAAGCATCGAATTCAACAACTGTTCGGGAGTATCACCATGGTCGAGATGAAAGACAAAGCCAAGAGTGGGATTGACTGCGCTGCCGACAGCGCTAAATCGGCCGTCGACAAATCGTCGGGACTTGTGGACAAAGTGATCGACCGAGCGTCCGGCCTCGTGGACAAAGTCCAACACGAAGCGGGCGTGGTGGCCGACAAAGTCGGCGATTACGCACACCAAGCCAAGGACAAAGTCGAGCACGCCGCCGAAGACACCTACGAAAAAGTCGGCGACAAACTCGGCACTCTGAGCCACGATGTCACCGACCTCGTCAAGAAATACCCTATCCAAGCCCTGCTGATCGGCTTTGGCGCCGGCATGCTGTTGGGACGCGTCAGCCGGGCGTAACGTACAATCGCCGTCTAGGTTTCGCTGCGAAGCAGCGATGGTTGCGATTTCACCCGGGTCGCGAATTCTGCGACTCGAAAAGGAGTTCTCGATGTTGAAGTATCTCGTGGTTCTCGCCGGCCTCACTGCCGGCATCTTCGCCGACCCCGCCGACGCCCAAGCCGGCTTCTTCCGCAAGAAGAACAAGTGCCACGGTAGTCATAGCCACTCGGCACCGATGACAACTTGTTGCCGCTGATTCGATTCCACATCGATTTCGGAAGACCGACCGGGATCGTCCCGGTCGGTCTTTTCAATCACACCTATTCCACCCGGAGACTACCGTGAAAATCACCGCCATTGGCCTGCTCGTTATCAGCTTCGCTCTGCTTCTTTTCGCCGGCGTGTCCTACTTCGCACTCACTCCGAATGCGGACGGCTTGAACAATACTCCGCTACCGTCGGGGGCGATATTCAGTCCGGCCATCGCGCTGGTGGTAGCGATCGTTTCCGCGATCGCCGGCGGTTTGATCCTCCGCTTCGGCGGCCGGGGCTACACCGAAAAGACGACTGTGCCCCCGAGTAAAATCCGAGCTTGACTGACGCCGATTACCCCAAGATGAACTCCAACACTTTGTCCAAATTGATCTGCTCCGGCGGGGCATCCTTCCGCATCGGGATCGTTGGATAGACCTCCGGGTATTGGAACATTCCCGGTTGCCAGCTCGCGGGCCAAGATTCGGGCAATTCGGGTACGCGAAAACGCTGCTCCGCCCCCGGCGGGATTTTCCGTCCATCCGCCCCCCGGTAAGGCATGCCGATCATGGCGCGCTCGTCGCTTCCCGTCGGCAGCATCCGGGTTGACACCGTGGCCGCAGCGTTGAAATAGTTCGCTTTCAGTCCATCGCGGTTGTCAGCGAGTTTGCCTACAAGCTGCTTCAACAACCGGACCATCCGATCGCGGTCGCTCGGGTGGACGAGGTCGAGCTTCGGAGCCACGAACGCCACGCGGTTGATCCACCCAGGCCTCATTTGGTGGGGCAGTAGAGCCTTCGCCAAATGCCGACCGACGGTTTGAATCGCCGATTCGCCGGGATCGAGCACCTGGAACAGGTCATGCAAAATCTGGCGGTTGTCGTCGTACATACCGACTCCGCCCGCGAGGAGCATCATCACATCGACGAGGACCACGAGCGAATGGCACGACCGCAATGCGCCCAAATACGGTTCGATCAACTCCGTCTTGTATCGCTCGAACCGGGCCGAAAACAGCGCCGTGAGGTCCGGATTCACCGCCCGGACCTCCACGGTCAATGGGGCGAACTCCGAACCGGGGCCGAGGCCGGAATGACGACGCAGCGCGAGTTCTTCGGGCGTCACCGGCTTCGCGGCATTCCCGCTCTTATCGAGCAAAAACGTCGAAGGTGAAATCATCGGCTTGAACGACAAGATCAACTTCGCGAGAGATAGTTTGTAGGCCGCGACGAGGCTTTCTTCCGTGGCCACTTTCGAAGCTGACGCTTCGAAGAAACCCTCGCAGGCGTCGCGGTAGGGCGTATCGTTGCGAATCCGCGTCAGTATGTGGTCGGACCAAGCCGCGAAGCTCTTGCCGACCATCGCCGCGTCGGCCAAGCGTTCGCCGGGAAGATCGTACAGCTTCAACAAGACGTCGCTGAAGGCCCAATCTGAGCGCTCGAACTGACAAGTCAGCATTGAGCGATCCCGGGTCTTTTCCGGCCAACGCCCGCCGTAGACTAGCGCGTCCCGAAAGCCGGCGTAATTGAACGCAGCCCAACCGTGGACGGCTGCGTGCAGCCGAAATTTCCGGACAGTCGTCCCCGGCTTGCCGATCCGAAATCGATCCGGATCGTGGTGTTCGAGGTGGTTGACCAGCGAGGTGAGGAAGACGGTCTTGCCCGCGTTGTACAGGCCGAGCACCCCCACGCAGCATTCCGTCGTTTTCAGTCGCAACAGGCCCATAAGTTCGTTTCGGATTTCGGATTCGAAGACGGTCGACTCTCCGCTGTTTTCTAATCCGAAATCCGAAATCCGCAATCCGAAATGGAACGCTTCGGCTTGCATCGCACCCCGCCGCCGGCGCACAATGCCGGCGATTTGGAACCTGAAACCCGGGCAGGATGCCTATGCGCTCGCTCCGTATCGCGGTGCTCGACGAAGAATTGCCCTACCCGCTCACCTCGGGCAAGCGCATCCGCACCTTCAATTTGCTGGCACGCCTCGCCGAGCGGCACCGCATCACGGTTCTATGCCACCGCAACGCCGAACCCGGCGAAGCGGAGTCGGCGTTGAAAGTTCTCCAGAATCTGGGGATCGATGCGATTGTGGTGCCGCGGGCCGTGCCCAAGAAGGAAGGCGCGGCCTTCTACGCCCGCCTCGCGGGAAATTTACTATCCCCACTCCCATTCTCCGTCGCCACGCACACCAGCCCCGAACTCGTCGAAGCCGTCCGCGAGTTCGCCGCCCAGAACCCCGTCGATATCTGGCACTGCGAATGGACCCCCTACGCCCAAGTCCTGCGGCGTGCCCTCGGCAAACGGCTCCGCCGTGCCCCGTGGGTCGTCATGGCCCACAACGTCGAAAGCCAGATTTGGAAGCGTTACGCCGAGACCGAAGAGAACAGCGTGAAGCGCTGGTACGTCCGCCGGCAGTGGGCGAAGTTCGAGAGGTTCGAGCGTTGGGCCTTCGCCCACGCCCTCTGGACCGTCGCCGTGTCCGAAGACGATGCGGCCCTGATCCGCGACACCCTCGACGGAACCGAACAAACCGAAGTCGTCGACAACGGCGTCGACACCGAGTTCTTTCGCCCGCAGCGCGATGTCGAGCGCGACCCGCACCGCGTGGTCTTCTTGGGCAGCCTCGATTGGCGACCGAATCAAGACGGCGTCCGGCTGCTGCTCGACTCGATCTTTCCGGCCGTGCAAGCCGCCGAACCGCGGGCCAGCTTGGCCATCGTCGGGCGGAATCCGCCCGATTGGTTGAAGGAACACGCGGCCCGCACTCCCGGCGTCCGGGTCTTCGCCAACGTAGCCGACGTCCGGCCGTTCCTCGCCACCTGCGGGATGACGGTGGTGCCCCTGCGCGTCGGCGGCGGCTCCCGGTTGAAGATTCTCGAATCGCTGGCGATGGGCACCCCCGTCGTCAGTACCCGCGTCGGCGCCGAAGGTTTGCGACTCGAACCCGGCGCACACTTGAATGTGACATCCGACGAATCGGGCTTGGCCAGCGCGATTTTGGAAACGATGGCGAACCCTGACGAAGCGCTCGACCGGGCCGACGAAGCCCAGCGCTACATCCTCCGGGAATACGACTGGGCGCCGCTCGCCGAGAAACTCGAAGAAGTCTGGCGCGTCGCCGTAGAAATGCGGGCCATCCGTCCGACGATGCTGGGATAATCCGCGAACGCGACTCCACGTGACAATTCGGTTACGATCTTCCCAATCCGGGCGGTGCCGAACATCGTCTAGGTTGTGACCCTTTCCGCTTCGCCTGTCTGGAGTCTCCCCATGCGTTTGAATCGTTGGCTCTTGGTCGCCCCTATCGCGGGCGCCGTTGGCGTCGGCCTCTCGGCCGAGTCTCTCTTCAGCGCGAACGAGAAAAAACAGGACGATCCCAAGCCGGCCGTGACGCTGCCGATCACCCAAGTCGTCATGTTCAACTCCGGCGTCGGTTATTTCGGCCGCAGCGGCAAGGTCACCGGCGATGCCCGCGTCGATTTGACCTTCCCCGAAACCGACATCAACGACTTGCTCAAATCGATGACACTGCAAGACCTAGACAACGGCCGGGTGAGC
>Ga0105047_10005396_pt1 | contig 21978 bp, 20 predicted proteins | sample MAT04_FD_78384 | JGI IMG/M metagenome (GOLD analysis project Ga0105047, IMG submission 78384) | Freshwater microbial communities from Lake Fryxell liftoff mats and glacier meltwater in Antarctica - MAT-04 (megahit assembly) | ecosystem: Environmental > Aquatic > Freshwater > Ice > Liftoff... | reverse complement strand
GTGGCGAACAGTTGCTCCGCCGCCGCCCAAAGGTCGTCGACCAGATCCCACCCGGCCGAGTTGGTCTCCTCGTAATGGCCCGCTGGTTCGCCCAGCTCGCGTCCGAGCGCCTGGCCGTAACGGCACACCGCAGTGAGCGCTGCCACCTGACCGTTGTCAGTCACCGAGGCGGGGTCGTCCCAGAGCTGACGGCACACCGGGCCACCCACCGCATCAGGGGTGATGAGGTAGCCCTCATCGAACAATCGCTGGCACGTCCAGCCGCTGCCCGGCGGCAAGGCCAGATCCAGGCACTTCAGCCGAGCCTCGTTGATCGGCACCCAGTAGCCCAGTTCGTCGCCGCCCAGGCCCACCGTGAACGTGATCCGCGACGGCACGAGGTCGAGCAGGAACCCAGGGATCGCGTAGTCGGCACCCGTCGCGTGTTCGGCGGGTTGCAGGTAATACGCGTTGATGTTGGAGACGAAGTCGTCGGGCAACCCGATCACCAACTCCGGCGGCAGCTCGCCCGGCATGAATAGGAAGCCGACGTCTCCGAGGCCGAGGAACGACACCTGCGTCTTCAGGACATCGCCTTTGCGGATCTGACTGTCGACGAGCGGGGTCAACACCGCGTCGTCCTCCAGCACGCCGCCGTCGTCCAAGCAATTGTCGTCGGTGAACGGCTTGGCGGCGCAGTTGTAGGCGATCGGCGACTGCCAACCGAGGTCGCCGTCGGCCAGCAGCAGACGAAAGCCGATGTTGGTGAGGCGGGTGAAGAACGGCTGCTGCTTCCATACCAGCTCGTCGACCTGCAGGGGCTCTGCCGACTCCAGCAGTGCGAGGACCTGCCCGGTCAGCGCTGACCCGATGGCCAGCGTGCGCGCCAGGTTTTCGCTGCGCAGGTCGCTGCCGCCGTCGACCGGTACCGCGCCCGCTGGTGCGGTGACGCCATCGCCTAGGGGATGGGCGTCGTCGATCTGCCACACATCTGCGTCGCCCGGGCCGATCTGGCTGCCGAGCGCGCCGTTGAGATAGAGCACTTCACCACCGAGGGCAGCCTGCACCTGCTCGCGCAGGATGCCCGGGTAGTCGGCGGTGAAGTACCGCCCGTCGGCGCTGCAGTTGTCGTCGGCCCAGCCCTTTGTGGCGCACTGTGCGGCGTAGTCGCCTGGCGGGTCCCAGCCGAGCGTGGTCTCGGGATGGCTCGCCCACTGCACGATCGTCGCGATCGTTGCGGCGTCGTCGGCCGCGGCCACCACCCGCAGGACGTTGAGACGTGGGTCGACAATGACTGGGTCGCGCCCGTCGCTCTGACCGAAGCGGTGCTCACCACTCACCACTTCGAGCCGAGCCGGCTGCATGTCGGTGGCGGCGCGCACGATGGCGTCAGCCATCTGGTCCGCCATCGAGCTGTACCAGTCGTCGTTGATGCTGAATGCAGTGTCGGGCCCGTGGTGGTTGTGCGTGGCGCTGATGACGATCTCGGCGTCCGCATCGACCTCGGGGGGCAGCAAGGCCCTGGCGCGTCGTTCGATCTCGGCGGCATCCGCCGCGAAGATCATGTACACGTCGGCGGAGGCCATGATCACCAGTCGGTCGCCGACCTGAACCGCCACAGCAGTGGCACGCAAATCGTCGTGTACCCACGAGCCATCCTCGTTGCCGTTGCCCACGTCGACCCGGCCGGCGTCGAAGGTTGGGACGAAGACGCCGATGTCGTTCGGATCGAGGTCCGACCAACCGGGCGCTTCGTCGAGGTAGTCGCGAGTGCCGCCGACGGTGGGCACGATCGAGTTGCTCGCGGCGCCGGCCAGCAGGATCGGCTCGGCGGGCACTGTGGTGTCGACTCCGGAGTCGGGCGGTGCCGTATCAGGGGACGCCGTGTCGTCGATACTCTCCGCAGTCGCGCCACCGTCGCCCGATGTACTGCCAGACGAGTCGTCCGAACACGCAGACATCACCATCACCATTGCCATTGCCACTGCCGCGAACTGTCGCACGGCAACCTCCCCATGATCGGCGAACGTCGCCGACAGTAGCCCGCCGATTCAGTGGCCGATGCAGGCGGGCTCGGCATGCCACGCCACACTGCTGGCATGACGGACTGGTTCGCGATCACCCGCCGCAACGCTCGCAGCGTGCAGACCACCATTGGTTGGATCTTCTGGGATCCGGGGGCGGTACGCCGCTACGCGCAGCTCGGCCTGCCCGAGCAATTCGCGGGCCCACTCGGCTACATCGGCGCTCGGAGCGCGCCACTGGCCGAGGCCGGCCCCGCAGCGGTCACAGCAGCATTCGGTTCGATCAGTCCACTCGGCATCCAGGGTCTCTTCTCGCTGCTTCCTGCGGCCCGCTTCGGCGAACTGTGGGCGGCGCGAGACGAAGCCGTCGTCGAGGGGCTGCATGCGCACGCGCCAGCCATCATTCAGCCGCTCACGGCGCTGGGCCAGTCGCTATGGCCAGTCGTCGAGCAGCTTCCCCTGGTCGGTCGCGTCTTCTTCGGCGCCCACCTCGCAATGCCGCGCCCCACTGACCCGCTGCTGTCAGGATGGCATGCAGTCAACTGCCTGCGCGAGTGGCGTGGCGACACCCACTGGGCGCTCGTCGTCGCAGCGGGCCTCACGCACGCCGAAGCGTCGATCCTGCACAACGCCTGGCTTGGCTACGAACCCAACTGGCTCGCCCGCTCCCGTGGCACCGCCGAGGAGGCGCTACTCGCTGGGTGGGAGGCGCTGGAACGCAAGGGCCTCGCCACAGCCGACCACACGGTCAACGACGCTGGCCTCGCGCTGCGGTACCGCCTCGAAGACGACACCGATCGGTTGACCACCCTTCCGTGGGAACTGCTCGGCGACACCGCGGCGCGCCAGTTCGGTGCCGACTTCGAGCCACCGTGCGAGGCCCTCCTGCGCCGCGTGGACGAGACAGCAGGGCCGAACTACCAGCCTGCCTCGCGCCTGCGGCCCGGGCGGAAGCCCTAGAGGTACTGGCCGGTGGCGACGCGCTCGATGGCGCGGCCGCCCTCGCGGTCTCGTTCCTTGCGGCCCTTGACCAGCGTGCGGATGAAGACGATGCGCTCGCCCTTCTTGCCGCTGATCTTCGCCCAGTCGTCGGGGTTGGTGGTGTTGGGCAGGTCTTCATGCTCCTTGTACTCCTGCCGGATGCTTTCCGTCAGGTCGGCCAGGCAGACGCCTCGCGAGCCGCCGGCAATGACCCGCTTGATGGCCAGCTTCTTCGCGCGGCGCACGATGTTCTCGATCATTGCGCCCGAGGCGAAGTCCTTGTAATAGAGGATCTCCTTGTCGCCGTTCTGGTAGGTGACCTCGAGAAACTGGTTGTCCTCGTCGTGGCGGTACATCTCGGCGACGGTGGCCTCGATCATCACGGGTACCGACGAATCGGCGTCGATGGGAATCTCGTCGGTGAGGTACTGGGCGAAGATCTGACGGGCAGCAACCGCGTTGGGGCGTTCGATCTTGATCTTCACGTCGAGCCGGCCGGGGCGCAGGATGGCCGGGTCGATGAGGTCTTCACGGTTGGTGGCGCCGATGACGATGACGTTGCGCAGGCCCTCGACACCGTCGATCTCGGCGAGCAACTGCGGCACGATGGTGCTCTCCATGTCGCTGCTGATGCCGCTGCCGCGAGTACGGAACATGCTGTCCATCTCGTCGAAGAAGACGATGACCGGCCACCCTTCCTCGCTTTTCTCGCGTGCACGTTGGAACACCAGCCGGATCTGCCGCTCGGTCTCGCCGACGTATTTGTTGAGCAGCTCGGGGCCCTTGATGTTGATGAAGTAGCTGCGGCCCTTCTCGCCACCGGTCTTCTCTGCGACCTTCTTGGCGAGCGAGTTGGCGACGGCCTTTGCGATCAGTGTCTTTCCACAGCCGGGCGGGCCGTAGAGCAGGATGCCCTTGGGTGCCGGGAGCCGGTGCTCGGCGAAGAGGTCGGCGTACAGGAACGGCAACTCGACGGCATCGGCGATCTGCTCGATCTGGTCGTCGAGGCCACCGATGTCGGAGTAAGAGATGTCGGGCACCTCCTCGAGCAGCAGGTCTTCCACCTCTGGGCGGGGCAGCTTCTCCAGCAGCAGGTTGCTACGTGTGTCGAGGCGCACCGTGTCGCCGCTGCGCAGGTGGACCCCGCGCAGCGCGTCGGCCAGCTCGCAGACACGTTCCTCGTCGGCGCGACCAACGACCAGCGCGCGCACGCCGTCGTCGAGCAGTTCTTTGATGGTGACGACCTCGCCGCTGATCTCGGGCCGACGGGCATGAACCACGTTGAAGCTCTCATTGAGCACGACCTCGGCGCCGCGCTGCAGGTCGTCGTGGTCAATGTCGGGGTGCAGGCCGACGCGCATCTTGCGGCCACTGGTGAGCACGTCGACCGTGCCGTCTTCGTTCTTGCCGACGACGACGCCGTACGCGGACGGCGGCTGTGTGAGCTTCTCGACCTCGTCGCGCAAGGCGGCGATGTGCTCGCGAGCCTCGCGCAGTGTGTAGATGAGCTTCTCGTTCTGCGACACCGCATGGGCGAGCTGCCCCTTGGTTTCCAGTAGCCGTTCTTCGAGCGCGCGTTGCCGCTTGGGCGCATCTGCGAGCTTGCGGCGCAGTTGTTCGATCTCGCCCTCGAGCACGATCACCTGGGCCTGGAGTACGGCCATCGACTCGTTGGAATCGCCATCGGTCATCACCCGAACCTAACACCACGGTGTCCGCAGATGATTGGCATCTGGCGCCTGTGACACCGCGCACGAAACGCGTTCCTGACGGCCGCCGCATGTATGCTCAAACTCGTCTTACCCTCGGAATATAGGAGACAACACGACATGAAGGTCTGGATCGACCAGGATCTGTGCACGGGCGATGGCCTGTGTGAGGAGATCGCACCCGACGTCTTCACCCTGCTCGACGATGGCCTGGCCTACGTCAAGGAGGGCGACAAGGTGTACGCCACGGCCAAGGGTCTGCCCCAGGGCGCCGACGGTATGGCCAACATCCCCGACAACCGCCTGGACGCGGTCATCGAGAGCGCCGAGGAGTGCCCCGGCGAGTGCATCTTCATCGAGCCGTAGTCCGAGCTCAACTCATTCGCAGAAGAAGGCGGCCCGAAGGGGCCGCCTTCTTCGCGTCGCAGGTAGCGATCAGCCGATGAACCGGCCGACCGTCAGGAAGCCGGTGTGGGCGACCATCCGGTGGTCGGGACGCACCGCCATGCCCTCGATGTGCCAGCCGCGGTGTAGCACTTCCAGGGTGCGCGTACCGCTCCACGCCTTGTTGGCCATGACCTCGCGGGTCTGCGCCGCCTGGGTGATGGACGGCGTGTACGCGAGCAGGATGCCGCCGGGGCGAAGCGCGTGGACGGCGTGGGGTACCACCTGCCAGGGCTCGGGAAGATCGAGGATGACACGGTCGATGTCGCGCTCGTCGATGCCCTCGTAGCAGTCGCGTAGGTGCAGGTCGTAGCGAGCGAGCGCTTCCTCTCCGAGGAAGCTACGCACGTTGGTACGTGCCCGGTTGAGGAAGTCTTCGCGAATCTCGTAGCCGACGATCTCGGCGCCGTAGCGCAACATCGTCATACTGAGGGCACCGGAACCGACGCCGCTTTCCAGCACGCGCACGCCCGGGCCGATGTCGGCGAGCATGCAGATGGGTGCGAGGTCCTTGGGGTAGATCACCTGCGCGCCACGGGGCATCTCCAGAACGAAATCCTCCAGCGTTGGGCGCAGTGCGGTGTAGCTGGCGCCCTTGGTGCTCTTCAGCACGACGCCCTCCTTCTGGCCCACGAACTCGGCGTGAGGGACCAACCCGGTGTGCGTGTGGAACTCGGCCCCTTCCGCAAGGGTGATCAGGTAACGCCGCTGTTTGTTGTCGAGCAGCAGCACCTTGTCGCCGTAAGCGAGCGGTCGGTTCATCGTCGTCCTCTTCCTTTTCCGAGTACCAGTTCCACCGGTACCGGGTCGTGTGCGCTGGCCTTCTCCGCCACCCTGCAAAAGGCGCATTGATCGCCGGTGGTGGGTGCGCCGCAGGTGCGGCACGATTGCAGGCCATCGGTGGCCGCTGCTGATCGGCCGACCAGCAGCGGTGCCATGTTGTCCAAGAAGTTCAGGTAGAACGCTGCCTTACTGCCGGGTGACTGCTGCTCGATCGCGTTGAGCGCTTCCTTGTAGGCGATGTGCTTGTTGCCCAACGCCATCGGGCACTCATCGACGAGGTAATCGATACCACGAACGATGCACCAGGCGGCCATCTCGCGCTCGGTCAGACGGATGAGCGGCTTCACCTTCTTGGGGAAACCATCGCGCGCCGGCAGCACCGGCAACTGGCGCGCCAGGTACTCGACGTCCCAGCGCAGGGTGTTGCCGAACAGCACGGCAGCCTCGTCGTCGAGGTTGTGCCCGGTGACCAGCACGGTGTAGTTGCCGTCGATGGCGGCCTTGTCGAACAGGTGCCGCTTGCTGAGGCCGCAGGCGCTGCACGGTACGCGCTTGGTGGCCTTGGCGGCCGTGGGAATGTCGTAGCCGTACTCGTCGCGTAGCGAGATCTCGATCAGGTGCAGCCCGCGCTCGGCGGCGAACGCGCGGGCGTACTCGCCGGAGGTCTCGCTGTACTCGCCAATGCCGAGACCGACGTACAAGCCGTCAGCCTGATAGCCCAGGTCGATCAGCAGGTCCCAGACCGCAAGGCTGTCCTTGCCGCCCGAGACTGCGACGAGCACCCGGTCGTCCTTGGACAGCATGTCGAACTTCTCGATCGCCTTGACCACCTGCCGGCGGCACAACTCGAGGAAGTGATCCGCGCAGAAGTGGGCGTTGTGCCGGGGCAGATCGATGATGGCCGGTGCCTTGCAGACACGGCACTTCGACCCGACTGCCACCATCAGGCGCCACCGGAGATCACAGGGCGAATCTCCACCACATCGTCGTCGGTGAGCTCGGCATCGCCCGGGATCAGCGTGCCGTTGCGGATGACCAGGTGCGACTCGCGGGCGAGCTCCAACTCCTTGAGCAACGAGTTGACGTTGCGCCGGCCTTCGATCTCGAGTTCGCGTCGGGGGTTGCGCAGGAGCACCTTCATCGCACCATTGTGCCCTGGCCACAGCCGCAAAACGCCCACCAGTCGCGGGTGGGGCGGCGATGAGCTACGCGGCTCGCTTGGCAGCCTTGCGCTGGCGACGGGTGGGTGGCGCAACGGCATCGAGCCGCAACCACTGACCGGCCATCAGCTTCTCGTTGGCGATGACTTCTTCTTGCTTGCCCAGCAGGCGCTTGAGCAAGCGGGGGCCCCACAACACGGCACCGACGGCCATCCAGCCGCGGCTGCCACCGAACAAGCCCTTGTACAGGGCGCTGCGGCGGAGGAGAGCGGTGGGTGACAGCAGGCTCGAGCGACGGGCCACGCTGACTACACCCGCCGGATCTCGACGAACGTGGTCTTCTTCTTGCCGGCACGCTTGCCGAGCATGAAGAAGATCAGGAGCAACACGATGCCGCCGACCGTGGCAACGGTGACCAGCGTTTGCTTCTTGTCATTGAGTTTGCCCTGCAGACCGTCTTGTGTCTGGCGGAACTTGGCTTCGAGGTCTTCGCGGGTGATGCGTTGCTGAGCCATGGTCAGCGCTTCTCCTTGGTCAGCGGTTGCTTGTTGATGCGCAAGGCCGCCAGCCCGGCGACCAGCACGCACAGGAGCAGGCCGAACAGGTAGGGCAGCAGATTCATCCAGCGGCCGGCGAACGTGCCCGGCCATTCGGTCTGGACCATGCGCAGCAGGCCCAACGCGAGGAAGGCGGTGCCGACACCAATGGCCAACGCACCGGCGAGGCCGAGGCCGATCCAACGGCCGGCGCCTTTCAGCGGGCCGACGGTTTCCTGGAGGGCGTAGTCCTTGACGAGCTGCACCGTTTGGGCGAATTGGCCGTTCGGTGCATCGGTCTTGGTGGCGCGGGGCTTCTCGGACACTTTATATGTGTAGCACGCGTGCGGGTCGTTCCCCTAGCAGCACCGTGATCTCGCCTGCTCAGGGTGCTTGCAGGCGAAATGCCTGCGCTGCCTCGATGTCCGTCAGCAGCGCGTCGAGCGCGGCCAGCCGTGCCGCCGGCCCGGGAGCCACGAGTAGGTCGAACGCATCTGCGGCGCCAACGGGGGCGAGATCCACCAGTTGGTAGCTGGCCAGCAGCGGGTCGTCGCTGAGCTCGCTGCTCGGATCGGCGCCCTCGTCGCCCAGTTCGAGCGCCAGCGCAGCCGCACGGCGGGAGCGCTGGACCACTGCGGCCAACGTGCCGGGTTGCACATCGTCGGGCTCGTCGGGCCACTCGTCGACGTCGGCCGTCGGGTAGGGGTCGTCGTCGAGCCAAGCGTTGATACGCACTCGTGTAACGCCCAACGCAATGACTGCGTATCGGCCGTCGGGCAGCTCAGCGACCTGCAGCATGCGGGCGACGGTGCCGACCCTTCGCCGTACATCGCCACCACCGACTTCGTTGCCGCGCTCGATGAGCACCACCCCGAAGTCGGGTTCCTCGGCTGCCATACAGCGCTGCACGAGCGCTCGGTACCGGGGCTCGAACACATGCAGGGAAAGCAGCCCACCGGGCACCAGCACACTGCCGAGTGGGAACATTGGCAGGACGGCCATGTCGGCGACCATACCCCCGTCAGCGCGGCGAGAGCTCGTCGGCCCCCGGGCCCGTGGGGTAGGCGGCCATTATCGTGGCGAACAGCTCCCACAGCGGGCGGTACTCGGTCTTGTTGGTGATGGTCTCGCCGTTGAGCAGGAACGAGAACTCGATGGCGCCGCCGCCGTCCTGGGGGATGTAGCCGCTGAGCGCCTTCGCCCCGGGCTTGTCGGCCACACCGTCGGTGTTGCCCAACGTGCCGGTCTTGGCGCGGATGATGCCCGACAGCGGCTGGCCCTCTTGGAAGGCGTCGTAGAGCGTTGCGCCCTTCGCTCCACCGACGGGCAGGCCGGCGCCGACCTCGTCGTCGACCGAGCCGTGCTGCACCACTGCCAATAGCGCCGCGCACGTGAGACGGTTCTCGTCGGAGAGGCCGGAACCGTCAACGAGGGTGACTCCCTCCATCGGCACCCCCCATTCCTGGATCGTGCGCATCAGCACCTCGATGCCGGCCGCCGATGTGGGTGCAGTGCCCGCCTGGAGGCCGATCTCCTTGAGCATCAGCTCGGCGGTGTTGTTGTCGCTCGTCGTCAGCATTTCCTGCAGCACCGCCGGCAGCGGCTGGGAGTTGATCGAGGCGATCGTTGCGCCGTCACCAGCGGCACCGGCTGCGGGCGCCCCGGCCACGGTGATGCCGCGGTCCTGCAGCAATTGGGTGAGGACGGTGGCCGTGCCCACGACAGGATCGTTGGAGGACCTGTCGATGGCCTCGCGCGAATCATTGACCAGTAGCGCCGAGAGCGGGCCGCCTTCGGAGAAGCGCAGCGACGGGCCCCAGGTCGGGACGTACCACTCGTCGTCGTAGCGGCTGGCGTCGCCGACGACGGAGCCGGTGACGGAGGTGACGCCAGCCGACTTGATCGAGTCAGCGAGCGCCTCGATGGACGTCTCGTTGAACGGCGGGAACTTCTGGTTGGGGCCGTCCCACCAACTGCTGCTCAGGAGCGGGTCGCCGCCCCCGATGAGCGAAAGGTTCCCATCCACGACTCCCCCGGCGCCGAGGTTGCCGGTGACCGTCGTGGTGTACACGAAGTCCGCGCCGAGCACCTCCAGGGCCACCGACGCGGTGATCAGCTTGACGTTGCTGGCGGGGCGTAGCACGACCGTCTCGTTCTTGGCGGCCACCGGTTGGCCGTCGATGGCGACCGCGAGGCACGAGCTGGGGCCGAGCTGGTCGAGCAGCGGCTGCAATGCCGTCTGGAACGTACCGATGTTCGCGTCGCGAGCGAGCACCGCCGGCGCTCGCCGCACCGACAGCAATGGCGCGGCCAACTCCACCGGCGCCACGCTGGTGCCCGGCGCAGTGGTTGTGGGGGCGCTGCCCGTGGCTGGCGCGCGACCATCGGCAAAGCGCCAGCAGCCGCCGAGGAGCAACGCCGGCAACAATGCGGCGAGCACCAGGCCCAGGTACGGGTTACGCCGCTGTCGTGCCACTCAGCGCAGGCCTCGTCGGTCGAGGAACTGGGCGTACTGCCACAGGTGGCCCAGAGCAGTCACCGCCCGGTTGCCACTGGCGTAGCAAAGACGACCAGTCGCACGCACGGCTCGCGGGCCGGCGTTGTCCGGGTCGGCGACAGCCAGTTCGGTGGCCGTGAGGATCGGCTTGTCGAAGCGCACGGAGAGCTCATGGGCGGCCTGCGCGAAGCGCTCATCTTGTCGTTCGTGATATGCAACGATGCGCTCCAGGCCGTGGTCCGGGTAGAAGCGGCCTTCCTTCATCAGCCGGGCCTGGTTGCTCTGAATGCCCAGGCCCAAGTACACGATGGCATGCACGTCGGGGTGGGCCACGATCATCTCCATCACCTCAGGGATGGTGTCGCGAACCTCGCCACCGGCGCAGTCGACCGGGTTGTTACGACTCCAACGCGGGGGCAGCTTGGTGTCGATCTGCGCTTGCAGGTCCTCGGGCAGGGCCATCAGATGTAGGCGGCCGTCACGTGCAATGGCGTCGCTGGTGACGACGCCCCAGCCGCCGGCGGTGGTCAGCACGATGGTGTTGGGCCCCTTCGGCAACGGTTGGGTGGCGAACGTGGCTGCCGCCTCGAAGGCCTCCTCCACAGTCGTCGCACGGGTGACGCCTGCCTGACGGCAGGCGCCGTCGAACACCTTGTCATTGGCGGCCAACGCGCCCGTGTGGCTGGCTGCCGCGAGCGCACCGCCTGCGGTGGCACCGCCCTTGACGACCACCAACGGCTTGCGAGCAGCCACCGAGGCGAAGCGATCCAGCAGACTGCGGCCATCGACAATGCCCTCAACGTACGCGAGCGACACGGCAGTGGCGTCGTCGTCGGCGTACCAGTCCAGGTAGTCGGCAGGTGTGACCGCAGCGGCGTTGCCGGCGGACACTGCGCGGCTGATGCCCACACCGGTTTGGCGGGCGTAGTTGAGGAAACTGCTGACGAAGTTGCCGCTCTGGCTGGCGACGCCGATGCGCCCGACCGGAGGGAACGGCGCCACGATCTGCGCACACAGGTTGACCGGGGTGCTGACCACGCCCTGGCCGTTGGGGCCCGCGAGCAGGATGCCCAGCTCGTCGGCGAGTGCGACGAGCTCGGCTTCCGCCTTACGCCCTTCCTCGCCGGCCTCGCCGTAACCGGCGCTGGTGAGGAACGCCGCCTTCACGCCCTTCTCGGCACAGGCGCGCAGCATCGCCGGGTTGGCGCTGGCCGGGGTACACACGAACACCAGGTCGATCTGGCCGTCGGGCAGCTCTGCGATGTCGGCGACGGTACGGATGCCGAGCACCTCCTCGCCCTGCAGGTTGGTGCCGAACACGCCACCCACATAGCCACTGGCGAGGATGTTGTGCAGGCTGACGAAGCCGAACTTGCCGGGGTGGGTGGAAGCGCCAGCGACGAGCACGCCCTTCGGCTCGAACAGCGCACGGAACTGGGCGTCGGTCGGCCGCGGGCGCACGGCCATCGTGGCGACGCTGGGCTGGGCGATCTCGACCAGCGCGTCGACCGCAATGGGCGCTCCGTCAGCGCGCACGATGAGCGGGTTGACATCGACACTCGCCACGTCGGGCCTGGCCGCGGCGAGCGCCGAGAGACCGACCAACACCTGTGTGAGCGCGGCCCGGTCGACGGCGGCCTCGCCGCGGAACTCGCCGAGCAGTTTCTGCGTGGCCAGACCGTCGATCATGTCCTGAGCGTCCTGCGCGCTGAGTGGCACCGGCCGGAAGACGACGTCGGCGACAGCCTCGGCGAGAACGCCACCGACCCCGAGCATGACGTTGGCACCGAACTGCGGGTCGCGCACGATGCCGGCGATGAGTTCGCGGTTGCCGCTGATCATCGGCGCAACGAGCAGCGTGACCTCGCCGTCAGCGTCGGTTGCCTTTCCCAGCAGTTCGGCGGACGCAGCCACCACGGCGGCTTCGTCGGCAAGGCGCAGTTTCACCAACCCACGTTCTGTCTTGTGCGCAATGGCGTCGCCACACAGCTTCACCACCACTGGGAACCCGAGTTGAGCAGCAGCCGAGCCGGCAGCGGCCGCGCTTCCGACTTCTCGTTCGTCGGCCATCGGTACGCCGAAGTCGCGCAACAGCGCCTTCGAGGCGGCTTCGGAAAGAGTCGTTCCCTGGGTGCTCATCGGCGCCACGGTAGCCAATCTGCAGGCCTGCGACCCGGACGGGGGACGCGCGTGAGTAGAAGTCACCGGCGGCAGTGAGTAGTCCGTGCTCATGCTCCTCGGCACTCTCCGGCGCATGGTGGCTCGTATGAACAGCACTCGACACAGCCCAGCCCGAACGCCCGCCCGCGCCCGCCGGGCAGCCCGATGCGCCGGCGTCCTATTCGGCCTTGTGCTCGGTATGGGCGGCATGTGCGCCACTGCTGCGGCTGATGAGTTCGCTCCCATCCCCCAGCTCTCCGTAGGACCGGGCTGCAAGAGCGGTGTGTACAAGTACGACGTCCACATGCAGAACCTCGGCAACGACTTCACCCACTTCGACATCGTCGTCGATCTCGGCGACGGCACTGGCCCCGTTGCGTACGGCTACGACGTGGCCGGCGGTGGCTCGACCAAGGTCACGTTCGTGCTGCCCGAGGGCAATCTCGGATCGTTCGTGGTCACCAACGTCGACGACCCGACGGTCACCGACACCTTCACTGTGACGGCCGACTGCCTGGGCGACCCGTATACGGAGGCCAATCTCGTCTGCCCGGATGACGGTACAGCGCCGTTCGTTTACCTCCAGTGGGTCAACCTCAGCTACAAGAACACGGTGCACTTCGTTGTCTCGTTCGGCGGGGTCGTCGTCTACGACGGCAATCCGTCCGGCCCCAATAACCCGTTCCTGCTGTCATACGACCTGGCGAATGGCGACCACGCCACCGCCTCAATCACCGCCGACGGGGCGACCATGGAGGACATCGACACAATCGTCGACTGCCCCGTGATCATCACCACCACCACCACCACGAGCACCAGCAGCACGACCACCAGCAGCACCCTGCCTGCAGGCGAAAGCACCGTTCCCACCAGTGACGTCATCGACCAGATTCCAGCGACGCCCGATCACGACGGATCAGTGCTGCCCGTCACCGGCCGGTCAGACCGGGGGCTCGTCACCATCGGTATCGGGCTGCTGCTGGCCGGTGGCGCGCTCATTCGGTTCACCCGCCGACTGGGCTGACCCTGAGACCTCTGTCAACCGGATCGCTCGCGGGACCGAGGAGATGCGGGCATACTTGCCCGCATCTCCTCATCATCAACTCTTCGCGGGCAGTCCGTCGGCCCGTCCGGTGGCTGGCCCTGCATTGGCCGGGCCCCCATCGTCGCGAACACCGTCCGGGTACTCGCCGGTGGCCGCCAGCAGCGCATGCAGCGAATGCAGCGAGCACTGATCGTCGGGCCGCTGGGCATCGGAAAGAGCCGTGTCCTCGACGAGATCGCGGAACTGATCATCGCCGGAGGCCGCACCGTCTGCAGGATCCATGCGTCTGCAGCGGTCGAGTCCATCCCGTTCGGCGCTGTGGCACACCTGCTGCCAGCGGATGCACGTGAGACCGACGAACCCGTCGTCTTGATCGGTGCCTTGCGCGACATCCTGGCACCCAGCGGCTCTTCCAAGCCGGTGCTCGTGATCGACGACCTCCCATCACTCGACATCGCCACCGCTGGCGTCATCGCGTCGCTCGCCACCTCCAGCGAGATCCTGCTGGTCGCCTCCGCCCGAACCGGCGAGCCGCTGCCCGCCCCGCTCGTGGACGTGTTCCTCGGCGAGCGCTCGATGGTCGCCGAACTCCCGCCGCTCACCGACGAAGAGATCGCCGAGCTGCTGGAGTGTGTGCTCGATGGGGTGGTGGATGGTGCAGTGGCCGTCTCGTTGCGTGACCGCAGCGACGGCAATCCGCTCTTCCTTCGCGAACTGATCCGCGGATCGCTGGACGAAGGCGTGCTGCAGAAGGTGGCAGGCGTCTGGCGGCTGCGGGCCGAGCTACCGCGCTCGACGCGTCTGCGCGATGTCGTGGAGAGCCGCTTGGAGATCATCAGCCCCGAGGAGCGTCGAGCGATGGAGTTGCTGGCGTGGTGTGGGTCGCTGGAGGTGGACGAGCTGGAAGACCTCGTCGGGCTGCAGCCGATCGTCAACCTCGAATCGCGCGGGCTGCTCAGCACAGAAGAGCGCAAAGGGCGACTCACCGCGGCACTTGCCCATCCGCTGCATGCCGAGGCCATCCGGGTCGGCCTACCGGCGGTGCGGTCGCGGTTACTGGTGCGACAACACGTGGCCTGGCTCGACGGCCACCCCGCCTCCACTCATGGCGATGCGCTGCAGCGGGCCATCTGGCGCCTCGATGCAGGCATGGCCACCGATTTCGAACAACTGCTCCACGGCGCGCAGTTGGCCGCCGCACTGCAGGACTCGCGCAGCGTGCTGCGCCTCGCGCAGCCGGTTCTCGAGGCGCTACCCACCGCCGCCACTGCCGAACTGGTCGCCGACGCATTCTTCCAGACCGGCCGTTGGGCCGAGGCCTACGCCATGCTCGACCACGCCGACAGCCTGGGGGCTTCGCCCAGTGTGCGCGTCGAGCTCGGGATCACTCGTGCAACGATCCACCTCTGGGGGCTGGGCGATGCACCCGGCGCCCTGGCTGTGATGGATCGCCTACGCAATGACCCGGAGATGTCGCCCGCCAACCTGCTGCGCGTCAGCGCCACCTACGCCTCAGTGCTGGTCAACGCTGGTCGCCCGGCCGAGGCGCTCTCCGAGCTGGAGGCCGCGGTGGCTAGCGGAGAGATCGCCATCGAGCTGGGCGCCGCGGTGGCACTGACCAATGCGCTCGCCATGGCCGGCCGGATGAACGCCGCGCTGGCCGTCGTCGACGGTGCGCTCGCGCGTCGTCCCGAGCACAATCTCGTCGGCGTTGCGGACGTCGACACGCACCACGTCTCGAAGGCGTTCTCGCTCATCGAGGGCGGCTGCCTGGACGACGCGATGACGTTGTCGTTGGCTGGCTACCAGCGGGCAGTCGCCAACGCCCGTCCGCTCACACAGTTCTGGTTCAGCCTGCTGATCGCTCGAATCCTGCTGCTGCGCGGTGCCGCAGCGACTGCGCTGCGGCACTTCAACAGTGCCAGCTCGCTGGGCATCGATGCCGGTCTCCACGGTCCCACGCGTACGGCGATGGTCGGTGTCGTCATCTGCCATTCGCTGCTCGGCAACCCGGAGGCAGCACAGGCTGCGCTGCAAGAACTGGATGCGTTGCCTGCGTTCGGCTTCATGGCACCCGAGCGAGCACTTGCCGAGTCGTGGTGCGCCGTGGCGAACGGAGACCTGGCGTCGGCCCGCCGCCGGCTGCAGGACGGCGCGTCAGAAGCGGTCGGCACCGGCCACGTCACCAGCGCTATCTGGCTGCTGCACGATGCAGCGCGAATGGGCTGCGCCACCGACGTCGTCGACCAGATCGTCACCCTTGCTGCCGACACCGACTCGTCGTTGTCCGCAGCGCGGGCAGCGCATGTTCGAGCAATGGTCGACAACGACGCGGCGGGCCTGGTGCGCGTGGCCGATGGCTTCGCCGCCCTCGGCGCGCAGCTTCTCGCCGCCGAGGCGCTGGTGGAAGCTGCGGCTCTCGCTCGCTCGATGGACGACCATCGCCTGGCGCGGTCGCTCGACGTGCGCGCCGCCCAGCTCATCAGCCTGTGTGAGGGCGCCACGACACCGGGTCTGATCGGCGGAATTGGTGTCGTCGAGCCTCTCACCGACCGCGAGCGCGAGGTCGCGTTCCTGGCCGCCGGGGGGATGAAGAGTCGCGAGATCGCCGAGCAGCTGTTCGTCTCGCTGCGCACCGTCAGCAACCATTTGCAGCACGTCTACGACAAGTTGGGCGTGCGTAGCCGTGAGGAGTTGCGCTCGGTACTTTTGCCCAGCGAGCAATAGCACCGACTCGCGGCTCAGGCGCGCTGAGTGCTGACGTTGTAGGTGAGCAAGCTGCGAGCGATCAGCTTGCCGCTGGTGCCACCGATCAGTTCGGCTTCGCAGAAGACAGTGGTGCGCCCCCGACGAATGACCCAGCCTTCGGCGATCCCATCTTCCTGGATGAGCGCGGAGAGGTACTGCACGTGCATGTCCACCGTGCTGTAGCGGTGCTCGGCCGTGTACGCGGAGCCGACGGCGGGTACCACGACGCTGTCGAGGATGGTGGCGATCGCTCCACCGTGCACCACGCCTGCAGGCTGTTCCAGCTCGGCGCGGAACGGTAGTCGCATTCGGCAATAGTCCTCGCGCACCTCCTCGACCTGTAGGCCGACGACCATCGGGAAGTACGTGCGTTCCCACTTGGCGAACTTCTTCCACCGGTCGGCGCGCTCATCGTCGAGCAGGGCGAACCCGTCGGCACGGTTCGTCGTGCGGTGACCTGCCGAACGCGTCACGAGGCGGCGACGTGAGCGTGTAGCAACTCGGCGATCTGCGGCGCGCACTCGGTGACCATCAGGTGGCCGGCGGGCATGACCTCGATGCGTGAGCCGGGGATGGCAGCTGCCAGCGCGTGCGAGTTGGACACATCGACCCAGCGGTCTTCCGCCCCGCCGATGATCAGCGTCGGCGATGTGATGCGCCCGACGAGCAAGCTGATGTCGACCGCGATGTCGAGGTCGAGGTGGTCCAGCGAGCCGTCGGCCACCGTGGTTGCACCCATGCCGATGGCCATCTCCAGAATGGGTTCCATCATCGTGTGCGCCCCAGCGGTGAGACCGTCGACCATCGCGTAGCGCATGAACAGCTCCTTGTCGGTGCTGATCAGGCGCTTCCACAGCTCGAACGTGGCCCGCATGCGAGCGTCGCTGGTGATCCAGCCGGCGATGAGCGTGACACTGCGCACCGCATCTGGTTGCAGACCGGCGAGGCCTGCGGCGACAACGGCACCGAGCGAATAGCCGGCCACGTGGTAGCGATCGTGCCCGAGGTGCTGCATCAACGCGTGGGCATCAGCGGCGAGGGCCTCCACTGTGAGCGGACCCGAGGCCACGGCAGATTCGCCCGAGCCGGGAAACTCGATCATCACGTACGTGTACGACGCACCGGCGGGCATCGCCGCCCGAACGGTGTCGAAGGCGGTTCGGTTCATGGTGGTTCCGTGCAGCAGCAGCAACGGCTCGCCGTCGCCTTCCACTGCGTAGCCGATGATCTGTCCGTCGATGTCGAGCGTGGCCATCCGGCGAACGTAGCCGCAGCGGGCCTGCCGCTACGGCTTGAGCGCCGCGACGAAGAACTCGGTGATGTGCTCGCGGTGGCGCATCTTCTCCTCGGTGGAGAGAGCATCGCCGCCGAGTAGCCCGTCGAGGAAGGGCGCGTCGCTGAAGTAGCTGAGCAGCGCGCCGTAGCCGGTGATGAGCAGGTGCTCGGGGTCCTGGCGACGGAACACGCCGGCGTCCATCTCTCGGCGGAAGAACTCGACGGCGCGATCGAACATCGGGCGCAGGACCGCAGCCAGGTTGATGCCCACGTGGGCGCCGGTGTCGATGGCCTCGCGCCGCATCAGGCGGACGTAGTCGGGGTTGTCGGCGAACAGATCGAAACCGGCCTGGATGACGAGCTCCATCTTGCGCTGACCGGTCTCGGGCGCCGCGATTGCTGAGGCGAGACGCTCGAACCAGTCGCTGAGCAACTGTTCGAAGACCTCCTCGTAGAGGATCTCCTTCGAGGCGAAGTGGTGCAGCAGGCTGGGGCGCCGGATGCCCACACCAGCGGCGATGTCGTTCAGCGAGGTGCCGTCGTAACCGTTCTCGGCGAAGCATCGACGCGCTTCGGCGAGGATCGAATCGCGAGTCGACAGATGTCCGCCGGCGTCATCTGCCATACGTGCAGCTTATGAGACGACGGCAACTTATGATTCGCCTCGCATGGTTACTGTCGACGCAGCCCGCGTGCTCACACCCACCGGCTGGGTCGGCCCCGTTCGCGTACACATCGATGCCGGCACGATCGTGGCCGTCGAACGGCTGCCGACGGGTGCCGCCGACCGGTGGTTGGTCCCCGGTTTCGTCGACCTGCAGGTGAACGGCATCGACGATGTCGATGTCGCTTCGGCCGATGGCGCCGACTGGGACCGGCTGGACCGGCTGTTACTCGCGCAAGGGGTGACCACCTGGTGCCCGACGCTGGTCACCATGCCGTTGAGTCGGTTCGATCAGCCGCTGGCCCGCATCGCTGCGGCCATGCAACGCCCGGCTGAAGGTCGGCCGACGATCGCTGGTGCCCACTTGGAGGGACCGTTCCTGGGTGGAGCGCCCGGCGCACATCCACCGGCGATGATCGTGCCCATCGACCTCGCTTGGCTGGCCGCATTGCCGGCGCACGTTGCGGTCGTCACGCTGGGCGCCGAGCAGCCGTCGGCCACTGAGGCTGCTGCCCTGTTGGGCGCCGCCGGGCGACTTGTCTCGATCGGCCACACCCTGGCCGATGAAGCGCAGTTCGATGCTGTGGTGGCCGCCGGCGCCCGCCTCTCCACTCACCTGTTCAACGCGATGAGCGGAGTGCACCACCGCTCCCCCGGCGTCGCCACCTTCGCCCTCACCAATCCTGCGGTCGCGGCCTCGCTGATCGCCGACGGTGTGCACGTGCATCCGCGAGTGCTGCGCCTCGCGTTCGCTGCCTTGGGTCGCGACCGGGCGGTGCTCGTCACCGACGCTGTCGCCTGGCGTAGCGGCAGGGTTGGCGAGATCGGCATGGCCCTGAACGACGGGGCCCCGCGCCTGGCCGATGGCACACTTGCGGGCAGTGCGGTCACGATGGACGCCGCCGTACGCAACTGCGTTGCTGCCGGGGTGGACGCCGCCGACGCGCTCGTCGCCGCGGCCACCAATCCGGCGCGACTGTTGGGCCTCACCGACCGCGGCACCATCGCGGTGGGCCGCCGTGCAGACCTGGTGGCGCTCACTCCGTCGCTCGAGGTCGAGCAGGTCTGGGTGGCCGGCCTGCCGGTCTGAAGCGCGGATACATTGCCCGTCATGCAGATCGTCTCCGCCCTGTTCGTCGAGAACTTCGAACTCCGCCAGGCTCCCGGCCCGTCCACGCGCATCGACATCACCGGTGCGATGTTTTCGATGGCGGCGCCATCTCCGGTCCCCGTCACGCTCTCGCCCCACCTGGTCGCGCTCATCTTCTGCCCGCCCGGCGAGTCCGGCAGCGGCGTTTTCGAGGTCGTGTTCCGCAAGGGCATCGGCGAGGACGACGAGCAGTTGGCGCGCAACGTAAGCCCGTTCACCGTCGAGCCGGGCAAGTTCACCTACCGCTTGGTGAAAGGTGAGCTCGACTTCCAGGAGTACGGGCAGATCATCGCCCACTGTCGGGTGGGTCACGGCCCGTGGCATCTGGTGCCGTTCACCCTGCTGCCTCCGGTCTGAGTTCTGCGCCCCTGAGCGGCGCGGAGGGTACAGTCCCTGCCGTGCCCGACAGCCTCACTCCCGAACTCGACCAACAGGCCATCTCTCTCATCCGTGGCTTCGCCATGGATGCACCGCTGTACGCGAAGAGTGGCCACCAGGGCACAGCGATGGCCCTCGCACCGCTCGGCCACGTGCTGTACAGCCGGGTGATGCGTCACGATCCCGCGAACCCGCATTGGCCCGACCGCGACCGGTTCGTGCTCTCCGGCGGCCACGCCTCGATCCTGCAGTACTCGCTGCTGCACCTGTCGGGGTATGGGCTGACGCTCGACGACATCAAGCAGTTCCGCCAGTGGGGCTCGGCCACGCCCGGGCACCCCGAGGTCAGTCACACCAACGGGGTGGAGGTGACCACCGGTCCGCTCGGCCAGGGCTTCGCCAACGCTGTCGGCATGGCACTCGCCGAACGCCACCTCCGAGGGCAGTTCGGCGCCGAGGTGATGCACCACCACACGTTCGTGCTCGCCGGCGACGGCGACTTCATGGAGGGCGTCAGTCACGAAGCAGCCTCCCTCGCGGGCCATCAGCAACTGGGTGGCCTGGTCTGCATCTACGACGACAACCACATCACGATCGACGGCACCACCGCGCTCTCGTGCAGTGACGACGTCGCCGGACGGTTCGAGGCGTACGGCTGGCACGTCGAGCACCTGGGCGAGATTGCCGACCACTGCGATGCCCTGGAGGCCGCCATCCGCCGCGCGATGGCCGTCACCGACCGGCCCAGCCTGCTGATCCTGCGTAGCCACATCGGTTCGCCCAGCCCCGATCTCACCGATCACCACGAGGCTCACGGCAACCCGTTCACCGCCGAGCAGGTCTCGCGTACGAAGGCCGTGATGGGCATCCCCGACGAGCCGTTCTGGGCGCCCGCCGAAGTGGTCGATTCCTATCGAGCGCACACCGCCGCTCGTGGCACAGCCGTTCGCACCCAGTGGCAGCAGCGTTTCGAGGCCTCCGATATGGATCCCGTGCTGTGGTCCGCGATGTGGGCCTCCGTCGGTATGCCCGGCTGGGAAGCCGACCTGCCGGTCTTCGAACAGGGCGACAAGATCGCCACCCGCGTCGCGATCGAGAAGGCGTTCAACGCCTCCCTCGCTGGGGTGCCCGGCCTCGTTGCCGGAGCCGCCGATCTGACCGGCAACACGGGCACGAAGCTGGCCGGCCAGACGCCCGCCACGCCCGCCACGCCTGCTGGTCGGCAGATCTACTACGGCATCCGCGAACACGCCATGGGCTCGGCCATGGTCGGCATGGCATTGCACGGCGGTGTGCTGCCCGCAGGCGGCACGTTCTTCGTGTTTCTCGACTACATGCGCCCCCCTGTGCGCCTGGCTGCCCTCAGCAAGGCCAAAGTCGTATTCGTGTTCACGCACGACTCGGTCGGCGTCGGTGAGGACGGGCCCACCCACCAGCCCGTCGAGCAACTCGCCACGCTCCGAGCCGTCCCGGATCTCCAGGTCATCCGTCCAGCCGACGCCAACGAGACGGTGGCCGCCTGGCGCGCCGCCGTCGAACACGAGGGCCCCACTGCGCTGGTGCTGTCGCGGCAGAACCTCACCGTCGTCACCGACGGCTCGGCCGTCGCCACCGGCGCGGGCATCGTGATCGACGCCGCCGACCCGCAGGTGGTCCTGCTTGCCACCGGTAGCGAGGTCAGCCTGTGCGTCGAGGCCGCCACGCAACTGGCCACCGCCGGTGTTGCCTCGCGAGTCGTCAGCATCCCGTCCTGGGACCGCTTCGAGGCGCAGCCCGAGGCGTACCGCGAGAGCATCCTTCCCGCCGGTATCCCGGTCCTGTCCGTCGAGGCCGCCACCACCTTCGGGTGGGCGCGTTGGGCTGACGACAGCATCGGCATCGACCGCTTCGGCGCCAGCGCCCCGGGCGCATTGGTCCTCGAGAATCTGGGTATCAACGTCGCGAATGTCGTGGCACGCGCCACGGCCTTGGCCGGAACGAAGGGCTGACCACCATGGAACGTCTCAACCACCTCTACTTCGAGCAGGGCCAGAGCCCCTGGCTCGACAATCTCAAGCGCAGCTACCTCACCAATGGCACGCTGCACCACCTGGTGGCGTCCGGTATCCGCGGGCTCACCAGCAACCCGACAATCTTCCAGAAGGCCATCCAGGGCTCGGCGGACTACGACGACCAGCACCGCGCATTGGTCCAGTCCGACACCTCGGTCATCGATCAGTACTGGGCAATGGTGCTGGCCGACATCAACGGTGCGCTCGACGAGTTCGCAACGCTGTACGAGACCAGTTTCGGCGGCGACGGCTTCGTCAGCGTCGAGGTCGACCCCGGCCTCGCTCACGACGGCAGCGGCACCGAGAGCGCAGCGCGTGCGTTGCACCTGCAGGTCGCCCGCCCCAACCTGATGGTGAAGATCCCCGGCACCAGCGCCGGTCTTCCCGCCATCCG